>ERZ795053.6472-NODE-6472-length-11660-cov-6.811547_pt1 | contig 11660 bp, 8 predicted proteins | sample MGYA00375137_ERZ795053 | MGnify/ENA primary metagenome ERZ795053 (study PRJEB30182, sample SAMN05720284) | activated sludge metagenome | isolation source: Anaerobic digester | place: Hong Kong | collected 2014-12-17 ... | reverse complement strand
CATTGGGCGAAGGACGAGGTCCAGCTCTTCCAGAGTATAGCCCGCCGCCGTTTGCCGGCGCAGCAGCTCCTCAGTCGAAAAAAGACGATCTTCCGGACCCGGACCGATCTCAGGCTCTAGCTCGACAATGTTGTCGATCCATTTCTCATAGGGGTGCTTGGCCGCGAAATGATCGAGGATTTCGTGGTGGGTGTAAAACTTCCGCTCATCAAAATCAAAAGCGATCATCGCCCCGGGTTCGAGCGCGCCGCGCTTGATGATCTTTTTTGGCGTGAGTGGGCACATTCCGGTCTCGGACCCGACAGCGAGAATGCCGTCTTCAGTGATCGCATAGCGCGATGGTCGAAGACCATTGCGATCCAGGCCTGCGAGCGCCCAGCGCCCGTCATAAGCGCAGATCGCCGCCGGACCGTCCCACGGCTCCATCACAGCGTTGCAATATTCGTATAGCGCGCGCCATCGGCGCGGCATGATTGCTTCACGCTTCGACCACGCTTCGGGCAGCAGAAGCGATTTCACCATCGGCGCGGAACGCCCGGCGCGAACGAGCACTTCAAATACTTGATCGAGGCAACCCGAGTCTGATGACCCCGGCTGGACAACCGGCTTCACATCGTCGCCAGCATCGCCAAAAGCCTCCGAAGCCATGCGAATTTCATGGCTCTTCATCCAGTTGATATTGCCCTTGAGAGTGTTGATTTCGCCGTTATGCGCGAGCAGCCGGAATGGCTGGGCCAAACGCCATTCGGGGAAGGTGTTCGTCGAATAGCGCTGATGGAAGATCGCAACACGCGACACGAAGCGCTCATCCTTGAGATCCGGATAAAAAGCGTCGATCTCTTCGGCGAGGAACATGCCCTTGTAGATGACGTCATCGCTCGAAAATGAGCAGACGTAAAAACCGGGAATGTTCGCTTCGATTGCACGCTTTTCGATACGTCGGCGCACCAGATAGAGCGCGCGCTCCAGTTCATCGCGCGAGCGCGCATGCGGATCAAAAAAGAGAACCTGCTCGATCTCGGGTCGCGAGGCGTTAGCCTTCTGGCCGAGCACCGCCGCGTCCACCGGCACCTGCCGCCAGCCATAAAGATGGAAACCCTCGCGGAGAATTTCCGTTTCGACAGCGGCGCGCGCAGCGTCTTGCGCGCCGAAATCCGTCCGGGGCAGAAAGATCTGCCCAACGCAAACATCCGCGCTCGCGGGCGTGTGCCCAGTGCGCCCGACATAGGATTTGAAGAGATCCTGCGGCACGTTCACCCGCACGCCGGCGCCGTCGCCGGTCTTGCCGTCGGCGTCCACAGCGCCGCGATGCCAGACCGCCTTCAGCGACTTGATCGCAAGCTCGACAATCTCGCGGCGCGGCTCGCCATCGAGCGCGACGATGAGGCCGACGCCGCAAGCGTCATGCTCGTCGCCCGGCGTCCAGAGCCCGATTTCCTCCGCACGAGCGCGGGCGGCGAGTTGCTCTTCATACGTCATATCGGCCATGACGATTGTCCTCTTCCTCGAGCGGCTGCGTTAATGGACAGGTCGGAAAATCCGGCTCTTTGTCCCCGCAGCCCGGGGTTTTCACGCCTTGGCGTGTTCTTTCCTTTCGTCATGACCGCTTCTCTCTTTATTCGGCGGCCATGACGCGAAAGTTTCGCGTCTCGGCGGTTTTCGTAATTTTGGCGGCGATCGCCGCAGCGGCGTCGCGCCCATCACGGATCGCCCATACGACGAGCGATGCGCCGCGAACGATATCGCCGGCGGCGAAGACGCCTTCGATATTCGTTTCGAGCGTTTCGCCGTCGACACGCAGCGTTCCGCGCTTGGTGATCGCAAGGCGCGGCTCACCGAACAGCACATGGGCGTCTTCTGGTTCAAAACCGAGCGCCTTGATGACGAGATCGGCAGGAAGATCAAACTCGCTGCCCGGCGCTTCTTCCGGGGTCTGCCGCCCGCTCGCATCCGCCGGTCCAAGACGCATGCGTACGGCCTTGAGACCGGTCGTGCGCTCAGGCGAACCGAGGACCGCCTTCGGCGCGGCAAGCCATTCGAAGACGACACCTTCTTCTTCCGCGTGCGCCACTTCGCGCTGCGAGCCAGGCATGTTTGCACGGTCGCGGCGATAAAGACATGTCACGTTGCGAGCGCCTTGCCGAATGGCCGTGCGCACGCAGTCCATGGCGGTGTCGCCGCCGCCGATCACGACGACGCGCTTGCCGTCAGCGTTAAGGCGACCGTCGTCAAACGCCGGAACTTCATCCCCAAGTCCCTTGCGGTTCGACGCTGTCAGATAGTCAAGCGCTGCGACCACGCCCTCATTCGCCGCGCCCGGACAGGCGAGCTCGCGCGCTTTGTAGACGCCGATCGCGATCAGCACCGCATCATGCTGCTGGCGAAGCTCCGCCAGCGTCGCATCACGGCCGACTTCGAAGTTCAAGACGAAACGGACGCCGGATTCTTCAGCAAGACGCACGCGCCGTTCGACGATCGACTTGTCGAGTTTGAAATTCGGGATTCCGTAAAGAAGGAGCCCGCCCGCCCTGTCGTAGCGGTCATAGACCGTCACCTGAAAGCCGAGCTTGCGCAGCTCTTCGGCGGCGGCGAGGCCCGCAGGCCCGGCACCGACAATGCCCACGGATTCGGTGCGCTCCGCGAGGGGCGTCACCGGTTTAACCCAGCCATTCGCAAAGGCCGTTTCGGTGATGTATTGCTCGACCGCGCCGATCGTCACCGTACCGTGGCCGGATTGCTCGATAACGCAGGAGCCCTCGCAGAGACGGTCCTGCGGGCAGATGCGCCCGCACACTTCCGGCATTGAATTGGTCGCTGAGGAAACCGCATAGGCTTCTTCGAGGCGGCCTTCCGCGACGAGCCGCAGCCAATCCGGAATATTGTTGTTGAGGGGGCAGTGATCCTGACAGAAGGGAACGCCGCATTGCGAACATCGCGACGCCTGTTCCGCGGCGCGCTCAGCCGAAAAGCGCGCATAGATTTCCCCGAAATCATGCGCGCGCGCCCCAGCGGGGCGCTTTTCCGGCGTCTCGCGATCACGCGAGACAAACTGCAGCATCCGTTCGGTCATCTCTAATCATTCGCGCCCAGAATGGCGCATTGCGGGAACTGTCGATCGGGCGCGAGAGCCCTTCCCCCGGACTTTCGGCCCGGCAGGCGGGCTGGACCTTGCACGAGATGGTTGGCGAGCGCAAGCAGACCGGCGGCCAACATGGCGCGATCGGCCCAAAGGTCGCGGGTATAGGGCCGAAAATCCTAATTGGGCCAGCAAAGAACGGTTAAATTAGCAATTTATGCTATTCTATTCTTCGCCGCGATAGGCGAAAGGCAGGTCGCCTTTCGAAAGATCTTTATAGCGATCGCGCAGCTTGGTCTGGCGATTTTCCATAGACATGGCCCGCCCGTCAATAAAGACCGCGACCGGCCGCGTCGTAACCTCAAGCGGGTCGCCGTCCCAAACCACGATGTCGCCCGCCTTGCCGATCTCAACCGAGCCAAGCTTGGCGTCGACGCCGAACATCTTCGCCGGATTGATCGTCAACGCTGCAATCGCCGCGTCATAGGGAAGACCGTGTGCAACAGCGTTCCCGGCATATTGCGGCAAGAGCCGCATATTGTGGGGCGTACCGCCATCGTTGAAGAAAGCGATCGTGACGCCCGCGGCCTGAAGGCGCGCAGCATTCGCCATCGTCGAGCCAAGGTCTTCAAACTGCGTCGGCAAGTTCTGCATGGCATCGAGAATGACAGGGATATTCGCCGCCGCGAGCTCACGCGCGACGCGCCATGCTTCCGATCCGCCAAGAATGATGACGTTTAGCGAATAGTCCGACTTCAAACGAATGACGTTGCGAATGTCAGCGGCGCTGTTCGCGGAAATGATCAATGGCTCGCGACCAGCGACGACGGGCCCGAGCGCTTCTAGGTCGCTGATAAAGAAACGATCTTCACGTTTGCGGAGCAAATAGTCGCGCGGATTGGCGGCGTAGGAGGCCGCTTCGCTGAGATACTCGCGCAACATCGCCCAGGCGCCCATGCGCGTATCGCCTGAACGCGCCGCGCCGGAATAACCAGCCATTGCAAGCTGAGCCGCATTCGCCTTCGTCACCGAAGCGACGCGGCCAGACAGATCGATCACCGCCGCTTTGCCTGCGAAGAGCTTGTCGCCTGCTTGCGGAGAAATCAGCGCACGCGTGATGCCGCCCGCTCGCTCGACCGCGATCACCGAAGAGGTTGGATTGTAAGCGTCAAGCGAATCGAGGGCGGCGCTAAGCGGAAAGCCCGGATCGGGTGAAGCGTCATTCGCTTCCCGGTCGAGACTGATCTCTTCAATACCGAGCTGCGAGAAAGGCGCGATAAAACCAGCCGTGATCGTGCGGCCTGCAGCATCAATGACGTTTGCGCCTTCGGGCGCAGCGAGGTCAACGCCGACGCCGGCGATGACGCCGTCGCGCAAGAGCACGTCGCCATTCTCGATGACGCCTTGCGGCCCGCTCGTAATGAGGCGCGCATTCTGAATGAGGATCGTTTGAGACGCAGCGGGCTGCGCCAGCGCAGCCGCCGAGGAAAGAGCGCCAATGGCGAGCGCCGCGCCAGCGAGGAGAAACTTCTTCATTGTCGATGCCCCGTTCATTGGCCTGCTCCGCCCGTGAAGCCATTACCAGGCTGACCAATTTCAAAGTCAGTCCGCGGCGAACGCTTCGGATCATCGCGATCAAACATCAGCGCGCCGTCGATATAAACTTTCTCCGCGAGCGCGTAGACCGAAAATGGCGTGCGATTCCAAATGACGACATCGGCCATCTTGCCGGGCTCGAGAGAGCCCGTCTTATCGGCAATGCCCATTGCTTTCGCCGGATTCGAGGTCAGCCATTCAATGGCATGCTCTTCCGTCGCTTTGTGACCAATATGCGCGCCGTCAGCCATCGCTTTGGCGGCTTCCTGATTGAGACGTTGAATGCCGACTTCGCTGTCGGAGTGAACGATCGCGCAGCTGTTCGGTTGAGCATCGACAAGCGAGATATTCTCGCGAACGCCATCATAAGCTTCGAGTTTGAAGCCCCACCAGTCCGCCCACATCGCCGCGCAGACATTGTTCTTCGCGAGATAGTCAGCGATTTTGTAGGCTTCGACAGCGTGGTGGAACGTCGCGACCTTGTAGCCGAACTCCTTCGCCATATCGAGAACCTGCACCATCTCGTCTGCGCGATAGCAGTGCATGTTGACGATGATGTCGCCGTTCAACGCGCCAGCGAGTGTTTCGAGCTTCAGGTCACGCGTCGGCGGCTCGGGCGGCTTCTTCTCTTCATCGCCCTTCTTGTCGCTGTCATTCTTCTCGTCAGCGTAAAATTTTTCGGCGTCCGCCCAGTAGTCTTCCCACTTCTTCTTGTAGGCGGCCGCTTCAATCCACGCCGCGCGATAACCCGAGAAATTCGCCATACGCGTCGAGGGGCCACCGGTCAGGCCATAAACCCTCTTCGGGTTTTCGCCGCAGGCCATTTTGAGGCCGTAAGGCGCGCCCGGGAATTTCATTCCCTGCACCGTACGCGACGGAACGTTCTTCAGAATGACCGAGCGGCCGCCAAAGAGATTGGCGGAACCAGGAAGGATTTGCAGAGACGTGATGCCGCCCGCGAGCGCGCGCGTAAAGCCCGCATCTTGCGGCCACACGGAGTGTTCCGCCCAAACTTGCGCCGTATTCGGACTAACGGCTTCGTTGCCGTCTGAAGTCGACTCCGTCGAGGGCGACGGGTAGACGCCAAGATGCGAATGGATGTCGATAATGCCGGGCGTAACGTATTTGCCTTTGGCGTCGATTTGCGTCGCCCCTTCGGGCGCGCTCACCGACGCTGCGGGGCCGACTGCCGAGATTTTGCCGTCAACGATGAGCACGGCGCCATTTTCAATGCGCTCGCCCGTGCCGGTGAGAACGGTCGCGCCCGTTATCAGCGTCGCCTTTGACGGATAAGGCTCATAGGTCGATGGGAATGGGTCTTTCGGGGGGCGGACGATAAGATCGGCCGGTTTGGCCGGCTCCTCCGCCGCGGCGACCTCGACGGCGCTTGTCTCCGCCCCAGGGGCCGCGTCCGTCCCATGATCGGCGCTTTCAGCGCCCTTTTTTCCACAGGCAGCCAGCATAGCGATGGCCGCAACGGCCATGAACGCCTGTTTCTTCATCTTGAATGCCCCGCTGTATTGAGCCCAGCCAACTTGTCGCGGCGCTCGCCGCTTCATAAAACTGACCGCAACCTAGAGCATTTTCCCGACAGGGGAAGCATTTCCGGCACCCCATAGCGCATCTCATGCGCCGAAACGAAGGGTATAGACGATGAACGGAATTTCCCGGCGCACGATCCTGACGACTGGTCTTCTGGGCGGCGCAGCCGCCTCCTGCACCAGAAAACCTGAAATGACGCCGCTGACCTCACCGTCTGAGGCGGCGGGCGGCATCTTCGCCCATGGCGTTGCAAGCGGCGATCCGGCAAGGGACAGCGTCGTACTGTGGACGCGCGTGACGACTGATGCGACGGAGCCTTTCCCTGTCGTCTGGGAAATGGCCGCCGACAAAGACTTCACCGATGCGCGCGGCAAAGGAGAAGCGATCGCAAGCGCCGCATCCGACTGGACTGTAAAGGCGGTCGCTTACGATCTTTCGCCGGGTGAGACCTATTACTACCGTTTCCGCGTCGGCGACGCTTATTCGCCGACGGGGCGTACACGCACCCTGCCGACCGGCCCGATCGACAAAGCGCGCTTCGCCATCATCTCCTGCTCGAATTTCCCGTTCGGCTTCTTCAATGTCTACGACCTGATCTCGCGCCAGGAAGGCATTGAGGCGATCGTCCATCTCGGAGATTACATCTACGAATATGGCGGCGACGGTTACGGCGGCGAGATGGGTGCAAAGCTCGGACGGCCGCATGATCCGGCGCATGAGTGCGTGACGCTCGACGATTATCGCCGTCGCCATGCGCAATACAAAGCGGACGCAGCGAGCCAGGCCGCGCACGCAGCCCATCCGCTCATCGCAATCTGGGACGATCACGAGACATCAAACAATTCCTGGAAAGACGGCGCTGAGAACCATGATCCCGCAAGCGAAGGCGATTGGCAGACACGCAAGCGCGCAGCATTGCAGGCATATTATGAATGGCTTCCTATCCGTGAACCCGAACCCGGCCGAGCGCGCGAAGCCATATTCCGCGCCTTCTCCTATGGCGATCTTCTGACGCTTACAGCGCTTGAAACGCGGCTCATGGCGCGCGCTCAACAGTTCGAATATTCAGATGTCGTACCGACATTGAAGACGCCCGAAGATATTGAGCGCTTCCGCAACGACATTCTGTGGGACCCGTCACGTGAGATGATGGGCGCGGCGCAATCGGAATTTGTCGCCAAGACGCTGAAAGACTCAGTCGCATCCGGTCAGCCATGGCAGCTAATCGCCAATCAGGTGATCATGGCGGAAGTCATCGCGCCCGACCTGCGTCCGCATGTGACGGAAGAAGATATCGTCGAGCTTGAAAAGCAGTGGTCGTCCGCACGCGCCTTCGTTCAATCGTCAGGCCTCGGACTGCCGACGAATTTCGATGCGTGGGACGGTTACCCTGCCGCGCGTGAGCGTTTTTACGACATCGTCGAAGAAGCAGGCTCCAACGGCCTCGTCGTCGTTACGGGCGACACGCACACATGGTGGGCTAACGACCTTGAGAAGCGCGACGGCTCGCCCGTCGGCGTCGAACTCGGCACGCATTCCGTGACGTCGCCCTCGCCTTACCGGAAATCATTCCTTGGCGGCAAAGGCGCGGAATACGCTCTGCTGACCAACAAGGAAAACAAGTCTGTCCGCTATCTTTCGGGCGAAGATCACGGCTTCATCGACCTCGAATTCCGCCGCGATGGCGCGCATGCGAAGTTCATGGCGGTCGATACGATTGAGAGCCCGTCTTACAACGCTTTCGAAAAGGCCGCCTTCTCGATCAAGCGAGGCGACGGCCATTCGAAATTCTCTGGCGTGAAGGATGTCTCCCTCAAGGAGACGGTGCTCTTCTACAAGAGCTAGACGCCAATACCGCGAGAAGCGTCTCGCGCGTCAGTCATTATGGATGCGCGAGATCTTCGAGCCTTCGAGCGAAAGATTATACATCAGGCCCTTATTGTCGAAGATGAACGCGACGATCGGCTGGTTGAGTTGCGTCGTGTCGATCGCACCGCCTGCGCCAATCGTGACGACAGCGACGGATGCGTCGACGCCGATTTCCCATCCCTGGCTCGACCGGAACTTCTGGAGCGCCCCCTCGTCAAGAAAGACGATAATCTGCCGGCGCGCCTGCGCGCCGAGCTGGAAGCCAATGGACGCTGCGGCGGTTGAATAATAGGCGGCCGTCCTGCCGCCAATGCGCAGCGCGCCTTCGCCATATTCGCCGCCAATGCCGATGCCCGCCTTTTTCACCGAAGGAAACACAAGCACGCCATGCGCACGCGCGAGCACTTCATTCGCGCCGCCAATATCGCTCCGGAACTCGGCCAGCGCTTTATCGACCCGAGAGTCGATCTTCTCTTTCGAGGCGGCTGACGCGCTCCCGGCGACAGCAAAGAAGACGGCGACAAGAGCGGCGAAAGAACGAAGGATGGCGGCGTTGGTCATGGATCGTCTCCCTAAGATTCGACCGGCAGGAAGATATGTGCGTGAGTTTGAAAAGAGTGTCGATATAGTCCGGCGAAATTGAGGCGATCAGGCCTTCCGTTAACGGAATTTAAGCCTTCCGCGCCGCGGCAAGCGCCGCCTGGAAATCAGCCAGCCGAGCTCCATATCGCTCCGCCATCGCCGCGCGCACGCCAGCAGGCGCCTTGTCTGGCGAGCCTGAATTGAAGGGCGGCGCGGGGTCATATTCAAGGCTGAGCTGGATCGTCTGAGCAACGCCTTCGCCCGCAATCTCCGCCGCAACGGTCAGGGCGAAATCGATCCCCGCCGTCACGCCGCCGCCAGTAAAGACATTGCCGTCACGGACGACGCGCTCCTTCACTGGCGATGCGCCAACACGGGCCAGTTCGTCATGATACGCCCAATGCGTCGTCGCGCGCTTGCCCTCGAGCAGTCCCGCCGCGCCAAGAATGAAAGCGCCTGTGCAAACCGATGTCACATATTTCGCGCGCGCGCCTTCTCGGCGTACGAAGGCCATGAGCGCTTCGTCCTGCATGGCCTGATCGACGCCGAAGCCGCCGGGAATACAAAGGAGATCGACCGGCGGACAGTTATCGAACGTCGTCGTGGGCGGAATCCTGAGCGCCGCATCGCTTGGCACGAGGTCGAGCGTCTTCGCGACGAGGTGAACCTCAGCGCCCGGAAGACGAGAAAGAACCTGAAGCGGCCCGGTGAAATCGAGCTGCGTCAGGTTCGGAAAGAGCACAAAGGCGATGACGAACTTGTCAGCCATTACGCGACTTCAAAGAGGCCCGCCGCGCCCATGCCGCCGCCGACGCACATGGTGCAGACGACATATTTAACGCCGCGCCGTTTGCCCTCGATGAGGGCGTGACCGACCATGCGCGCGCCCGACATGCCGTAGGGGTGGCCAACAGAGATCGCGCCGCCATTGACGTTGAGGAGGTCGTTCGGAATGCCGAGCTTGTCGCGGCAATAGAGCACCTGCACGGCGAACGCCTCATTCAGCTCCCACAGGCCGATGTCATCCATCTTGAGGCCGTTCTTTTCGAGAAGCTTCGGCACGGCGAAGACAGGCCCAATGCCCATTTCATCAGGGTGCGTGCCGGCGACCGCCATGCCGCGATAAACGCCGAGCGGCGTAAGCCCGCGGCGTGAGGCTTCCTTCGCTTCCATGACGACGGCGGCTGAAGCGCCGTCCGAGAGCTGCGAAGCATTGCCCGCTGTGATGTATTTGCCTTCGCCCACTTTCTGGCCGCCTTTGAAGACAGGCTTCAGACCTTTCAGACCTTCAAGCGTTGTCTCCGGCCGGTTGCCCTCGTCCTTGTCGAGCGTGACATCGACATCCGACGTATGACCGGACGCCTTGTCGACGAATTTCATCACCGCGCTCATCGGGACGATTTCATCGTTGAACTTGCCCGCCTGCTGCGCAGCGTGCGTGCGCTGCTGCGACTGAAGCGAAAATTCGTCCTGCGCATCACGGCTGATCTTGTAGCGCTCAGCGACAATCTCCGCCGTTTCGATCATCGTCATATAGGTCGCGGGGAGGTGCTCAAGGAGCCACGGATCGGGACGCACGAACATATCGCCGGTCTGGTTCGTCGAAATCGATTCAACGCCTGCGCCGATCGCGACCGCCATATTATCGGAAATGACCTGCTTGGCCGCTGTCGCAATCGCCATCATGCCCGACGCGCACTGACGATCGAGCGACATGCCCGCCACGCTGTGCGGAAGGCCGGCGCGAAGAAGCGACGTGCGCGCGACGTTCTGGAACGCCGTTCCTTGCTGCAAGGCGCAGCCCATAACGACATCCTCGATCTCAGCGAGATCGATCTTCGCACGCTCGGCGGCGTGTTTGATCGCGTGGGCGCCAAGGGTCGGCGCGGTCGTCGCGTTGAAGGCGCCGCGATAAGCTTTGCCGATTGGCGTTCTGGCGGTCGATACGATTACGGCTTCACGCATTGCGTCTGCTCCTTATTTCTTTGCGGCGAAGGCTTGCGCCTTGGCGATGAAGTTCATGTTCGGGCCGCTGCTGTTGTCATAATAGTGGATGCCTGCGACGTCTGAGATCTTCTCCCAATTCGCCGCGATGTCTTCAGGCGTCTGCTTTTCCGGCGGAAGGTAGACGCCATCAGTCTCGGAAACATAGGCGCGCGCATAGCCGCCTGCGGCGCAGGAAACGATGGCGCGCGAGGGCGCATCCTCGCTGACGAGATACAGGCACGCCGCCGTGATCGCCTCAGGCGTCATTTGCTCGAGAATCGCCGGCGGAATGCCGAGGTCTTCCGTCATACGCGTCTTGGCCGACGGCGAAAGCAGGTTGATGCGGATGTCGTATTTGGCGCCTTCAAGGTGCAGCGCATTCATGAAGCCGATCATACCGGCTTTCGCCGCGCCGTAATTAGCTTGCCCGAAAATACCATAGAGGCCCGAAGGCGACGACGTGCAGACAATGCGGCCATAATTCTGCTGGCGCATAATTTCCCAGACGGCCTTCGTGCAGGTCGCCGTGCCGTTGAGATGAACGTCAATGACCAAGCGGAAATCTTCCATCTCCATCTTCACGAAAGTTTTGTCGCGAAGGATGCCGGCGTTATTCACCAGAATGTCGACACGGCCCCACTTTTTCATGGCCACATCAACCATGGCGACGACTTCATCCGTCTTCGTTACATTGGCGCCGTCGGCGATCGCCTCACCGCCCGCATCGACGATCTCCTTGACGACGGCTTCAGCCGCCGAGAGCGAAGATCCAGTGCCGTCGCGCGCGCCGCCGAGATCATTGACGACGACTTTTGCGCCCCGAGCGGCGAGAGCAAGCGCGTGGGAGCGACCGAGCCCACCACCCGCGCCGGTTACGATTGCAACTTTTCCATTGAAGCTGATAGCCACGCCAGTCCCTCTCAATGTTCGAAATTGACAATAATTTCGGTCTTCACGGAATTCGCTATGAAGCAGTGCTCATGCGAATCGTGATGCATTTTCTCGAGCG
>ERZ795053.6470-NODE-6470-length-11662-cov-5.857069_pt1 | contig 11662 bp, 11 predicted proteins | sample MGYA00375137_ERZ795053 | MGnify/ENA primary metagenome ERZ795053 (study PRJEB30182, sample SAMN05720284) | activated sludge metagenome | isolation source: Anaerobic digester | place: Hong Kong | collected 2014-12-17 ... | reverse complement strand
GGCCCTCCACGGCGGGCAGGTCGTCGACCCGCAACCGACCCAGCTCCACGTAGCGGCCGCTGGTGAACAGCGTCCCGGCGCCGTCGAAGGTGAACAGCTCGCGGTCGAGGTCGTGCGGCCGGCACAGGTTCACGTTGGCCACGCCCCCGTGGAGCGCGAGCGCCAACGCTTCCACGACCGCGCCGCCCTGCCGGTCGGCGAGCTGGGCGCGCAGCGCGTCCTCGTGGGTGGCGATGTCGGCGAAGCTGCGCGGCGGCAGGCCCCACCCGCCGGCGGCGTCGGTGAGCACGAGCTTGGTGGCCCGGGTGGCGACGGCCACCGCCGCTGCGACCTCGCTGGTGGCGCCGGCCGGGGCATCGACGACGACCCGACGGGCGTCGGTGAGGGCGAGCCACAGGCCGGCCGCCTCGTCGGGTGCGATGCGCCTGGCCTCGTCGAGGGATGGTGGGCCGAGGTGCGCGACCTCGCCGCCGAGCGCCCGGGCGACCTCGGCGGCGTCCGCCTCGACCACCACGGCGAAGCGGGCGGCGCCGGCGTCGAGCGACGCGGCGGCGCGCGCCAGGCCGGCACGCACGTCGGCATCGTGGGCGACGATGCCCGCCACGATGGTCGACCCGGCGAACTCCTCGACGTAGAACGCGCGCTCGGCGGGATCGGTGGGCTCGGCGGGCGTCACGCGTCCGATTGTGGCCCACGGCGCGGTTCGGACCGTCACCCGATCGGCCGGTAGGGTCCCCGGCCATGCGCGCCCTTCGGACCCTCGGCGCCGCCGCCCTCGTCGCCGGCCTGGTGGCCTGCGGCAGCGGTGAGCCCGTCGCCAACAGCACCCCGACCACCACCAAGCCCAAGAAGGCCGACACGCTCGATCTGAGCGATGTCACCTTCGAGGACCTCACCGGCGCCGACGCCGCCGACGTCGAGGCGCGCGACAACACCTACGTGGCCCAGTTCATCGAGGTCGACGCCGGCACCACGGTGACGTTCACCAACAAGGGCCGCAACCAGCACAACGTCGTGCCCGCCGAGGACGGCGCCTTCGCCTCGCTCGACACCGAGGACTTCGAGCCCGGCGAGTCCGGCTCGATCACCTTCTCGGAGCCCGGCGACTACGTGTACTACTGCACCCTCCACGGCACGAAGCGCAAGGGGATGGTCGGCGCGGTCCGCGTGCTCGGCGAGTGAGCCGAACCGCACGCCTCCTCAGCGGGTGTAGCTGAAGAGGGCCTCCTCCTCGCGGTTGGAGGCCAGGTCGCAGACGGCGCCGCGCCGGATGCAGGCCGAGATCTCGGTCTCGAGCCCCTCGGGCTCCCACCCGTTGAAGAAGTCGCCGTGGGCGGTGATGACCTCGCCCGACGCCAGGGTGAGGTCGTGGCCCGGGCCCGAGATCGGGAACCGGATCGAGACCGTGAGCTGCGGGACGTGCACCGGGATGGCCGCAGGGCACTCCCCGCCGGCCGAGTACGCGACGTGGGAGGTGTGGTCCTCGCTGTCGAGGTACTCGCCGTCCCAGCAGTCCGGGAAGGTGAGCACCAGGTGCAGCGGGGCGCTCGGGTCGCACTCGGGCGGCTCGACCGACAGATCGGTGCGCACGCCGCAGGTCCACCCGGCCGCTTCGCCCGTCTGGGGCTTCGTGGCGAACTGGTCACCGGCGAGCATGGCGAGGCCGAGCGGGAACGGCTCGACCGCCTGGGGGTCGACCCCCGGCGCGGCCCGGTAGTAGGCGCTCATGTCCTCGGGGACCACGATCTCGCCGTGGTCGTACACCGTGGGCTGCCAGTAGGCGGCCCGGTCGGCGGTCTTGTCGCAGGTGGTGGAGTCGGCGAGCATCGAGTCGGGCGACGTGTCGGCATCGGTGTGCTCGGCCCCGTAGAAGTCGTGGCGGTGCGACATGCCGGTCATCGCGTAGTGGACGATCGGGTCGTTGGGGCCCGAGTGGCTGTAGGTGCAGTGGACCACGAACTGGCCGGTGCGACCCTGCGGGCCCCGCCAGCGCTCGGGCTCGGCGACGAAGGGCTCGTCGGACGCCGGCTTCTTGTCCGCGAGCGGGTGCACGCCCGCCGGCGTGCTCGCCGGCCGGTCGGCCAGCGCCCGCTCGTCGCGCCGCGCCGCGACCAGGGCCGCCGCCACGATGGCGACGGCCCCGGCGCAGAGCAGAGCGATGACCCGGCGGCGCAGGGTCAGCTCGTGGGCTTCTCGGGGACGGTGATGGCGTCCACGTCGGGCGTCTCGGGGCCTTCGAACTTCTCCCACGCCTTGGTGAGGGCGTCGGGCATGTTGTCCTGGGCCTCGGGCTCGGGGGTCGTCTGGTAGCTGTCCTTGGCCGGCGCCGGGGGCTGCTCGTTGATCAGCACCAGCAGGTCGAACGCGCCGGCCGCGAAGTCGCCGCCGCTCCCCTCGCCCTCGCAGGGCGCGAGCGCCTCGAGGTCGGTGGGCGAGGTCTTCGCCGGGTTGTTGCCCGAGAAGCAGTTGTCCAGCCGCTTCAGGTTCTCGGCGTCCGCCGGGATGGTGCCCGACGCGATGTCGGCGAGGCCCGAGCCTTCGACCACGTTGTCGACCACGCGGTTGCCGGTGGCCTCCCAGAGCACGAGGCCCGGGCTCTCCTCGGGCACCGGATCGTCCTTGACCTCGTCGCACGGCTTGGTGAGCTCGTCGCCGGTGGGCGGCGTGTCGCTCGCGTCCTCCTCCGGGAACGGCACGGCGGCGATGCCGGTCCGCTCGTGGTCGTACACGAGGTTGCGCTCGATCACGTTGTTGATCGAGCCGGCCAGCAGGATGCCGTTGCCCTGGGCGAGCAGCGACACGTCGATGCCCGGGCCCTCGAGGTAGTTGTTGTCGTGGACGATGTTGCCGACGATCGTGTTCTCGCGGCCCGGGTAGCAGAGCTCGTAGGAGCCGGCGTTGGGCACGATGCCCGCCCGGTTGTTCCGGAACGTCGAGTTGATGATGTAGAGGTCGCCGCCGGAGTTGGTGCCCGAGTAACCCAGGCCGTTGTACTCCGAGATGACGTCGTCGATCACCGCGTCGCACTTGTAGCACTCGCCGATGTAGAAGCCGGCGTCGGGCGAGCCCGAGCCCAGGCTGTGGTCGAGTTGGCCGTGGTAGGCGTCGAAGGCGTAGATGCCGTAGTCGCCGTTGCGGTAGGCGGTGAGGTACGAGCCGCGGTAGCGGTCCGAGCCGGTCCAGAAGAAGCCGTTCGACACGTAGTTGCGGGCGGTCATGTTCTCGACCACCACGCCGTCGGTGTCGACCACGCGGATGCCGTTCTCGAGCTCGAACTCGCCGTCGAGGATCACCTTGTTGCGGTCGACGCCCCGGATGGTGATGTCGGGGGTCTCGACGGTGACGGCCTCGTTGTAGGTGCCCTCGTCGACCAGCACGAGATCGCCCTCGGCGGCGTTGTCGACCGCCTCCTGGATCGTCTCGTAGTCCTGGGGGACGCGGATGGCCTCGAGGTCGCCCCCGCCGCCGGTCTCGGTCTTGTCGCCCGAGCCCTCCGATCCCCCACCGTCGCTGCCGCAGCCCGACACGACCGTGGCCAGCGCGACGAACGCCGCCGCCGCCCCGATGAGCCGCACGTTTCGGTTCCTCATGTACCTACCCCCTCGGAGACGACCCCACGCCGTCTCGGTGAACGCTCGCCGAATCCTGCCACACGCCCCAGCGGACGGCGGACGGCCTGCTAGTAGCGCAGCCCGGGGGCGCGGGTGAAGAAGACGTCGGTGGCCAGCTGCTGGCCGAGCTTGGCGGCGTCCCAGCGCTTGCCCTTGTTGTTGATCGTCGGGCCGTCGGCCCAGCCCTTCATCAAGATGATGTTCTCGGCGACGGCCCGGATGATCTGACCGGTGACCAGCTGCGACTCGTCGGAGGCGAGCCAGGCCACCAGCGGCGACGACACGGCGGGATCCATGCGGTTCCACTCGTCCTCGGGCACCTCGTCGGGCTCGATGACGGCCGGGGCGCCCGGCATGGTGCCGGTGATGCGGGTGGCGGCCGCCGGGCCGACGCAGTTGACGGTCACGCCGAGCTTGGCCAGCTCGAGGCTGAGGGTCTGGGTCATGCCGGCGATCCCGGCCTTGGCGGTGGCGTAGTTGGTCTGGCCGAAGTTGCCCACCAGCCCGGCGCCGGAGGTGGTGTTGATCACGCGGCCGGTGAAGGTCTCCCCCGCGGCGCTGCGCTCGCGCCAGTGGCGGGCGGCCCAGTGGCAGGGCGCCCACGTGCCCTTGACGTGGACGTTGATGACGGCGTCGAAGTCGCCCTCGCTCATGTTCCAGATCGCCGAGTCGCGCACGATGCCGGCGTTGTTGACGAGCACGTCGAGCTTCCCGAAGGCGTCGACGGCCTGCTGCACCATGCGGCCGGCCCCCTCGTAGTCGGCCACGTTCTCGTAGTTGGCCACCGCCTCGCCGCCGCGCTCGCGGATGATGTCGACGGTGAGGTCGGCGTCCTTGCCCTGGCCCTCGCCCTTCACCGAGACGCCGAGGTCGTTCACGACGACCTTCGCCCCGTGCTTGGCGAGCTCCAGCGCGTGGCCCCGGCCGATGCCGTGCCCTGCGCCGGTGACGATCGCGACCTTGCCATCGAGCATGCCCATGGGTGTCCGTGCCCCTTCGTGCGGTGAGTCCTCGGGCCCGACAGGTTCCTGACGGGCCGTCAGATCCTAGGAGGTGCCCTTCCCGGCGATGAACTTCGCATCCGTGCGGCCGCCTCGCTGCCGCACCGGTGCGAACTTCGTGGGGCGGGGGCGGTGCGCGGCCGTATCGTCGTCCGGATGGCCGATCCCGCCCCCGTCGCTGCCATCCCGCTGTCGACCACGCCCCCGCTGCGCGAGCTGTGGCGCTACGCCCGAGGCCACCGCCCCCGCGTCGTGTTCGCGGCGACCTTCTCCCTGTTGAACAAGGCGTGCGACGTGGCGCCCGAGCTGCTCATCGGCGCCGCGGTCGACGTCGTCGCCAAGGGCTCGGACTCGTTCGTCGGCGGGCTCTTCGGCGTGGAGGACAAGTTCACCCAGCTCACCATCCTCACCGTGATCACGGTCCTGGTCTGGTTCGCCGAGAGCGCCACCGAGTACATCGCCGTCGTCACCTGGCGGAACCTGGCCCAGACGATCGAGCACGAGGCCCGCATCGACACCTACCGCCACGTCCAGGACCTTGAGATGGCCTACTTCGAGGATCGCACCTCGGGCGGGTTGATGACCGTGCTGAACGAGGACGTGAACCAGCTGGAGCGCTTCCTCGACCTGGGCCCCCACAAGCTGCTGATCACCGCGGCCAACGTCGTGTTCGTCGGCATCGTGTTCTTCGTGGTCTCGCCGCTCCTCGCCGCCCTGGCCTTCCTCCCGATCCCGGTGATCGTCGTCGGCTCGCTCTGGTACCAGACCCGCCTCGAGCCCCGCTACGCCCGGGTGCGCGAGGCCGGTGGCGAGATCGGCAACACCCTCACCAACTCGCTGGGCGGCATGGCCACCATCAAGGCGTTCAGCGGCGAGGAGCGCGAGGCCGAGCGCGTCGCCGCCGACAGCCGGGCCTACCGGGAGGCGAACCGCGACGCCATCCGCTTCTCCACGGCGTTCAACCCGCTGATCCGCATGGCGGTGCTCGCGGGCTTCACCATGACGCTCATCGTCGGCGGGCGCGCCGCCCTGCGGGGCGAGCTGGCGCTCGGCGTCTTCTCGATGCTCGTGTACATGACCCAGCGGCTGCTCTGGCCCCTCGTGCAGCTGGGCGAGACGCTGGACCTGTACCAGCGGGCGATGGCCTCGTGCCGCCGCATCTTCGGGCTCCTCGCCGTCGAGCCCACGATCGTCCCCGGAACCCGCGACCTCGAGCTCCCGGTCCGCGGCGCCGTCCGCTTCGACGACGTGCGCTTCGCGTACGGCACCGGCACCGAGGTGCTGAAGGGCCTCACGATCGAGGTGCCCGCCGGCGAGACCCACGCGATCGTGGGCGCCACCGGCTCGGGCAAGTCGACCGTGGTGAAGCTGCTGCTGCGGCTGTACGAGCCCACCGGCGGGCGCATCACGGTGGACGGCACCCCGATCGACGAGCTGACCTTCCGCTCGCTCCGCCAGGCCACCGGCTTCGTCGCCCAGGACGTGTTCCTGTTCCACGGGACGATCCGCGAGAACCTCACCTACGGCCGACCCGACGCGACCGACGACGAGCTGCGGCGCGCCACCGAGCTGGCCGAGGCCGCCACCTTCGTCGAGGCCATGCCCCAGGGCTACGACACCGTGGTGGGCGAGCGGGGCCAGAAGCTCTCCGGGGGCCAGCGCCAGCGGCTCACCATCGCCCGCGCCATCCTGCGCGACCCGGCCATCCTGGTCCTCGACGAGGCGACGTCGGCGGTGGACAACGAGACCGAGGCCGCCATCCAGCGCTCGATGGCCAAGGTGGCGGCCGGGCGCACCACCATCGTCATCGCCCACCGGCTCTCGACGGTGCGCCACGCCCACCGCATCCACGTGATGGAGGCCGGTCGGGTGATCGAGGCCGGCACCCACGAGGAGCTGGTGGGGCTCGGCGGCCTGTACGCCGCGCTGTGGCGGGTGCAGACCGGCGAGGCGGACGCCGCACTGGCCGACTGATCGTCGGCCTCTGCCCACGGCGGCCCTGGTCAGTGACCTCGTGAACCCGATCACTTGAGATCTCCATGATTTGAGCGCACGCTCAAGGCAGATGCTCAAAGCATCCGCTCAACGACGAGCCCACCTCGAGGAGGACCCCATGAACGGCTACCTGATCCCCGTCTACGCCACCTACCTGATCGCCACCGTCGGCCTCTGCAGCTGGCTGGCGGCGACGCTCCACCGCAACGGCGCGGTGTTCCTCGCCGACGTGTTCGCCGACCGACCCGAGATGGCCGAGGCCGTGAACCGGCTGCTGGTGACCGGCTTCGCCATGTTGAACCTGGGCTACGGGTTCTTCCTCATGCGGGCCGACGGCGCCGCGGACGCCACCGACGCCTTCGAGGTGCTGGCCCAGAAGCTGGGCATCCTCCTCGTCAGCCTCGCCGTGTTCCACTTCGTGAACATGGCGGTCTTCCACCAGCTCGCCGCCCGCCGGCGCCAGCGCGAGATGGTCCCGCCGGTCGCACCGCAGCGCTGGGTGACCGAGCCCGAGCCGGCGGCGTTCTGATGGCGGCGGGCCCCGCGGCGGCGGTCGCCGACCCTCGATCGGGGGTCGGCGGCCCCGCGGCGCTCACCGTGTTCTACGACCCGGGCTGCGAGCTGTGCCGCCGCTGCCGAGCGTGGCTCGAGGTCCAGCCCACCTGGGTGCCCCTCCGCTTCGTCGAGGCCGACGCCGCCGCCCGGCGCCTCCTCCCCCAGCTCCCGTGGCTGGGCACGGAGCTCGTCGTGGTGGGCGACGACGGCGCCGCGTGGATCGGCCCGGCGGCGTTCCTCACCTGCCTGTGGGCCACCGAGCGCTACCGGCCGTGGTCCCGGCGGCTGTCGGGGCCGGCCTTCGCGCCGCTGGCCGAGCGCTTCTTCGCCTCGGTGTCGTCCCACCGGGGCCGCATCGCCGGCTTCCTCGCGCCCGACGACTGCGAGCAGGGCACCTGCCGCCACCAGGTCGACCCCACGCTCGGGCTCGACCGCCGCCGTCGCCGGGTGCTGCACTGAGCGCACCCTCGAGCGACGGCCGGCTCCTCGGGCCCCTCGTCGCCCGTGCGTCTGCGAAGATGGACGGGCGCGCCGGACCGGAGGAGGTGGCGGTGGCCGCCACGGTCAAGGGCACCAAGGACGGGCAAGCGGGGGCCGAGACCCGAGAGCGACTGATCGAGGCCTGCCGGGCGTGCCTTCGGACCGAGGGCATCGCCGGCGTGAGCGCCCGGGCCATCGCCCGCCACGGCGACCTCAACCAGGCGCTGGTCTTCTACCACTTCGGGTCGGTCGACGGCTTGCTCGCCGCCACCGCGCTCGAAGACTCGCGCCGGCGCGCCGCCCGCTACGCCGAGCAGCTCGGCGAGGTCGACACCCTCGCCCAGCTGATCGCCGTGGGTCGCGCCATCCACGACCAGGAGGTGGGCGACGGCAGCACCGTCGTGCTCACCCAGATGCTCGCCGGCTCGATCTCGTCGCCGGCGCTGCGCGACGCCGTCATGGCCGGGATGGATCCCTGGACCGCGCTCGTGGAGGCCGCCCTGGCCCGGGTCATCGCCGGTACGCCCCTCGCCGCGGCCGTGCCCACCGCCGACATCGCCTACGCCATCTCCTCGCTGTTCCTCGGCATGGAGCTGATGGCCGGCCACCATCCCGACGAAGCGCGCGTCGACAGCCTCTTCACGAGCCTCGATGCCATCGGCGCGTTCGTCGACGCCCTGCTGACCCGAGGGACCGCGTGACCACGTTCGACGACACGTTCGACCTCGTGGCCGCGACGCTCGGCGACGTGCAGGGCAGCGAGCTCGAGGCGCTGCTCGCCACCGCGACCCACGTCGCCCGCAACGCCGTGTGCATCACCGACGCCGACCTCGACGCGCCGGGGCCGCGGATCGTCTACGTCAACCCCGCGTTCGAGCGGATGACGGGCTACGCGGCCGACGAGGTCATCGGCCGCAACCCCCGCTTCCTCCAGGGCCCCGACTCCGACCGACGGGTGCTCGACCGCCTCCGCGCCGACCTCGAGGCCGGCCGCCCCTTCCAGGGCGAGACGTTCAACTACCGCAAGGACGGCACCCGCTTCACCATGGCCTGGCGGGTGGCCGCCGTGCGCGACCAGCTCGGCCGGGTGACCCACTACGTCGCAGCCCAGGACGACCTGAGCAGCCTCCGGGCCGCCGAGGCCCAGGTGCGATCCCTCGCCGCCCAGCTCCAGTCGACGCTGCTGCCCGACCTGCCCGGCTTCGACGACCTCGAGCTCGCCTGGCGCTATCGCCCCGTCGCCGACCACGCCACGGTGGGCGGCGACTGGTACGACGCCGTGCGCACGCCCGGGGGCGAGGTGGCCGTCTTCCTGGGCGACATGGTCGGCCACGGCGACGAGGCGGCGGCGCTCATGGGCGAGTTCCGGTTCACCACCCGCGGCCTGGTCCGCGCCTTCGCCGATCCCGGCCGCCTCCTCGACGAGCTCGACGCCGCGGTGCTGAGCGACCGCACCCCCGGCCAGGCGATGGCCACGGTGTTCGCGGCCGTCGTCGACCCGGCGGGCACCGTGCGCTACAGCGTCGCCGGCCACCCGGCCCCGGTGGTGCGCCGGGCCGACGGGGGCGTCGAGGTGCTCGACGGCGGCCGCTCACGGCTCATCGGCGCGGCTCGACCCGACCAGGCCCGCCCCACGGCCACCGCCCACCTCGATCCAGGCGACGTCCTCGTCGCCTTCTCCGACGGCGCGTTCGAGCGCCGGGCGCGCGACTTCGACCAGACGTATGCCCGCTTGGTCGATCGGCTCGCCGCCGCCGACGCCACCCCGGTCGACCAGTGCATCGCGGCGATCTCGGTCGAAGGGCCCGACGACGAGTCGCCCCGCGACGACATCGTGGCGTTGGCCCTCCGCCTGGCCCCACCCGGGTGATCCACGTCACGCGGGGTCTGCACATGGCGCCGGCGGGTAGGGGACCGTGCGGATACGTCCGCTGACCACCGCAAGGACCACCTGACCGTGACCTCCGCCCGCTCCATCCGCTTCCCCGCCGACGTGGCGCACCTGGCCTCGGTGCGCGACTTCGCGCGGGATGCGGCGGCGGACCTGGGAGCGGCGGTGGACGCGAACGACCTGGCCGTCGTGGTGGGCGAGCTGGCGGCGAACGCCGCGGTGCACCAGACCGGCGAGGCCCAGCTGCGCGTGTCGCTGGTCGACGGCGGCCTGCAGGTCGAGGTTCGCGACACCGATCCCTCCATGCCGGGCGTCGTCCACGGCGATGCCTGGGACACCGAGGGCCACCGGGGCCTGCTGCTGGTCGACGCCTTGAGCCGGGCGTGGGGCGTCGAGCCGCTCGATCGGGGCAAGCGGGTCTGGGCGGTGCTCGCCCTCGCCTCGTCGACCGACCGCGACGATCACCACGACGACGACCAGCTCGCCGGTCGCCGCTGAGCGTCGGGCGGGTCAGCTCGAGAAGTCGAGGACGGCGCGGTTGAGCGCACCGCCGTGCATGGCGTCGAGGGCCTCCTGCACCTGCTCGGGCGCATAGGTGGCCGACACCAGCTCGTCGAGCTTGAGCTTCCCGGCGCGGTACAGGTCGATGAACAGCGGGATGTCGTGGTGCGGTCGTGCGGCCCCGTAGCGGCAGCCCAGGATCGACTTGTCGTTGTAGAGCGACTGCACCACGAAGCTGGCCTCGGTGCCGAACTTCGGGACGCCCAGCAAGATGCACTGGCCGCCCCAGTCGAGCAGGTCGATGCACTGGCGGATGAGCGCCGGGTGCCCCACGCACTCGAAGGCGTGGTCGACCCCGTTCGGGCAGATCTCCTTCACCGCCGCGATCGTGTCCACGTCGGGACCGGCAGCGATGAAGTGGGTGGCGCCGAACTGGCGGGCCGCGGCCTCCTTGGCCGGGTTGGCGTCGACGGCGATGATCGGGCCGCACTGGCTGATGGCCAGGCCCTGGAGCACGTTGAGGCCGATGCCGCCGATGCCGATGACCACGGCCGAGGTGCCCGGCCGGGGCTTGGCCCGGTTCAGCACGGCCCCGGTGCCGGTCAGCACGGCGCAGCCGATGAGGCTGGCGCTGGCGAGCGGCACGTCGGGGTCGATCACCACGGCCTGGGTCTCGGTGACCACGGTGTGCTCGGCGAACACGCCGGCGTTGGCGAACTGGAACGCCTTGTCGCCGCCGACGGTGAAGGGGGCCTTGAGCTTGCCGGCGGTGTCGCGGCAGTGGGTGGGCTGGCCCCGGTCGCACGCGTCGCACTGGCCGCAGTTGCCGAGGGTGGTGAGCACGACGGGGTCGCCGACCTTGACCTTCCGCACGGCGTCGCCGACCGCCTCGACGACGCCCGCTCCCTCGTGGCCGAGCACGGCGGGCGTGGGGAACAGGATGGTGCCGTTCACCACGCTCACGTCGGAGTGGCAGAGCCCGGCCGCGGCGATGCGCACCCGCACCTCGTTGGCCCGCAGGTCGCGCACCTCCACGTCGTCTCGCACCTCGAGCTGCCCGGTCCAGACCACGGCCTTCATCGCATCGTCCCCGTTCGTTCGCTTCGCTGGTGGCGGGCCCGGCGCGTCAGCCGAGCCACATGATCGACTGCATCTCGGAGTAGGCGTGGAGGCCCCACGAGCCGCCGTCGCGCCCCACCCCGGAGTACTTGAAGCCGCCGAAGGCGGCCTCGTGGTTGCGCTGCAGCGTGTTGATGCCCACGTTGCCGGCCCGCAGCAGCTTGGCCACGGCCATCGCCTTCCCCGAGTCTGCGGTGAAGACGTAGTCGTAGAGCCCGTAGTCCGAGTCGTTGCTGATGGCGATCGCCTCGTCCTCGGTGTCGAACGGGATCACGGTGATGACCGGGCCGAACACCTCCTCGCGGGCGATGGTCATGTGGTTCTCGGCATCGACCACGAGGGTGGGCGCCACGTAGAAGCCGGTGTCGAGGCCGGGGCGCTCGCCGCCCGTGGCCAAGGTGGCGCCCTCGGCCGTGGCGCTGGCGACCAGGCCCTCGACGCGCTCGCGGTGCGCACCGGTGATCACCGGGCCGATCACCGTGTCCTTCTCCAAGGGGTTGCCGACCTTG
>ERZ795053.6469-NODE-6469-length-11664-cov-4.005858_pt1 | contig 11664 bp, 10 predicted proteins | sample MGYA00375137_ERZ795053 | MGnify/ENA primary metagenome ERZ795053 (study PRJEB30182, sample SAMN05720284) | activated sludge metagenome | isolation source: Anaerobic digester | place: Hong Kong | collected 2014-12-17 ... | reverse complement strand
CATATTCCGGTACCTGCAGGTCAGCACTAAGACCCCAACGGAAGCGGCTCAGCAATCTTTCCTGAACTCCATCCAGGTCCTTAGGTGATTTATCCGATGTAAGTACTAATTGCTTATGCGATTGATGAAGATGATTAAAGATGGCGAAGAAAGCATCCTGCGATTTTTCTGCTTTTGCAAAGAATTGTACATCATCAATGATCAGCACATCAATAAGCTGGTAAAAATGTATGAAATCATTGATAGCATTGTTGCGGCTATGGTCCATGAACTGGTTAATGAACTTTTCAGAGCTCACATATAATACCACTTTATTAGGATGCAGCCGTTTTACTTCATTTCCGATAGCTTGTGCCAGGTGGGTTTTACCTAACCCTACACCACCATAAATAACCAAAGGATTAAAAGAGTTTGCTCCCGGCTTTTCCGCTACTGTTTTACCAGCCCTGCGGGCCACCCGGTTACAATCACCTTCAATAAATGCTTCAAACGTATAGATATGATTTAACTGCGGGTCGATCTGCATTTTTTTCAGACCCGGAATAACAAAAGGATTTTTAACTGGGTTATTTATGATCAACGGAAAATCCATCTCGTTATTGGTAAATGTTTTAAATCCCTGGCCACTCACATCCATTGTAACTGGTTTTGACTTAGAGGTGCCACTGTCTACCATTATACGGTATTCAAGACGGGCATCCTTTCCCAATTCCCGCTTCAATGTCTTTGCCAATAAATTTACGTAATGTTCTTCGAGATACTCGAAAAAGAATTGACTGGGTACCTGGATAACAAGTACATTATTTTTTACAGATACCGGTTTAATAGGTTCAAACCAGGTTTTGAAATGCTGCCACTCAACAATGTCCTTGATGATCTTTAAACAATTGGCCCAGATTTTTTCAGCATTTTTCTCCATTCGGTTAGTAAGCAGTTTATGTCGAGTTAACTATAGTTGTTCTAATGAAAATGTCCAAAAAAATCTTCCCGCAAGGCCCACCAAAAAAAGTTGGACAGGACGGCGAATATCACCATTTTTTTCTAAAAAAAAATTTTTACTCATTTGTTTTTTTGGAAACTGAAATGTTATCCGATTTTATCAATTTTTTGCCCGAAAATTTGGTAAATTCAAAATCCATCCTACCTAAAATGATGCCCGCCCAACCTACCTGGTTGATAATGACATCATTCCCTTTTTTATTCTTAACTTTTACCGGTGCATTCAAAAATGTATGTGTATGCCCGCCAATGATCAGGTCTATATACTCTGACTCTTTCGCCAATATCTCATCGCTTACTTTATCATCACTGTACTTGTAACCAAGATGAGAAAGACAAATGATCATATCACAACTTTCATTTCGTTTTAGCTTATAAGCTGTTTCGTTTGAATGCTGAACCGGATCAAGATATTTTGTTCCCCCGAATAAGTTATCCGGGATCAAACCTCTTCCTTCAATACTGGCTCCAAACACCCCGATCTTTAATTTGCCTTTTTTAAAGATCCTGTATGGTTGTGTTTTATACTCCATTGGAGTACCGGTAAAATCATAATTACATACAAGCATAGGAAAGTTAGCATGACGATCCAGTTGTGTGGCCAGGTTTTCCATACCAGCATCAAAATCATGATTACCGATCGTACAGGCGTCATACTGCATGGCAGTCATTGCTTTTATCTCAGGTTCTCCTTTATAAATATTAAAATAGGGTGTCCCCTGAAAGATATCACCGGCATCAAAAAGCAATACATGTTCTTCTTCCTGCCTTATTCTTTTGATAATGGATGATCTTGCGGTTATGCCTCCTAAGCCCTGGTTTCTGCCACCATCCATCGGAAAGGGATCCAGCCTGCTATGTGTATCATTTGTATGAAGTATGGTGAGCTGCTGTACATCAAGATATTCTTCCGCTGCTCTTAGCATTGAAGGACCTGCGATGACAGCTCCTGTAGTAAATGTGACCTGCTTTAGAAACTCTTTTCTATTGAGCATAACTTACACGGTTTTGAAGCTCAGCTGAGATAGCATGACCTTTTTGATTCTCTGATTTAATATAATCCATAATGGCATCCCGCATCAAATAACCGTTCGTTATCTGAGGTATGTCTTTCAACATAAATGCATTATCGCCTCCATTAGCCAGAAAATCAGAATTGACAACAGTGTAATACTTATCATCTTCAAGAGGCACTCCGCCGATCATTATATTGATTGCTTTTTTATCCCTGATCTGCATGGTTAATCCAGATACAGGCCAACCGCCTTTTTCTGCCGTAAGATCAAGGAACTGCTTTAGTATATTTCCTTTGACTTTTTGAAGGATCAGCAAATTATCAAACGGCATCAATTCGTATATCTTACCCGTTGTTATTTCGCCGGCAGGTACTTGAGTAAGCCGCATACCTCCATAATTCATTACCGCCACATCCACTTTAGTATTGTAACTCTTTTCTGCCATTTGCAGAAACAGGTCAGCTAAAAAATTCCCCAGTCTACATTCAGGCTGATCTTTATCCAGGCTTTTTTCTGCGTACCCGATCACACCATTCATGGTTGCATTCACACTATCGCTATATGGCTGTAATAATGATTGTAAAGTTGAATCCTTATCGGCTTTGTTTGTGATCCTGTAGTCAAAGTATTGCATTGACTTTGCCTGGTAAGATGTTTTGCAGGCCTGAAGAAACAAAAACGAAAAAAATAGCAGGAATATCCGGAAGCGAAGGGTCATGTTATAAAGATATTGTCTTAAACTGAAACAAATCTGATTTCTTTTATCGGGTAATAAGATGGAAATTTGCGGCAAAGTATTCTTCAGGATAAATACCTGACAATAATGCAAAAGATCATATCTCTCCGACTACTTCCATCAGAAGCAGCCAGTGAAACTGCTATAAAAGATTGGGTTGCAAAGACCGAAGGAATCAATGTTGAAACAATTACGGGTTTCACTATCACAAAAAGATCAATTGATGCCCGTAGCAGGAACCCTTTAATCAACCTGCAGTTAAAAGCTTATATAAACGAACCCTTCACAGAAAGAGAAGTGCTTTCCTTTCACTTCCCCGATGTAAGAAATGTCCGGCATTCGGCAATAATTATAGGTGGCGGACCTGCAGGGATCTTTGCGGCTCTTCAGCTGATAGAAAAAGGAATAAAGCCCATCATACTTGAAAGAGGCAAAGATGTGCGGGCCAGGAGAAGAGACCTTGCCAAACTGAATAAAGAAGGTGAGATAAATCCTGAAAGCAACTATTGCTATGGAGAAGGCGGAGCCGGTACATATAGTGATGGTAAACTATATACCCGCAGTAATAAACGGGGCAGCATCGATCGGGTATTGAATCTCTTTGTACATTTTGGTGCAGATGAAAATATCCTTTACGAGGCACATCCTCATATCGGTACCAACAAACTCCCCGGCATTATTACTGCAATGCGAATGCAGATCATAGCGGCTGGTGGTGAGTTTGTATTTGAGAAAAAAGTAACTGATCTCATTATCAATGAGCAAAGGATAACCGGTGTAAAAACTGCTGACGGAAATACTTTTGAAGCTCATGCAGTCATATTAGCTACCGGGCATTCGGCCAGGGATATTTATGAACTGCTTTATTCAAAGAAAATTTTGCTTGAGGCAAAACCCTTTGCGTTGGGTGTCAGGGTCGAGCACCCGCAATCATTGATAGATTCTATACAATATCATTGCAGTGTCAGAAATCCATACTTGCCACCTGCATCTTATAGTTGGGTGGAACAGGTTAATGAAAAAGGTGTTTTTTCTTTTTGCATGTGTCCCGGAGGCATTATTGCTCCTGCTGCTACTTCGCCAGGAGAACTTGTTGTAAATGGATGGAGCCCTTCAAAAAGAAATAATCCTTTTGCCAACAGCGGAATTGTTGTTGCCACAGATATGATTGATTATTCCGCTTATAAAAAATACGGGACGCTGGCGGGTATGTTCTTTCAGCGAGCTGTAGAGATCAAAGCTTTCAATGCCGGTGGAGGAAAGTTTGTGGCGCCAGCTCAGCGACTCACAGACTTTATTCAAAATAAAGTATCTAATGATCTACCTGATTGTTCCTACTTACCAGGTATCAGATCAGCTGCCCTGGGAGAAGTACTTCCTGGTTTTGTTCATAAAAGATTGCAGACTGCTTTTTTAGCTTACGGAAAAAAAATGAAGGGCTATATCACTAATGAAGCACTTGTAGTAGCAACTGAATCAAGAACTTCATCACCTGTCCGTATACCGAGAAACAAAGAAACCATGCAACATCCCCAAATAAAAAACTTGTACCCCTGTGGTGAAGGGGCAGGATACGCCGGAGGAATTGTTAGTGCTGCAATGGATGGTGAAAAAGTAGCTTTACAGATCGCAGCTGCATTGAAAACAGTTTGATCCCTAAAAAAAGCATTTCACACTGATATACTTACCTTTCGGCGATTTTTGTCCCCTGCTGTTTCAGGAGGTTTACATTTGCATCTGAAAACTTCACTTATGAGCATATTAGAACTACAACACCTCAAAAAATATTTCTCTACACAAAAAGCTGTTGATGATATCAGTCTTTCGGTTGACAAAGGCCAGATATTTGGCTTATTAGGACCCAATGGTGCCGGGAAAACAACATTGATACGGATGATCACCGGGATTTTTTACCCGGATGAAGGAAATATCATCTTCGATGGCAAAAAATTTGATCCGTTGAATGATGTCAGCCGGATTGGTTACATGCCGGAAGAAAGAGGGCTTTATAAGAAAATGAAGATAGGCGAACAGGCCATGTACCTGGCACAGTTAAAGGGATTGGACCGGCAACATGCCATGAAAAAGATCAAGGATTGGTTTGTAAGATTTGAAATGGAAACATGGTGGAACAAAAAAGTGGAGGATCTTTCAAAAGGTATGTCGCAAAAATTACAGTTTGTGACTACCGTATTACACGAACCTAAATTGATCATCCTTGATGAGCCATTCAGCGGTCTTGACCCGGTAAACAGCAACCTGATCAAAGATGAGATATTCAAACTGGCACAAAATGGTTCAACAATTATTTTCAGCACACACCGCATGGAACAGGTAGAAGAGATCTGTAATCATATTGTACTGGTGAATAAGGGGCAAAAAATACTGGATGGAACTGTAAAAGATGTAAAACAGGAGTTTAAGGAGAATATTTTCAGTATAGGAACAGATACCATGCCGGCATCTTTAAACGGAAATGCCCCATTTGAGATCATTGGCACGAAAAACACAGCTCATGTGCTAAGAATAAAGGAAGGAAGCAAACCGAATGATGTGTTGCAATTCCTGTTACAACAAGGGATTTCCATTCATTCGTTCAATGAAATTCTTCCTTCGTTGAACGACATTTTCATAAAACTGGTGGAAGGCACATCTCCCGCCCGCCAGTTCCAAACCATTAAAGCTTAATTCTAAAATATTTTACTGTGAATAAGATCTGGCTTATCATAAAAAGAGAATACCTGACAAGAGTTAGAAAGAAAACTTTTTTACTACTCACCATCCTTGTCCCACTTATTATTATCGGGTTTTATGCTGCGATCATCGCTATCGCTATAAAAGGTGCTTCTGAGAAAGAAAGTATTGCCGTCATTGACAATGCTGCACTTTTCGACAAAAGTGCTACCTCAGTTGGAGGCATGGATTTCACATTCATTGACAATGAAACTGAAGAAAGCTATAAGAATAAGTACCAGGAAAAAGGGTTTAATCTTTTCTTATTTGTACCGGAAATGGATATTGATCATCCTGTGCGGCCCAGGTTATATTACTCAAAATCACTGGGACCTGCCACCAGCGGCCGGATAGAAGGCATTGTAAATGGTGCTATTGAACAAAAAAGACTGATAGCTGCGAATATTGACCTGCAGAAATTAAATAGCAGCAAATCAAATATCAGTCTTGAAACCTTAAAGGGAAAGGGAGAAAAAGATGAAACACTTGCCAAGGTTAACTCCGGCGTAGGGTTTACCGGTGGATTTTTAGTTTACCTGATGTTGTTTATTTATGGTACCATGGTAATGAGGGGAGTAATGGAAGAAAAAACAAATCGGGTGGCTGAAGTAATTGTAAGCTCTGTAAAACCCTTTCAATTGATGTTGGGAAAAATTATTGGTATAGGCGCCGTTGGAATTACTCAGTTCGCCATCTGGATATTCCTTGTAATGGGGCTCCAATTCCTGATCCCATATATTTTTCCGGAATTTGGGGCACAATTAGCAGCTGCTTCAGCCGGGGGACCCCAGGGAGGCGGCGGCATGCTTGCTGTACTAGGCTCTCTTAAATCACTTCCATTAGGAACTATATTATTTACTTTCTTATTCTACTTTCTGGGTGGTTATTTATTATATGCGGCACTTTTTGCCGCCGTTGGAAGCATGGTGAACGAAGATCCGCAGGAAGCACAGCAAATGGTTTTCCCGATAACCATGCCCATCATTTTATCCTTTGTAATTATGACACAGGCCATTAACCAACCCGATAGCAGCCTGGCTGTTTTTGGAAGCCTTTTCCCGCTTACTTCACCAATAGTTATGATGGGGAGGATCGCATATGGGGTTCCTATTATGCAAATGCTGCTTTCCATGCTATTCCTGATCCTGGCATTTTTAGGTACCACCTGGTTTGCAGCCAAGGTTTATCGTACGGGTATCCTGATGTACGGTAAAAAAGCTACATGGAAGGAAATGATCCGTTGGGCCTTTAGAAAAAGCTGATCATTTTAGTAAGGTGATCAATTGTTAAATTTTTCTTTTTTGCCAATTGAAAGTAACATAATACGAAACCAATCGTATATTTGATACGAAGTATTTCGTGAAACACAATTATGCTACTTTAAAATTTCAGTTATGAAATGCCTGGAAACAGAAGCGTAACAATGTAACGTTGCTTTTCAGGGCATAACATGTGGCAAATTCTTAAAACAAAAAAACAATCACATGAAACCAACAACCTTATTAAAAAACAAGTTTTTTCTCCTTGTATCAGTTATCGGACTCACCATTGCACTGGTATCATGGGGGCATCATCAGTCTCCCGGTCAATATCAGCAAACAACTAATGACACTACCCCTAAAAAGAACAGGGAAAAGAAGATCCGTGACCTGGATGATGTGATCGATGAACTTGAAAATGCCAACATTGAAATGGATATGGCTAAGATGGAGAAAGAGATCGCCAAAGCCATGAAAGAAATTGATGCCGAAAAAATAAAGATGCAGGTAGAAATGGCACTGGAACAGGTGAATATGGAAAAGATCCAGAAAGAAATTGAAGAATCAATGGCCAAAGTAGATGTGCAGAAAATAAAAGCTGAGCTACAGCAGGCCTTTAGTGAATTTGATGCTGATAAGATACAGCGGGAAGTAAAGGAATCTCTTGAAAAAATTGATTGGAGCAAGATGAAGGAAGAGCTGAATAAAGTGAAGGAGATCGATATGAAGAAGATCAGTGAAGAAATGAAAAAAGTGGAAGAAGAGATGAAGAAAATGAAACCAGAATTAGAAAAAAACCTTGCTGAGGCTAAAAAAGAAATTGAAAAAGCCAAGGCGGAGATAAAAGAATACAAAGCTTTTGTAGATGGTCTTGACAGCGACGGTTTGATCAATAAAAAAGGCGAGTACAAATTGAAGCACATAGACGGGGTACTGGAGATCAATGGTAAAAAGGCGGCAGACAGTGTTTATAATAAGTACAGGAGCTTCCTGGAAAAACATAAAAAATTCACTATCAAGAAAGATAGCGACGATTTTGACATAGACATGGATTAAGAAGCATAGATATCGAAACCAGCCGTGAAAAACAAAAGTCCCGCCAAATGGCGGGACTTTTTACATAGGTTCTGATTATTTTGTCTGGTTCATCGTATTCCGGGGTTCATATGAAATGGTGAAGGCATTATATCATAATCATCATGCTCGATCATTTCTATATTCATCTGAAAGGCTTCATCAGTTTTAATGACCACTTTTTCTTTTGTGATCTTTTTAAATCCTGCTTTTTCAAATACAAATTTGTAAACACCGGGTTTAAGATCGTCAAATGCATAACCACCCTCATTATCAGTAATGGTTACTTTTTCTTTCTTTGAAACCCGGTAAGCTGTAATGCTTACTTCCTTCAAAGGTTTTTTGGTATCAGAATGAACTACGACACCATTTAATTCATCTTTTTTTCCCCTTCCGGGATCTGTTGCGTTGGCTTTAGCTATCGTAAAACTAAATACACCTAATGCTAACATGAATAATTTTGATTTCATCATACTTATTTTATACAGTGTGACAATCTCTTGCTTCACATACCCATGTTCTTTTTTGGTGGTGGTTGGAACATAAATTTATGCCTTTTTCAGCGGATTTATCAAAGCATTTTGAAATTCTGTCCACACTTCCCTTACAATGTCACCCGCCGGCAAAATATTGTTTATCAGGGAACTTACCTGCCCAATTTCCAGTTCACCCTCGTTCATATCTCCTTCAAACATTCCTTTTTTAGCTCTTGCCCTGCCTAACAAATTTTTTAATTCTTCAGCATCCGCTCCTTTTAATTCTGCCTCCCTTACCTGTTCAAAAAATTTGTTCTTTAACATCCTTACAGGCGTCAGTTGCTTCAATGTCAATTGTGTATCACCCTCGCCAGCATCTAAAACATATTTCTTAAAATCAGTATGTGATGATGCTTCTTCACTTGCTACAAAGCGGCTGCCCATTTGCACAGCTTCGGCGCCAAGTACCATCGCTGCAAGCATTTGTCTTCCGGTAGCAATTCCACCTGCCGCTATTACCGGGATGCTTACTGCCTTTGAAACAGCAGGAATAAGCACCATCGTGGTAGTTTCTTCTCTCCCGTTGTGCCCGCCTGCCTCAAATCCCTCGGCTACCACAGCATCACAACCTGCCTGCTCAGCTTTTACTGCAAATTTTGAAGAACTGACTACATGGACCACTGTCACCGCTTTCTCTTTTAAAACCCCGGTCCATATTTTGGGGTTACCCGCCGATGTGAAAACTATTTTTACTCCTTCTTCAAGAAGAATGGCAACATGCTTATCAATATCAGGGTACAGTAAGGGCAGGTTAACTGCAAAGGGACGGTCGGTAGCGGATTTGCATTTACGGATATGTTCTTGTAAGACATCAGGATACATCGATCCGCTGCCTATGATTCCTAATCCCCCGGCATTACTGACCGCCGCAGCAAGACGCCATCCACTGGCCCAGATCATCCCTGCTTGTATAATGGGATAATTGATCGCAAAAAGATCAGTGATCCTGTTTTTGAATTCAGCATTTTGGTCCGCAATCATAATAAGTAAAGATAGCTAATGAGGGTGTAGTAAGATTATCCCAGGTCAATACTGGTATTATCGCCAATATTCAATGACCTGGCTTCACCCCTTAGATTGGTATCACTTCCAATAATAGAATCATTCAATACAATATCAAACAGGTTCGAAAAGGATCCGATGATAGAGTCCTTGATGATCGAATAATCTATGGTTGTGTTTTCCCCGATCGCAACATTCGGTCCAATGATCGAATTCTTAATATCACATCCCGGTGCAATACTTACCGGTTCTACGATCACTGTGTTTTCAAAATGATGCTCTTGCTTATTGGTAGCTGCAAATTTTTTGAGTAGGATAGCATTTGATTCAAGCAGTGTTTCTTTCTTTCCGCAATCAAACCAGCTTTCTACTTTAAAAGAACGGAACTTTACATCTGCTTTGATCATACATTCCAAAGCATCCGTAAGGCTATATTCCCCATGGCTCCTCAATCCCTGTCTGATATTGTTTTCCAGGCATTCAAACAATAACCCACTTTCTTTTATTTTATAGACACCCACCAGCGCCATATTACTTTTGGGTATTTGTGGTTTTTCCACCACCCTTTCAATAAAGCCTTCATCATTGATCTCTGCCACACCAAACCCACGGGGATCTTCTACCTTACCTACACCTATCATTGAATCCGGTGAGTTTACAATCTTTTTTACATCATACTCACATATCGAATCACCCAACACAACAAAAACCTCATCGTCACCTACCAGGTCCCTGGTAAGGCGCACCGCATGTCCAACACCCTGCCTGTCTACCTGGTGAACATAGTTTGCCTGTACATCCGGATGTTTCGACTTTACATAATCCTGTATCTTATCGCCCAGGTATCCAACAATAAATACAAACTCATTGATACCAGCTTCTTTTAACTGATCAACGATGATACTGAGAACAGTCTTACCGGCAAGTGGGATCAATGCCTTAGGTTGTGTATAGCTATGGGGTCTTAACTTGGTACCTGCTCCTGCTACGGGAATGATAGCTTTCATTCTGAATGATAGAATTCGTTACTAATCAAAGGCCAACGAAAGTAACACTTTTGACTGAAACAAAAATTTTGGAATCATTGTGATCGTCCGTTATAGCTCTCTTACATTTGCACCTGATTCAACCTTAATAGTTGAATAAAGATTTTAAACCACATTACTTATTCCCGCTATGCAGAAAGACTCCTTGGTTTTTGACCTTATAAAGAAAGAACTTGACAGGCAACGAAATGGAATTGAACTGATCGCTTCCGAAAATTTCACTTCGTACCAGGTATTACAGGCAATGGGCACCTGCCCCACCAACAAATATGCGGAAGGATACCCGGGCAAGCGGTATTATGGCGGTTGTGAAGTGGTAGACGAAATTGAAAACCTGGCTATTGACCGGTTAAAACAAGTATTTAAGTGCTCCTGGGCCAATGTACAGCCACATAGCGGCGCCCAGGCCAACGGTGCTGTTTTTTTAGCCGTAATGAAACCCGGTGAAAAATTCATGGGGCTTGACCTGAGTATGGGCGGACACCTTACACATGGAAGTCCTGCCAACTTTAGCGGAAAAACCTATGAGGCCATTCACTACGGAGTAACCAAAGAAGGATTTGTTGATTACGACCAGATAGAAGCAAAAGCCAAGGAAGAAAAACCCAAAATGATCATTTGTGGCGCATCCGCCTATAGCCGTGACTGGGATTATCAGCGTATCCGTGCCATTGCAGATGAGATAGGAGCCATCGTTTTTGCAGATATTGCTCATCCAGCCGGTCTAATTGCCTCAGGTTTACTGAACGATCCTTTTGAACATTGTCATATTGTATCTTCTACCACGCATAAAACATTAAGAGGACCAAGAGGTGGCATCATCATGCTTCGAAACGATTTTGAGAATCCATGGGGTATCAAAGACCCTAAAGGAAATACAAGAATGATGAGCCAGTTGCTTGACCTGGCTGTTTTTCCGGGCTCACAGGGAGGTCCGCTTGAACATGTTATTGCCGCTAAAGCTGTTGCATTTGGTGAAATACTTTCAGAAGATTTTAAATCATATGGCAAACAGGTTATTGCCAATGCACAGGCAATGGCAACATCATTTGTGAACCGTGGTTATAACCTGATCAGCGACGGGACCGACAACCATTTGATGCTGATCGACCTGCGGAATAAAAATCTCACCGGTAAAAAGGCCCAGGAAACTTTAGACAAAGCCCACATCACCTTAAATAAAAATGCTGTTCCTTTTGATGATAAATCACCCTTTGTAACATCGGGTATCCGGGTTGGTGTTCCTGCCATTACAACCCGGGG
>ERZ795053.6467-NODE-6467-length-11667-cov-3.959352_pt1 | contig 11667 bp, 8 predicted proteins | sample MGYA00375137_ERZ795053 | MGnify/ENA primary metagenome ERZ795053 (study PRJEB30182, sample SAMN05720284) | activated sludge metagenome | isolation source: Anaerobic digester | place: Hong Kong | collected 2014-12-17 ... | reverse complement strand
CCACGAGCTCGTGAGCCGAGCGGAAATTGCGCAACAACGCCAGTTGCTCGAGGCGGATGTCGCCGATACCTTGCTCGCGCGCGCGGATGAACAGGCCCACCTCGGCATTGCGGAATTGGTAGATCGACTGCATCGGGTCGCCCACCAGAAACAGCGTGCGGCCGTCCCCCGGGGACCAGTTCGCCACCAAAGTCTCGAGCAACGCGAACTGATCGTGGGACGTGTCCTGGAACTCGTCCACGAGAATGTGCTGCAGTCGCAGATCGAGCCGTTCGGCGAGATCGGTTGGCTGGCCGTTCTCGATCAGCGCCTGGCGGGCAGCGCCGGCAATCGCGACGTGATCGCATTCGCCCGTCTCGGTGAACATGACATGCAGCATCTGGGCGGCGTACGTGAGTACCTGACTCAGGTCGGCCAACGACTGGCGTGTGCCGTCATCGATCGTCGCAGCAGGCAGATATGCCACGTCGACCAGTGCGTCCAGGGCACCGTCGGCCTGTTTGAGATCTGCGAACCAGGACTGGAAGCGTTGCTTGAAAGCGTGATCGTCCTTGTGGATACCCTTGGTGACGTTCACCCTGTTCACGAAGCCGCCATAATCGGCGTACAGCACCAGCGAGGTGAGCCCCCACCATCGTTCTACGTCGGTCGCTGCAGCGGTGAGCATCCCGGTGTTGGTGAGCCACGGCTGATAGCCGCGCACCGTACTCTGGTCGTTGTCCCGTACGACCCGTGCGCAGGTGGGCAGCAATTGCGCGGCTTCTGCACAGAGATCAGGTCCCAGTACATGCATCGCCCGCGCCAGCGTCTCCTCGATGACGTTGACCAGGCTCGCTTGCAGGCCTGTGGCGAGTTCCGTCCCGCTGCTGCTTGCAATGTGCGGCAACCAGTGGTTGCGGGTAGCGAGCATCTCAGCGATCAGCCGCTCGAGTCGTCGCCAGTCGTTGTCGAGATGTGCCAGCAATCGATCGAACGCGTTCCGCACCGCCACGTCCTGCTCCGCAGCCCGCAGCGTCTCCCGCGCCGCACGCTGATAAAGCTCGAGTGGGTTGTCGACCAACTGCAGGGACACGTTGCTGCGCGCAGTGATCGGCAGCCGACTGGCGAGCGACATGTTCCAGGCGTCGATGGTCATGATCTTGAGGCGCGAGGCGTTCTCGAGCAGATCGGGATGTCGACGGCAGGCTGCCGCCGCGAGCTCGGCCGTCGTGCGAGCTGCAGCGGTATCCGCTGTCGTCAGACCGGCGAGTGCCTGTAGGACGCGCGCGCGCAATTCACCGGCAGCCTTGCGTGTAAAGGTAATCGCCAGGATCGACTCTGGTTCCGCCACCGCACCGAGCAGCTTCAGGTAGCGCTGGCTCAAGACTGTTGTCTTGCCGGAACCCGCCGGTGCCTGCAGCAGTATCGATCGCCGGATGTCGAGCGCCTCAGCGCGCGCGTGCTCGTCGGCAGCGTGCGCGTTGCCCGCCGTTCGCTCAGCTGTCATGCGCCGCCTGGTCGTTCTCGTCGGTCTCGTCAACTTCCAGCGGCAGTTCAGCGCGCCGACAGAGCGTGGTGAGATGACAGGTCTTGCATTGGTTGTAGTCGTAGGGATCGACAGCGGCGTGCCCCGCGAGATACTCGCGCGCCAACGAGTCGACCATTGCTTGCCACTGCCCGATCGCCGACCGCCAGCGCTCAGTCTCCGTCTCACCGGCCAACACCAGCGGGGCGTGCCGACTGGCTCCCCTCGGTTTGTTCTCCCTGGAGAAGCTGCTGACGCCGGGAATGGTGCCGGCTGTCGCGCTGCGGCCGACGTACTTCGCGACGCCGCGTGTCAGATACAGCCGCGCCAGCGTGCGAACGTCAACACCCTCCTCGACCAGCACTTTGGCGTACACCAGCAGCTGCGGATCGAGGAGCCGCTCGCGCAGCCAGCCCAAGGCTTTGTCCCGGCCGGATTTGTAGTCGATGATCGCCACCGCACCAGTCGGCCCGTCCAAATGGTCGATCCGATCGATCGCAAAGCGGAATTGTCCGCCGCCGATGACCGCATTGCGCTTGCTTTCCCGCTCTCGTACCGCGAACGGCGGCCGCGTTGCATCGGCGTCTACTGAGCGCAGCAACAGATCGGACAGACGCTGCTGCTCGCGGCGCAAGGACTGGCGCAGATGTTCCGGCTCACCATGCGGGAACACCGCCGTCCGCGATTTGCCGACGACCTCCTCGATCAGATCGATCTGTTCGGCTCGCGACAGATCCATCAACCGAGCTTGAGTCTCGACGCACTGCCAGAACAGCTCCAGTGCTTTGTGCAGCCAAAGCCCCCGGTCGCGCGGATCGATCCCGGGTTCTGGCAGCTCGAGCCTGTCGGCATCGAGCCGCAGTTCGGCATAGGCGCGGAATGGACAGCGGGTCTGCAGATCGAAGACGGTAACCCCATGCGTCACCGGTTGCGATGGATTCCAGGCGGTACCTTGCGTATCCGGGAGCAACTCGAAACGTGAGGTATCGGTCAGGTCACCGGCCAGTGTCACAGCGAGCGATGTCGGACCTGCTGTCGGACCCCGGTGTGCTGACGAGCTGGCCGGCCGCCAGTTTGCGGGTCGTACCAGCACGCTCGGAATGGTTTCGGCTTGGTCGCGTACCAGCGGTGCCGAATAAACTAACAATTCAGTCGATTGTGACCAATCCTGCAGCGCGCGGCCCGCGCGCGCGCGTTGGCCGATGGCGTTCGCCGTCTCGATACCCGCGTCGATCTGCACGCGGGTGGGCAGCAAGGCGTGTGGCGCAGGCGGCGGCGGCCACTGGTCCGCGTTTAGCCCCATGACCCAGATGCCGTCGTAGCGCGCGACCGGCGGGCCCAGCGAGTCGGTGACGATCACGGGAACATCGCGACTGGCCGCCTCGAAGGGCGTGTCGGCGGCCAGGTCAGCCAGGCAATCGACGGCGGCACTCAGATCGAGGTCACCTGCGGTGAACCCAAGGCTCGCGAATTCGACCAGCAATTCCTGCCAGCGGTGTAGCGTCTGCTGCTCGGCGCTGTTGAGCGCGCGCTCGCCCGGCCAGCCGCTCGCGTGCAGGGCTGCGGTGAAGGCCTGTGCCCAGTGGCTGCTCGACCCCCTGCGGCGCGGCAATGCCTCAACGGCGCCGCGGAGTTGCTGCGCCAGCTGTGCGCCCGCAAGTCGCAAAGCTTTGGGTGCGCGCGCCATGCTGCCGGCCAGTGACTGCGCGTTCAGTTCAAGCTGCCCTTGCTTGCGCAGCCACCGGTCCAACAACGCTCGTTGGTCTGCATCGACGGTCCGACCATACGGAGCCTGAAGCCAAGCGCTGAGCTCCGTAAATTGCAGCGGCCGACTCAACAATCGCAAAGTTTGTAACGCCTGCCGCAGCATAGGGAATTCGACGAGCATGCGGCCGCCCTCAATGGCGTAGGCGCGTGAATGGTCGCTCGCCTGCAGCCAGCGGGTCGGCTCCAGCACCTGCGAGAGCGTGCGTTCCAGAAGGTCGCGTCGGCCATGCAGATCTGGTGCCACCAGCAGTAGTCGGCGCCGCGGATCCGAGCGCAACTGCTGCTCGCACCAGCGTACCGCCTCAACGCACTCCTCCTCCACTGACGCAGGACCGACGAAGCGCGATGCTACGGCGGCTGCGGAATTCGTAACGAACGTGCAGCGGTGCTGTTGCAGCGTCGAGCGCAGTGCGCCGGGTAGCGCCAGCGTGGCGGGTGCCGCGGGTGGCGTCGCGCGCATGGACAGCCCGGCCAGCTGCCGTCGCAATGGCGATGCATTGAGCTGCAGGCAGCGCTGCTCGAACCGCTGCAGCGCGTCCGTGAGCAACGCTGTTTCAGGAGAAATCGTGCGCTGCATCGACGTTCGATCGAGTTGCCATTCGTCCATGAGCCGGACCGCGACTCGCAACTGCTTCGCCAGTGCGCGGCGCGTTAGGTAGTCATGCTCTGGCACCAGCCCGGCGCTGATCGATCGGAACAGTGCCCATTCTTCCCGAGCTGTCAACAGTCGCGAATCGCTGTTCGACTCACGCCGCTGCCCGTCCCGGTAAGCGTCCAGCGCCCACTGCTCGAACGTTTGGACGATTGGCGTCGCCCAGACCTCGTTGCCGGCGGCGATTTGCTCATCGGCATAGGCGCTGCGCACGGCGGCGGCCCGCTGCGCGGTGCCGACGATCAACGGACGGCCATCTTCGAATATCGTCTGAAGATCAGGAGAAAATCTTTTCAAGAACAGCTATCTACAATATAAATATAGAAACTACTTGAAACGCGTCTGCGCCTCGACCACGCGGCTACGGACGGCGCGCGGCTGGGATGCATACTCCGTCAATAGATCCTCGATCCGACCGAACACCTTCTGCAACAGCTGGGCGTCCGGCAAGGTAGTTACTCGGAAATGATCACGGTAAGGTACGTTGAAACTCACGCCGGGGGCGACCAGCACGTGCTTGCGTTCCAGTAAGTCCAGGGCAAAGGCGTGATCATCGAAGTCCGGCAGCTCGTCGGTTCGCACTCGGACGAACGCATACATGGCGCCGCGTGGTGGCGCCAGCGTGAGATGCCGGCTGGCACGAGTGGCGTCGACGATGGCGCGTCGCGATTCGTACAGCCGCCCGCCCGGCACGATCAGTTCCTTGATGCTCTGATAACCACCGAGCGCCGTCTGCACGGACCACTGCGCCGGCACGTTGCTGCACAGGCGCAGCGACGACAGCAATTCCAAAGCAGCCAAATAGTCTGGCGCGATGCGTGTGTGACCCGAAAGCACCGCCCACCCTACCCGGTAGCCGCAGGCGCGATACACCTTGGATAGTCCCGACATCGTCACGCAAAGCGTGTCGTGCACGAGCGTCGCCAGCGGCACGAACGTGGCGTCGTCGTAGACCATCTGGTCATAGATTTCATCGGCGAAGACGACGAGCTTGTGACGCTCCGCCAACTGCGCGATGGCTCGCAGGAGCTCCGTGGAATAGACGGCGCCCGTGGGGTTATTGGGATTGATGACGACGATGGCGCGCGTTCGAGGCGTGATGAGCGTCGCCAGGTCCTCGACGGCCGGCTGAAAATCGTTCTCGGGCTTGCATGGATAATGCACGGCGCGGCCACGATTCAGTGTTACCGCCGCGGTCCACAACGGGTAGTCCGGACTCGGGATCAGCACTTCATCGCCGTCATTGAGCAGGGCGCGCATCGTCAGATCGATCAGCTCGCTGACACCATTGCCGATGAACACTTCGTCAGCACTGACACCAAACACGCCGCGCGCCTGCTGCTGCATCACGATCGCTTCGCGCGCTGGGAAAATGCCTTTCTGGTGGCAATAACCCTCGGCGACCGACAGGTTTTCGATCATCGCCAGACGCATGGTTTCTGGCGTTCGGAACCCGAAGGCACCCGGATTGCCGATGTTGAGTGAAATGATCTCGTGGCCCATGCGCTCGAGCTCCTGGGCCCGATGTGCGAGTCGGCCGCGGATTTCGTACTTCACATTGCGCAGCGCGTCGCTGGAACGGATCGGTGCTTCCTGGGTCATAACCTGTGTCAATCGGTAGTCAAAAAAGGCGGGCTCGAGCCCGCCTTGTACAGTACCGTGCGGCTGCGGAATCTGCAGCATTTCTGATGCTATTCTGAGCACACGTCGAATCTATCGACGAGGACAGAGGCGTTTTATGGACGGAAATCTCAGCGGTCCGCTCACCCCGATCGATCGAGTCGCGCGCCAAACCCATGATGAGCGCGCCCGCCAGCGATTCGTCTCCAGTTTGCGCAAACGAGTGATGGTGGATATGGCACAGCGCCTGCGCGCAATCTATCACCAGGTGGTGCTACCAGAGTTCAAGGCACGGCACCGGCGTACGCCACGTGACGGCCGTGAGATCCGCCGAGCAATGCTGGCCAATCGCTATTTTCGCGCCTGGAGCACCCTGCGCTATGTCGCCCAGGAGCAAACCTGGTGGAGCGTGCAGCCGCAGGTCGAGCGCAATGCCGCGCGTATCAATGCCGTGGCGCGCGCGGTGGCGCAATCAACCGGCGCTGGTTCGTTGCGCCTCGATCCGAAGCTCGTCATTCCGCGCGATGTGTCGGCCATGGACATACACCTGATGCCCGGCTGCTTTCACACTGAGTACGTGCCGAACGATGCGACGCTCGGCGCCCTGTATGCACATGGCACCCAGGTGTTCAGCGCTGGCCTCAAACTCAGGATCAAGGGCGGCGGCGTCGGCAAATCGATCGCCGAGTGGCTGCGCATCCGGTTCCCCGATCTGCAGCCGCAGAGAATTCTCGACATTGGCACGACCGACGGCAAGAACCTGCTGCCGTATCTCGACGTTTTCCCGATGACCGAAGGCCATGGAATCGACGTCGGGGCGCCGATGTTGCGTTATGGGCATGCGCTGGCGCGCTCACAAGGCTACAACGCGCACTATGCGCAGATGGACGCGCGACGCATGACCTACCCGAACGACCACTTCGATCTGGTCGTGTCGAGCTTCTTCCTGCATGAACAGTCAGAGAGCGCCAACCGCGCCATTTTGAAGGAGATTTATCGGGTACTGAAGCCAGGCGGGGTCATGGTGCATATGGAGTTGCCGCCTGCCGAAGAGTGCGACGACTATTACAACTTCTATCTGGACTGGGACGCCTACTACAACAACGAGCCGCACTATGCGGGGTTTCGCGCCGCGAGTCCGTTGTTGGAGTGCGCGCGCGCTGGGTTCCCGCCCGGCCAATGCTTCAAGACGCGCATACCTAACTACACCACCGTACCGGACGCCGAGTTCGCGGCCGTGGCACGCGGCGACAAGCCGGCCCCGCCCCATGGTAACGGCGCCAGCTGGTTCATCTTTGGCGGCGTGAAGTAAGGCATGGCACCTTTGACGACCGATGCACTGGTCGTGTTTGGCATCACCGGTGATCTTGCGTACAAGAAGATTTTTCCGGCGCTCTATCAATTGACGCTGCGTGGTCGGCTCGAGGTGCCGATCATCGGTGTGGCGCGCGGCGGCTTTGGGCTAGACGCACTCCGCGAGCGTATCCGCGAAAGCGTGGCGCGCGACGTCGAGTCCGTCGACCAGTCGGCCCTGCGGAAACTGTGCGCACAGGTGAACTACGTCGACGGCGACTACCAGAACGCCGCCACGTTTCGGGCGCTGAAGCGAGAGCTGGGCACAGCCTCGCATCCGTTGCACTATCTGGCAATTCCGCCCAGTCTGTTTCGTACCGTCGTGAGCCAACTGGGCGACGCGGGTGCTGCGGCTGGCGCGCGCGTCATGGTCGAGAAGCCGCTCGGTCGCGATCTCGACTCGGCACGCACGATCAATCGCGAGCTGCATCGTCATTTCGACGAGCAGGCAATCTTCCGGATAGATCACTATCTCGGCAAGGAGCCCGTGCAGAATCTGCTCTATTTCCGCTTCGCCAACGCCACCTTCGAGCCACTGTGGAATCGCAACCACATCGAGCAGGTGCAGATCACCATGGCAGAGCAATTCGATGTGCAGGGCCGTGGCAAGCTGTACGAAGAACTGGGTGCCATCCGCGATGTCGTGCAGAATCATTTGCTGCAGGTGCTGGCAATTCTTGCGATGGAACCGCCCACATCGATGGACAGCGAGGCCCTGCGCGACGAAAAGATCAAGATCCTCCGCGCTTTGGCCGTGCACGGTGATCGCTCCGTGGTGCGTGGGCAATACGAGGGCTACCGTCAGGAGTCCGGCGTCGCCGCCAATTCCGACGTGGACACCTATGCTGCCTTTCGGTTCGGGATCGAATCCTGGCGCTGGTCGGGAGTGCCGTTCTTCATCCGCACGGGCAAGGCGCTCGAACAAACCTCGACCGAAGTCATGGTCACCTTCAATCGACCGCCGCAGCAATTGTTCGACGAGCCGTCCGCCGATCGCATCAACTATCTGCGCTTCCGGCTCGGTCCGGATCGAGTCGCGATTGCGCTGGGCGCACGTGTCAAGTCTGCGGGCGAAGCCATGGAAGGCCGCACGGTGGAGTTGTTTGCCAGCAACGCCGAGACGCAAGAAATGAGTCCTTATGAACGCCTGATCGCCGATGCGATGCGTGGCGACCAGCGGTTGTTCGCGCGCCAGGACGCCGTCGAGGCGGCATGGGAATTCGTCGATCATCTGCTGGCGCGGGCACCTTCCGTCGAGTTCTATGCACCCGGCAGCTGGGGTCCAGCCACCGCCGACCGGCTTGTGGAACGGCACGGGGGTTGGTACAACCCTCATCCCGAGCGAGATCCGCCATGCACTTGATCGTTGAAGCCGACGCCACATCGGTCGCCACGCGCGCCGCCGACTGGATGGCTGCGGCCATCGCCGATGACATCGCCGAGCGTGGCCGGGCGATCGTGGCATTGAGCGGAGGGCGCACGCCGTGGCGCACGTTTGCTGAACTGGCCAAACGCAAGCTGCCGTGGGAATCGACCCATCTCGCGCAGGTGGACGAACGCGTCGTGCCGGCCGATGACGACCGACGCAATGCCAAACTGATGCAGAAAATTTTCGTGGCGGAAGGTGCTGTGCTCGATGAGCACCTGCACACGATGCCAGTCGACGTCGCCGAATCGGAGCTGGACAACGCCGCGGGTCGCTATGGAGAGCGCCTCGCGTTGCTGTGTGGCGGGCGGCTGTGGCTGGATCTCGTGCAGCTCGGGCTCGGCGACGATGGTCACACCGCATCGTTGGTTCCTAACGACCCGGTCCTCGATGAGCGCGAGCGGGATGTCGTGGTGACTCGCGAATATTTTGGCACGCGTCGCATGACGCTCACCTACCCGGCGATCAATCGCGCCCGCCGGATTCTCTGGCTGATCACTGGTAGCAGCAAGTCGGCGGTGCTGACGGCCCTGCTGGCCCAGGGCGGCACCACCGATGATTATGCTGCCATGCCATCCCTGGGCATTTCACGCGAGCGCGCTACTGTCATCGCTGACGCAGCGGCTGCTCAGGACTTGCCGGCAGACTTCACCGCGTGACCGCCGAAAGCCTGACGCATGCGCGCCAGTATCTTGCGGCTATAGTCGCCACGACCCTGACTACCGAACCGCTCCAGCAGTGCAGCAGTCATCACAGGCGTCGGTACTCCCAGCTCGATACCCTCGATCGCAGTCCAGCGGCCCTCCCCCGAGTCCGCCACGAGCGGTGCGATGTCAGCCATTGAACGATCGGTGGCCAGGAACTCGGCCGTCAGGTCGAGCAGCCAGGAACGGATGACCGTACCGTGTCGCCAGCTCTCGGCAATCGCCGCGACATCGAGCTGAAAATCTGTTTTCGCCTGCATCAGCGCCAAGCCCTCGGCATAGGCCTGCATCAGGCCGTACTCGATGCCGTTGTGAACCATCTTGACGAAGTGGCCGGCACTCGCCGGCCCGCAGTGCAACCAGCCATGATCCGGCGCGGGCGCCAGGGCCTCGAGGTAAGGTTGCAGGATGCCGACGGCGGTTTTCGAGCCGCCGATCATCAAGCCGTAACCCTCCTCCAACCCCCAGATGCCGCCAGACACACCGACATCGACGAAATGAACGTCCCGCTCAGCAGCGGTCGCGGCGCGTGTGGCGGAATCCCGATACCAGGCGTTCGCGCCATCAACGACAACGTCGCCCGCGGCTAACATTGGCAGCAGTGCCGTGAAGGTCGATTGGGTGGGTTCGCCAGCCGGCAGCATCAACCAGACGATCCTTGGAGTAACGGCCGCCGCGACCGCTCGCTCCAATGAGGGATAGTTGCGCGCGCCTGTGTCCTGCGCCAGCGCCGCGCCAACTGCGGCGTCGCGATCGAACACGAGTGCCTGATACCCGTGCCGGGCAAGCCGACGGACCATGTTGCCACCCATCTTGCCGAGTCCGACCATTGTGAATGACATCGTTAGCTCCTCGAACTTCCTGCTGCCAAAACGCAGAAGGGCCGCCTGAGCGACCCTTCCGAGAATACCTGATCGCGCCGCAGGAGCTTGATCAGATGCTGCGGGCTATTTCTTGCGCCGCGTTTTCTTCTTGTGCTTGTGCTCCACCTGGCCATCACCGTGGTGATGGGCGGCATCGCCATGTGCGTGGCCATGGTCGTACTCGAAGTCGACCGGGTGATTGTGGCCGTGCATGTTGATCCACTGATACAGCTCAGGCTTCCACTGCAAGATGCGGTTCGCCGCGCGCTCGCGGTTCTCTTCAACGTTAGTCCACGGATTGAAGTGGAAATGGTTGTAGAGCTGCGTGTCCGTGCGACCGATGGCGAGGATGCCGAGCTTGCTGGCGAACGCGCCATGGTTGATATACGGCGGCCGATAGAAATAGCCGCCAGTGGGCAGATCACCGAACTGCATCATCCAGGAGGTGCCCCAGATGTGATAGGCCTCTTCCGAGCAATCGTGGTAGCTGATGTTGTCCTGCCAGAAGTTCGGCGTCATGCAATAGAGGAACGTGAAGCCCTGTGTGCGCGGATCGAAGCGCAGGATCTTGACCAGACAGCCCGGCGCGGTCGCTGGGAAGAAATTGGTCGAGGTCCACTGCATGTTCTCGTACGAATCGACGGCCGCGAAGCGATGGCGCTCGGCCTTCGAATGATCGGCATCGGATTCGACGAATGACGGCTCGCCATAGTTGTAGAACAACAGACCTGTAGCACCACGCGGCGAGGACATCTCTTCGAGCGAGACGCCGGCCGGAACATAGAAATAGCTGCCCGGGCCCCAGACCTTGTCGCCGACCTTGATGGAACCGGACTGAATGAACAACTCGTATTCCGAATAGCTCATGCCGGGCGGCTGTTTGTAGCCGGGCATGAATGCCACCGTCATGGAACAGGAGCCGTCGTCCGTATCCATGGAGAGCATCTTGTACTGCATGCCCTTCGGGAAACCGGGCAGCGTCATCTTCTTGAAGGAAACGTCGCGGTCGACGAAGGGTTCGATATGTGGGCGTGCCATCTTGGTTGCTCTCGCTCGTTAGAATACGACTTTGAATTTGCGCTTCGGCTTCACCGGAATTTCTTCCGGCCGGACCTTGCGCATCTGGTCGTAGTGAACATGGACACCGCGCGTCTGGATGCGCTCCAGGAACTCTGCAATCCATTTATCGCGCTTGGGGGACAGCGCATCCTGCTCGCGTACTATTTCGGCGTAGCGTGCCTTCTGCTCCTTGATCTCGCGCTTGAGCCAGGCTTCGACTTCGCGGCTGCGTGTATGCGGAATCAACTTCATCGTCTGTCCCTCAGGTTTCGGATCGACGTCCCGTGACGGTCAACGTCATGCGTTACTTATACACCAGGCGCAGGCGCCGCAAAAGACGTGGCTTGCGTCGTGATCACAGGCCGAGCAGCATCGCCGCGCCGCAGGCAGCGACCGTTACACCAGCGGTGGAATGTACGTATGCGCCGGCGCGCAGCGCCGGTACACGCGCGAGACCGGATGTCAGCAACCACACGATCGTGAGCATCGTGCCAATCGTGGCCACCGCAAAAACGCCCACCACCGCGGCCACCGCGAACCACGCGCCCTGCGACGCCGGCGCCATGACCAAGGGAATGAGCGGCTCACAGGGGCCGAACAGGAAAATGACGAACAGCGCCCAGCCTACCGCAACCATGCTCTGCTTGCGGTTCGCCACGCCAGCGATATCGACATGCGCATGCACGTGGCCCGCATGATGGCTGTGGCCATGGGCGTGC
>ERZ795053.6466-NODE-6466-length-11667-cov-4.009215_pt1 | contig 11667 bp, 11 predicted proteins | sample MGYA00375137_ERZ795053 | MGnify/ENA primary metagenome ERZ795053 (study PRJEB30182, sample SAMN05720284) | activated sludge metagenome | isolation source: Anaerobic digester | place: Hong Kong | collected 2014-12-17 ... | reverse complement strand
GTTCCAGCATCTCGACACCGAGACCACCGCCGCGACGGGCAGCCGCGTAGCAGAACGTCTGATCACGCGCGAAGAGTGCGGATTCCTAATCGGCGCGGTCAGCTCCGGCGTCGCCAACGCGATCAGCCAGGTGGCCCAGCGCTACGGCGTAATTTACCTGAACACCAATTCGTCCTCTCCGACCGAAAGCGGAAAGAACTGCCATCGCGTCAAGTTCGTCTGGGATGGCAACGGTACCAATTTCGCCAAGGCGGCGGTCAAGAATTCCATCGACGCCTACGGCAAGAAGTGGATGCTTCTGACCAACGACTACGGTTGGGGGCATGACACGGCGGCCGCCACGAAGGCATTGTTGAGCCAGTATGGCGGCGAGGTGATCGAGGAAATCCTGGTACCCCAGGGAACGCGTGATTTCACCGCCGCTCTCCTGAAAATCCAGCAGGCCAATCCAGACGTCGTCGCTGCGGCAGTCGGCGGCGACGACCAGGTTGCCATGCGTCAGCAGGTCGCCCAGCTCGGCATGGGCTCAAAACCTGCCTGGATCAACAACCAGCAGGACTGGCCGGATGTCTACGGCCTGCCGATCGACAATCTCTTCGGCGTCTTCGGCACGACCTGGTATTACGGGCTCGACCTACCCGGGGTGAAGGAGTTTGTTGAGCGATACCAGGCAGCATATCCCGATACTGCCATGCGGGTACCGGGCAACGTCTTCTACAACGGCTACATGGCGACGCGCGAATTGCTATCCGCCATCGAGCGCGCCGGCAGCACGAACAATATCGCGGTGATCAAGCAGCTCGAGGGACACAAGATGTCCGCCGAGAGCCGGATGCAGCATCACGATGCCTGGATCGATCCAGATACCCATCAGGTGCAACAGACGATCTATCTGGCGACGGCGAATACCGAGATGGGCGACAACAAGGACGACATGTTCAAGATCCTCACCCAATCGGATCCGGAGGTGGTTCGCGACGAAGGTGCTGCCGCTGCCTGCAAGCTCGAAAGCTACGAAGAGACGCCGACATTCGACGCTTGAAGCATGGCGACTGGCCTCTCCGGAGGCCGTCGCGTCACCTGGACCGCCCTGTCAGGATCGCCTGGAAAAGCGTATGTACGCACTGATACCCCACATCGTGAACGGGCTGACGCTCGGATTGCTATTTGCGCTGATTGCGCTCGGGTTCACGTTGATCGTTGGCGTCATGGAGGTCATCAACCTCGCCCATGGGGCCTTCTTCGCCCTTGGCGCCTATTTCGCGCTTGCCACCATCGGTGGAAGCTGGTTCGCCGGCACGGAATTCGGAATCTGGTGGCACGACCTGTCGCCCGCGACACGCTATGTCGCCGGTCTCATCCTGGGGCCCCTCTGCGCCGCCGCTGCGAGCCTGATCCTCGAACTGTGCCTGCGGCCGACCTACGGCAAGGCACCGCTCTACGGCCTGCTGCTGACATTCGGTGCGGCATTGGTGATTGAGGAACTCATCCGCCTCGTCTGGGGAACGGGCGAACAGAGCCTTTCGGTGCCGCAGGCGATCAACGGTGCGTTCCTGATGGGTGGCCTGATCTTCGCGAATTACAAGTTCTACGCGGCAGCATTCTCCATTTTAGCCATATTCCTTGTCTGGCTGTTCCTCGAGAAGACGCCGTACGGCGCGATCATCAAGGCCGGCAGCCACGACAGCGAGATGGTCAGAGCCCTGGGCTTCGATCTTGGCAGGCTGCGTCTGGCCGTATTTGCTTTCGGCGCGGCTCTCGCTGGCCTGGCTGGCGTCATCATGGCGCCAATCTGGGGGCTGCGGCCGCATATAGGCATCGATGTCGTGATCCCGGCCTTTCTCATCATCGTCATTGGCGGCGTCGGCAGTTTCTGGGGTGCCGTCATTGCCGCCATGCTCGTCGGCCTCGCCGTCGGCATCACCGGCGCCTACGCGGCGGCCTGGTCGATGCTTTCGATGTACATCCTGCTGATCATCGTGGTCGGCTTCCGCGCTCGCGGTCTTCTTGGCCGCAAGAGCGCCTTGGAGAACTGATGATTTCGCTGTCGGATATTCCTGCCCGGGGCGGCTCGCCCTTCACGCCGGCCATGTTGGTGTTCCTGCTGGCGCTCGCAACCGCTCCGCTCTGGCTGGAGGCGGTCGGGCTCTACAGTTATCTCGGCATCGAGATAACCATCTGGATTCTCTACGCTGCGGGTTTCAACCTGCTGTTCGGCTATGCCGGACTGCATTCCTTCGGACATGGCGCCTATCTCGGCGTGGGGGCCTATGCCTTCGGTCTGTTTCAGCATCATGTTGGGGTCAGTCTCTGGGGGGGACTGCTGACTGCAGTGCTTGCGGCCACGGTCGCGGGCGCTGTGGTTGCCTTGTTCGTCGCGCACCGCCGCGGCATCTATTTTGCACTTCTGACGATCGCCTTCGGCCAGGTCTTCTGGTTCTGCGCGATAAAACTTCGCTGGCTCACCGGAGGCGAGGATGGTCTGCTTGGTATTCCGCGGCCCGATCTTGTACTTGGTCCATTGCGGATGAGCCTGAAGGATAACACGTCGCTGCACTGGTTCTCGGCTGTGATTCTGGGGCTGGTCATGCTGGGGCTTTGGCGGCTGGTCAACGCGCCATTCGGCCGTGTACTGCAGGCAATCCGGCAAAACGAGATGCGAGCGCGTTTCGCCGGCTACGATGTCTGGCGTATCAAGTGGCTGGTCTTCACGCTCTCCGCTTCGGTGGCGGGTCTTGCGGGCGGCTTGTTCGCGATGGCGCAGGAAAGCGCGTATCCGGACGTCATGAGCCTGCACCAGTCCGGCCTGATCGTGATGATGATCCTGGTCGGCGGCGGTCTCGTCAGCTTTTGGGGGCCGGTACTCGGCGTGCTCATCTATTTCATTGCGCGCGACATCATCGGTGGCATCACCGAGACCTGGCTACTCTGGTTCGGCCTGATGTTCGTCGTCATGGTCATGGTGCGGCCCGAGGGTGCGGCAGGCCTCATCCATGTCCTGCGAAGCCGGCTGGGCCGATCACCGACGCGCAAGCAGGCGCCTGCTCCCGCCGAGAGGAGCGCCTGACATGCCATTGTTCGAGGCGCGCAATATACAGAAACGCTTTGGTGCACGGGTTGTGCTCGAAAATGTCTCGCTCACCGTCGAGGAAGGCGCAGTGCATGGCATCATGGGGCCAAACGGCGCGGGCAAGACCACCTGCTTCAACGTTCTGACGGGCCATTACGCGCCCGACGGTGGCACTATCCGTTTCGAGGGACAGGACATTGCCGGCCTGAAACCGCATCGCATCGCCAGACTCGGAATATCGAGATCCTTCCAGATCATGAACCTGTTCGACGACACGGTCGTGATCGAGAACGTCATGCTTGCCTTGCCGGAATTCCGTGCGATGGGATTCAATCCGTCGCGGAGCGTATTCACTGATCGTGCTCTGACCGATGCCGCGCTGGAGATACTCGCGCAGGTCGATCTTGCCGACAGGGCGTGGGAGAAGGCGGTATCGCTGTCCTATGGCCAGCGACGGGCGCTGGAAATCGCAGTCGCACTTGCGGCCCGGCCGAAGATCGTCTTTCTCGATGAGCCGACCTCGGGTCTTGGGGCCGGCGCCACTCGCGCGCTGGCGCAGCTCGTGCAGCGGCTGCGCAAGAGCTACACGATCGTGATGATCGAGCACGACATGCGTTTCCTGTTCGAACTTGCAGACCGTATCTCCGTGATCCATTGGGGACAGGTTATCGCCGAGGATACGCCTGCTGAGTTGATGGCCAACAAGTGGGTTGCCCGGTCCGCCCTGGGAGAACTCGCCTGATGCTTGAGATATCCGGAATCGAGACCTTCCACGGAGAGACCCAGGCCCTGTTCGGACCGTCCCTTAGGGTCGGCGAGGCGGAGGTTGTGGCACTGCTAGGGCCGAACGGCGCAGGAAAGACCACGACCATCCGCTCTGTCCTCGGCCTGTCACCGCCGCGTTCCGGCCAGATCCGCTTCGACCGCACTGATATCACGCGGATGCCGACGCACCGCATCACCCGTATGGGGATCGGCTGGGTGCCGGATGATCGCCGCGTGTTCCCCATGCTCACGGGTCGGCGAAACCTGGCGCTTGGCGCTCGCAAAACCCGTTTTCGGAGCTGGCGCCAAGAGGAGGTTTGCGAGATTTTTCCTGCGCTCGACCACCTGATGGCGCGCGATTGCGAGGCGATGTCGGGCGGTGAGTTGCAGATGGTTGCGATTTCCCGGGCGCTACTCGGTTCGCCCGGCATCGTGCTGTTCGACGAGCCGAGCCAGGGGCTTGCGCCGAAGATTGTCCAGGACGTGCTCAAGACCATACGGAAAATGAAGGCGGAGGGCATCGCCTCACTGATCGTGGAGCAGAATGCGCTCGCCGCACTGGAGGTGTCGGACAGGGTCTATGTCATGGACAGAGGCCGGATCGTCCACGAGGGCGAGGCACGGGACCTGCTGGACAACAGCGCGCTCCGGCGCAGTCTGATTGGGATGTGAACATGACTGCCATGCTTGAAGTGAAGAATCTGGAGAAGGTGTATACGCAATCGTTGTTCGATCGCACGCCAACCTTCCGGCTGACCGCCAATTTCGCGATCGAAGAGCCAGCGATTGTCGGAATGATGGGGCCGAACGGGTCGGGCAAGACAACGCTCTTCGAACTCGTGACCGGGTCTAATGCGCCGACCTCGGGTGAAGTATCTGTAATGGGGCGCAACATTCATCGCGTTCGCACCGACCAGCGCGACCGGCTTGCGATACACTATCACCAGTCCTACCAGGTGCGGCATTTCAGGTCCTGGACGCCCAACGCGATATTGGAAAAGGCCGGTTCAGACTATCCGATGCTGCATCTCTTCGACGAGCCGCAGTTCAATACGCAAGACGGCTATATCGGCTTCATGCTCGACTTCTTTCGGCGGCTGCGCGACGAGGGACGGCTGGTGTTCCTTTGCATCCATCCCAACGAGCGCTTCCATCTGGAGATCGTTCAGGAGATATGCGAGCGCTTCATCTTCGTCCAGAAAGGCTCAGTCACACCGCTGGCTTCCTACAGCGAACTGCTGTCACACGAGCCGGCGCGAGCCTATCTCGGCGACCTTCTCACGGAGAGGGCCGCATGAGCGCGTTTCGCAAGTCGGCCTACCGGGCGCCCGTGTCACAGGAGAAAGTGAAGGCTGATTTCGCCGGTTTCTCCTTCGGTGTATTTCGCGATTCTCCCGGTCAGGTCTGGGCCGACTTCATGCACGCCACCGACGAATTCGTCGTCGTTGCGGAAGGTTTGATGGAGATCGAGGTTGCCGGTGAAACGGCTGCCTGTGAACCCGGTGATCTGGTCCTCATTCCGGCCGGTGCTTCGCACACGCTGCGCACTTCGCGGCAGGGAGGAAGCGTCTGGTACTACGGCTACGGAACCTTTGGAGGCGCGAATGGGTGAATCGCTTCGCGTCGCGCTGGTCGGCTGTGGACTGATCAGCCTGTATCATCTGCGGGCATGGAAGGCGGCCGGCGTCGAAATCGTTGCGCTATGCGACACCGATATCGACAAGGCCAAAGCGCGCGCCAGAGAATTCGGCATTTCACGGATACACGCTGAAGCGGGAGAGATGTTTGCTCAAGGCGGGTTCGATGCGGTCGACATCGCGGCCTCTGTCGGCGCACATGCTCATATAGCGCGCATGGCCGCCGACAACGGCGTGCACATAATGTGTCAGAAGCCACTTACAGAAACGGTCGCAGAAGCCGAGGCGCTGATAGACTATGTGGGCGACCGTGTCCGCTTCATGGTGCATGAGAACTACCGCTTCCGGCCCCACTACATGACCGTTCGCCGATGGATCGAGGAAGGACGTATCGGCGCTGTTCGTCACGCGGCGATTTCCTGCCGGGGGTCAGGACTGTGCGCGCGCGACGGTGCACTGCCATTCCTGATCGAACGGCAGCCATATCTGACAAGCTTTCCCCGCAACCTTGTCTTCGAAACGATGATCCACCATCTCGACATACTGCGTTGCCTGTGCGGGCCGCTCACGGTTGCCGCGGCGCGGCTCAACCGATTGGCTGACGGGCTTCCTGGTGAAGACACGGCTGCAATTCTGCTGTCTGGCAAGAATGGCTTCATCGCCACCGCTGACGGCTGCCTTGTCGCGCCGGGATATCCCGAGCTTCACGGCGACCGCCTTGAGGTCATCGGCGCGACTGGCACGATCCTGATGGAACTGAACCGCATTCACCTCGTCGGCGCGGAAGACAAGGTCGAGGAGGTCGATCTGATCGGCCGCTACCAGGAGTGTTTCAACATGGCGATGGCGGACTTCGTTCGCGGGCTGCGCGATGGGACACCGTTCGAAACGGATCGCCTGGACAATCTGGAAACCCTGCGACTGATGGAAAGCGTATATGCCGCGGCTGGAGTGGAGATTAGACAATGAACCAGCAACCCGTAAGTCTCACGCCGCGCCTCGACCCGGAGCGGATCGCAAGGCTGTTCGACATCACGGGCATGCGAGTATTCGTACCGGGAGGCTATGGCGCGATCGGAGAGGCAACCGCCACCGCAATGGCGGCCCACGGCGCCGTGGTGACGATCGCTGGCCCGAAGATCGAGAAGGCCCGGGCGCTGGCTGATCGCATCGTAGAGGCCGGCGGGAAAGCCTACGGCTTCGAGTTGGATGCGCGCGATGTCAGCTCGGTGCGGGACGCCACCGCCGAGGCTATTGGCGCCATGGGAGGTATCGATACCCTGGTGAATTGCGTCGGCATCCAGCGCGAGCAGCATCTGATCGATGTGACCGAGGAAGCATTTGATGAGGTGTATCGCACCAACTTGAAATCCGCGATGTTCCTTGCCCAGGAAACAGCGCGGGATCAGATCGCTCGCGGCAAGGGCGGACGGCAGATCCATATCCTGTCGGTTCGCTCGCAACTTGCGCTCCGCGGACGCGGATATTCGGCATATTGCTCCACCAAGGGCGGTCTCGCCATGCTCGTCAAGCAGCATGCCATGGAGCTTGCGCCGCACAATATCACCGTCAACGGTGTAGCGCCGACATTCATACAGTCGGACCGCATCCGTATGCATCTCGACAGGCCCGAGTTCCGGGATTTCATTCTCGAACGCAATCCGCTCGGCCGTATTGGGGATCCGCTGGAAGTCTGTGGACAGGTGATCGTATTCGCCGCACCCGCTGGCAGCTACATGACTGGCCAGATCGTCTATATCGATGGCGGGGTCACAGCTTCGCAATGACCCCGTTGCGTTCATCCCGCTGGTTCGATGCAGACGATTTGCGCGGATTTGGCCACCGCTCCCGCCTGATGCATATGGGCTATTCGCGCGATAATTGGGAGGGCGGGCCCGTCATCGCCATCGTCAACACATGGTCAGACATCAATCCCTGTCATTCACATTTCAGGGCACGGGCGAAAGACGTCAAGCGCGGTGTTCTTCAGGCCGAGGGCTTTCCGATCGAATTTCCGGCGCTGTCGCTGTCGGAGAATTTCGTCAAGCCGACGACAATGCTGTACCGGAACCTGCTGGAGTCGGCCAGAACGCAAATTCGGTCGGGGCTACGGAAGGATCTACGCCGGTCACATTTTGCAGGCCGAACAGGGCTGCGACTTTGGCTTCCTGGAAACCGGTTTCGGCGCTCCGGTGCCGGAACCCGAGATATTGTGAGCGAGGTAAGATAATGGCAGGCATGCAACCGAAACTTCTGATCGGAGGCGAGTTTCGCGAAATCGGCGGGGCGGCACCAATTCCCGTGATCAATCCTTGCACCGAGGAAGTGCTCTGGGAACTGCCGGCCTGCTCCGCAGCCGACGTAGCCGAGGCGCTGGCGCATGCCCGCAGCGCGCAGGAATCATGGAGCAAGGTGCATGGCTGGGAGCGCGGTCGCATCCTCCGGAAGGTAGCGGGGGAAATGAAGGCCCGCACCGATGCGATCGCCCGCGCTCTGTCTCTCGAAATCGGCAGGCCCTACAACCAGTCGGCTGGCGAAGTCGGCGCTGCGATCGAACAGATCGAATGGTTTGCAGGTGAGGCGGAGCGACTGTTCGGGGAGACAATCCCGTCGCGTCAGGGCGGGCGACTGATCATAGAGCCGGAGCCTGTTGGCATCTGCGCCGCATTCACTGCCTGGAATTTTCCGGTCAATCTGCCTGTTCGAAAGATGGCGCCGGCGCTCGCCGCCGGATGTGCCATCCTCGTGCGGCCCTCCGAACAGGTTCCGATGACGTCGACACTCATAGCCGAGGCATTTGTTGCTGGCGGCGTGCCAGCGGGTGCTGTGCAGCTTCTGCTCGGCCAGGCCGCTGATATTACGCCTGCGATCCTTGCCGCTGACGAAGTCCGCAAGATATCGCTGACCGGATCGACGCAAGTCGGCAAGATGCTTTTGTCGGAAGCGGCGAAGACGGTAAAGCGATGCTCGATGGAACTGGGCGGGCATTCCCCAGTGGTCATTTGCGCAGATGCCGACGTGGAAGCGGCGGCCGTGCAATGCGCCGGTTTCAAGTTCCGCAATGCAGGCCAGGTTTGCATTGCACCGAACCGGTTTTATGTGGAGGAAAGCGTGGCCGACCGCTTCCTGTCCACAATGAAGGCCGAGGCTGAAAGGCTCGTGCTCGGCAATAGCCAGGCAGAAGAGACCTCCATGGGGCCGCTAACGCTGGCCTCGGGCCGCGAAAAGGTCGAGCGCCTGATCGCTGACGCGCAGGAAAAGGGCGCCAGATTGGTAACTGGTGGCAGGCGGCCGGAGGGGCGCAACGCGGGATATTTCCTCGAGCCGACTGTGTTGGCGGAAGTCCCGGATGATGCAGATATAATGAGCGAGGAGCCCTTCGGCCCGGTAGCACCTGTTGCGACATTCGGCACGCTCGACGATGCCATCGCCCGTGCCAATTCCACACCCTATGGACTTGCGGCCTATGCCTTCACCTCCAGCCAGGCGAAGGCTGCCGCGTTGTCGCGAGATTTGCATGCTGGCATGGTTGGGATCAACACCTTCATGATCGCGCATGCCGAAGCTCCGTTCGGTGGCGTCGATCATTCCGGCATGGGGCGCGAAGGAGGGCGCGAAGCGATCCGCGACTACCAGAATACCAAGCTCAGCCACATGATGGCGGTATGAGATGGGGCGCCTGAACCGGATACAGAAAGTCTGGGCCGAAGGGCGAACGGTCGTCAACGGCTGGATTGCGGTACCGTCAGTTCTTAATGTCGAGGCGATGGCCAAGGCGGGCTGGGATGCACTTACCGTCGACATGCAGCACGGCACAGCGGATTACGCCGATCTGCTCTCAATCCTGCCTGTGATCGAGAAATCGGGCGCCGCGCCCGTCGTTCGCGTGCCATGGCTCGACGAGGCCGCGATCATGCGTGCGCTGGACGCTGGCGCGCTTGGGATCATCGCACCGATGATCGAAACGCGCGAAGACACGGAGAGGCTGGTTTCCGCCTGCCGCTATCCGCCGGATGGCACGCGCAGTTTCGGACCGGTGCGCGCGCGCTTAGCCTGGGGCGACGATTATGCAAGTATCGCCAATCAAGAGGTGCTTGTCTTTGCCATGGTCGAGACCAGGGTCGCAGCAGCCAATCTCGATGCGATACTGTCCGTGCCGGGATTGTCGGGAATCTATGTCGGGCCGTCCGATCTGTCGCTTTCCCATGGCTTTCAGCCAGGGTTCGACCGCAAGGAGCCAGACATGCTGGCGCTGATCGCCGATATCCGTGCACGATCAGCCGCCAGAGGCCTTCGATGCTGCCTCCACTGCGGATCGCCTGCCTACGCTGCGAGGGCCGCTGCTGAAGGAATGGATCTGGTCACCATCGGTTCCGACGCGCGTTTCGTCGAGGCCGGTGCAATGGCCTGTATCAATCAGTTCAGGGAAAGCGCTGACAACAAGACATGAGCTTCCGTTTTTTGGCGACGCGGATGCCAGATCGTCTGCGTCCAAAAGCGCCGATCTAAACCAGATCGGGTTTTGCCGAAGGAAGTTTCTGGCACGAAAGCAGGTCATAAGGCTTCGTGCCCAGTGACCTCGGACCCAAGTCTCATCCGCTTTTGCGCGGAGTCCGGAGGTTCATTTGTGGCCTTATGCAGCCTGTTTTTGCAATGCTATTTTCATGGCGTATTCGCTGAGTATGAGATTGTCTAGCTACGAGTGTGGTCTGTCTCGATTGTAGTCCTCCTTCCATGCGGTGATTTGGGAACGTGCTTCGGTGAGTGACGAGAACAGTGTATCGACGGCGAGGCAGGGGGAGATCCAGTGTCTCATCCAAAGTTCAATCACCGGTCGTATTGCTGGAAGGCGGCTGATCCTTGGTCTCTTCTGACGAATTGTAAGAACGCGAAGAACCACTAATATTTAGGCAGGCATAATATGCCCTCGGCGTCGCGGCCTTGCCGCATTCGAGAAACGCTCCAAGATCGTATTCATATTCGTACGACATGTAAGGCGCTATCAGGTACCTGACCGTATCGTTCTCGGAATTGCCAAAACGGTCAATGGTTCCGTCCAGTTCCGGGCTCAGGACCAAAATGGCTTTCCGCAGCTCGTCGCCCTTGAGGAAGTTGTCCGGAAGCTGATCGAACGGTCCGTCAAGATAGTTGTTGAGACCGATATTGCCACCATAAACTCCGATCAGGACTTTTCTCTCGGCATATTTGTCGTTGAGAAAAGCGAAGCCCGTGCGACGGCCAATTGAAATGTCCGGTGAAAGCTCGGATTTCAGGAGTTCGTCAGCAACTGCGGCTGTCTCGTCAAGGATGTATTTGAAGGCCCGTGCCGGTGCATCGAACACAAGGAAGAAGCGGATACCTGACTCGTCGAAGATGGGCCCCAGATATTCTTCCGACTCCATGATGATCGAAGCAGGCGGCTCCACGCCTTCCATCTGATTGAGTTGGAAGGCCACACTCCGTCCCTTGTAAGTAACCTCATACAAGAGGTCCCCCTGCTTTTTCACGTCGACGCCGCGTTCGCTGTCCCAGATCACGGTGTAGTCGGTTTCCTCGCCCTGCCATTCCGTGAAGTCCCGGAAATAGCTCATATGGACCTTGCCTTCGTCACGCGTTTCTGCGTCGAAACGCAGATTGCCAGCCCACTTCACGCCGCCATGATAGAAATAGAAATAGTAGTAGTTTTCCGTCGGATAGACCGTAACGTGGTCCGGCAGGCTGTTGAGAACGAATTCCAGAACGGCTTCCGGATTCGTTACGTCCAGTGAGCTGTTCAACCGTACATCTTCAACATATTGTTGATCTGTGAACAGCCGGGGCATGTTCGCTGTTTCCGCCTTGGCAAGACCAGGCCTCCACACCGTAATGGCGAGAATGACCATCACCGCAATGCGTTCAATTCTTTGTAGGAATTCACTCATACTCGCTTGCCTTCTACCGGATTCAGTCTGTTTTCCGCCCGCGACATTGGACGGCCTGCCCCTGCCAAATGTTCACTCAACAAAGCAGCTATTCAAGGAAGTTGAAGCTCAAGTGATTATTGGTCAAGCCTGCTTGCCCGGGTACTGACCTGCCTTAGACATCGGCTGCTGTTCGTTCCCTGACTGTTATGTCACCGTCCTTGTGCCTCGGCCTTGGAGAGTTTTTTCTTGTGTTGTTGCTGGGCAGAAGACTGCTTCTTGTTGTGCTGGTCGG
>ERZ795053.6465-NODE-6465-length-11667-cov-5.349122_pt1 | contig 11667 bp, 7 predicted proteins | sample MGYA00375137_ERZ795053 | MGnify/ENA primary metagenome ERZ795053 (study PRJEB30182, sample SAMN05720284) | activated sludge metagenome | isolation source: Anaerobic digester | place: Hong Kong | collected 2014-12-17 ... | reverse complement strand
CCGGCGCCTATCGTCCCGGCTATGAACCCTACGGTCAGCTCATCCAGCAGATGGCGACACTAGACCATCAGAGCCACCTGCTGCTGACCAGCCGTGAACGGCCGCGCGGCTATGCCCGTTTGGAACGGGACAGTTACCCGGTTCACGCGCTGCAATTATCCGGGCTCGATAGTGCGGCCGGCTATTCCCTGTTGGCGCAACGCGGTATCGCAGCACAAGGGGATGCCGAGTCACAACTCATCAAACGCTATTCGGGCAATCCCTTGGCGTTGAAGCTGGTGGCCGATACGGTTGATGAGATCTTCGGCGGTAACATTGCTGAGTTTCTGGCCGAGGAAACATTGGTTTTTGACGATATCCGCTCTGTGCTGGACCAACACTTCGCGCGTCTCACTGCACTTGAGCAGGAAATACTTTTCTGGCTCGTCGTGGAACGTGAAGTGACACCCCTCGCGACGCTGCGCGATAACCTTTTGGATCCACCGCTGCAACGGGAGTTTGTGGAAGCAATGCGTGATCTACAGCGACGTTCGCTGGTCGAACGCCAGAGCAATGGCTTCCTTTTGCAAAATGTGATCAATGAGTATCTAACCGACCGTCTGGTGGCTGCGGCCATTGCCGAAATTGAACAAGGCGAGCTGACTCTTCTCCATCGCCATGCATTGCTCAAAGCCCAAGCCAAAGAGTATGTGCGCCAGAGTCAGGCGCGGCTCATCCTCCAGCCACTTGCCGAGCAGCTGATAGATCGCTTTGGGTTGGCGGGGATCAGTTCAACCCTCAAGCGCTTGCTCGATCAGTTGCGCGAGGACGCATTGGCACGGCACACCTATGCCGGTGGCAATCTCTTCAATCTGCTGATGCAACTGCAGATTGACATCGCCGATTTTGATTTCTCGCGGCTGAGTATTTGGCAGGCTCATCTACAGGGCATACAGCTATCTGGGGTCAATTTTACAGAAGCGGATCTGACCGATTCTACCTTTACCCAGGCGTTTGGCATGATTGAGGGCATCGCCATTAGCCCGGACGGTCAATTCATTGCCTCCGGGGGAGATGGTGGCAATATTACAATCTGGCGGCTAAGCAACTTTCAACCAATTATGACTTTGGAGGGGCACGCAAACTCGGTGACCGGATTGGCCTTCAGCCCAGATGGGGCAAGACTGGCTAGTGTCAGCATCGACGCCACGCTACGCCTGTGGGATGTCGAATCTGGGCAAGCGCATTGGGTTACGCCGAGAGATCAAATTCTGTTTAGTGTGGCGTTTAGCCCGGATGGTCGATTAATCGCCGGCGGTTGTAAAGAACCTTTTGTCTACTTGTGGGACAGCGACAGCGCAGAGTTGCGCTACATCTGTGCGCTTGACGTCCAACCCATTGAAGGCATCAGAGCCGTCGCCTTTGCTCCCCAGGGCAAATTGTTGGCGGCCGCCACCGATAGTGGTGCGATTTTTCTATGGGATGTGGCGAATGCATCTCAATCAACCGCGGGTGTTGCCGATGGGAGGACACAGGAGGTGCAGCCTGTCATTTCCGTTGCCGATGAGGATGGAATGAATGCTCTGGCATTTAGCCCGAACGGTGCGCGATTAGCGACTGGAGGTAGCCGTGGGTTGGTAAAGCTATGGGATGTAAAGACGCTGGAACAGATGCAAACGCTACATGGACACAGTGACAGTGTTCGAATTGTTGCCTGGAGCCCGGATAGCAACACCTTGTTCAGCGGTAGTTTTGATCGGACTATGCGTCTATGGGACATCGAGCGTGGACAGTGTGACGCCATGTTGACACAATCGGGTATTATTTGGTCAGCAGCTCTTGGTTCTAATGGGAAGACATTGGCAATCTGTGGGGGTGATAGTTCAATTCGAATTTACGAAGTCAAGCCCAATCGGCGTGTCGAGATGATAAAAATTTTGCAAGGACATCGGCCAGTTTTACCCGCCGCAGCCTTCAGTCCGTCTGGACATCTGCTGGCGCTTGGTGATTCGCTTGGCTCAATTCGGCTTTGGGACCTAGCCCAGCGCGAACCGCAATGCGTTTGCACGTTGCAGAGCCAAGACTGGATCGAGGCTCTGGCCTTTAGCCCTGACGGTCAGTATCTAGCCAGCACCGGCGCCACTAATGACCATGCCATTTATTTGTGGGATGTGGCTGCCAAAGAGTGCATAGCGGTTTTGGCAGGCCATACCCAGCGCGTGCGCGCACTTGCCTTTGCGCCCGATGGCGCCGTTTTAGCCAGCGCCGGCCGCGACTTTGCGATCCGGCTGTGGGATGTCAAACACCCACGCGTGGGTCGAACGCTTCACGTGCTGCATGGTCATGAGAATATGATCTATAGCCTCGACTTCAACCATGACGGCGCGCAACTGGTGAGCTGTAGCCAGGATCAGACGGTCCGTTTTTGGGATATCGCCACCGGTCAACAAATCCATGTTCTACCCGGATTGGGGGAAAACCGCTGTGTGCAATTTAGCCCATACGCCAATATTCTGGCGTGCAGCGCAGCTCGCCATGCGGCTATTCGGCTCCTCGACACCACGATTCTACAGGAGGTGCAGCAGCTAAGCTCCCTATCGAGAAACGCAGACGGATCAATTAGTTTCGCCTTTGGTCCTGATGGCCAGCAGTTAGTTAGTGGGAATGCGGACCATACAGTGACGCTGTGGGATATCAAGAAAGCAACAGCAATTTATACGCTTGAAGCCCATACCGCATACATAAAATCTGTCATCTTTAGCCCCGATGGTCGCCACTTTTTCAGCAACAGTCTAGATGGTACGGCACGGCTGTGGGATGTGGAAACAGGTAAATGCGTTCACATCTTTCATGCGGCACTTCCCTACCAAGGCATGAACATCACCGGCGTCACCGGCATCAGCGCGGCGCAGCGAGCCGCGCTCAAGGCGTTGGGCGCCGTGGAGCAGTAAGCTGATTTCATGGCTGTTCAGTTGCGTTTCCATTGTATGCCATATTTTTATACCTTTCTTCCCAAAGATCCAAATCTTCCCAAAAACCCAAAGGAGTCGTATTCCTATGAAACTAGGCATGGGTCTCTATCGCGACCTACTGACCCCCGAACATCTGCGCTTCGCCAAGCAGGCAGGTTGCACCCACATTATTGCGCACTTACCCGGCCAATTCACCCGTGGCGACAAAATCATTACCTCCGACAATGCCGATGCCGGCTTTGGCCTCTCGACTGCCGCTGATCCCATGTGGAGCGAGGAGGGATTGCGCGATCTCAAAGCACTGGTCAACCGCGAAGGGCTGGCGTTGGAGGCGCTGGAAAATTTTGCGCCGGCCCACTGGTACGATGTGCTGCTTGATGGCCCCAAACGCGAGGAACAGATGGCACACCTCAAAGAGATCGTGCGGCGCTTGGGCCGTGTCGGCATTCCGACAATGGGCTACTGCTTTACGCTGGCCGGTGTCTTTGGCCGGCGCGAAGGGCCCTTCTCGCGCGGTGACGCCCACTCCGTCGGCTTTGACAATCCGCCGCAACCACCGATTCGGGGGGGCATGGTCTGGAACATGATCTATGATCTCGATCGCTTCAACCGCGCCGAGCCGGGCGACGTGGTGGCGCCAGTCTCCTCAGCAGAGATCTGGCGCCGTTTGGAAGGCTTTCTCGATGAGATGATTCCCGTGGCCGAGGAGGCGGGTGTTAAGCTCGCCTTCCACCCCGATGACCCGCCCCTGCCCGTGTTGCGCGACACGGCACGGCTCGTCACCAAGGGCGATCATTTCCAGCAGGTGCTCGATCTGCGCCCCAGCCCGATGAACACCATCGAGTTCTGCGTCGGCACCATCTCCGAGATGCTCGATACCGATGTCTATAAAACGGTCGACCGTTACAGTCGCGCCGACAAGCTCGCTTATGTCCATCTGCGCAATGTGCAGGGGAAAGTGCCCCACTACCACGAGATGTTTGTCGACGACGGCGATACCGACATGCTCGAAGTCATCCGTATTTTGCACAGGAATGGCTTTGACGGCGTGCTCATCCCCGACCATACACCGCTAATCGAATGTGCCGCGCCCTGGCATGCCGGCATGGCGCACGCGTTGGGATGGATGCGGGCGGCGATCATGATGGCGGAACGGTAGGTTACCGGTTCCACTCATACAATGTTTGACGCGCCAAGTGATACTGTTCGCGCGGAATGCTGATGCTCGTTGCACCCGCGGTATCGACCTCGATAATCTGTTGGCAGACCGGTTCATAGGCAGCACGTGGTGCCACCGCGCCCTTGGCGACGAGGATCTTCTGTTGCTCCGGCACAATGCCGGCACAGGTCAATTCGTGAATGCTCATCGGCGGCGTACGGTTGCTGTTGAGCAGGATCAGCCCACCTTTGCCCGGTGCGGGTCGGTTGACTTCGATCACGGCAGTTAGCCCCTGGTCGTGGTAGCGCCGGCCACCGTGGCGCCGCTGGTGCTCTTCAAATGTGCCGTCACAGAGCGCACGCACGCGCCCGGTCACGGTCTGGGGGCTGCCGTGCATCTCGTCGACCTTGCCGCCAACGGTGAGATCGAGCGTCGCACCGATGCCGGCGGCAAAGCACTGCTGCACCGCTGCCGGGTCATAGAGCGCCACCACCCAGCCGTCCGCCTTCTGTGCCAATAGCTGCTCCAAAATGATCGTGGCATCGCCTGCGCTGCCACCACCGATGTTGTCCCCCAATTCAAAGAGACCGACGGGAACCGCACTGCTCTGCATGGCCCGGCGCACCGCTTCGGCGGCGTCGGGCACGTGGGGCAGCAATTCGTCGCGCAGATCCCACATCTGTTGGCCGAGTTTCTCAGCTTCGGCGCGCGCCAGGTCAGCATCACCATCGGCAATCACGACAATCGACGGCCCCATGTGAGGCACATCGGCATACTGGTAGCCGGCGGCGATACTGGCAGCGAGGATGCCCGGTTTCTCTTCCAACGCAATTGCGGCATCCATCAACTTCTGCATCGGCCCGGTGCTCGTGTTGTGGTAGACAATGTTAAAGAGTACCTCCGGCTTGACAATGGTACTCACCGGCTTGACCTCGCCACGGATCGTGCGCACAAGCAATTCGGCGGCTTGCAAGCCCCGCTCCGGCTGGTCAATGTGCGGGCAAGTCTTGTAGATGATCAGCCCGGTTGCGTTGTCGACCAGTTCAGGCGGCACATTGCCGTGGTAATCATGGGTTACAAAGACCGGGAAGTCGGGTCCGACCACTTCCCGCACACGGCGCACCGTCTCGCCGTCAGCTTGCGGAAAGCCCTCGGCCACCATGGCCCCGTGAAGCGCCAGCAGCAGGCCGTCGACGTTGGGCAACGCTGCCTTGAGCGCGTCGAGCAATTCACCAAGAATCGTCTCATAGGTTTCCGCGGTCAACGCCCCGGCGGGGGTGGCGTCGGCACCGATCAACGGATGCAGTTCAAAGTCATATTCATCGGCACCGCGAATAAAGCCGGCCATCTCATGAAAGGTGGGTCGATAGTGGTCAATCACGGCTGCGCCGCGGTGAATGTGAAAATTCTCCAGCGTGGTGGGGAAGACCGCAAAGGTGTTGGATTCGTGCATGAAGCCGGCAATGGCAATGCGCATGGGTAGATCTCCTTGTGGTTGTCGGTGTAAACATAGAATCGTTGGCGCTCTTTTTGGCCAGCGCTGCGGTTCCGTTACTGGGTGTCGAGCAGAGCATTGACCTCATCGGCGGTGGGGCCACCCAACACACCGCGTTGCGAACGGATCACCAGGGCCGCGACCCCATTGGCAAAATGGGCCGCGGTGACGGCATCGCGCCCCTCAGACACGGCATAGAGAAAGCCGGCGTTGAACGAGTCGCCGGCACCAACTGTATCGGGCACGGTGGCGGGGAAGCCAGGGACAACGAGCGGCGCCTCGTCCACCCGTTGTTGCACCAAGGCGCCAGCCGCCCCGCGCTTGATCACCACGCAGCCCCCGCCGGCACGCAAAATCTGCGCCATCCCTTGGGCCAACCCGGCCTCCGTGGGTTCGCCCCCGGTACAGACTGCCAACTCATGTGCGTTGCAGAGGAAATAGTCCACCGCCGGCAGGAACACGGCTATCTCGGCTAGCGTTGCCGGCTCACCGATGGCGGGCCCAATATCCAATGCGGTGATTCCCCCTTGGGCCTTCACTTGCTGCAATAGCGTGGCGAACCCATCCGGTCGCCACCGCAGAAAGAGGGTGTAACTCGCAGCCAACAGTGCCGTTGTTCTCTGCACCAGTGCCTGGGGAAGATCGGCGGGAGTATAGGCATGGGAGGAGCCGGCGTGGTGAAAGGAGAAGCGGTTGCGCGCCTGATCGCTCAGAACGGTGGTGACAGAGGTGGCGGCGCCGGCATGATGGAGCAGACCCCGCAGATCCACCCCAATTTCCTGCAGCGGCTGTGCCAGGAGAGTACCGGCCGCGTCACGGCCAATGGCGCTACCCAAGGCGACCGTTGCGCCCAGCTTTGCCAGGGCATAGGCGCTGTTGGCCCCATTGCCGCCAAAGCGCATTTGCGTTGGTTCCTCACAAAAGACCAGGCTGTCCACGGTGAATTCATCCCCCCGGGCGCTGGGCATCTGTCGAATCCCGCGCTGGATGAGATCGAGTGTGGTGCTGCCGATGACCAAAAACATGGTGGCGTCTTGAATCCTATCTGATTGTGTAGCACAATAGAACTACCCGACTCTGCAACAGAATCGGGTAGTATTGTTTACTTGGTCGCAATCCGAAAATTGTCTGCGCCCATTGCACTGTCGGAGAAATGCAGGAGCACACAAGTGAATTTCAGAATGGATTCTTCAATTGTATCATAAGACTACTTGGGAGGAGAAGTGTCTAAAAAAGTTGGGTGCGTCCTATTTACGAGAGATTAGAGAAGAGGACCAGATTGCGCATTGGATGTAGGCCCTCAAGGTGACACGCGCCCAGATGCTGCGCCCTAGGAAGGCTTCATGGTGCGTGCAATTCGACACAGTCCGAAAAGTGTGGCACCCACAGAAAAAATTCCTAAAGCCAACACCATCTGTATTGCTTCGATTGACATGTGGTTTCCCCCCCTTGAGAAATTTTACAAACGATGTGATCAACCGTATCTGTTATTGGTTAATCACTCTTATCGGTCAGGCTGGATAGGGGTATAGTATGACATAGAAAGTGCAGAAATCAAGGGGGTATCAACAGGGAAACCCGTGAGGCAATGGTAAAGCCTTGGGGTAACCTTGGTTAATAAGACAGTTAACCGTGGTTAACTACCCCGACTGATTGACCGGCAGATTTATGCTTGATGCAGAAAATCCTGCTTTTGCTGCTCGTTTTCCGCGAATCGGTCCTGTGCTATAATCTATGAAAACAGCCGCGGTGTCTAAATCGCCCGAACCGATAACTGTCCCCCATCCTGTCCATCCATCCAACAGAAGGAGAGAGGCCATGCTGCCGATCATTGATACCCACCAACATTTATGGGATCTCAGTAAATTTCACCTGCCATGGACCGCGGGCGCTGGTGTTTTGGAACGTAGCTATGTGCAGCGCGATTATGCCGAGGCCACAGCCGGGTTGAATGTTGTCAAAGCGGTTTACATGGAAGTTGATGTCGATCCGGCGCAGCAGGTGGCCGAAGCCGAATATATTATCGACCAGTGCCGGCGGGAGGATACGCCAACGGTAGGGGCGGTTATCTCCGGTCGGCCTGCCGAGAGTGGTTTTCAAGCGTATATCACTCGCTTTGCCGACAACCCCGCCATCAAAGGGGTGCGCCAGGTCTTGCATGTGCCTGAGACCCCTGCCGGCTACTGTCTCCAACCAAGCTTTGTGCGCAGTATTCAGTTGCTTGGCGATTTGGGGTTGAGCTTTGATCTCTGCATGCGCCCGAGCGAACTTGGTGACGCGGCCAAGTTGGTCGATCAATGTTCGGGGACACGCTTCATCGTTGACCATTGCGGCAATGCCGACCCCAATGTCGTGGCCAGCCCAGAAGATCTCCCCCGCAACCCAGCGGATCCTTTCTCCCACACCCGCCAACAGTGGATGGATGATATGGCGGCGTTGGCCGACCGCCCCAATGTTATCTGTAAGATCTCGGGCATTGTGGCCCGCGCCACGCCGGGGGATTGGCGCGCCGCCACGCTGGCGCCGACGGTGAACCACTGCCTCGCCGTCTTTGGCCCCGATCGGGTCGTCTTTGGTGGCGATTGGCCGGTCTGCACCCTGGTGGCCTCCTATCGAGAATGGGCCACCGCCCTGCGTGAGATCATCGCCGACCGTCCCGAAGTGGAACAGCGCAAGCTGTTGCACGATAACGCGGCGCGTTTTTATGGCGTTTAGCAGACAGGATCGCTAGGATCTGTTGACATTTCAATTTTCCCACTGTATGGACACGAAATATCGTGTCCATACAGTGGATATCGTGTCCGTACGCCACTGGTAGAATCATCAGGTCAACAGGCCCTAATACACGATGGCGTAAATAAGTAGACAGTTATCAGTCAGCAGTGGACAGTGGGCACAGAGACTGACAACTGTCTACTGACAACTGGTACTAGCTTCTGTTGCGAAACGCGGAAACGCTTCACACAAAGATCGCAAAGATCTCACTGGTGTTTCTTGGCGAGCTTCGCACCTTCGCATGAGAAATCGGCGTTTCGCAACAAGAACTTGCTAACAGCTCCGGTGTCCGTAAAGCGTCCTTTATCCCACTGGACAGCGGTTCTCAGGATCGAGCACGTGTTGGAAATAAGAGGTATCATGACTGACGAAGTATACTATGAGGCGTTGACGCAGATGCGCCGGCAACGGGCCGAAGCGATTGCCGCCGACCGCAGTTGGTTAACGCTGGCCGGGCTTTATTGGCTGCAACCGGGGGAAAACAGCTTTGGGGCCGGCCACGACAATGCCATCGTTTTGCCGGCCAATGCGGGGGTTGAGCAGGCTGGTTCATTTTCCCTGGCCGACGGGACCGTGACGTTGCATGTGGCGCCGGATGCGCCTTTGCAACTCAACGGCCACGCGGCGGCAGAACAAGCACTGCAACATGATCTGGGGGCAGCACCCGACCTCCTGACCCTGGGTCCTTTGAGCATGATTGTGATCAAGCGCGGCGACCGGTATGGCATTCGCCTCTACGACAGCACCAACCCACGACGGCAGGCGTTTACCGGTTTGGATTGGTATGCCATCGCGCCGACTTATCGCATCGAAGCCCGTTTTGTGCCCTACGAACCTGCCAAAGCGATCCGCTACGGCACGGTGCTTGGCGATCAAATGGAAGAAGCGTGCCCCGGTGCCGTGCACTTTACCTGGCAAGGCGTTGCCTGCCGGCTGGATGCCCAACAACGGGGGGCAAAGCTCTTCTTCAACTTTCGCGATGCAACCAATGGCGATACCACCTACGGCGCCGGACGCTTTCTCTACAGCGATGCCCCGCGAGATGGCACAGTGCTCCTCGACTTCAACCAGGCGACCAACCCCTACTGTGCCTATACCGCCTATGCCACCTGTCCCCTACCGCCGGCACAGAATCGCCTCCCGGTGCGCATCGAAGCGGGCGAACGTCAGTTCCCCCAATCCGGGGAAGCAGGTGCTCATGCATGAGTGGGAAGAACCCTTACCCATCGCGCATGTAGCAGCAATGCGGGAACGATGGCGCAGATGGTGACGATCGCGCCGGATGACTGGCAACGGCTGTGGCAAGCCCTGCAGGTGGCACCACCGGAAGAACGTTACTTTGTCGCGTTGCAGGAATATTACACGGCACCAGAGCGGGCCTATCACACGCTGACGCACATTGCGGAGTGCCTGGCGCACTTGGCTGCGGTGACCCCTTTGGCTGAACACGCGGCGGCTCTTCAGGCTGCCATCTGGTTTCACGACGTGATTTACGATCCCAGACGCCACGACAACGAAGCTGCCAGCGCGGCCTGGGCGACCACCGTGTTGGGGTCGGTCGGGGTGTCAACCGCCATGATCGGTATGGTTCAACAGTTCATTGAAGATACAGCCCATCGGCACCCCCCACGCAGTACCGACAGTGCCCTGCTGGTTGACATTGATCTCACGATCCTTGGCGCTCCCTCCAACCGCTTTGCGCAATATGAAACGCAGATCCGCCACGAATATGCCTGGGTTCCCTGGCCCACTTACTGTCAACGCCGCGCCGACCTGCTACAGCAGTTCCTCGAGCGTCCCACGATCTATCAGACAGCCCTGTTTCAAGATCGCTTTGAAGACCAGGCACGGCGCAATCTGAAGCGTTCCATTCACCGGCTCTACCGGGAAGCGTGAACCCTCAATGCACCCCTAAGAGTTTGGCCACAGATGGGGCAAAAAATCCAGGTTGCGAATTCTCTGGGAATTCCGGGTAAATCACCCTTTCGTTGACAATCCCCGCCCTTATGGTATGATACGAAATATATGATACGAATGGTATGATTTATCCAGCACACAATGAGGAAAGCGAACGAGGCCAAGGTGGAAGGAATCGATCCCATGTCATTCCGTGCGTTCTGGTTTATCGTGGCCGGTTTCGTACTCGGCTTTACCGTCTCCACCCTGTGGGAGTGGCTCTATTATCGACAGAAACGACAGCAGACCATTCCACCCAGGTGGGAAAGCTCCCCTGTTGAGAGGGAGAGCCCGTTCTCCCAGGAAAGGGATGGGAGCGAGACAGGGGAGCGGGGCGCCCGCAGAGCACCAGCTTATCGTAGTTCCGGAGTGTTGCTGGAGAGCGAGGCTCGTGTTCCCGTCACCGAGCAGACGACGCCATCGGCGGTGGGGGCACCCCGCGATAGCGAAAAACCGGTCGAGGAATTGGGTCAACAACCAACCGGCGACGCCGAGGGAAGCAATGAGCGGGATGGGCAAGAACGCGCGCAGACCCTCACCATTGCGGCGTTAACCGCAGAACGCGGCGCGCGTGATACGTCGACCACACCCACGCCGACCGATCCAACCACAGCTGCGCTGCTCCACACGGCACAGAAAGGCCGGGAGGAACAGGAGTCGCTGGGCAACCCGGCCGCCATTGCCAAGGCTGGGGCCTTGGCCGCGGCCTCGCTGGCCGGCGACACGACGACCCGCAAACCCGCCTCCGTTGTCAACGCCACCCCCGGCGAGATCCCTCCGTCGGTGCAACAACCGACCCAGACCTCTGTTGCAGCCGAGGGTGAGCAAGAAGTCAACAACCGGAGAGCGGCTGCGGCGTCCGCCGGGCCGGCGAGCAACAGGCCGACCGAGCAACCCAGCCGCACAGTTGCCACCCATGGCTTTGCCCAACAGACCCCACCGGCCACGCCGCAGCCGCAGCCGCCAACGCCCGCGGCCAACCCGGCGTTGCGCCACCGCCCCACCGATTACCCGGATGATCTCGCCATGATCAAAGGCATTGGCGAAGCGTACAAACGGCGGCTCTATGCCACCGGCATCTACACCTGGCGTCAACTGGCCGAGACCGACACTGATTCGCTGCGCCGCATTACCCGGGCCAAGCCCAATGCCGATATTGAGAGTTGGCTCACCCAGGCCATGATGCTCGCCGAGAAGTACAACCGGATGGGGGCCAATTTCACCGGCCCGCTCGACGACTTCACGCGCATTGAGGGGATCGGGGCGATTACCGCCGATATGCTCTACAAAGCGGGGCTCTGTACCTACGAGCAGTTGGCCGGCGCCTCGCC
>ERZ795053.6464-NODE-6464-length-11667-cov-5.589993_pt1 | contig 11667 bp, 10 predicted proteins | sample MGYA00375137_ERZ795053 | MGnify/ENA primary metagenome ERZ795053 (study PRJEB30182, sample SAMN05720284) | activated sludge metagenome | isolation source: Anaerobic digester | place: Hong Kong | collected 2014-12-17 ... | reverse complement strand
ACCATATTCATCACATGACCAAGGACCTGGCGCGCTTTCTCGCCGATCTCAAAACGCCATAGAATATTTTCCAACGAACTGGTCATCGGTTTGCAAAGAAGAAATGCGACCAACCCGGAAACGGAAGCACCGGTCCAATAAAATCAGGTCAATCATCACGCCAGTTGAATGAGAGCGAATATCAGCCACCTCACACATTCCCTGACCCAGGATCAAACTGCTTGTTGATGCAGGAAAGATCACACCACAGAAACAACGCCCGGCAACATATACTTGTTTCAATCTGGCTGGATTGACATTCGATCTGGCAGCCCAGCAAGAACCCTAAGCAAGAGACATTTCGTATGGCCGCCGCAATTAATGTCTCCGCCTACAGCGACGCACTGGTCGTGCTTGGAACAGCCGGCATCATTGTCCCTTTGCTCAGCCGCTGGGGCCTGAGCCCTGTTGTTGGATATCTTGGTGCAGGCGCCGTACTGGGTCCTCTGGGTCTGGGCTCATTCGTGGCACAATTCCCGCTGTTCTATTGGCTAACAGTGACTGACGCCAAGAACGTTGCCGGGATAGCCGACCTTGGCGTCGTATTCCTCCTCTTCCTGATCGGCCTTGAGCTTTCCATCGAACGCCTCATCACCATGCGCCGGTTGGTGTTCGGCCTCGGCGGACTGCAAATCGCCATCACCAGTATTGCAATTGCCGGCATCATTTCCAGCTTCGGAATGTCTGGCCCTATCTCCATGATACTTGGTGGATCATTGGCGCTTTCATCGACCGCCATCGTTCTTGAAGTCCTTTCAAGAGAAGATCGCCTTGCGACCGTTACCGGCCGCGTCAGCTTTTCTATTCTGCTCGCCCAGGACCTTGCCGTTGTCCCGCTGCTGATTTTCATCTCCCTACTGGCAACCGGTGGCCATGGCTCTGCCATCGCCAGCGTTGGCAGCGCCATGGCTCAGGCTTTCGTTGCCATCAGCGTCATCATTCTCATTGGCCGACTGGCCCTGAGGCCGCTGTTCCGCCTCGTTTCCACAACCAAGTCTAACGAGCTGTTCATTGCCGCAACACTGTTTGTCGTCATCCTGACCGGCGTGATCGCCGCCGTGGCAGGACTTTCCATGGCACTTGGCACTTTCATAGCTGGCCTGCTGCTCGCTGGCACCGAGTATCGCCGCGCGGTTCAGGCGACAATCGAACCGTTCAAGGGCCTGCTGCTTGGCATGTTCTTCTTCACCGTCGGCATGAGCATCAATGTCCGTGAAGTCATCCAAGAACCACACTGGATCATCGCTGCGGTGGCGGCCCTGATCGTTGGCAAGGCCATCATCGTTGTCATTCTGGCGCAGCTGTTCAAGCTGTCTAAGCCGGTCAGCATCGAAGCTGCACTCTTGCTCGGTCCTGGTGGCGAATTCGCATTCGTCGGCGTCGGTCTGGCAGCCACTCTGGGAATCATAAGCTCCCCCGTTGCCACCTTCACGCTCACGGTAACGTCCCTGTCGATGGTCCTCATACCCGTTATGGCAATCATCGGGCGGCACTTGGCCACCAAGTTTACCGAACCCCCCGCACCCCATCCAGAAACTCTTGTCATGCCCGATCCCCACAAGGCGCACGCCATCGTCGTCGGCTATGGGCGCATGGGCAAGGTTGTAAGCGATCTGTTCAAGATGCACGACACACCCTACATCGCGATCGATCACAACGGACAAGCCGTGGCGGACGACCGCCATGAGGGCCACGACGTCTACTTCGGCGACGCCACCAACCGCGCCTATCTGGAAGCCTGCGGCGTCGCCAACGCAACCTGCATCATCGTTACCGTGCAATCCCCCAAGATCATCGACGAGATTGTTGCGCAGGTTCGCGCCCTTCGACCCGACGTGACAATCGTTTCACGCGCACGCGATGGCGAACATGCGCGCCATCTCTATGCCACCGGCGTCAACAACGCCGTGCCCGAAACGGTCGAGGCCAGCTTGCAGCTCTCGCGCGCCGCTCTCCTCGGCATGGGGATGCCACAAGAGGCGATCGGTCGGTCGATTAAGAAGGAACGTCAAATCTTGCAACGTCAGCTGCTGCCAACCCCGCCATCGAAATCCGCCTGAAGCCGCGCGCATGTGCTGCGATGACGAACATCGCGGCTCCAATGGATACGTGGCAGTAGAAGCGCGCAAAGAAGCGTGCTCAAAACAAGAAGGCCGTACCCGCGTGAGAAAGGCGGGCTAACCCCGCCCCTCGAACGGCATTTCGGTGGCCTTGATGGTCATCGACAGCACATTGGCATCGAGCGGCAGGCTTGCCATATAGAGCACCGCACTGGCGACATGCGCCACGTCCATGCGCGGTTCGACTTTCCTGCTGCCATCGGCCTGCAACGCCCCTTGCCCTTTGGCCATCGGCTCGGTCAATGCCGTGATCGCATTACCGATGTCGATCTGGCCACAGGCAATGTTATGACCACGGCCATCGAGCGCAATCGACTTCGTCAACCCCGCAACCGCATGCTTGGTTGCCGTATAACACGCCGACATCGGCCGCGGCGAAAATGCCGAGATCGACCCATTGTTGATGATCCGCCCGCCCTTCGGGGTCTGCTTCTTCATGATCCGAATGGCTTGCTGGCAGCATAAAAACACGCCCGTCAGATTGACATCGACGACCTGCCGCCACGTCTCGAGTGGCAGTTCCTCCAGCGGCACGGACGGCGCGAAAAGCCCCGCATTGTTGAAAAGAAGATCGACCCGGCCGAACGCCTGCACCGTTGCTTGAAACAGACCTTTGACTTCAAGAGCATCGGAAACATCGCAGGCGTGAACGAGCATGTCGCCCCCGCCCGACACCGCAAGCGCCTTTGTCGCTTCCAGTTCGCCAGAGCGCCGTCCCGCAAGCGTCACGTTGTAACCCTCACCCTGCAACGCAACCGCCACCGCGCGACCAATGCCCGCGCTGGCTCCCGTTACGACCGCTACTTTACCTGCACTCTTGCCCGCCACGTTTTTCTCCCCATCGTCATGCTTGGCACTCTACGGTGCTTACCAGAACATTTTCCGACGAAGTGGACACCGGCTCGTCGAAGAAAATGCTCTAAACTGAACGCTATCATGCCACGCGCGCCCCGCAAGCCTCAACGCTATGCAACGCCTCCCACGCCCCACGATCGCGCCTGCACCAGCCGCCGCCACTCACACGGACAACCACACCCCAAAAGGACCAAACACCAAACGGGCACCGCAAGGGCGCCCGTCTATATCCCATGGTTCACAGGGAATGAATGGTTCAGCGGGTCGGGATCGGCGTCTCGCCGCGATAATCATAAAAGCCGCGTTTGGTCTTGCGCCCAAGCCACCCGGCCTCGACGTATTTGACCAGCAGCGGGCACGGCCGATACTTCGAATCGGCGAGGCCCTCATAGAGAACCTGCATGACCGACAAGCATGTATCCAGGCCGATGAAGTCGGCCAGTTCGAGCGGTCCCATCGGATGGTGCGCGCCAAGCCGCATCGCCTTATCGATCGACTCCACCGTTCCAACACCCTCATAGAGCGTGTAGACGGCTTCATTGATCATCGGCAGCAAAATGCGATTGACGATGAAGGCAGGGAAATCCTCGCTCACTGCCATGCGCTTGCCAAGGCTGTGCACGAACTCCTTGGCAACCCCAAACGTGACGTCCTCGGTGGCGATACCGCGGATCAATTCGACCAGCTCCATCAACGGCACCGGATTCATGAAGTGCATGCCGATGAAGTGTTCCGGCCGGTCCGTCGTCGAGGCCAGCCGGGTAATCGAGATCGACGAGGTATTGGTCGCCAGGATCGCTTCCTTCTTCAGGAACGGACACAGTTCCGTGAAGATCTTCCGCTTGATGCTCTCGTCCTCGGTCGCCGCCTCGATGACCATGTCGCAATCGCCGAGCGCCTTGAAGTCGGCCGCGTATCCGATCCGCTTGACAGCCTGATCGCGGTCCGCCTCGCCGATCATGCCCTTGGAGACCTGTCGGCTCATGTTCTTGTCGATCGTCTGCAAGGCGCGCTCGACCGCCTCCTTCTTCAGATCGTTGAGAGCCACATCATAACCGGCCAGCGCGATCACGTGCGCAATGCCGTTTCCCATCTGGCCGGCCCCGATAATGCCAACCTTCTTGATCGCGCTGTGTGCTCTCTTGTCGGCATTTTTACCAGCGCTGGATTTCGCCGCTTTCGGCGCCTTGACTGCTGCATCCATCTCAATGGTCCTTTTTTCAATCGACCGCTGTCTTTGCCGGCACCCGCTTGCCCATCACGGCCCGGCTCATTGTACCGTTGCTTATTAGCTTCGTGCCTTCTCCAGTTCGGCCGCCAGTTCTGGCAAAGCCTGAAACAGGTCTGCCACCAGCCCGTAATCGGCGACCTGGAAAATCGGCGCTTCCTCGTCCTTGTTAATCGCGACGATAATTTTTGAATCCTTCATGCCCGCCAGATGCTGGATCGCTCCTGAAATACCCACCGCGATATAAAGTTCTGGCGCCACCACTTTGCCCGTCTGGCCCACCTGCATGTCGTTGGGCACAAAACCGGCATCGACTGCCGCGCGTGATGCTCCGATCGCCGCGCCGAGCTGGTCCGCCACCGGTTCAATGAGTGTTTTGAAATTGTCACCCGACTGCAAACCACGGCCACCCGAAATGATGATCCGCGCCGAGGCAAGATCAGGCCGGTCGGACTTGGTCAGTTCAGCCCCCTTGAAGCTCGAAAGACCCGCCGATGCCGGCGCATCGATCTTCTCGACGCTCGCACTGCCACCCTCGCCCGCCGCCGCGAACGCGGCAGTGCGCACGGTGATCACCTTTTTTGCGTCTGTCGACTTCACCGTCTGGATCGCGTTACCTGCGTAGATGGGGCGCTCGAACGTATCGGCGCTTTTCACCGCAGTGATCTCGGAAATCTGCATCACATCGAGCAACGCGGCGACGCGCGGCAGGATGTTTTTGCCTGATGCCGTCGCAGGCGCAATCAGCACATCATAGCTGCCCATCATCGAGACCAGCAGCGCCGAAACTTCCTCGGCAAGTCCATTTGCCAGATACGGCGCATCCGCCAGCAGCACCTTTGCAACACCGTCCAGCTTTGCCGCCTGATCGCCAACCGCTTGCGCATCCGCGCCCGCCACCAGCACATGGATATCGCCACCGATGGCATTCGCCGCGCTCACCGCCTTTGCCGTTGCCGGATTGAGCGCGGCATTATCATGCTCTGCCAAAATGAGAATGGTCATCACAGCACCCCCGCATCCGACTTCAGCTTGGCAACGAGATCGGCCACGCTGCCAACCTTGATACCAGCCGTACGTTTTGCCGGCTCGCTCGTCGCCAGCACCTCAAGACGCGGCGTAATGTCGACACCCAGATCATCGGGCTTCTTCACCTCGAACGGCTTTTTCTTCGCCTTCATGATATTGGGCAGTGTTGGGTAGCGCGGCTCGTTAAGACGCAGGTCCGTGGTAATGACCGCAGGCAGCTTCAACGCCACCGTTTCCAGTCCACCATCGACTTCGCGCGTCACCGCGACACCGCCATCAACAAATTCGACCTTTGAAGCGAACGTCCCTTGCGGCCAACCAAGCAACGCCGCCAGCATCTGTCCGGTCTGGTTGCAATCGTCATCAATCGCCTGCTTGCCGAGTATGACGATGTCCGGCTTTTCTTGATCGATAATCGTCTTGAGAACTTTGGCAACTGCGAGAGGCTCGACCGTTGCGCCTTCAGGCGTTTCAACCAGAATGGCGCGATCAGCACCGATTGCCAACGCGGTGCGCAAGGTATCCTGCGCCTTTGCCGGACCGATTGACGTGACGACCACCTCTTCGGCGCCGCCCTTTTCCTTGATCCGGACAGCTTCCTCGACAGCAATCTCGTCGAATGGATTCATCGACATCTTCACATTGGCAAGTTCGATGCCCGTTCCGTCGGCTTTAACGCGGATTTTGACGTTGTAATCAACGACGCGCTTCACCGGCACAAGTATCTTCATTTCCTTAGCGGTCCCCAGCCTCGAATTTATTTGTTTGCCACACGCCCTTCATCGACCCGAACGACACTGCCGACAAGGAACCATCGGCCAGGCACCATCGCACTGAGGCGGCTGCAACCCTTAAGACCCCTTCACACGAGGCAACGCTTCTAGGTCCCAAAGACGTGTTGTGCACCGCAAACTCAACTCCGCCCCCACGGACCCCAAACAGCCGATCACACCCGTACGAATAAGGCGCGCAACAGTTCTTCGCATTTGCGAAACAACAGCCTAGGTGCGGGTTACCGGGAAGTCAATGCAACCTATGAAGAGCAGTCTTAACGGGTGCTGGAAAAACAAACGTCTGCCGCCAGCGCTGCCCCCACGAGCGCCCTCCTCACACGGCCGGCAGACCCTGGTCAAAGAGGCGGACATTCGCTCGCTTGAAAAATGGCACCAGAACCGCCCCAGCCAGCAGCCCGCCAATATGGGCCCACCACGCGACTGGCCCCACTTCAGGCATAAAAACCATGACGATTTGCGTTATAATCCAGATACCTAGCACAATGGCCGCGCTGACCTGCATAGGTATGAACTTGAACACCAGCACCCAGACGCGGACCCGCGGATGCAACATCAGATAGGCCGCGATTACGCCGGCCACGGCACCGCTGGCCCCGATCAGCGGAATACCCGAATCAGGCCCGACCCAGGCATGCAGCAACCCTGCAAAAATGCCGCAGAGTAGATAAAAGACGAGGAAGCGACCATGCCCCATTGCGTCCTCAACGTTGTCGCCGAATACCCACAGGAAGATCATGTTTCCGGCCAGATGGAGCAGATCACCATGGAAGAACATGTAGCTCAGCAGCGTGAAATTCTCCGGAAACGCCATGCTCTGCTCCGATGACCCGCTTGCCTGCCCGAACAACTCGCCGGGAATGACAGCGAAGCTGGCGACAAGCGCCTCCTGTCCACCGGCAGCCATCAGCACAAAGACGAGCGTATTGAGCCCGATTAGCGCATAGGTCACGTATTGGCGGCGAATGTACTTCAGCGGATTGTCATCTTGCAGCGGCACGAACACGGAATTGAGCCTCCCATCATGGGGTTTGATGCCGCAACCAGTGTCGGAACCTGAACGGTAGAGTATTTTCCGACGAAGTGGACGCTTGATTGGCGTGAAAAATGTGACCAAACGAGAAGTTGGAGCGCCAATCGCTGACACCCCAAAACCGAACGGGCCTTGCGCTCAGCGGTTCTTACCCGGCACCCACAGCACATCGCCCGCCCCGCGATCATTGACGTAGCGACTGGCAACGAACAGAAAATCGGAAAGTCTGTTGACGTACTGAAGGGCCGCCTCGCTGACCGGTTCGTCCTCGTGCGAGGCCAGCTCCACCATCACCCGCTCGGCACGCCGGCAGACTGTCCGCGCCACGTGCAGGTGTGCCCCAGCAGCCGATCCACCCGGCAGCACGAACGATTTCAACGGCTGCAGCTCGCCGTTGAGTTGGTCGATCTCATCTTCCAGTCGCTTCACCTGTGCCGCACTGATGCGCAACGGCTCATAGCCCAGATCCTTGTCGGTCTCGGGCACGCACAAATCCGCGCCAAGGTCAAAAAGATCGTTCTGGATCCGCGCCAGCATGGCATCGACCGCGGCGTCGGCAGCACCAATGTGAAGGCGGACCACACCAATGATCGAGTTGGTCTCGTCAACTGTTCCGTAGGCGGCAATCCGCAGCGCATGCTTTGCAACGCGCTCGCCGGTACCAAGCCCCGTCGTACCCTTATCGCCCGTTCGCGTATAAATCTTGTTCAGTTTTACCATGTCATTCCACCAGCGTAGTCGCTCGAAAGACCAAATTTTTAGACGATATCCGGGCCAACCTGCCCCTCACGCCTTGAGCAGCAGATATCCGATGATGATCACAATGGCCAGGAATTGCAGGCCAACGCGCCAGCGCATCAGCTTTTGGCTGAGATTGCCACTTCTGTTGCTCATCAGGCTCCACAGCCCAAGAAGGAGTACAACCAGAACCGACAGGACAGCGATGGTCGTGAGGTAATAAAGAGCGGTTTGCATGGGTTTGCTCGCTGATCGAGGAACCGAGAGCGGTATAAGGAACCGGCGCCTTGATAGACCCCTCGTTCTGAAGCAGCAAACACTTCACTTGCCGGCCAGGACGTTCGCATACCGGTTAAGATCCGGACCAAAGCGCAGGTAACGAGGCAGGCTGACCACACGACCAGCCTGCCATTGTCTTTGGCGCCGGCCCGCTCTTGCCGTAATTTTGCGAATCATGCCCGTCTGTGCTCACCACGACGCCAGCACCATTTGCGCGCCCACCAGGGGAACCCGATTGAACCGCCATCCGGCGAAATCATCCACAGCACGCGCGAGCGGGGCAGACCATTGCCGCGCAGCGTCAGCCCGAGTTTGCGCCATTTCGCTGCTTGCCCTGACCAACATCAGCCTTGTTGGGATCATCACTCCTGCAATAGTCACAGGTTGTATGTCCCTGTCCTTCCTTTCCATCTTCGCCGCCACCGCGCACGCCCAGGCCAACACAGACGCAGACGCCAAGCGCCGTCAGCTCGAAGAACAGCGCAACGAACTCAAATCGGCGCATGATCGCGAACAGGAGCTGACCAAAAACGTCGCCGAGATCGATGCGGAACGCGAGCGCCTCAAGCAGCGCCTTCTCGAAACCGCCGCGCTCATTCAAAAAAGCGAAACCAAGATGTCGGCCATCGAGGGCCGGCTCGGCGAGCTTCAGGCACAGGAAAAGATCGTCCGCGGCTCGCTCAATCAACGTCACGGTCAAATTGCCAAGCTGCTGGGCGCCCTGCAGCGCATGGGCCGCAATCCACCACCCGTGATGATCACGCGGCGCGCCGATGCCCTGCACATGGTGCGTTCGGCCATGCTCCTTGCAGCTGCATTTCCTGAATTGCGCGGACAGGCAATGCAGCTCTCCTCCCGCCTCAAGGAGCTGGTCCGCGTCATGGACGACATTCGCTCCGAAAGTGAGCGCTTGAAATCGGAGACGATACGCCTCACCGAGGCGCAAACCAAGCTCGCTGGCCTGATGGAGGAGCGCAAAAAATCGCTTGACCAACGCCGAGACGAATTGGCGGAAGTGCGTCGTGCAAGCGCTGAGATTTCACGTTCAGTAACCGACCTCACCGAGCTGATCGCGCGCCTCGACAAGCAGGTTACCCAGAACACAAATCTAAAGAATTACGAAAAGGAGCTCGCTGCCGCTCCCCAACCCCCTGCCAGACCTTCGGCGAGCAAACCGATCATTCTGACGCCCGACCCATCGCCTGACACAGCGGCCCAGTCAACCCGCAAGGAAATCGCCCGCAACGTGCCAAAACCCGGCGAAATCGTTGAATTGCGGCCTGGCCCGAACAATCATGCTGCCGCCAGTCCGGCACGCATCAAACCAGCGCTACCCTTCCACCAGGCGCGCGGCCGCCTGCCCCTGCCCGCCGCCGGGCGTGCGGTCCTTAATTATGGCGAAAAGACCCAATATGGCGGCAATTCCAAGGGTATGGTTCTGGAAACGCGATCCGGCGCCCAGATCACATCTCCGTGCGATGGCTGGGTTGTTTACGCTGGCGAATTCCGCAGCTACGGCCAACTCTTGATAATCAATGCGGGCGGCGGGTATCATATTTTGCTGGCAGGCTTGTCACGGATCGATGTGGAACCAGGACAATTCGTTCTCGCAGCCGAGCCGGTTGGCACCATGAGTGGAACGGCGTCAACGCATACATTGAAAAGCAGTACCGACGCCCCGGTTCTATATGTCGAATTCCGCAAGGAAGGTAATCCCATTGACCCGAACCCGTGGTGGGTGAGTGGTCCTGAGAAGGTGCAAGGATGATGCGCAAGACCGACTTCGCATTCTGGACGTTTTTGTTGATGACCGGCCTGGCTGGCGCGGCAACGGTCCTAAATGCGCCTCAGACGCATTCGGCCACGACAAAATCACAAAACCTTTATCAGCAGCTCGATCTGTTCGGCGACGTACTTGAGCGCGTGCGCTCCGATTATGTCGAAGAACCTGATGACGAAAAGCTCATCGAGAGCGCTATCAACGGCATGCTCACCTCGCTCGACCCGCATTCAGCCTATCTCAACCGCAAACACTTCCAGGATATGCAGGTTCAAACGCGCGGCGAATTCGGCGGCCTTGGTATCGAGGTCACGATGGAGAGCGGTGTCGTCAAGGTCGTCGCCCCGATCGACGACACTCCGGCCGCACGCGCAGGCGTTCTGGCCAACGACCTCATCACCCATCTCGACGACAAGCCGGTCAACGGTCTGACACTTGAACAGGCCGTCGAGCAGATGCGCGGCGCCGTCAATACACCCATCACCCTGACGATTGTACGCAAGGGCATGGAAGAGCCCCTTGAGATCAAGATCGTGCGTGACATCATTCGCATCAATGCGGTGAAGGCTCGTCGAGAGGGCGATGTCGGATACGTCAAGATCTCGACATTCAACGAACAGACACACTCCAACCTTGTCCGCGCTGTCCAGTCGCTCGAAAAGGAGATCGGCAAAGACCTCAAGGGCTTCATTATCGATCTGAGAAACAATCCTGGCGGACTGCTGGACCAGGCGATTGCTGTATCGGACGACTTCCTCGACCGCGGCGCCATCGTCTTCACGCGTGGCCGCAACAACGAAGAAACTCAGCGCAACCAGGCACGACCCGGTGACATCGTCGACGGCAAGAAGATCGTCGTGCTGATCAATGGCGGCTCGGCCTCCGCTTCAGAGATCGTTGCCGGCGCCCTTCAGGATCACAAGCGCGCGACGGTCATCGGTACGCGCTCGTTCGGCAAGGGCTCGGTGCAGACCATCATCCCGCTCGGCGCCAACGGCGCCATCCGCCTGACCACCGCGCGCTACTACACGCCCTCCAATCGCTCCATCCAGGCCAAAGGTATCGCGCCTGATATCATCGTCGAGGAGGAACTGCCCGACGACATGAAGGCAAAGGCCGCCAAGACGAAGATCCGCGGCGAGGCGAGCCTGCGCGGCCACCTCAAGAACGACAAGGACGCGGAAGAAGAGGCGTCCGGCTCATCGGCCTACGTGCCCAAGGAGCCCGAGAAGGACACCCAGCTGCAATACGCTCTGAACTTCCTACGCGGCAAGGTGACGGGACCGGCCACGGCCTCACCCGCAACACCACCTGCCGAAGAGGCGCAGCCAAAGAAGGCCAACTGACGAAAGTCCGGCTCGCTTAATCCACCACCTGACATGTGAGCGGGCACCCCTTCAGGGTGCCCGCTTTGATATGCGCGGCAAGCCAATCGGCAGATTCGCGACACGCTTTAAAGTTTCGCTTTTTTGTATATAGGAGCGGGAACACAATCCAGGCACGGCGCAACATCACGAAATCCGCAGGGCGAAGCGCATGACAAAACTCCATATCGACAAGTTGGCCTATCGCCCCTGCGTCGGCATCATGGTCCTCAATCGCGATGGCCTCATCTGGATCGGCCGCCGCTCTGACGCCAAAAACAAGATTGCCAATGGCGCCTGGTGGCAGATGCCGCAAGGCGGAATCGACCCTGGCGAGGATCCGGCCGCCGCCGCGCAGCGCGAGCTTTACGAGGAAACCGCCATCGTTTCGGATGTCGGCCACGAAGTGGC
>ERZ795053.6463-NODE-6463-length-11670-cov-6.840551_pt1 | contig 11670 bp, 10 predicted proteins | sample MGYA00375137_ERZ795053 | MGnify/ENA primary metagenome ERZ795053 (study PRJEB30182, sample SAMN05720284) | activated sludge metagenome | isolation source: Anaerobic digester | place: Hong Kong | collected 2014-12-17 ... | reverse complement strand
CCCGAGCAGGGTCGGGTTGAGGTCGGTGGGCTCGATCGCTTTCCATTCAGACATGGCAAGGCCTACTGTGCCCCCGAAGGAGGCCGATCAGCGGGATTGACGGCTGCAACATGCCGTCCGGTCTAGCCGAGTTGTGAGTGGGTGCAGGATCGAGGGTCTGGCTGGGTTTGGTTCACTTGGCCCATGCAATCTCACGATCACTCAGCCAGCCCTGCATCGTCTGGTGGGGCCGATGTGTCGGTCCGGGTCGGTTGGAGTGACGATGCTCCGGCGATCGCCGAGATCCAGGTCAAGGCGTGGCGGGCGGCGTACGCCGATGTGCTCCCAGCCGAGCTCTTGGAGCAGCTCGACGCGGCTGAGATCGCCGAAGTTTGGGCACAGTCACTGACCCAGTCGACCGATGCCCGCAATCGGGTGCTGGTGGGCCTTGAGCGCAACACCGTGCGGGGCTTTTGTGTCACCGGCCCGTGCCCAGACCCCGATGCCGACCCAATCAGGATCGGCGAGATCTCAGACCTGACGATCGACCCGGATCAGTTGGGCAACGGGCACGGCTCACGCCTGGTGCAGGCTGCTGTCGACACCTTGGTCGCCGATCACTTCGAGATCGCCCATGTGTGGGTCAACAGCGACGCCGATGCGTTGAGAGCATTCCTCGAAGGCGCTGGCTGGGCCCCCGACGGCGCCCATCGCACCCTTGAGCTGATCTCTGGCGACTCACAGGTCAAGCAGGTGCGCCTGCACACGGCGATCGCCGGCTGAGGCCCCACCAACGCGAAGCAAGCAAGGCCCAAGCTCAGGCGAGGTCCATGAAGTGCTCCAGGCCCACGGTGAGGCCCGGATGTTGCGCGATCTGCCGCAGGCCGGTGAGCACGCCGGGGGTGAATGAGACCCGGTCCATCGAGTCGTGGCGCACGGTGAGGGTTTCCCCCGGGCCACCGAAGACGACCTCTTGGTGAGCGATCATGCCTCTGATCCGCATGCCGTGCACGCGGATGCCGTCGACGTCTGCTCCCCTGGCCCCAGGTAGTGAAGTGCTGGTGGCGTCAGGCGGGTCGGCGAGACCGGCCGCGCGCCGCGCTTCGGCGATGAGCTCCGCCGTACGCCGGGCAGTGCCGGAGGGCGCATCAGCCTTGTCGGGGTGATGGAGCTCCAAGATCTCGACCGACTCGTAGAACTGCGCTGCTTTGGCCGCGAATTGCATCATCAAGATCGCGCCGATCGAGAAGTTGGGGGCGATGAGTACGCCGCTGCGCGGGCTCTCGCCGAGCCATTCGCGCAACTGCTGCAGGCGGGCGTCATCAAAGCCGGTGGTGCCGACCACGGCATGGATCTGGTGGTCGATGCAAAACTCCAGCGTGCCCATGACGGCGTCTGGGTGGGTGAAGTCGACGATCGCTTCGGCACCCTTGTCGAGCAGTGTCTCCAGTCGATCTCCAAAATCGATGCCCGCGACCAACTCCATGTCTTGTGCCGCAGCGACTGCTGTGCAAACCTCGTGCCCGACCTTGCCCTGGGCGCCGACCACGCCGACCTTCATTGCATTCACCTGGCCAAATCTAGTCGCATGCAGCTCGGCGTCTTTCGACTAGTGAGCAGGAGCGGGGTTGGCGGGGCCGATCGTGGCCCGTGATTGGGGCTGGGCATAGAGCTCAGCGGCCAATTCGTTGACCTCGGCGAGTGTCACGGCCTCGACAGAGTCGAGGATCTCGTCAATGTCGAGGACTTCGCCTTGGAAGAGCCAGGACTCCCCGAGCCTGGTCATCCGCGACATGGTGTCTTCCAGGCCGAGCACCGTGCCTCCCCTGACCTGACCCTTGACTCGCTCGATCTCCTCCTCGGTGAAGCCCTCTCGGGCCACCTTGGCGAGTTGTTCGTCAACGACCCGCAAGAGCTCAGGCGCCTTGGCCGGCAGGCAGCCAGCGGTGACACCGACGGTGCCGGCGTCTGAATAGCGCGAGGCAAAGGCATAGACCGAATAGGCCAGCCCCCGCCGCTCGCGGACCTCTTGGAAGAGTCTCGCGCTCGATCCGCCGCCCATGGCCGCGCTCATCAGAGCGAGTTGATAGCGGCGCGGATCAGATCGGGTCAACCCCTGCATCCCGATGATCACACTGATCTGCTCGAAGGCCCGGTCCTGGTGCACCTGGTTGATCTGGAATTTCCTCGGTTTGGCGGTGATCCGGGGCGGGCTGGGGGCTGCCTGTTGTTTCAGGAATCCGCCACGAGCAAAGGCCTTGCGCACCATGGCCACCTCGTCGGCGTGGTCGACATTGCCGGCTACCGCCACGGTCATCGCCTCCGGGCGATAGCGGCCGCGGTATTAGCGATTGATCTGGTCGCGGGACATCACCGAGATCGATTGGGCGGTGCCGGCGACGGGGCGGGAGAACGACGTACCCGACCAGACGGCTTCGGCAAACAGATTGTGGGCCAGGTCATCGGGGTCGTCGTCGTGCATGGCGATCTCGTCGAGGATCACTTCACGCTCGGCCTCGACGTCAGCCGAAGTGATCAGCGACGAGGTCATCATGTCGCCGAGTACGTCGACTGCCATCGGGAGGTCTTCATCAAGGATCCTGGCGTGATAGCAGGTGTATTCCCGCGAGGTGTAGGCGTTGAACTCCCCACCCACGCCGTCGAGCAAGGATGAGATCTCCAAGGCAGAGCGCTCAGGTGTGCCCTTGAACAACAAATGCTCCAGGAAGTGCGAGGCGCCATTGAGGCTGGCTCGTTCGTCGCGGGAGCCTACGGCAACAAACACCCCGACAGCCGCAGAGCGGATGCCGGGGATGTTTTCGGTGACGACCCGCAGCCCACTCTTGAGGAGCGTGCTGCGGGTCGCTGACGTTGTGCTCAAGCCTTACTCGGCGCTTTCCGAGGCCTGCTCGTCGTTGTTCTCCTCCACGACGGGCACCAAGGACAGCTTGCCGCGGTCGTCGATCTCGGCGATCTCGACCTGGAGCTTCTGGCCCACCGAGACGACGTCTCCGACGTTCTCGACGCGCTTGCCGCCAGCCAAGCCACGCAGCTTGCTGATGTGCAAGAGGCCGTCCTTGCCGGGGAGCAAGGAGACGAAGGCACCGAAGTTGGTGGTCTTCACGACGGTGCCGAGGTAGCGCTCGCCGACCTCAGGCATGGTCGGATTGGCGATCGCGTTGACGGCCTGGCGGGCAGCCTCGGCAGCCTCGCCATTGGTAGCGCCGATGTAGACCGTGCCGTCGTCCTCGATGGACAGATTGGCGCCGGTGTCTTCTTGGATCTGGTTGATCACCTTGCCCTTGGGCCCGATCACCTCACCGATCTTGTCAACCGGCACCTTGACCGTGATGATGCGCGGCGCGTGCTGCGACATCTCGCCGGGGCCCTCGATCGCCTCGTCCATCACCTCAAGGATGGTCAGGCGGGCATCGCGAGCCTGGGTCAGTGCCCCAGCAAGAACCTCGGCGGGGATGCCGTCGAGCTTGGTGTCCAGCTGCAGCGCGGTCACGAAGTCCTTGGTGCCGGCGACCTTGAAGTCCATGTCGCCGTAGGCATCTTCGGCACCGAGGATGTCGGTGAGGGCGACATATTCGGTCTTGCCGTCGATCTCACCGGAGATCAGGCCCATCGCGATGCCGGCAACTGGTGCCCGCAAGGGCACACCTGCCTGCAGCAGCGACAGGGTCGAAGCGCAGACCGAGCCCATCGAGGTGGAGCCATTGGAGCCCATTGCCTCGGAGACCTGACGAATCGCGTAGGGGAACTCCTCGCGGGTGGGCAGCACCGGCAGGAGCGCCCGACCAGCAAGGGCACCGTGGCCGATCTCGCGACGCTTGGGCGCACCCACGCGGCCGGTCTCACCGGTGGAGAAGGGCGGGAAGACGTAGTTGTGCATGTAGCGACGGCTCGTCTCAGGAGACAAGGTGTCGAGCTTCTGCTCCATGGTCAGCATGTTCAAGGTGGTGACACCCAAGATCTGGGTCTCGCCACGCTCGAAGAGAGCCGATCCGTGCACGCGCGGGATCACGTCGACCTCGGCGAACAGCGAGCGAATGTCGGAGAGTCCGCGACCGTCGATGCGCACCTTGTCGCGGAGCACCCGCTCACGCACCAAGGTCTTGTTCAGCGAGCGGAAGGCCGCACCGATCTCCTTCTCACGACCCTCGAACTGCCCACCGATCTGGTCGAGGAGAGCCGCCTTGATGTCATCGAGCTTGTCTTCACGCTCCTGCTTGCCAGCGATGGTCAGCGCTGCGGCAGTCTCGGTGGAGACAGCAGCGGCAACTGCGTCGTAGACGTCGTCTTCGTAGTCGAGGAAGACCGGGAACTCCTCAACCGGCTTGGCGGCCTGCTTGGCCAGCTCCGCCTGGGCTTCGCACAACTGCTTGATGAAGGGCTTGGCAGCCTCGAGGCCACCAGCGACGACCTCTTCGGTGGGGGCCTGGACGCCCTGCTGGGTGACGAGATTCCAGGTCGACTCGGTCGACTCCGCCTCGACCATCATGATCGCGACGTCGCCAGTGTCGGTCACCCGACCGGCCACGACCATGTCGAAGACGGCGTCTTCGAGCTGGCTGTGGGTCGGGAAGGCCACCCACTGGCCGTCGATCAGGGCGACGCGAGTCGCACCGACCGGGCCCGAGAAGGGCAGCCCGGAGATCTGGGTGGAGGCCGAGGCGGCGTTGATCGCCAACACGTCGTACGGCGTGTCAGGCTCGAGCGCCAGCACCGTGATCACGACCTGCACTTCGTTGCGCAGGCCCTTCTTGAAGGTGGGACGCAACGGACGGTCGATCAGACGGCAGGTCAAGATCGCGTCTTCGGAGGCACGGCCTTCGCGACGGAAGAAGGAGCCAGGGATGCGGCCGGCGGCATACATCCGCTCTTCGACATCGACGGTGAGCGGGAAGAAGTCGAAGTGGTCCTTGGGATTCTTCGATGCCGTCGTCGCCGACAAGAGCATGGTCTCGTCGTCGAGATAGGCGGTCACCGAACCGGCGGCCTGACGGGCCAACAGGCCAGCCTCGAACTTGATGGCCCGCTTGCCGAAGCGGCCGTTGTCAATGGTGGTTTCTACTACTGTGATTTCAGGGCCTTCAGTCACGAAGGATGCCCTTTCTCTTCGCGGAGCGAGCCGCGGTCATGCCCTACGCACCAGGATTGGTGTGGTGCCGGTCTTCGATCGAGATCCGCGCACGGTGTTGCCTTGCGAAGATCACTACCGAGGACCGGGCCGTCGTGAGGAAGCGTTTGGCGCGCTCGCTCCTGGGATTTGTTTTGTGTTGAGTTTTCGGTTTGACCCTACTGGGTCAGAGCATGAAACAGGGCGACCCACCGAAGCGAGCCGCCCTGCCTAGCTCAGCGGCGCAGGCCGAGGCGTGACACGATCGAGCGATAGCGCTCGATCTCGGTCTTCTCCAAGTAGTTGAGGAGGCGACGGCGCTGGCCGACCAACAACAGCAGCCCACGGCGGCTGTGGTGGTCATGCTTGTGCTGCTTGAGGTGCTCAGTCAGGTGGCTGATGCGATGTGACAGCAACGCAATCTGGACCTCGGGCGACCCGGTGTCTGATGGGTTGGCGCCGTATTCAGCGATGATCTTCTTCTTGGTCTCGGCATCGGTACCGATAGACATACAAGTGCCCTTTCTGGTTTGACTGCGCGGCGCGCCCGGGCCTGTTCACCGGGGCACTACGATCCGCGGCCGTTACACGGCGGAGTCGTTGTCACAAGACAACCTGCACAGGCTACCAGCGCACGGGTCAGGCGAGCAAAACGAAGGGGCCTAGCACGGGGTTCGCCGTACCAAGCATTTGCTTTCTTGCCCAGTGAGACATTTTTGTTGCTGTCCACAAGACCTCGCAAACCGGGCAGACTCTCCCCCATGAGCGAACCGTCAAACCTCCAGCCCGAAACTCTCGCAGTGCACGCCGGCCAAGAAGAGGCCGACTCCGCAACCAACTCGCGAGCAGTGCCCATCTATCAGACCACCAGCTATGTCTTCAACGACACCGAGCACGCAGCCAACCTGTTTGCGCTGGCTGAGCCCGGCAATATCTACACCCGGATCATGAACCCCACCCAGAATGTCTTCGAGGAGCGGATGACCGCCCTCGAGGGTGGCGTGGGCGCTCTGGCCACCGCGTCAGGCTCGTCGGCGATCACCTACGCCGTGCTCAACCTGACCTATTCCGGCGACAACATCGTGGCCCTCTCCACGCTGTACGGCGGCACCTACGCCCTCTTCGCCCACACCTTGCCGCAGTTCGGCATCGAGGTGCGCTTCGTTGACCCCGGCAAGCCCGAGGAGCTCAGCAAGTACGTCGATGAGAAGACCAAGCTGGTCTTCGGCGAGACGATCGGCAACCCGGCGATCAACGTGATCGACCTGGACGCCTGGTCAGACGCAGCCCACGCCCAGGGCCTCCCCTTCATCGTCGACAACACCGCGACCACGCCGTACTTGTGCAAGGTCTTCGAGCACGGCGTCGACGTATCGGTGCACGCGGCCACGAAGTACATCGGTGGCCACGGCACCTCGATCGGCGGCATCATCGTCGACTCCGGCAACTTCGACTGGGCGGCTCACTCTGAGCGCTTCCCTGGCCTCACCCAACCAGACGGCGCCTATCACGGTGTCGTGTGGACCGAGGCCGTCGGCAATCTCGCCTACATCATCCGGGCCCGCACCGTGCTGCTGCGCAACACGGGTGCGGCCACGACGCCGTTCAACGCCTGGCTCTTCCTGCAGGGACTGGAGACCCTGCACCTGCGCATGGAACGTCACTCGGAGAATGCCCTCAAGGTGGCCCAGTGGCTGGAGGGCCGCGACGAGGTCTCGTGGGTCAGCTATCCCGGGTTGGACAGCTCCCCGCACAAGGCGGTCGCCGACCGGGTCTTCACCGGCAAGGGCTACAGCGGCCTGATCTCCTTTGGGATCAAGACCGGACGCGACGGCGGCAAGAAGTTCATCGAGTCACTCAACCTCTTCAGCCACCTGGCCAATATCGGTGATGCGAAGTCATTGGCGATCCACAACGCCACCACGACCCACTCGCAACTCAAGCCAGAAGAGCTCGAAGCGGCCGGCGTGCCCGAAGACATGGTGCGTCTGTCGATCGGCATCGAGAATGTCACCGACATCATCGCCGACCTGGAGCAGGCCTTGGCGGCTGCTTCCTGAGTGATGACTCAAACTGATCCACGCCAATGGGTCGTCCTGGCCACGCCGGACGACCCATTGGTGTTGGATTCAGGATCGCAACTGACCCATGTCGAGGTCGCCTATGAGACCTGGGGCACCCTCAATGACACGGCCACCAATGCGATCTTCATCCCCCACGCCCTGACCGGCGACTCGCACGCATCTGGCACCCCGGAGTCTCCAGGCTGGTGGGACACCATGGTCGGGCCGGGCAAGCCGGTCGACACCGACCGCTTCTTCGTGATCTGCCCGAATCTGCTCGCAGGTTGTCGAGGTACGACGGGCCCGCTCTCGGTCGACCCAGCCACCGGCAGGCCCTATGGGCTGGACTTCCCCCTGATTAGCATCAGCGACTTCGTGCAATTGCATCGACGCCTGATCAGGCACTTGAAGATCAACCGTCTCCTCGCCTGTGTGGGTGGCTCCTTGGGTGGCATGCAGGCACTGCAATGGGCCGTCGATGCTCCGGAGGAGATGGCGCATGCGGTCGTGGTGGCCGCATCGTCACGCCTGTCGGCGCAAAATATCGCCTTCTCCGCGGTCGCCCGCTCGGCGATCATGCGCGACCCGGCCTTCAACTCCGGGCGCTATTTCGAAGACGAGAGCTCTGAGGGGCCGCGCACCGGACTGGCTGTTGCTCGGATGATGGCCCACATCACCTATCTGTCCGAAGAGGCGATGCAAGACAAATTCGGTCGCCGGATCCAAGACGCCGAGACTCCACGCCTGCGCTTCGGCGTTGACTTCGCGGTGGAGTCCTATCTGGAGCACCAGGGCTCGACCTTCCTGGATCGCTTCGACCCGCTGTCCTATATCTATCTGTCGCGAGCCCTCGACTACTACGACGTTTTCGCCGACCCCCACTGGTCAGATCGCCTACAGGCGGCCCCGACAAAGACCGAGTTCTTGGTGATGTCATTCGACTCCGACTGGCGCTTCTCCACCGATCACTCCCGGCGGATCACCCGCAAGCTTGAGCAGGCCCGGCAACCGGTCAGCTTCCGGGAGATCCGGGCCTCACATGGGCACGACTCCTTCTTGCTAGACGTGCCCGACTATCTCGACACGGTCAAGGCCTTCCTTGACCACGCGGCCGAGGGGGTGCTCGATGAGGCCTGATCTCGAAGTCGTCTCCACCTTGGTGCCACCCGGCGCGCGCGTGCTCGATCTGGGTTGTGGCCACGGCGAGTTGCTGGCCTACCTGGCCAAGACCCACGACTGCACTGGCACCGGCGTCGACACCGACCCGGAGTCGCTGATCGCCGCGATCCGTCGTGGAGTCTCGGTGATCGACCTCGACATCGACAGCCAGCTCGATGAGTTCGCCGATGGTTCCTACGACATCGTGGTGCTCTCCCAAACCCTGCAAGCCACCCGCATGCCCGAGCAGATCATGGAGCAGATCCGACGCATCGCCGGGCTCGGCGTGGTCTCCGTGCCCAACTTCGCACATTGGCGCAATCGGGTGTCATTGGCCTGCACGGGCCGGATGCCGGTCTCCCGGGCGCTCCCCCACCGCTGGCAAGACACCCCCAATATCCACCTGTCATCACTGAGTGATCTCGAGCAACTATTTGCCGAGCAGAGCTTCACGATCAAGCAGCGGATCACCCTCGACCCCGAAGGTCGTGCCGCCAAGGGCATCGCTAGAGGCGGTCGGGCCAACTTGTTGGCGGCCGGTGCGGCGTACCTCGTGGCCAGCGCCTGAGCCCTCGTGGCCAGCGCCTGACTCAATCCTTGCCGGAGCTCAGATGTCGAGGGTCGCTCTGGTCAGCGCAACGTCGTGGTCCATCTGCTTGACCAAGGCCTGTACGTCGTCGAAGGCCACCATGCCGCGCAGTTGCGCCACGAACTCGACGCTGACCTCGCGGTCATAGAGGTCGAGGTCGTCTCGGTCGAGGGCATAGGCCTCCACCCGGCGAGCTCGCTGGCCAGCGAAGGTGGGGTTGGTGCCGACACTGATCGCGGCCGGGAGTCGCTCGCCGTCGACGAGCAACCATCCGGCGTACACCCCGTCGGCGGGAGCGATCACCTCTCCGATCGGCACATTGGCGGTCGGGAAGCCGAGTTCGCGCCCGCGCTGGTCGCCGCGGCTGACCACACCGGTCACCGAATAGGGGCGACCCAATGCCTCAGCGGCTCCTTCGACATCACCTGCGGCGAGACAGGATCGAATGTAGGTGGATGACCAGACCTGGGGGCCGCCATCAAGACCGATGGCGATCACTTCAAAACCTTCTCGAAGCCCGACCTCACGCAAGGTGTGTACGTCGCCAGCGGCCTTGGCGCCGAAGCGAAAGTTGGCGCCGACCACCACCGTCTGCACGTGAAGGGCATCGAGCAGCACCCGCTGGATGAACTCCTCGGGGGTCCACGTTGCGATCTCGCGGCTGAACGGGATCGCCAAGACGTGATCGGCGCCTGCCTGCTCCAGTAGGGCGGCGCGTTGGGCCAGGTTGGTGAGCCGTTCGGGGGCGTGTTCGGGGCGCAGCACGGCCATGGGATGCGGCTCGAAGGTCACTGCGACGACTGGGAGTCTGTCGTTCGCGGCCTGAGCTGCCGTGGCGATCACATGCTGGTGGCCCAGATGGACTCCGTCGAAGTTGCCGATCGTGGCGACCGTCGGACCGAGGTCGCCCGGGAGCGCATCAAAGGAAGTCCACAAAGCCACGACATTGCAGACTACTAGGCATTGGCGTCTCGTGGTCAGTCGCGGGCGGCGAGATCGATGATCGCCTTGGCCGTTGCTGGCAACACCACTGCTTGATCATGCTCCCTCTCGATCAGCCGCCTGGCGCGGCGACCCATCTTGCGGAGCTTCGCTGCGGGCGCGGTCGCCATCTCGGCCAGCGCTTGACTCAACGCCATGATGTCTTGGGCCGGGTAGAGCCAGCCGGTCTTGCCGTCGATCACCAACTCCGGCGTGCCGCCCACATCAGAGCCGATCACTGGCTTGCCGTGTGCCATGGCTTCGAGGATCGAGGCAGAAAGTGACTCACTCGTCGAAGGGCTGACCAGTGCGTCGCATGCGGCATACCAAGGGCCGAGGTCACTGACGAATGGGAAGATCCGAAAGCGATCGGCGAGTCGATGTCTCTCTACTTCCAGACGCAATCGGTCGCCATAGCCAACCAGGTCCAATCCCACGCAGACGACATGCAGGTTGGCGTGCTGCTCCTGAATCCCTGCGAGCGCCTTGACCAGATGAGCCTGCCCCTTGACCGCCCACAAGCTGGCCGCGCAAAGGACCAACCGATCCTCGCTGGCGAGCCCCAACTTGGCTCGTACGACTGCAGGATCACTGGTCTTGTCTGGGAGTGGCACCCCCTCACGATGGATCTCGAACGAGCCATCCCAGCCACGGGCACGATAGGCGCGTGGCGTGGCCAGATCGCGGGTCTGCACAACATCGGCGAGAGCCACCGCTGCCCGAGCGCGGAGCTCAACTTCGGCACTCATCGGTTTACCGAGCCAAGCAGACACCGTGGCTGGGGACTCATACTCACCGATCCGCAGCCATGAGCTGGCGCCAGCCAGGTGCGCCAGCTCAACAGCGGGGAATCCAGAGATCGAATAGGCGATCACCACGTCAGGGCGCAGTTGACGCACCCAGGAGGCAGCTTCGGCAAGGGCCTGGTCATAGGCGATGACATCGTCAAGCGGGATGGCTGGCACGATCTCGACCTTGGCCCCATCGGCCTCCAAGCGGGCGCGCATCGGACCTTCATCCGGGCTGGCCACGGTCACCTCAGCGTCGAGACCACGTAAGACGCTGATCAACTCGGCCATTCTCAAGTGGCCACCACCTTGATCGAGGCCTCGGGCCCAGATCAACACATGTGGCGCGCTCTGGCTCGACGTAGCATCGGCTGGCGAGTTGGTGACCGACTCAGCCTTGGGTACGACGAGTTGCCTCGCGACCAGCACTTGGGTGCTGCCATCTGCGGTCGTGACCCGCACCTCGAACTCACCCTTGGCGCAAGAAGCCAGGTCGGGCATGGAAAGGGTTTGCTCAAACCCACTGAACGGCCCGGCTTCGGGGTGGGCGTCAAAGACATCGGGTCGTTCCAGACACAAATCGACAAGTCCCAACGACTCTCCGTCGAGGAAGGCTTCAATCCGAACGATCACCTCGCCGGCACACATCGCCCAGCCGCGCACTTGAAGCTGCGAGCCGAGGATCTCTTGGTCTTGAGGCGAGTCGACGACGCCGATCACCGGAGGAGTCATGGCACAGAGGCTATCCAGTCGACTCGCTTGACTCACGGTCGCGATCAGACGAAGACCGCGGCGGCCTTGGCCCCGCCGTAGGTCGTGGGCTCATAGAGCGCCAAGAACTCCCCATCGGGCGCGAAGACCGCGCTCAGCGAGTCGAGGTCAATTGCGAGTCGGCGACCGAAGCGCACGTCTTGGGCTTGGGTTTCATCGAGCTCAACGACGGGGAAGCTCAGTCGGGCTGCCTGGGCGATCGGCATGATCGCGAAG
>ERZ795053.6462-NODE-6462-length-11678-cov-17.824056_pt1 | contig 11678 bp, 8 predicted proteins | sample MGYA00375137_ERZ795053 | MGnify/ENA primary metagenome ERZ795053 (study PRJEB30182, sample SAMN05720284) | activated sludge metagenome | isolation source: Anaerobic digester | place: Hong Kong | collected 2014-12-17 ... | reverse complement strand
ACCCACGGGCCTGGAAATGACCGTTCCCCGGTGTCTGCCCGTGCGTGCGAACACGCGCTGCGCTCCAGACACCGCCAGGCGGTCCGTGGGGAGGATGAGCCGGGTGGACCCCACGTGACCCCGGAGTTTCCATTGTTTCATGTGGCGGAGGACCACGAGGCGCTCACGCGCGCCGCTGAGCAAGCGGCCTCGCTTTTTGGGCAGGGCGAGCGACTCCTGTTCCTGCAAATGGCCGATGTTTAACACGGGATCGGCCTTCCCGCGTGGCCCGCCGATTCAACAGACTGGGCGCTCTGCCCCAGATTTTTGAAAAGGTCCTGGGTTCCTTTTTGAGTAGAATAAAGTATGTGTGCGCACCGTTCGTCCGTCAAGGAGCGTGTTTTAAACATGACCGCCCTGTCCATCGTGCGGCGTTGGCTGGGACGTGTCGGCGCCGGTCGCGCGCCGGCCGGGACCGCTGGGGTAACACCCGGGGTGACGGTGCCGACGACGTATCGGCAACAAGCCGCAGCCTGGTTTGCGGCGGAACCCGAACAGTACGCGCTGGCCCAGGCCACACTGGCGGCGCTGATTCAAGCCGGTCCGCAACCGGTGGACGAGACCGCCGCGGTGGCGGTGGCGGTGCCGGACTGGTTAAATGCGGCCTTCGCGCGCCTGGCCGAGCAGCCCCCGCCGCCGACAGGTTGGCCCTCCGTGGCGGGCTTGTCCGGGCGCTATCTGATGTTGACCCGGGTGCTGGGCGATGCCCTGGACGCCGCCTATACGACGGCCTTGCGCGCGGGCCAACCGCTCCACTGCCCGTTGACGCGCGATCCGTGGCCCACGGCCATGCGCCAGGCGCGCCTGAAACCGGCGGAATGGGCGGCGTTGGACGGGACGGGCCTGGGCAGTCTGATCGCCGGGGTCTGGCTGCCCGACGCCGGGCAACGTCAGGTGTGGCAGGCTGTGGCGCATGACATTTCCTGGACGGATGCGCCGGCGTTTTGGGAAACGGTAGCGGCGCAACATCGGGCGGCCGCGCATCCGGGGAAGATGCCGGACCTGGCCTTGTCCCCCGAGGACGAGGAGCGCCTGATCCTGCGCGATGCGGTGCGTGATGTGCTGCGGGGACTGGTGCAGAGCGAGACGTTCAATCACCAGGATGGCGCGGGCTGGTATCATCAGGGCGTGTTCTGGGTGGCGGCCAAGCCCTTCGCCGAGCGCCTGCACGCCCAGCCCGAGGTGCGCGACCAGGGGGAATGGCGTCCGCGCCCGGCGCTGTATCGGCATTTGATGGCGCACGGGTTGCTCCTGCCGAACGGCGCGCAGCCGGTGTGGAACGTGTACGTCATAGAGGAGGATCTCCCGCATCGGCGCTATGCGTCGGTGCTGAAGCTGCCGGCGACCTTGTATGCGGGGTTTGAGGCATGTCCGGCTTATGCGGGGCGGTTGCAGGGGGTGGGGTGAGGCGGCGGGAAACCATGCCAGTGTTGGATGGTTAAATGACAGCCTCCCGTGAGAGGCCGCCTAACCTATTGCGGCGGGTGGGCATTAGCTCTATTCAAGGCAAAGTTATCCACAGGTTTTGTGGACAAGGCCCAACCTGATTAGCAAGATTCTTCAGCCTGCCGAAGCCAACGGGTGGGTCGCGGTCCGATGGCGGCAGCGGCGACGAGTAGGCGGGCAGGAAGGGTATTGAGGTGAAAGCGCCGGTTAAACCGATACGCGAAGGCGGCCAGGTAGCGTGAGCCGTATTTGGCGAAATTGAACGCATGATAAGCGCCGCTGAAGCGGGTTTTGAGGTTACCCAAGAGGGTATTGACCCAACCGAACTCCAGCACCTGGTTGGGTTTGCGCAAGCCGACGATGATGGCCTGGTGGTCACACCCGGCTGCGGTTACCCCGGTAAAGCAGCCTAACCCATCGGAGATGACCTGGCTGCCAGGGGCGAGGGCGGCTTTGGCCCAGTCGGTCAGGGCCGCGCAGGTAAATCCCGGGACGGGGATCATTTTGGTGTAGAGCGGATGCCCCTCGGTATTGAGGGAAACCGCCGCAACAAAAGGAACCTTATTTTCGGAACCCCGACCGGCTTTGCCGCCCACCCGTTCACCGCCCAGGTAGGCGTCGTCGACCAACACCTCGCCGCACAGCGTGTACTGGGCATCGCGCTCGGTCATCGTCTGCATGAGCTTGTGCTGAATCAGCCAGGCTGTGGGATAGCTGACGCCTAAGTGGCGCTTCAGGGCCAGCGCCGATAATCCCGTTTTCGCCTCGCTGATCAGATAGATGGCCAAAAACCAGAGGGTCAGCGCCAGATGGGTGCCCTGGAAAAGGGTTCCCGCGATCAGGGAAGTTTGCACGCGACAGCTCTGGCACTGAAAGGTCTTACGCCCGCCACTGCGCAAGACGTAATGAGCCGTCTGACCACAGCGGGGACAGCGAAACCCGTCCGGCCAGCGGGCGCGTTCCAGTGCCGCTTCGCATTGCGTCTCGGTACCGAACTGCTCAAGAAACAAGGGTAGCGACAACCCGGCTTGAAATTGGATGCGATTCATCGGCATGACCGGACTCCAGCGTGAAGGTTGCGTTAGTTTGCACCGGATTGATCGCACAAAACAGAACAGGCTGAAGAATCTTGCTAATCAGGAGACCCAATGCCGATCTCGGGTGCTGTAGCGGTTAACTGACGCCTAGACGTTCTCTAACGCCCTGATATTCGTCTAAGGAAGTCACCGTGATCACGATCCGCACCTTGCCGGTTTTCCAGTAGCGGAGCTTGACATCAGCACCCAATCGCTCGCTCCAAAGCGCCTGCTCTCGAATCGTATCACTATCGGTTGGGTTATCGGGCAATTTTGTTTGAGCGGCTTTGGCAAATTTCGCAATCTGCCGTTCAAGCTCCCGGACGCTCCATTGTTGCTCGGCCGCACGATGAGCCCACTCTAGTTGCTCCGCTCTCGTTAATCCGAGAAGCAGTTCCCCATGTTTGGCGGTCAACGCGTTTCGTTCGATGAGTTCTTGAATGGTTTCTGGAAGCTTCAAGAGCTGCATGATGCGGTTCACGGTCTTGATATTTTGACCAATGGCCTCCGCCAGCTCGGTTTGAGAGAAGCCTTGTTCTTTCACGACGCTTTGATAACCTCTCGCCAACTCCATCGGATTGAGATCGTTGCGTGCAATATTTTCCGCGAGTGAATATAAGGCAGTGCGTCGCTCATCCAAGCTACGGATGATGGCCGGCACCGTGCTCATTCCGGCTTGTTGCGCCGCGCGCCAGCGCCGCTCACCGGCGACGATTTCATAGCTATCGCTGGAGGGCGCATCCAATGGGCGGACCACGATCGGCTGAATGATGCCCAACGCTCGAATCGTCGTCACCATGGATTCCAACTCCGCCGGATCGATGGTTCGGCGCGGTTGGTTTTTCCGGGGGACCAGCTTTTCAATCGGCAACTCCCGTTTCAAACCGTCGGTTACCGTGGGGTTTCCTGGTTCGGTAGCATTGAGAAATTCGGCCATGCTTCTGCGCTTAGTGGCCATGTCGCGTCTCCATCGGTGGATCCATTTCCGCCGCGCGCCATACCTGCCAGACGTGTTGCATGATTTCCGCGTTGACCGCATTCATGGCATCGATGGCTTTGAGATAGGTCTCGCGCGCTCCGCGCGGCGCTTCGATCTCGTAGAGGCTCATCTGATCACCCGTCGCGCGTTGTAACTCACGAGTTTGCGGCATCCGATTGGTGAGCAGAAATTCACCATAAGCTTTATTGAGTAGCGTCATGTTGGTCCGGGTTTCCGGAGCGCTGTCGGTGCGCGTCATCAACAAAGAGAGCTGACGGACCCGCAACGCCTGAGCATACGTACTGGCTAATTGGGACACGATGGCAAAATATTGGACGCTGCTGGCAATGTCATAAAAATTCGGGGTAATGGGCATCAAGATCATGTCCGTTGCGGCGATGGCATTGAGGCTGAGCATTCCCAGCGCCGGCGGCGTATCCATCACGATCAAATCGTAGCGATCCGCCACCTGTTCCAGTGCGTGATGCAAGCGCTGGGGTAACGGTCCAAGGCGTTGCAACTCACTCTCATGGGCTTGCAGCATTTGCCAGTCGGTGTATTGCAGCGAGAGTTGCGCCGGGACTAAATCGATCTCATTCCACCGTGTCTGTTGGATGCTGCGCAGGATCAGTTCCGGGTTAACGGTCAGGCTGGGACCAATATCTTCATCGACACCGATGTTCAATCCAGGAACGAAGCCGAACGCGGTCGTGAGCGTGGCTTGTGGATCCAGATCGACCATGAGCACGCGAAAGCCTTCACGCGCCGCATAGTGACTCAAGTGCAGGGCATGGCTGGTCTTGCCAACGCCGCCTTTGAGATTGCTGAAGATGATCCGTACACACGATGCCGGATGGCTGGTATCCCGCTTTAAAAGCCGTCGTGCTTGGTTAATTTCGTTGTAGTTATAGACTCGTCGATCCAGCGCGCCGACCCGTGTCGTCCGCGGCGAAGGGAGTGCGCCGTCGTTTTCTTTGTCACGGATATGCTGACTGGTGCAGCCAATCAGTTCAGCGGCTTTCTCAATACCGAAGTCAGGCAGACAGCGCTGCGCGTAATCGCGCTCCAAATAAGTTTGCAAATCGCTCAACAGTTGTCGGCCGCGTTGAGAGGCATTTTCCGCCAACTGGGCGAGATCGAATCCACTAATGAGCATGTAGAGGCGCTCCTGACCGCAAGGAAGATTTGTTTGCTATTTTATCTATTATTTGTGTATTTTTAGCAAACGAAATTTCTTTTTGCTAATTTTCCCACCGGTGAGAAAATCAAACGACGTGTTGAATGGAAAAGCAACGGGGCGCGCTCAGTTTGCCTGGATGCGAGGCATGACCTGCAAGGGGTTTGAGCGGGCTGCTGATAGGTCGCCTCTCTACAGGAACATGATATGAGCGATTCTGATGGGCGGGAGCCAGCGCCGGAAAGCACGCTGGAAGAAGGCAAGATTTTTGATTACATCACCGGCGAACCGGTCAAGGACACCGACAAGGAGCGGGTGCGGCAGCGGATCGCCCGCGCCATCATCCACGAATACGGCATCGCCGCCGAAGACATGACGCCCGATTACCGGGTGAAGGTGAACGGCAAGCAGCGTAAGATCGATATCGCCCTCTTTCACCCCGGCGCGCTGCACGATCCGGAGAATCTCTATCGCGTCGTGGTGGTGGAAAAGGAACCCAAGTTTGGCGCGAAAGGCGCGTACCGGATGCGCGACCCGGAAGAGGCGGGCAAGGAATTCGAGGTGCTCGAAGCGGTGATGGCGGAGGTCGAGAGCTGCCAATACGGTCTGTGGACCAACGGCCTGGAATTCTTCTTCTTCAAAAAGGAAGTCACGCGCTTCGACACCCGGTTCAAACCGATCGGCGACTGGCCGATGGGCGACGACACCATCGGCACGCGCGAGGCGGCCTCGCTGGCCCGGATGCGCCGGGCGGATCCGGTCATGCTGCGCACCGCTTTCCGCCGTTGCCACAACTATATTCATGGCAACGAAGGCATGCCGAAGGACGCCGCGTTCTGGCAGTTTCTCTACCTCATCTTCTGCAAGATGCACGATGAGCGCCGGTTGGGCGAGCAACGGAATTTCTGGGCCGGTCCCTACGAGCCGTTTACCCCGGAAGGGCAGAAGGCGATCCGCAAGCGTATCGAGCCGCTGTTCGATGCCGTCAAGAACGCTTATCCCGCGCTGTTCAAGGGCAATGAAGCGATCACGCTATCTGACCGGGCGTTGGCGTTCATCGTGTCCGAGTTGTCGCGTTATGACTTTGCCCGAACCGATGTGGACGCCAAGGGCGCGGCCTACCAGGAAATCGTCGGCGCTAACCTGCGCGGCGACCGGGGTCAGTATTTCACGCCGCGCGGCGCGATCCGGCTGGTGATCCAAATTCTTGCTCCGCAGGAACACGAACGGGTGTTGGACCCGGCCTGCGGCACCGGCGGCTTTTTGGTGGAGACGCTGAATCATTTGCTTGCTCGTTTCAGGAAAGAACAGGGTCTCAAGGCCGGCGATGAAAACACCGAGGAGTTTCTCTCGTTGCGGGATCGGCTGGCCCATTTCGCCGCCCACCAACTGTTCGGCGCGGACTTCGATCCCTTCCTGGTGCGCGCGGCGCAGATGAACGTGATGATGGCAGGTAATGCGCTCGGCCAGCTTTATCACATGAACTCGCTGGAGTTCCCGGCGGGTCACCTGCCAGGCGTCAAGCCCGCGAATGACGCCATCCGGCTCGGCACAGTCGATGTGGTCATGACCAATCCGCCGTTCGGTTCCGATATTCCGGTCACGGAGCGAACCATTCTGGAGCAATACGAACTGGCGCGCCGTTGGGAGCGGCAAGGCGAGGGTTTCGTCATGATGCCAACCATCAAGCCCGCCGTTGCGCCCGAGGTGTTGTTCATCGAGCGTTGTGTGCAATGGCTCAAGCCGGGCGGGCGCATGGGCATCGTGTTGCCGGATGGGATTCTTGGCAATCCCGGCGATGAGTACATCCGCTATTGGGTGTTGCGTCATTGCTGGGTGCTGGCCAGTATCGATCTACCGGTGGAGTGTTTTATCGTCGAAGCGAACGTCAATATCCTCACCAGCTTGCTGTTCCTCAAGAAAAAGACCCAACAGGAGATTCAAGCCGGCGATCTCGGCCAAAAGCAGGATTACCCGGTGTTCATGGCTGTGGCGGAAAAAGTGGGTTTCGACCGGCGCGGCAACACCCTCTACAAGCGCCAGCCGGATGGCGAAGAAATCCTGATCGAGAAGACCTACGAAGAGAAAGTGCGCATCGGCGGCAAACTCGAAGTACGCTTGCTTCCTCGCAAGGAGCGCATTCTGGATGATGACTTGCCCCACATTGCCGCCGCTTATTCGGAATTCCGCGCCCAGCATCCGGAGCCGGGATCATGATCACGCGCCTGGAAGCGACTCGTTATCGCTGCTTTGAGCGGTTGGGCATCGACCTGAGCCATTTTCGAGTCGTCGTTGGCGCGAACGGCTCGGGCAAAACCACGCTGCTCGATTTGCCCGTTTTGCTGGGCGACTTGCTAAGCGCTACGAATGTCGCTCTGCCTTTCATGGAACGCCGTGCCGATGCGCCGGCCCGCGCCAGCAGCTTGGACGAACTGGTATTTACCGGGCGGGGCGACGATTTTTCGTTGGCGGTTGAAGCCCGATTACCCGATACCGTTCAGGCTAAGGTACTGGAGGGATTCTTCGCGCGGCTCAAAACCGAAAAGTCGCGGTTGGCTTTTCAAAAAGATCAGAAGCGCTGGCCCACGCACGTTCGCTACGAACTCGGCTTGCGCATCTCGAACGAACGCGAGTTGCACGTCGTCAACGAATATCTGTTCGTGTTTCCGGAAGCGCGGGGACCGGATCGCCAACAAGCGGGTTATCACGGTATTCGGGCTGAGGGCAACAAGCACTGGCGGCTGATCCTCAAGCGGGAATTTGGTTTCGACGCCGAGTTTACAGCGGAAGTCGCCTCTGGTCGTTCTCGCGCCATCGCGGCGAAGGTGGGTCTGTCGCCGACGCTGCTGGCCCTGCCGCGCGTGTTGTTCGAGTCGGAGACCGACTATCCGGCGGCTCGCTGGCTTCATCAACTGCTGACGGCGGAATCCGTCTTTCTCGATCCCAACTGGGCCGAGATGCGACTGGCCAGCCCGCCCGGTCAACCCAAAACGGTCATCGGCAGCGGTCGTAACCTCCCGTGGCTGGCCCTGGACCTCAAACGGGACGGCGCGGCGAAAGATGCCGGGCCGGACTACCGCAGCGAGCGGTACGCCGACTGGATCGCCCACGCCAGGACTGCCTTGCCGCAGGTGGCCGACATCGATGTGCGTGTGCGCGAGGACGATCACCATGCCTATTTCGTGGTGAGCTATCGCGGCGGTTTCCAGGTGCCATCGTCCGGGCTGTCGGATGGGACGTTGCGCATTTTCACCCTGACGCTGCTGCCCTACCTTGGTAAACAGCCTTCGATTCTGGTCACGGAAGAGCCGGAAAACGGTCTCTATCCCTATGCGATTGAAGCCGTTTTACAGTCGCTGTCCTCGATGTACAACAGCCAGGTGTGGGTATCGTCACACTCGCCGGTCGTACTCGCCAAGTGCAAGCCCGACCAATTATTGTGTGCCCAGCTTTCCGCTGACGGTAGCGTCGAGATGATCTCGGGTGATCGACACCCCCATTTGCAGGCTTGGCGCGGCGAAATCAGCCTGGGAACCTTGTTTGCCGCCGGGATATTGGGATGAAGCGGGACTGCATGTTTTTCGTTGCTGACTCGAACATGGCCGAGACTTTCAAAGGGTTTCTGACTCGTCGCCAATTTCACCAGAGCTTGGGTTGTGCGGCCTTTACCTTCGATCCATTACAGGATATTCGCCATGCGGGCGGCATTTATGACACGCTGCACACCCAGGCCGGTTATCTGTTGCGCGGTTATCAAACGACGCACAACAAGTTGGTTGTTGCTCAGGATTGCAGTTTCAGCGGTTCGCCCGGACAAGCGTCCATCCGGGAAAATCTGAGCGGACAGTTGCGGTCTGTGGGTTGGGCTGACCATGCCTTCATCGTCCTTGCCATCGATCCCGAATTGGAACAATGGATTTGGCAGGACAGTGTTCATGTCGAAGCCGTGTTGAAGCATTCCCGGCCTCCCAGTCTGCGTGAGAGGTTGGAACAGCAGGGGCAGTGGCCCAAGGGGAAATCGAAGCCGCCATTGCCCAAGGAAACTTTGGAAGCGGTCATCCGCAATAGCAGAGGATTAAGGCGTTCCTCGGCGATCTATGGCCAAATTTCCCACAAGGTTTCGGTCAAGAACTGCAAAGATCCGGAGTTTCAGCGTCTTGTGGCTCAACTTCGAGCCTGGTTTCCCCTGGAGACGCCGACATGAAGTTCAAGAGCTTCAAGAACGCGCGCATCGTGCGGTCGAGTTGGCTGGAGGAAGGCGGGCGGCGGTTGGATTGCGGCCCTTATATGTCCGGGGCGCTGGAGGCGCGGGATACACTTAAAAGTCTGGATGCGCCAAAGGAGCCGCTGAAGTCGCTGACTGCCGGGTATGCTGGCGGTATCTACAATGGGCCGATGTTCCGGCGCAACTATGTCGAATCGCCAGAATACGGCGTACCTTTCGTCACCAGTGGGACGATGCTACTGGCTGATCTCTCCACCTTGCCGTTACTCCGCAAAAGGGACGCCGAATCGTCGCGCCTGTCCTACTTACAATTAAAGTCCGGCATGACACTGATTTCGTGTTCAGGGACGATTGGACGCATGGCATACGTTCGTCCTGATATGGATGGAATGTGGTCGTCTCAAGATGTGCTGAAGGTTGTTCCCGACGAATCCAGGATTCCGCCCGGTTACCTCTACGCCTTTCTCTCCAGCAAGTACGGTGTGCCGTTGGTCGTGTCGGGCACGTATGGCGCGATCATTCAGCACATTGAGCCGGCGCATATTGCGGATTTGCCGGTGCCACGTTTCGAAAGCGATTTTGAAACTCGCGTATCGAATTTAATTGGGATGGCTGCGACCCAGCGTGTACTCGCCTCACAGAAACGCTATCAGGCAATTCAAACATTTCAGAGTTTGATTGGCTGGGAAAAACTAACCAACTGTCTTAATTATCGAAAAGTTTCATCAACTGATGTAATCCGACGAATGGATGCCTTTTATCATTCACCTAAAGTGGCTTATGGAGCAGTGGCTTTATCCGTCGATAACAGTGTGCGCATCGGCGATGTTGTTGATCGAGTTTTTGAGCCTAACCGTGGATCTCGTCTTAAAGTTGATGACGCCGATTTTGGCGTTCCATTTTTATCGTCATCCGCTGTCTTTGAGGTTTATCCTGAAGGCGAGTACCTCATCTCCAAATCGAAAACACCTCATATTGATTCTTTGCTTATAACGTCAAGCGATGTACTGATACCGCGTAGTGGGCAACTAGGAGGAATCATCGGCAGAGCGGTACTTCCTCTTCAAGATAACATTGGGAATGCTGCTAGCGAACATCTAGTACGTGTCCGCTGCCGAAATCCACAAGATACTGCCTACTTTTGGACAGTGCTGGCCTCAGAACCTGGCTATTGGGCTGTAGTAGGTACAGCTTATGGGTCATCAATTCCAAGCTTAGATTCGGGGCTTATAGCCAATATCCATGTTCCTTTATTGGATGAATCGAAACGTCAGATAATTGCAACTCTAGCCTGTGAATCAACAAAAGCGCAGAGCTTAGGCATTCAGTATGAGATTGAAGCAGTCTGTTTGGTCGAAAACATGATTGCAGAGGATGCCTAATGGCCAAAGTGATCCCCGTGGGCCAACCCGCCAACGACGCCGAGCGCGTGGCTATTGCCCACCTGCGGGATCACTTACCAGACCGCTTCATCCTCCTACACAACTTCGAGATCGAACGCCAGGGCGAGCGTTTTGAAATCGACATCGCTCTGCTGACCCCCCATGCCGTGTACCTGATCGACATCAAAGGTACGCGCGGCCCCATCGACGTGTACGGCCCCAAATGGTACCCGGAAGGCCGCGCGCCGTATCCCTCGCCGCTGGCCAAACTGCGCAGCCACGCCAAGACGATCAAAGGCATCATCACCCAAAGTCACCCCGGACGCGCCGAACTGGACGGCGTCTATGTCGACGCCACTGTCCTGCTCACCGCCCCCGACGCCCACCTCAACGATCCTTCCGATCTGGACGGCAAAGCGGTCGTCAAACTCAAGGACGCCGAACGCTTCTTCCAGGACGCCACGCGCATTCCGCCGCGCTTCTCCAAAAACATCCTCGCCCATCAATCCCTGGTGCTGCACGCCTTGAACCAGGCCAAACCCGCCCCGGCCCCCCTGCGGTTCGGCCATTGGAACGTCACGGAAAAACTGGGCGGGGCCGACCATTACACCGAATACCGCGCCACCAACGCCTTCGCTGGCGGCGCCGCGCGCTTGCGCGTCTATCAAGCCGACCCCTACCAACCCGAAGACCTCCGCAAAGCCCAAATTAACCGCATCACCAACGCCTACCGGGCGCTGTCGCGGTTGCCGTTGCATCCCAACATCGTCGCCGCCCGCGACTTCTTCCCCAGCGACGATGAGCAGTCCTTTATCCTGATCCTCGACGACGCGCCGGGGCAGGCGCTCACCGTCCACCTGGCGCGACCGCAACTGGCGCTGACCCAGGACCAGAAATGGCGAGTGACCCAAAACCTGCTCGCCGCCCTGGCCCACGCCCACCAGCACGGCGTAACCCATCGCAACCTTACCCCCGGCGCGATCCTGATCGGGCAAGACGGCGTCGCTCGAATCACCGACTTCGATTTCGCCAAAGCCAGCATCGACCGCAGCCAGACCATTGCCGGCGACATCATCGACCTGGTGGAAACCGCCTACGTCGCCCCGGAAGCCTATCGCGCCCCGGAAGCCGCCCATCCCGCTTCAGACCTGTTCTCCGCCGGCGTCATCCTCTACGAACTGTTCACCGGCGAACGCCCCTTTGCCGGTGATCCCACGCGGGTTTTCGACAGCAACGCCACCTTCCCGGTCAATCCCTCGCAATTACAGCCCGAACTGCCGCCCGCCTTTGACGCCTGGCTGGGTTCTGTTGCGTTAATTTTTTTCGAGCACGATTGGGTAACCCTTGCAGGTTA
>ERZ795053.6460-NODE-6460-length-11679-cov-24.563059_pt1 | contig 11679 bp, 9 predicted proteins | sample MGYA00375137_ERZ795053 | MGnify/ENA primary metagenome ERZ795053 (study PRJEB30182, sample SAMN05720284) | activated sludge metagenome | isolation source: Anaerobic digester | place: Hong Kong | collected 2014-12-17 ... | reverse complement strand
GGGGACTGTTTGCGATGAATGAAAAACGTGCAGCGGATTCCGGCTCCATCCCCGTCGTGCTGGTGCCTGGCTGGCTGGACAATGCCAACAAGATGGGGTCGCTGGCGACCTTCTTGCGCAAGGAAGGCTTTGCCACGCTGATCCTCTCGCCACAACCCAGCGACGGCTCCGTGCCGGTGGAGACACTGGCCGGACAACTTGCCGAAGAGATCGAGCGGCGCTTTGCGCCGGGGCAGATGATCGACTTCGTCGGGTTCAGTATGGGCGGGCTAATCGGCCGGGCCTATCTGCATTGGATGGGCGGCAGCGAGCGCATCCGGCGCTTTGTGACCATCTCGACGCCGCACCGTGGCGCCATCGGCGGCCGGCTTGCCTGGCAGCCTGCTCTGCGCCAGATGGTGCCTGATAGCCCATTCATCACATCGCTCAACGAGAATCTGGACGACCTGTCGTCTCGCCCGTTTTTGTCGATCTGGACGCCACTGGATTTGACGGTCGTACCGGCTGACAGTTCGGTGCTGCCAGTCGGCGAGGCGCGGCGTATCATCAACCCGGCGCACGCGCTGATGGTCTATGACCGGCGCGTGCAGCGCGCGGTGGCGGAGTTTCTGGCCGAGCCGTAGGCAGGGAGGGATCAGGCGTTGGCCAACTGAGGAGTCTCTTCGACCGAATAGACTTCCATGCTGGCAGTGCGCCCTTTCAACTGGCGGGTGCCGCGGGGTTCAATCGCCAGGTCCTGCATGTCGGAGTGTTTCAGGTCAAGGCGGCGATAGGTGTCGACCGTCAAGAGGATCTGGTCGTCTTCGCATGCTTCCTCGATGCGCTTTGCCAGATTGACCGTGTCGCCAATCGCGGTGTAGTTCATCAGCATCGACGTGCCGATATTCCCGACGACGGCATCGCCCGTATGAATACCGATACGAACAGCCAGCTTGTGGCGCCGTCCGGCATTCCACTCGATTGTCCTTCGGCGCATGGCCATGGCGCTGCGGACTGCGCGGTTCGCATGATCGATCTGCGTGGTCGGTGCGTTGAAGAGCGCCATGAAGCCGTCGCCCATGATCTTGTCCACGAAGCCGCCATTCTCGATGACCATGTTGGGGAGGAAGGCGTAGTACTCGTTGAGGATCTGCACGACTTCGTCAGGCGGGAGTTGTGCGGAGAGCGGTGTGAAGTTGGCAAAGTCGAGAAAGAGCACGGTCACCAGTTCACGCGCACCGCCCAACTGGGGCGGTGTCGGACTGCTGAGCAGGCGCTCGATCAACGGTTCGGCCATGTAGGTGCGCAGGCGCTGGTTGGCGGCGATCAACTCTGATTGCAGGCTGGCGTTGCGGCGGCGCAGGCGAACCTTGTCCATGACCTGGCGAATACTCAACCGAATGGCGCGCAGCCGGAATGGCTTGGGCACGTAGTCGTCGGCGCCGCCGAGCATGGACTTGACGGCCAGTTGCTCCGACGTCAGCGCGCTGACCATGATGATGCCCGCCATTTTGTCGCGCTTGCGCAGTTCGTTGAGAACTTCGAGCCCGTCCATCTTTGGGATGACGACGTCGAGCAACACCAGGTCCGGCTGGACCTTCTCGAACATCTGCACGGCCTGTTCGCCGTCGATGGCTTCGTAGATATCATGGCCGTCGGCCTGAAGCAGGCGCCGCACCAGTTGCAGCGTTGCCGGCTCGTCATCCACCAACAAGATCCTAAGGGGCTGCGAACCGGTGATTTTCGGTGAATCGAGGAGCCAGTCGTTCGACATGAGATTCCCTTAAGAGTTTACAGGGTCCAGAACTTGTAATACCATTATATTAGCACAAACAAGGCAGCACTTGGAGGGGGTCAATTTGCCGACTTCCGGTCTCGAATCGCTAGGCGAGCTGTTATTTGAACAATTCGTTCAGCTTGAGCAGATCCTGGCGAAGCTGGAATCACACATTCACGAGCAGCCCGCGGTAGAGAATCCCCCAGGTCAGACACAGCAGTCGCCGTCACGCGCTCTGCTCGACATCGATCTGCCCGAAATGTCGACCGCGCTGCACGACCTGCAGCGCCAGATCGATCGCGTCCTGTTTCTCCACACGATATCCTCCGCCGACGACGATCTGGGTTTGGCCGAAGTCATCAGCACGATGATGGACGCCCTTTGGCAGCGCGAGCAATTTGCCTATGGTTGCATCGTCCTCGGCGAGAGCGAACTAGGGCCTTACACCTACCAGGACATTCGCGGCGTACTCGAGCCCCGCCGGTACGTGGGCAAGAAGTGCCCGCTACCACTATGGGGCGAACTCGCCCATGCCCTCGTGCGGCGCTTGGATCCCGAGGAGGCCGACTACCTGGTAATAGACGATATTGCCGCAACTGGACGCCCGACCACCGAGGAATTCCCGTGGATGCCCCGCAGCGGCTCGCTCATCATCTTACCATTACGCAAGGAAACTGTCGCAATCGGGGCATTGATTCTGGGCAAAGCCCAGGCAACCGCGTTCACTGATCCCGAATTGCGCATGGAACTTGTCGAGTTTAGCGATGCGCTGGCGCGTTCGGTCATCGGTGCGCAGACGCGGCAGGAGCTGGACGAACGAGCCGGACAGTTGGTGGGTTTGCAACTGTTTACACGTTCGATCGCAACACCCATGTCGCTGCACGGACTGCTCGCCACAGTGATAGAGGGAATCGCAGAATTGATGGGCGCCGCCAGCGTGCTGTTCGCCTTTCAGCGCACACGCCTACAGCCACAATTGCGCCGGTTGCTCGAAGAAACGCCGGGGGCGCGTGCCTTTCAAGACATTATCGGGGTCGGCGTCGTCTCGATCGACGAGCCGATGTCGGTCTTCGCGTCGCTCTATCCTCTCTTTGTGTGGGCGATCGATGCCGGCCAGCCGCTGTTTTTCGACCCGACCCAACGTGTCGAACTGCCGGAAGATCTCTATTACAATGAGGTTGGGCAGGCGTTGATCGTCCCTGTCGCCATCGGCGACGTTGCCCTTGGCTCGCTCTACATCGAATCTTCTGCGGCCAAATCGAGCTTTGACGAGGGCGACATGATCGTCTTGCGCACAGCGACCAACGCGATTGCCATCGCGCTCGATCGGATCGGTTGACCCTTCAGGAACGCCCCCTACTCGTGGACGATGACTAACGTGCCCGGATTATCGGTCGAACTCCGATACCACGTCGTCTTCTCATCCCACGTCGGACCTGCCCAGTCGAACAGCCACTTGGCATCGGCGTTGGTCATGTTGATGCAGCCGTGGCTCTTGGGCTGGCCGAAGTCACTGTGCCAGTAGGTGCCGTGGAAACTGTAGTCGCTGTAGAAGTACTGCACCCACTGCACATTGGGCAGGTTGTAGTAACCGGCGCCGGTCCCGCCGGACATGGTCTGGGCGCGTACCTTGGTGCGAATGCGGTATTCGCCCAACACCGTGGGCGTGCGTGGCAGACCAGACGAGATGACGAAGCCGCGGATGGGCCGGCCATTCTCATATGCGATCGTTAGCTGTTCGCTCAAGTCCACGCGGATCCATCGGCTCTCGTCCGGATAGTCGATGGGCGTCAAGCTGGAGAGCGTCTCCGCGGTCGGCAGGAACGCCATCGTCCGGTTCTCGATGTCGTCGAGCAGGGTGCGCTTGATCACCGGACCGACTTGAGGTGCGGCAAAGGGCAGCGGCGGCTTCATCACCGGCCGCGGCAGGCCGGCCGAGATCGGCCGTTCAGGATCCGTGGCCAGCGCTATCGCACTACTGCCATTGCCGGGTCCGGGCGGGTTCACGGAATGATCGTTGGCGGACGCCAGATTAGGCGCGACGGCAGCCGAAATGGCGAACAGGATGACGAGCAATCTACCAACAGATGCCCGATGAAGTTTTCTACAAGAATTCATTGCTACCAACAATGCCTGGCTCCCCTCAAACTCATTTCGAAGACATGGCCCTTGTCCGCCGCGCGGCCAGCCATGTCCAGAGCAAGTAGACGATTATCGCGATATCCATCGCGTGCTCCAACGGAGCAACCACCCGGGCGCCGTGGCGCACATCCCAGTAGCTGATCGGCGCCGCAAACCGCGTCTGCCAATCAAAGGGAAAGAGCAACAACGGGCCATCGTTGTGGTGGGTAAAGATGTCGACCACCGTGTGCAACCCGCAGCCCACCATCAACCAAACCAACGGCCAGCCCCAGCGCCGTCCCTGTCGGGCGCCCACGTAGCCGGCCACCCCAAGCGCCGCAAGAATCAACGGCGCATGGAAAAAGTTGTGTCCCACGATCCAGATGGGATTGTGGAAGAACAACTGGTCATATAACGTCCCGAACACGCTGTCGTCCGGTAGGCCTTGCGGCGCCATGAAGCGGTAGTAGACGATGAACCACGCCGTCAGGGCGAACAATGCCAGGTCAGGTAACACTGAACCAAGCAGCAAGGCCTTGGTGCTCACGGGCACATTGCGTTTCTTCAGGCGGTCGCCTGCAAATGCCGTCATGAGCAGGTGCGAATACGTCTGCACTATACCCTATTCTACAGTCGTTTACGGAATGAAACCAAACGCCGCACGATTGCCCGTTGCCGTAGGCATGCAGCACCTGGCGAAAGACGCGGCGACAACGCCGGCACCATCGTGCCACAGCGCCATAGCCATGCCAGTGATCGTCGTTACGGTCTTGATCCGGCGGGCGGCAGTCGCTTTGCGGCCATGAGCGGGCGGAGATCGGCGCATTGGCGCCGATCTCCGCCCGCGTGCCTGCCCGATCAGTAGTGGACGTAGACCTCTGTGCCCGCCGCTGCCCAATTGTAGAGCATCTCCGCTTCGCCGGGGCGCATATTCACGCACCCATGGCTCATGGGGACGCCGAAATTGTTGTGCCAGTACGCGCCATGGATGGCATAGCTACCATGGAAGTACATGACCCAGGGCACATTCGGCAGGTCGTAGCCAGGGCCGGTCATGCGCTGCGCGGCGTACTTGGTGCCTACGGTGAAACGCCCGGTTACGGTCGGCGTATTGGAGCGGCCGCTGCTGATGTTGGTGAACATCACCGGCACATCGCCCTGCCACGCCGTGAGCGTCTGGTTGGTGAGATCCACTTCGATCCACCGCTTGCCCTCCGCCGGCGCCGCCACAAGGCTCAGCGTCGTTCCCTGCGCCGTCGACTTCACACGCAGCTTCTGCCCAACCCAGACAAAGTTGGGATTCGGCAGCCCATTCGCCGTCAGCAGCGCCTGCACCGTCGTCTGGTTCGCCGCAGCGATTGCGGCCAGCGTGTCGCCCGCCTGCACGACGTAGATGTCGTCGGCAAGGGCCGGTTTCGCCGCACGTTCGGTCGCAGCGACGACCGGGTCCACGCGCGCCGACACACGCAGCTTCTGCCCAACCCAGATGAAGTTGGCGTTGCTGATCCCGTTGAGCCGCATGAGATCGCCCGACGTCATGCCATAGGCCTTGGCCACCCCGGAGAGGGTTTCGCCGCGCGCCACGACGTGATAGCCGGCCTCACCGGGGAGTGCCGCCGACGTTGCCGGCGCCAGCGCCTGTGGAGACTGGCCGCTGCCGGGAATCTGGATTTGCTGGCCGACATAGACCAGGTTGGGGTTGACGATGCCGTTGTAAGCGGCCAACTCCTGCATCGTCATGCCGTACCGTCTGGCGATGGTGGAAAGGTTCTCGCCACCGGAAACGACGTGGACGTTATCCTGGGCGTGGGCCGGTTGCGCCAGCCACACCGCAGCCAACAGCGCAATCCACGCCGCAACCAGCCGCACGCTGGCCCGGGCAATGTGCGCCGCACTGAGGGGAGTGGACGAAGCGACATGCGCCTCGCCCGCAAAAACGATGGGGTGCTTCATAGGATCCTCTTCGTTCTTTCACTTGGCCCTCCCCCAGGTAGGTCGGGTGGGATTCGAACCCACACGAGTTTCCTCGGCGGATTTTAAGTCCGCTGCGTCTGCCCTTCCGCCACCGACCCGGATAATTTGCGTTACAACGGCGTCACTCTCGCAGACGCCCTGGACACTTCGTGGTGCAATCTCAAGCGCGGCCCGAATTTGGCTGCTGCGTGAAAAGCTGGGTACGATACCCCGACACCAAACTTCTCAGCTCGACCGGTCGGCCGCGTCACTCTTACACCGTGCGCCGTGTCCCGAGAACGCAGATTATCAATATAGTATTCAGATTTCCCCTTATTGTCAACCATTTTAGGTACATTGGCCATGAGTATCTCCAAACTGGATTGCGGCGGACGGGCCCGAAGCGTCGCCGGTACGCTTGTACCGCGGAAATTGACAGGCGGCAACAATGCACTTTGATGCGCTCTCCCTGGCCTGCGTGGTGGGCGAACTCAACGGATCTTGCGTTCCCGGACGGGTACAGCAGGTGCTGCTCACCGGCGAGCACGCGCTAGGCTTTGAAATCTACACGCCGGGAACCCGCCACCAGTTGCTCATCGCGCTGGATGCCGGCCTGGCGCGCATGCACACAGTCACCTACAAACTGCGGCGCGGGGTAGAGGGCGAGACACCCTTTCTGCTGCTGCTGCGCAAATACACGCGCGGGGCGTTGCTCGCGGCTGTCGACCAGCCCGACGCCACCGAGCGCGTGGCGCGCCTCCATTTCGAACACGCCGAGCACGGGCAGACGATACTCATCTGCGAGTTCATCGGCCGCCAGCCAAATGCCCTGCTGCTCAAAGCCGACGGCCGCATCCTGGAATGTCTGCACCGCGTCCCCGCAACAGATGGCGGGCGGGCGCTCCTGCCGGGCAGGCCCTACGCGCCGCCGCCGCCGATGGGCAAGCTGGCGCCGGTGGATGATGGCAGCGATGGGTACTATGAGAGACTCGGCGGCGCGCTCGATGTTGCCGGCCCACTGTGGAAGGCGCTGGTGGCTGGCGTGGCCGGGCTGAGCCCGACCGCAGCGCGCGAGGTTGCCTGGCGCGCTGCGGGGAATATCGACGCACCGGCCCGTGGCAGCAGCGTGCTGGCAGTGGCGCAGGCGCTGCAAGCGTTGTGGGCGCCTGTGACGACGGGGGCGTGGCAGCCGGGCGTCGTCGAAGCGGACGGCGCCGTCATCGGGTTTGCCGCCAATCCTGTGCACGGCCGCGGTGACTTTGTGGCCACCGCCACGCTGAGCGCCGCGCTGGAGCGCTATGCGGCGTCCGGTGGGGCTGTCCGCCGCGCCGATCCGTACGCGGCATTGCGCGGCCAGGTGCAGGCCCAGGTGCGCCGGGCACGCGCTCAGGTGACGCGCCGGCTGGAGGCTTTGGCCGGCGACGAACCCGCTCCGGGCGAGGCAGAATTGCTGCGAAGCCACGCAAACTGGCTGCTGGCGCTACATCATGACATCGCGCCCGGCCAGCGTACCCTGCATGTCGACACGGGCAGCGAGGAGATCGACATTGCGCTCGATTCGCGATATTCGCCGGTGGAACAGGCGCAGCGCATGTTCAAACGCGCCGCCAAGCTGGAGCGAGCGGCTGCCATCATCCCGCAGCGCCGGGCCGAGTTGCTGGCCGACCTCGCGCTGCTGGAGCAGTTGGCACTCGATACAACACAGGCGGACAACCAACCTGAGCTGGCAGCGGTGACCGCAGAGCTGCGCACTGCCGGGCTCATGCGTAGCGCAACAAGACGCGAGCAGCGCGGCAAGACGCCGTCGGCCGGGCCGATCCGCTACCGGACGCCGCGCGGCGTCGAGATCGTCGCCGGCCGCAACGCGCGCCAGAACGAGCAGGTGACCTTTCGCCTGGCACAACCCGACGACCTGTGGCTGCACGCGCGCGGTGTGCCTGGTGCGCATGTGATCGTGCGGGGAGGCGGGCGCCCGCCGGACGAGGAAGATGTGGCGCTGGCGGCGCGGCTGGCGGCCTATCGGTCGGCGGCGCGCGGCGACCGCAGCGTCGACGTGATCGTGACCGAGCGGCGGTGGGTGAGCCGGGCGCCGGGCGGGCGTCCGGGGCAGGTTCTCGTGGCGCGCGAACGGGTCATCGCCGTGCCTGGCGACGCGCCCGAAGGATTGGTTGAACGCGACTAAAAGTCGATGTTGATGTTGCCGCGCCGGGGTTTGCGGGCGGGTTGCTCGTCGGCAGGCGGTGGCGCCGGCTCCTCTTCGTCCTCGTCGATCCAGGTTTCGAGCAAGGCGCGTGCGGCCATGAGGCTCTCCTGGCGTGCGGCATAGGCATGCGTCCAGAACTCCTCCGACAGCCCCAGGTCGTTGTGCCGCAATTCCTCCATGATACCGGTTGCGCCATCCAGCAACCACAGGAGGGCATTGAACGACCCCTCGCGTTCCGATGCAGGGCGCCGGCCCGGCTTCGGGTAGCTGCTGCGCGCACGCCGGCGGCGTGCGCGATCACGGTTCGTCTCGCGGTGCGGATCGTCGCCGGTCAGGTCGTCCAGCGGATCAAACTCGTCCTCGTATTCATCGTCGTAGGGAAACTCTGGAGAGCCGTTCTTCTGCATGAGATTCGTTCCGTGTTGTAACGCCGCCGGTCTCGACAGCGGCCGGCGGGCGTTGGGCGGCTCAGCGCCGGACGCTGACGTGCATCACCTTATAGTCATGCGCGCCAAAGCGATACTTGTATTCCTCGTCGCCCTGCATGAAGTCAAAGACCCGGCAACCCGTGGCAATCGCATACTGGATTGCATAGCTGAGGATTACCCAGCCGGGGCTCAACTGTGCGTAGGCGTCCGGGTCGTAGCCCGAATTATACAGCCAGAAGCGCCGCTCGTATTCAAAGGCAAAGAGGGTGGCCGCTTTCTCGCCGTTCAGCGTCAGGAACATCAGCCGCAAGGTGCCCGCTTCCAGCATCTGGCGGGCGATGGCAAGAAAGAAGCGGCGCATCTCGGGCGTCATGAAATCTGCCTTATCCGCCCTGCTGGCACGCTGCAACGCCACGAAGTCATCGATCTCCGCTTCGAGGACATGCCGCTCATCAACGATGTAGAAGCCGACCTCCGCTTCGCGCTCGGCCCGCCGCTGCTTGCGGCGGATCTCATGGCGCTGTTTCTTGTCGACCTGCTCCTGCAAATACTCGTCATAGCGCAGCGGCAGGCTGAACTGCGGAGCAGTATCTTCCTGGTTCACCCGGACTTGCAGGCCGAACGACTCGGCAATTCCGGGCAGGATCTGATAAGTCAGGCTGGCCTCGGGCAGATTGCAGAGATCGAGGATGTCCCATTGCGGCGCTTCCGGGCTGGAGAGCCACGTCAGTAAGGAGCGATGGACGGCGCCTTCCCAGCCATCGGCCGCAATGATGTCGAGATAGTCGCTCACCTCGATACAGCCGACGAGATTGAACTGGCGCCTGCCGGCGTCGGGTCCCGACTCGATCTGGTGAAGAAAAAGTGCAGCGACACCGGCCAGTTCGCCGCTCTGCGGGCAGCGGAAGGCCAGAATCCATAGATCACCCTTGCCGAGCGAAGACCACCAGGTCGTCTGCCATTCCAAAGTGGAAAAGAATGAGTTGAAGCGGCTGCGGGCCAGCAGGTCGTTCCATTCGCCGCCCAGCACCTGGAAGCCATCAGGCTGTGCATCGGGGCCATAGGCAAGACACAGCAAAGGTGCATCTACGCGGTTTGTCGTCGTATTGGGTGCGGACGCGTCTCGATAAAGACAGTCGCTGCTCATGAACTGGGTTCCTTCCTCCCGCGCCGGGCGCGGCTGCATGGTGTGCCGCGGCTAGTATAGCGGAGGCAACAGGCGCAAACAAGTAGGCCAGCGCACCAAGATCGTTCAGGACGCCCAGAGGATCATGCCCCGGCGACCGTGCGAGGCGCGCCGGAATCTCCGGGTTATGAGGAAGGTCCGGAACCGCGGTACTGCCAGATGAGCCCCGCCAGCAGGCCGATGATGGCCAGCCCGCCCAGCATGATGCCGATCCAGGTCAGCACTTCGGAAGGGCTGCGACCAAACCAGAGCACCTCTTCTGTCGGGCTCGTCTTGATTATCACCGTGTCAGGAGGACGGAGGTCCGACTGTGCTGGAATGACATCGGGTTCGCCGCCACCGGGGCCGATCACACTCATGAACGGCGTATCCGTCGGGACGGGCGTGTTGGTCGCCGTGATTGTCGGCGTGGGCGTTTCGGTGGGCGGCGGCGCAGGCGTCGACGTCGGGGTGGGCGGGTAGCAGACGGTGAGGGTGACGTCGTCAACGAATTGCCAGGTACGCAGGCCGTTGCCGTCGTTGAAGACGTTGAAGTAAAGCAGCAGCGACTTGCCGCGGTAGGAAGTCAGGTCGACTGGCGGTTGCTGCTGCCACGTGCCGGAGTTTTGGCGCGTGCGCGACAGAATGCCGGCCGTCGAGAAATCGGGGTTGAGCAGGATGACATCCTGCCGGTCAGCCGCGGGACCCGGATCGGGAATCGGCGCTTCTTCGCTGCGGTCGAGGCGCCACCAGGTCAGGCTTGCCGACGTCGCCAGCGGAGAAATCTGCATCGGCTGCCGGATCGACGAGAAGGACTCCTTGTTCTGCACGAAGGCGCCCAGAGCCGGATCGATGCCCATACGCACGGAGCGCAGGCCGCTATGCTTTTCAATGCCGCTGTAGGCCGCCGGCACCGGATCGTCGCCGAAGACCCAGAATAGATCGTCCTCGAAACTGTTGTTGAGGATTACGTCGCTGATACAGCCGGCCGGCACGGGCGTAGTGGTCGCCGTGGGCAACGGCGTGAGGGTAATGGTCGGCGTCCACGTGGGGGTAGGCGTTGCCGGGCAGACGATGATGGAGACATCGTCCACGTACATCCAGGTTCTGCTGCCCACTCCGTCGTTATTGACGCCGAAGATCAACTCGATCTGCTGCCCGGCGACGGTGTTCAAGGAGACGTTATCGACAGATTGCCAGGTCAGCAGATTCTGTTTGGCCGCCGGGATGATCGGAATGCGCGTGCCGTCGGTTCGCCGCACGTCGACAAATTGTACGTCGGCATCGGCGATATTCAGGTCGAAGCGTGGGTAGTACTTGAACGATAGCGCAATGTCGGAATTGTTTGGCAGGACGATCGTCTGGCGGATTTCGCTACTGACGTTCTGGTTCGGGTCCAGGGCAGTGAGACCGATGCGCGCCGAGAAGTTGCCGCTGAACTTGACCGACGAGTCCGGCGCGACCTGTCCTTGCGTGCCCCACGAGGTGAGACCGCCATTCTCAAAACCGCCGTTCAACACGAGTTGTTGGCAACCGGGGGGTGTTGTCGGGTAGGGTAGAGGGGCGGCGGCCAGGGACGGGATGGCAGGCATGGCCACCAGGAGGATGGCCAGTAATACGAAGACCAGGGTGGTACCGATCCCAAGGACGCGATGACGCAAATGTGCTAGCTGCTGTGCGCTGTGGAGCAAGGTCCCTGCCTCCTGTCGGGCTGGGCAGAGTCAACTGGGTATGACGGCAGCGTCTCGGCTGCCACAAAAATTACTGCCTGGCGAGATTCTATCACAGGTGTCGTGCCGTGGCAACGCATTTGCACAAGCGGCTTTCTCGCGGATTGACAGCCGAAAGCATATTCGATACAATGCCGCCGAACTTGTCCGCCTTGTGCAATCCCTTTGCGAAGTAACCAAGTAAATAATCAGACAGACCAAGGAGGAATTCCCATGAATCGTCGAGAGTTCTTGACGAGTGTGGCGACCAAAGCTGCCGGCGGCGCCGTGATCGGGCTTGCGGCCGGCTGCTCATTTGGCGCAACGCCCGCCGTCCAGGAGGC
>ERZ795053.6459-NODE-6459-length-11680-cov-5.043699_pt1 | contig 11680 bp, 11 predicted proteins | sample MGYA00375137_ERZ795053 | MGnify/ENA primary metagenome ERZ795053 (study PRJEB30182, sample SAMN05720284) | activated sludge metagenome | isolation source: Anaerobic digester | place: Hong Kong | collected 2014-12-17 ... | reverse complement strand
CGAGATAACCGAACGTGACTGGAGTTCAGACGTGTGCTCTTCCGATCTCGGATCGTTCCCACCGGGCACCCGATCGCGTCGGCGGCGTCCTCGTAGGAGAAGCCGAGCAGCTGGGTCAGCACGAAGGCCTCGCGGCGCTCGGGCGAGAGGCCGGCGAGCGCCTCCGCCAGCTCGACCGGCACGTCGCCTGGGAGGTCGGCGGCGGCTCCCGGCGTGGTGGCCTCGGGGGGCTGGGCGAGCACCTTGTCGATGAGGCGGAGGCGGCGGGCGAGCGAGCGGCGTTCGTCGAGGCAGGTGTTGCGGGCGACGCCGAGCAGCCAGGTTCGCGGCGAGCTGTCGCCGCGGAAGTTGTGCAGGGAGCGCAGGGCGCGGACGTAGGCGGCCTGGGTGGCGTCATCGGCCTGGCCGGGGCCCACCAGGTGCGCGCAGTAGCGCCACACGTCGTCGATCGTGCGGGCCACGAAGGCGGCCTCGGCGTCGCGGTCGCCGTCGGCGGCCCGAACGATGAGCACCGAGAGGTCCTCGTCGCCGCGGACCGGTGGGTGCGTGCGGCGGCGGCTCAGGCGCCCGGGCGCCCTCACGCGTCGACCGTCACGGTGCCGGTCATCCCCTCGTGGATGGTGCAGAAGAACTCGTAGGTGCCCGGCTCGGAGAACGTGGCCGACTCGATCGCCCCGGGCTCGAGGTCGTCGGCCACCACCGCCGCGCCCAGCCGCCGGACGAGGTGGTGGGTGCTCGACCCGGTGTTGCGCCACTCGACGGTGGTGCCCGCCGCCACCTCGACGTCGGCCAGGTCGAACGACCGGCCGTCGGCATCGATCAGGACCTCGGGCTGCGCCAAGGGTGTGGTGGTGGCGGGTGGGCGATCCCGGCCGGGTGTGGCGGCGAACCCGACCGCCACGGCGACGATCGCAACGAGCGCCAGCGCCCCCCGCCGGGCCAGCTGTCGTGCGGCACTGCGACCGGGCGGCACCTGGGCCCGCTCCTCGAGGACGCGGGCCATCAGGTCGCCGTGGTCGACCGGTGGCGCCATCCGCCGACGCCGTCGCTCCTGCTCGAACTCGTGGAGCAGCGCCCGGCAGGAGGAGCACGAGGCCAGGTGGGCGTCGAGGCGCGCCCGCTCGGCGGCGAGCACCTGGTCGTCGGCGGCGGCCGACACCAGCTCGAACCAGTCGGGGCAGGTCATCTGGACCATGGGTCGTCGCCGCGCGTCGGGCGGTTCCCGCGCGCGGCATCGCCAACGGTACCGAGCGTCCGGCGCGCTCGGCAGGTTCGCACGGGCCTCCCAGCGAACCGTGAGGTTGCCGCCCGAGCATCGTCGAGGTCGACGCGCACCGCGCGCCCACGTCCCCCGAGCAACGGAGCACCCCGTGAACGACCCCCAGGCCCCCGATCCGAGCGCGACGACGCCCTCGCCGCTCGACCCGACCCACGCCGCCGGCGTGCCGCCGGCGGGGGAGGCCCCCACCGCGCCGACCCCGGCCGTGGCGGCGACCGCGTCGGGGCCGCCCGCGCCGCCCGCGCCGCCCACGGGACCTCCGGTCTACGGCGCCCCGGTGCCCGAGCCGATCGGTTCCGCCCGTCCCGGCGTGCCGAGCCGCCGACCCTGGGTCGCGGCCGCGGCCGTGGCCGGCGCGGTCGTCGTCGCCGGTGCTGCGGGCTACGGCATCGGCCAGAGCGCGGCCGACGGCGGATCGGGCCAGGCCGACCGGTCCGAGCAGATCGGACCCGGCTCGGAGGCGCCAGGTGGGCCAGCGGGCGCCGAGCCGGGCCAGGGTCAGGCCTCGGGCCAGGAGGGCCAGGTGGGGCCGCAGCGCGAGGAGCAGGGCGATCGCGGGCAGTGGCGGGGCGAGGATCCCGACGGCGACGACTGGCAGGGCGGCGGTGCCGTCCCCGGTGGCGGCTCGTTCGGCGGAGGCCCCTCGGTGGGGGGCCGCAGCTCGAGCGGCGGGAGCTGACGCTCGGTCGCTCGCGCTACGGCAGCGCCCACTCGGGAACGGCGGCCGTGTCGGGGTCGAGGTGGTCGAGCCATCGCTCGAGGCCGGCCGGGTCGACGAGCTGGTCGGGATGGTGGCCGGGGAGGAGCGACACCACCATCACGGGCACGGCCGTGAGCACGAACGACAGCGACCAGCCGGCGAGGCGCAGGTGGCTCCCGGGGTGGCGCAGCCGCCCGGTGGCGCGCAGCAGGGCCAGCGAGCCGACGAGCGCACCCACCGCCAGCACCAGGGCGGCGGTCACCATGGCGGCGGCGTGGCGGAGCCGGCCGCCCCCGGCCGCTCGGTAGGTGTCGAACGCGACGCGCTTGTGCTCCACCTCCTCGGCGAGGTGCCACAGGAACAGGGTCGCCACCGTCGGGTCGGCACCCCGGAGGAGCCGCTGGCGACGATCGACCCAGCGGGCCGCGACGAAGGCGATGGTCTCGAACGAGGCGGCGAACGCGAGCCCGAAGCGCGTGCTGCGCCGGCGCAGCCAGCCGAACCAGGCGGCGAACCAGCGATCGACCCGTCCCGCCGCCGGGGCATCGGCCACGATCAGGTCGTTGAACCGGCGATGCTGGGCATGGTGCCCCGCTTCTTGGGTCACGTACGAGCGTGCCGCCGCGACGACGTCGGGCTCGACGATCAGACCCTCCTCGATCGCCGCTCGGGTGACCGCCACGATGTACGGCTCGGCGTGGGGCATCAGCAGCGAGACGGCGTCGGCGGCGATCGCCAGCTCGGGCTCGTCGGGGCACCAGATGGTCGTCAGGTCGTCGGGCCACTCGAAGCGCACGCGACGGTGGGGGAGCACGGCGGCCATGGTCCTCCATCGGCACCGGTCGGCGCATCGGGAGGCTCCGCCTCCACGCGTGGGCCAGACTCGCCGGCATGGGTGATCAGCCGAACCTCGATCCCAAGCCCGCCTCGGCCGCGACGCAGGCCGCCAACGCGGCGGTCGGTGCGCTGCCGTTCCTGGCGGCCGACGACGGCGCCGACCTCGAGCGCGCTCGGCGTGGCCGCGTCGCCGAACCGGCGGCGCCGCAGGTGGCCCACGCCGGGGGCTGGCCGGTGTGGGACCTGGCGTCGTTCCACTTCGTCGACGACGACCCGCCACCGGAGGTCAACCCGAGCCTGTGGCGCCAGGCCCGGCTGAACAACGAGGCCGGGCTCTTCGAGGTCGCGCCCGGCTTCCACCAGGTGCGCGGGCTCGACCTCTCCAACCTGACCGTGATCGAGGGCCGCGAGGGACGCATCGTCATCGATCCGCTCACCTCGGCGCAGACCGCTCGCGCCGCCCTCGACCTCGTCGAGGCCCACCTCGGGCCTCGGCCGGTGACTGCGGTCATCTACACGCACAGCCACATCGACCACTTCGCCGGGGTGCGGGGGGTGGTCGACGAGGCCGACGTGGCCGCAGGCCGCGTGCGGATCATCGCCCCCGCCGGGTTCCTCCAGGCGGCGGTCAGCGAGAACGTGGTGGCCGGCACCGTGATGAAGCGCCGCGCGTCGTACATGTACGGCGTGCTGCTGCCTCGGGGTCCGCGCGGCCACGTCGACGCCGGGCTGGGCAAGGGCGTGCCACTGCTGGGCGACGAGGGGCTGATCGCCCCCACCGAGGAGGTGCACGAGACGGGCACCGAGCTGGTGGTGGACGGGGTGCGCATCGCCTTCCAGGTCACGCCCGACACCGAGGCGCCGGCCGAGATGAACTTCCACTTCCCCGATCACCGGGTGCTGTGCATGGCCGAGAACTGCACCTGCACCATGCACAACCTGTACACGCCGCGAGGGGCACAGGTGCGCGACTCGCTGGCGTGGAGCAAGTACATCCAGGAGGCGATCGACCTCTACGGGGACGTGTCGGACGTCTGCTTCGCCAGCCACCACTGGCCGCGCTGGGGTCGCGACGACATCGTCGACCACCTCGCGAAGCAGCGCGACACGTATCGCTTCCTCCACGACCAGACCCTCCGGCTCGCCAACCGCGGCCTCACCTCCACCGAGATCGCCGAGGAGCTGCGGCTCCCGCCCGAGCTCGAGGCCGAGCCGTCGAGCCGGGGCTACTACGGCACCGTCAGCCACAACGCCAAGGCCGTCTACCAGCGCTACCTCGGCTGGTTCGACGGGAACCCGGCCCACCTGAACCCGCACCCGCCGGTCGCCGCGGCGACGCGCTACGTCGAGTTCATGGGCGGCGCCGAGGCGGTGCTCGAGAAGGCCCGACGCTCCTTCGACGAGGGCGACTACCGGTGGGTGGCCGAGGTGGTGAACCACGTGGTGTTCGCCGACCCGGAGAACGCCACCGCCCGCCACCTCCAGGCCGACGCCCTCGAGCAGCTCGGCTACCAGTCCGAGTCGGGGCCGTGGCGCACCTTCTACCTGACCGGCGCCCAGGAGCTCCGCCACGGCCACCCCCAGGGCGGCGGAGGAGCGATCGCCGGCCCCGACACGGTCGCCGCCATGACCACCGAGCTGCTGTTCGACTACCTCGGCGTGCGCGTGGACGGCCTGCGAGCGGCCGAGCGCAGCTGGTCGATCGACGTGGTGGTGACCGACCGCTCCGAGCGCTGGCGCCTCGGCGTCGAGCGCGGTGCCGTGCACGCCACCCACAGCGCGGACGGCGTGTCGGCCACGGCCGCCGCCGAGGTCACGCTCGAGGTGACCCACGCGGCGCTCGTCGCGCTCGTCTTCGGGGCGGCCGAGCTCGACGCCCTCGAAGCGGAGGGTCGCCTCGAGGTCCGCGGCGACCGCGGCGCGCTCGTCGCCCTCCTCGACGTCCTCGACCGCTTCAGCCTCTGGTTCCCCATCGTCACCCCCTGACCACCCGCCCCACCCCACCCGCCCCACCCACCCCACCCCACGTCACCCGCCCCACCCCACGTCGAACTTCTGGAGCGGGTGCGCCCGGTGCGGGTCGGTTCGCTCCAGAAGTTCCGGGGGTGGGCGGCGCGGCTCGCGAGCTTCTGGAGCGGGTGCGCCCGGTGCGGGCCGGTTCGCTCCAGAAGTTCGGGTGGGGGGGGTCAGCGGGGGTGGCGGGGGCTGCGGAGGGTGCGGGCGAGCGCCCGGAGCTTCGACGCGTCGCGCGGGCGGTCCGCGAAGGAGAGGGCGTCGTCCATCACGTGCGGCCCTTGCACCACGAGGCCGTGGCCGGGGAGCAGGTGCTCGACGTCGAGGGCGCGCAGGCGCGCCTCGGTGGCCACCGACCGGCGGCCGTCGACGTACTCGGGGTTGAACCACGCCCGCCCCTCCACCGAGAGCACGCTGTCGCCCGAGATGAGGGTGCGGGTCGGTGCGTGGAGCAGGCAGGTGGAGTCGTCGCTGTGACCCGGGGTCGAGAGCACCTGCCACGCCGGCAGACCAGGCAGGTGGTCGCCGTCGCGCAGCCAACCGTCGGGCTCGAAGGGCAGGCGCACGCCCTTGGCATCCCACCCGATCACCGCCATCGTGTCCTTGATCTCGAGCGTGGCGGCGAGGTCGAGCGGCTGGGTGGACATCACCGGGAGGATCTGGGCGAGCGCGCGCAGGCCCGGGGGCCGGAGGGCGCACCGCCCGTCACGCATGTCGTCGATGGCGCCGGGGAGCAGCACGTCGGTGCCGGCCTGCTCGCGCAGGTCCGGGAGGCCGCCGACGTGGTCGGCGTGCCCGTGGGTGGCCACCGCGGCCCCGAGGTCGGCGAGCTCGCCGCCGAGGCGCCGCACGACCGCTTCCACCTCGGGGAGCTGCGAGGGAACGCCGAGGTCGACGACGAACGGTCGGCCGTCACCGCCGTCGTGGATGACGTAGCAGTTGTAGAGCCACTTCGAGATGACGGTGACGCCGATCTCGGGGAGCTCGGTGACGACGGCGGATCGGGGCTTCGGCACGGGCGGAACCTATCCGCCGGCCGCGCCGCCGCCGGGTGTGAGGTTCTGCAGCCGCACCTCGCCGTGGGCGAGGAGCCGGCCTCGCTCGTCGCGCACGTCGACCTGCCAGAGCTGCTGGGTGCGGCCCTGGTTGAGGGCCACGGCCTCGACGGTGGCGGTGCCGTGGGTGATCGAGCGGAGGAAGTGCGTCGTGTTGGTGAGCCCGACCGCCACCTGGCCCACCTCTCGCACCGCGGTGGAGGCACCGATGCTGGCGGCCGACTCGATCGCCGTGGCGTAGACCCCGCCGTGGACGATGCCCCACGGGGTGTGGTGGCGCTCGTCGATCTCGACGCGGCCCACGACCCGGGTCCCCGAGATCTCCTCGGGGACGAACCCGGCCTCGCGCACGAAGGCCCCCGCGCCGGTGAGCGAGCGGGGAGCGAGGTGGAGGTCGGCGCCGGGCCCGCCGGCGGCTCGGTCGGTCACGAGGTGGCCTCGCGCAGCGGGGTGGTGGGCCGGGCGCCAGGGCCGCGCCGGACGCGCAGCTCGAAGGGCGAGAGCACCTCGCCGCACGCCGAGCAGGTGGGCACGATGTGGGTCACGTGGTCGCACGTGCGGTGCACGACCTCGACGGGCGGGCCGTCGGGCGCCTCCCAGCGGTCGCCCCACTCGCGCAGGGCGGCCACCACGAGCCACAGGTCGCGGCCCTTCTCGGTGAGCTTGTAGTCGTAGCGGGGTGGGTGGTCCTGGTAGGCCACCTTCTTCATCACGCCGTGCTCGACGAGGGCGTCGAGGCGGGCGGCGAGGATGTTGCGGGCGATGCCGAGGCGCTCCTGGAAGTCGCCGAAGCGGCTGACGCCGAGGAACGCGTCGCGGAGGATGAGCGGGGTCCACCACTCGCCGATGATCTCGAGCGACTGGGCGACCGAGCAGGCCATGTCGTCGAACGAGGCGCGTCGCATGGGTCACACCCTAGCGGGTTGCATGATGCAACGGAAGAGAGGATGATCGGTTGCATGGAGCAACCCACCCGGTCTCGTCCCCGCCGCTCGTCGCGCCGAACCTGGCGTCGCACCCGGCCGGCACCTGAGGTGGCGGCCGAGCTCGCCGTCCTCGCCGACGCCGTCAGAGCACGTCGGTCATGATCGCCCCGAGCTCCTCGGGGTACTTGCCCACGAAGTAGAGGAACGTGGGCTCGATGTGGCCGAACAGGTCGGTCCCGGGGGCGAGGGTCGACGCGAACCCGTTCAGGTACAGCAGGTTCTTGAAGAAGAGCACCAGCTCCTTCGGCAACGAGAAGCCGTTGCGGGCGAGCACCCGGATCACCGAGCCCAGGGCCTGGCCGAGGCGGTCGACCGTGAACTCGCCCTCGCGGGTGAGCAGGGTGGGGTCGATGGCCATCAGCTGCGCCTCGATCTCGGAGGCCAGCGTGGGCAGGTCGGCGCCGGGCGGTACCGCCCCGAAGGCCTGGAGCGCACGCAGCTGCAGGAGCTGGTCGTTGCGGCCGAACCCGAAGAGGAACATCACCGTGGCCGCCCGCTGCTCGGCATCGATGCGCCCGGCGATGCCGAAGTCGATCAGCGAGAAGTCGCCCCGGGGGTTGATGAGCACGTTGCCGGCGTGCAGGTCGCCGTGGAAGATGCCGTAGGCGATCATGTGCTCGAGCGTGGCGTTGATGGCCAGCGTGAGCAGGCGCTCGCCGTCCACCGCGTCGGGGTAGGCCTCCATGGCTCGGGTGTAGGGGACGCCCTCGACGCGGGTCATCACGAAGACGTCCTCGGTGGCGAGGTGGGGGATCGGCCGCGGGAAGGTGGCGAAGTCGTGCCCGGCCGCCTCGGCCGCGAGCGAGAGCTCCACCTGGTTGAGCGCCTCGAAGCGGAAGTCGATCTCCTCGAGCACCATCTCGGCGAACAGCTCCACGAAGCCGCTGAGGTTGGCGACGCGCGCCGCCTTCGACGCCCGCTCGCCGGCGGCCGCGGCGAGGGCCATGGCCCGCAGGTCTCGCTCGAACTGCTCGCGGAGACCAGGCCGACGGACCTTGACCACGACCTCGGTGCCGTCGAGGAGCGTCGCCGCGTGCACCTGCCCGATGGATGCGGCGCCGATGGGCTCGGTCTCGAACCGGGAGAAGACGGCCTCCAGCGGGACCTCGAAGCGCTCCTCGAAGATCTGCTCGGCGAGCCCCAGCGGCAGCGGCGTCGCCGTGTCGCGGCACCAGCCGAAGGCGTCGACCCACTCGTCGGGCAGCAGGCCCTGCGCGGTGGCGATGAACTGCCCGAGCTTGATGTAGGTCGGCCCGCCGGCTCGCACCAGCTCCTGGAGGTGCTTCATGGCGGCGCCCGGCTCCAGGGGGCCATCGAGCATCCGTCGCTTCGCATCCTCCTTCAGGCCCGGGGCCACGCCGCGGGCGAGCTCGACACCGGTGCGCCCCACGGCTCGCAGCGTGGTGGGGCGCAGCGAGGGTCGGGCCAGCTGGGCGGCCTCGGCCCGCACGCGCGCCCGGGCGTAGGGCCCCCAGGCCAGCCAGAGCTCGGCGTGGTCGCGCAGGCCGGGGTGGGCGGCGAAGCGCGCCGAGCGGGCCAGGACCTCGGCCATGTCGGGGAGGGGAGGGACGGGCACGAGGGCTCCTCGGTCGGTCGGCCGGAGCCGGGTCAGCGGGTCGCGTCGTTGGCGGCGGCGATCAAGGCGTCGAGGCCCGCCTGGAGCTCGGCGTGGGTGGGCCACCCGAACCCGAGCCGGAACGAGCGGTCGTCGAGCTCGAACCAGTGGCCGGGGCCGACGTAGGTGCCGTGGTCGGCGAGCAGGCGGTGGTGGAACGCGGCCTCATCGACGTCGACCTCGGGGCGGAACCGCACCAGCCCCACCACACCGCCGTCGGGGTGCACCCACTCGAAGGTGTGCTGCGAGGCGAACCAGGAGTCGACGATGGCCAGGCGCTCGCGCACGTCGGCGAGGATCGGTGGCAGGACCCGATCGCGCTCGGCGAGGACCCGGCCGGCGACGTGCTCGTCGATGATCGAACCGCTGATCACGATCTGCTCCTTGGCGGCCAGCAGCACCTCGAGGCGGGCCGGATCGGTGCACACGGCCCAGCCGGTGCGGATCCCGGGGAGGCCGTAGGACTTCGACATCGAGCTGATGCTGATGACGTGGCCGCCGAGGGTCGCGGCCAGCGGTGGGGGTGCGCCGTCGTGGGCGAGGTCCCGATAGGTCTCGTCGACGAGCAGCACGGCGCCGGCATCGGCGGCCAGGTCGGCGATGCGCCGAAGGTCGTCGTGCGGGAGCACCGTGCCCGTCGGGTTGTGAGGCGTCGTGACGCTCACGAGACGGGTGACCCCCGGCGTGACCCGTGCCTCGAGCTCGGCGACGTCGAGCTTCCAGTCGTCGTCGAAGGTGAGGTCGACGGTGTCGAGCTGGGCGCCGATGGCCCGGGGGGTCTCGAGGTTGGTGGCGTAGTTGCTGCGGACCACCACCGCGTGGTCACCAGGTTCCAGGGTGGACGTGGCGACGGCGAACAGCGCGGTGGCCGCACCCGGGGTGACCAGGACGTGGCGGGCCTCGATGCCGGGCGAGGAAGCGGCGACGGCCCGGCGCAGGTCGGGATCGCCCAGGTGGTCGCCGTAGCAGAGCACCAGGTCGTCGAGGTCCAGCTCGATCCCGAGGTCGCGCAGGCGGCGATCGGCGACCGAGCTCTCGGAGAGGTTGTTGGTGATGGTGTCGTAGCCCAGCTCCTCGGGCGACTCGACCTCGATGGGCATGCGGCGGTAGTGCACGGACGGAGCCTCGCGCGCTCAGGTGCAGGGACCGGCGGGGACGACCGAGCCGTCGGGGCGGACCGTCACGAGCGTCGGCGCCTCTCGGAGCAGGCCGGCGTCGACCAGGGCTTGCCCGTCGGAGGGCTCGTCGCCGTTCATCGCCTCGAAGGCAGCGACGGCGGTCTCGACCGTGCGCTGCTCGAGGAGGCAGGCCTGGGCCGATCCGGTGGGGTCGGACGCCACCCCCGGGCCGGTCGCGCCGCCGTCGGGAGCGAGGTCGTCGAGGCTCGTGGCCCGCCAGGCATCGCCGTCGAGCTCCATCGGGATCGTTCCCTCACCGAGCGCCCAGCGGACGTGGGCCGTGGCCCGGTCGCCGTCGCGGTCGACCTCGGTGACCTCGAGCGGCCCGGGATCGGCGGCCTCCACGGCCGCGAGCAGGACGCGCAGCGACTCCCGGCACGCGCTGCCGCTCGCGGCCTCGATCTCGGCCTTGGCCCGGTCGGTCAGCATCGAGCAGAGGGGGCCGGCGGCGCGCGCGTCGACGGTGGTCGCCAGCCCGGCGGCGGCGGCGGCGGGATCCGGGTCGTCGTCGGAGCCTCCGACCACGCGCGTCACGCCGAAGGCGATGAGCGCCACCGCGACGACCAGCAGGAGCAGCGGCACCACCGGTCGTCGCCGAGCCGCAGTCGTGGGTGCCGGTCGGGGCGGTGCGGTGGGCGGCTGCGGCGCGGCCGCCGGTGGGAGGGGGCCGGCGAAGCCCCTCGGCGGGCCGGCGACGCCCGGCGGGGGCGACGCCGGAGCGCTCGACGCTGGTGCTTCGTCCCCTGGGTCCCGGTCGCTCATCGGCCCTCCTCGCTCGGCGAGTCTCCCACGTCGCGTGGGTGCCGACGCGTCGGCGGCCAGGTCAGCGGGCGGTGATGGCGTCGGCCACGGCGAGGATGCGCCGGGCGTTGTCGACGTGGAGGTTCTCGATCATCCGGCCGTTGTGGGTGACCACGCCCTTGCCCTCGGCGATGGCCGCCTCGAAGGTGGCGATGAGGGCCCGCGCGTCCTCGACCGCCGCAGCGGTGGGCGCCCAGGTCTCGTTGGCGGGCTCGATCTGGCTCGGGTGGATCAGCGTCTTGCCGTCGAAGCCCATCTGGCGGCCCTGGAGGCACTCGGCGGCGAAGCCGTCGGGGTCCTTGATGTCGTTGTAGACGCCGTCGAGGATCACCTTGCCGGTGGCGCGTGCGGCCAGCACGCAGAGGCCGAGGCCGGTGAGCAGCGGCTGGCGGCCGGGCACGTGCTCGGCGTGGAGCTCCTTGGCGAGGTCGTTGGTGCCCATGACCAGCACGGTGAGGCGCTCGCTGGCCGCCGCGATCTCCTCGGCGTGGAGCATGGCGACCGGCGTCTCGACCATCGCCCAGATCTTGGTGGCCTCGGGGGCACCGCCCGCGGCGAGCCCGTCCTCGATCTTGCGGACGTCGTCGACGCTGTTCACCTTGGGCACGACGATGGCGGCCGGGCCGGCGGCGGCGATGGCAGCGACGTCGGCCGCGTGCCAGTCGGTGTCGAGGCCGTTGGCGCGGATCGCCACCTCCTTGGTGCCGTAGGCGCCAGCGAGCACGAGCTCGCACACCCGGGCACGGGCCTCGGCCTTGGCGTCGGGCGCCACGGCGTCCTCGAGGTCGAGGATCAGGGCGTCGGCGTCGAGGCCCTTGGCCTTCTCGAGGGCGCGCTCGTTGGCGCCGGGCATGTAGAGGACGGAGCGACGGGGGCGGATCTCGTTCGACATGCTCAGACCTCCAGGCCCACGGCGCGGTACATCTCGGCCACGTCCTCGTCGCGCGCCGACAGCTGCCGGGCGAGGTCGACCATCACGTGGCACTGCTTCACGGAGGCGTCGTCCTCCATCTTCCCGTCGATCATCACGGCGCCGGTGCCGTCGCCCATCTCCTCGATCACGTGCAGCGCGTGGGCCACGTCCTTCGGGTCGGGCGAGAACACCTTCTTGGCGATGTCGATCTGCACCGGGTGCAGGCTCCACGCTCCGACGCAGCCGAGCAGGAAGGCGTTGCGGAACTGGTCCTCGCAGGCGACCGTGTCCTTGATGTCGCCG
>ERZ795053.6458-NODE-6458-length-11682-cov-10.138729_pt1 | contig 11682 bp, 10 predicted proteins | sample MGYA00375137_ERZ795053 | MGnify/ENA primary metagenome ERZ795053 (study PRJEB30182, sample SAMN05720284) | activated sludge metagenome | isolation source: Anaerobic digester | place: Hong Kong | collected 2014-12-17 ... | reverse complement strand
TGATGTCGAGGTCCTCCGGCGACGGCTCGAGCCTGCCCGACGGGTGGTTGTGGGCTACGAAGATGGCGCAGGCGCGGTCGGCAACGGCCTCGGCGTATATCTCCCGGGGATGGACTATGGTCCTGTTGACGAGGCCGACGGTGATGACGCGGACGGCGATAACGTCGTGGGCGCCGTTCAGCGTGCAGCAGAGGAAGCGCTCCTGCTTCCGGTCGTCGAAGTGGCGAACGAGCTGCCACGCGTCGTCCGGCGAAGCGATACGGCGCTCCCTGGTCCCGTAGAAGCGCTTACCGAGCTCGAAGGCCGCGGCTACGCGGCAGGCGCGGGCGTCGCCCATGCCCGGGATGGCCGATATGCTCGAGACGCTCGGGACGCCGGCGCTGAAGTCGCAGCCCGCCAGCACCTCCGTCGATAGCGTACGTACGTCCTTGCCCCTCGAGCCGGCGCCGATGATGGCCGCGACTAGTTCGTAATCGGCGACCGACGGCGTGCCCGACGCGATGAGCCTCTCCCTGATATCGGGCCTGTCGCCCGACGCCTCGCCCGCCCATCCGTATGAACCCAGCGCGTGTTTCATCGATGCCTCCGACGCCGGTACGCTCCGCCGAGCCGCGGCGCTTTCGAGCGGAACGCGCCGAAAATGGATACTATATTTGCTTCCGCTGATATTTAATTGTATACTTCGATGCGCTGGTGTACGCGTCCCGGCGTCTGCCGGGAGAAAATCGTGAGGATCGGGGGCAAGATGAAAAGCGTCAAGGGAACCCAGACGGAGAAGAACCTGATGGCGGCTTTCGCCGGTGAGTCGCAGGCGAGGAATCGTTATACCTATTTCGCGAGCAAGGCTCGCGACGAGGGCTATATGCAGATAGCCGCGGTATTCGAGGAGACCGCGAACCAGGAGAAGGAGCACGCGAAGCGCCTGTTCAAGCTGATGGACGGCGGCGAGATAAGCATAAGCGGCACCTTCCCCGCAGGCCCGGTCGGGACGACCTCCGAGAACCTGCTCGAGGCCGCCAACGGCGAGGACTATGAGTGGCAGGAGATGTACCCGGGCTTCGCCAAGGTAGCCCGCGACGAGGGCTTCGACGCCGTCGCTACCATCTTCGAGGCTATAGCCGTGGCCGAGAGGCAGCACTCGAAGCGATATACCGGCCTCAAGGCGAACGTCGACGGCGGCGCGGCCTTCAAGCGCACCGCTCCCGTCGTCTGGCAATGCAGGAATTGCGGCTACATCGTCGAGGCCGCGGCGGCTCCGCAGGCCTGCCCCGCCTGCGCCCATCCCCAGTCGTATTTCGAGCTGCTCGGCGAGAATTGGTAAGGAGGAAAAGAGATGACTACGGGAAACAAGGTGTACCGCTGCGCCAAGTGCGGCAACGTCGTCGAACTGCTCCACGAGGGCGGCGGCGAGCTCGTGTGCTGCGGGGAGCCGATGAAGCTGCTCGCCGAGAACACGAGCGACGGCGCCAAGGAGAAGCACGTGCCGGCCATCGAGCGGATCGCCGACGGCTTTCGCGTCACGGTGGGCGCCGTGGCCCATCCGATGGAGGAGAAGCACTACATCCAGTGGATAGAGCTGATAGCCGACGGCGTATCGTACAAGGCCTACCTGAAGCCTGGCGATAAGCCCGAGGCCGTCTTCAAGGTATCGGCGACCCGCGCGGTCGCCCGCGAATATTGCAACCTGCACGGCCTCTGGAAGGCCGAGGCATAGGAAGAGGAGAGCATCATGGAGAAGTACATCTGCGACGTATGCGGCTACATCTACGATCCGGCGGTCGGCGACCCGGACGCCGGCGTCGCCGCCGGCACCCCGTTCGCCAAGCTGCCCGAGGATTGGGTCTGCCCGATGTGCGGGGCCGGCAAGGATAGCTTCAGCCTGGCGTAACCCGTTGCGCCGCCTCCGCGCGGCGCGTTATCATCGAAGCCGGAAGCCAGCTAGAGCGCTGGTTCCGGCTTTTTTTTCGGAGGCGTGATGATATCCAGGGAAGACTTCATGTTCACGATCGGCTACGACGGCGAAACGGCCGTCGTCGACGGCAAGGCCAAGGCCGAGTACGGCAAGCTCGATACGCTATCGCTGGCGCGCCGCGGGCTGTTCAGGTCCGCCTTCGCGTCGGCCCTGTATTCCGGATCCAAGGAAGAGCTGGCGGCCTTCGCCGAGGTATACAACGCGGCGGCCGGCACGTCGTACTCCACCGCGGAGGAATTCCAGCGCCTGTTCGGCGTCAAGCAGGAGGCCATTAAGAAGGTCATGGCGCTCTAACCCGTCTCTCATTCTAGAAGATGAGCCGTCGCGGAGTTTCCGGTCGGCTTATTCGGGCCATGATAGGGTCGGCCGGCGCGCGGCTCGTCCGGGCCCGGAGCATATAAGGCTTGCTCGTTACGAGGAGTATCGCATGAACAAGGTTTTCTTACTCGCCATCGCGGTCGCCAGCGCCTCCTGCGCGTTCGGCCTGGCCGGAAACGGCGACGTCGAGGCCGTCGAGCGCGAGGCGCGGGGGTTCTCGTCTATAGAGGTCAGCGGTTCCGCCGTCGTGCGCGTCCGCAAGGCGCCCTCTACGCGGGTCGTAGTCACGACCGACTCCAATCTCCAATCCGCGTTCGGCGTCTCCGTTCGCGGTTCGGCTCTCCGCCTCGGCTGGAAGCCCGGTACCATGATAGGCGCGGTCACGCGAATCGAGGTCGACGTGTACCTGCCCGAGCTTGAAGGCGTTTCCCTATCCGGTTCATGCGAGCTCGAGACGATGGACGGATTCTCCGGCGATTCCCTCTCGATCTCGCAGAGCGGCGACTGCTCCGTCGCGGCGACGCGCCTATCGTACCGGCGCGTCGAGGTAGGCTTATCGGGATCGGGCGACACCTCGCTCTCCGGCGTAATGGACGCGATCATAATAAAGTCCTCCGGTTCCGGGGCGGCACGGCTCGGCGGCGAGGGGGATAGCGCCTCCTTCGCGATATCGGGATCCGGCGTCGTCGACGCGGAGGGCTTCGCGTGCGACGAGGTACGTATCACCGTATCCGGCTCCGGCAAGGCGTCGATCGAAGCCCGGAAGGAACTGGACGTAACGGCGTCCGGCTCCGGGACGGTACTGTATAGGGGCGATCCGCGCGTAAGCGCGAAGACGAGCGGCTCGGGGACGGTTCGTCCCCTCGATTGATCCCGCGCGCTATACTGAGAACAAGGATTCGAGGAGGCAAGGCATGAAGCGCTCGTTAAAGGTATCGCTCGCGGCGTTGTTGCTATCGCTCTATTCAGTATCATGTTCCAGCGCGCCCGATGCCGGGAGGGGGACTGACGCTGACGGCTTCGCCGAGGAGTCCGTCGTCGCTCCCGCGCTAGCCGAGGCCGGCCGGGCCGAGACCGGCTCCCCGAAGGAGGCGAGGGGAGAGGCCGCGCCCGCGCCCGCGGTCATGTACGACTACGGCGCCTCCAAGTCGCTGCCCGGTACGTCGGGCCCGCGCGGCGGCGCGCCGTCGTCGTCCGGCCTCAAGGCCGGCTTCTCCGACGATAACGAGCAGTTCAACTATTTCGTCGGCTTCCTCGAGAAGTATTCCGACGTGCCGCACTACGGCTACGACATATCGGAGCGCATAACCGCGCGCGTGCTCGACTCGGCCGGCAAGCCGGTGGCCAACGCGGCGGTATCGGTACGGGCGGACGGGAAGGTCCTGGCCTCCGGCCTGAGCTACGCCGACGGATCCTTCCGCTTCTATCCCGCGGCCGTCGGCGCGAGGGCCGGGAGCCTCGAACTGAGGGCCTCGGCGGGCGGGATGGGCGCGAGCGCGACGACGAGGCGGGACGGTCCGCGCGTCGTCGAGCTCCGGCTCCAGGGCCGGCGGACGCTGCCCGACCCGCTGCCCCTGGACCTGCTGTTCGTGATGGACACGACCGGGTCGATGGGCGAGGAGATCGAGCGGCTCAAGGCGACCATCGAGATCATCTACGACAACCTGGCCGCGCTGCGGCCCCGTCCGCTGATACGCCTCGGCCTCGTGCTGTACAAGGACCTAGGGGACGAGTACGTGACGAGCGTCTCGCCGTTCACCGACGACCTGGACGCGTTCAGGGCCGCCCTCGAACCGGTCGTCGCGTCCGGGGGAGGCGACGGCCCCGAGGACCTCGAGTCGGCGCTGGACGACGCGGTCAACCGCATGGACTGGAACCGAGGCGGCCTCAGGCTGGCCTTCGTCGTCACCGACGCCGAGGCTCACCTGGACTACGGCCGCCGGTACACCTACGTGGACGCCGCCAACGACGCGAGGGCCCGGGCTATCAAGCTGTACACGATAGGCACCGGCGGCCTGCCGCTCGAGGGGGAGTACCTGCTCAGGCAGCTGTCCCAGCTGACGGACGCCAGGTACATCTTCCTTACCTACGGCGAGTCCGGGGAGTCAGAGGGCGGCGCCGAGGGCTCGGTGAGCCACCATACCGGCTCGAACTACCAGACCGATAAGCTCGAGGCCATAGTCATACGCTTCGTCAAGGAGGAGGTCGCCTGGCTGTCCGATACGCCCGTATTGGTCGACGAGGACTACTTCAGCGCGAGGCCGGTCGACGAGGAGAGCCGCGACGAGACGCTCGGAAAGCTGTTCGTCGAGGCGGTGGGCAACCTGGCCGACTACTCGACCTTCCGCTTCGGCCCCGAGGCGCCGTGCGTCATACTGCCCGTGTCGGCGACCGGCGAAGGCCTCGGGCCGAGCGCCGAGTACTTCGGCGAGCGGCTCGTCCTGGCCGCGTCCGAGGCCGGACGCTGGAAGCCGGTCGAGCGCAAGGAACTGCAGCGTGTGCTCGCCGAGCTGGAGCTGCAGCTGTCCGGCCTGGCCGATCCGGCGACCGCCGCCCGCGCCGGGGAGCTGCTCGGCGCCGACCTGGCCGTGGCGTCGTCGCTGTACCTGCGGGACGGCCGCTACGAACTATTCCTACGCCTCGTGCGCGTGTCGACCGCCGAGGTGCTCGCCGTCGCCAGGGCCAAGATCGACAAGGACCTGGGCCTATGAGCCCCGCGGGGCGGCCCGCCGCCGGCAAGGCCGCCAAGACGAGCTACGAGTGCTCCGCCTGCGGGCACCGCGAGGCCAAGTGGCTCGGGCGCTGCCCCGCCTGCGGGGAGTGGAACGCGATGCGCGAGACGAGCGCGCCGGCGGCCGAAGGATCGGCCCGGCGCGAGGCGCGGTTCTCGGTGCCGCTCGAGTCGGTCGACCCGGCCGAGGGCGCCCGCGCCCCGTCCGGCTCGGCCGAGGTGGACCGCGTGCTCGGGGGCGGCATCATGCGCGGCTCGAGCGTGCTGATAGGCGGCGAGCCGGGCATAGGCAAGAGCACGCTGCTCCTGCAGCTGGCCGCCAGGGCCGGCGTGCAGGGCCGCGTCCTGTACGTGTCGGCCGAGGAGAGCGCCGCCCAGATACGGCTGCGCGCCGACAGGCTCGGGCTGAGGCGCGGCGGGCTCGAGCTCCTATGCACCGGCGACCTGTCCGAGGCGATGCGGGCGCTCGACCGGGTCAAGCCGGCCCTGTTCGTCGTCGACTCGCTCCAGACTATAGCCTCGGCCGAGGCCGGCGCCGTGCCGGGCACCGCGAACCAGGTCAAGTACTGCGCCCTCGAGCTGGCCGACTGGGCCAGGGAGCACGGCAGCGCCTGCTTCCTCGTCGCCCACGTGACCAAGGACGGCATGATAGCCGGGCCCAAGGCCGCCGAGCATACCGTCGACGTGGTGCTGATGTTCGAGCAGAGCGAGACCGACGCGCGCTTCCTGCGCTCGGCGAAGAACCGCTTCGGCTCTACCGACGAGGTGGGGCTGTTCACTATGACCGAGCGCGGGCTCGAGGAGCTGTCCGACCCGTCGGAGCTGTTCCTGGTGCGGCGATCCGGCGAGGCGCCGGCGGGCGCGGCGGTGGCGGCCACCTGGGAGGGGACGCGCGCCCTGCTGGTCGAGATCCAGGCTCTGACCGTGCCTGGCAAGGCGTCGCTGTCGCGCGTCTATTCCGAGCGCGTCGAGCCGGCGCGGGTGGCTCGCGTGGCGGCGGTGCTCGAGAAGCACGCCGGCCTCGGACTGTCCGACCAGGACCTCTACGTCAACGTCTCCGGCGGCATCCGCCTGTCCGAGCCCGGCATAGACCTGGCGCTCGCGGCCGCTATCTACTCGGCGCGCACGGGGCTGTCGCTGCCGCCCTCCACGGCGCTAGCGGGCGAGCTGTCGCTGGCGGGCGAGGTCCGGCCGGTACGGCGCATGGCCGGCCGGGTCCGCGCGGCCAAGGCGATGGGGCTCGACCGCGTGGTCGGCGCCGCCTCGGCACGAGGCGAGGACTCGGCACGAGGCGAGGACTCGGCACGAGGCGAGGACTCGGCACGAGGCGAAGCCGACGAATCGGACTCGTGGGATCGGGTCTCGACGATAGGCGCGACGATACGGGCCCTCTTCGGCGCCGGCGCCAAGAACGGAGGACGATGATGCGCTACGAGGCCGGCGATCGGCGACTGTTCGGGATAGCGGTTCCGCTCGGATCGATCAGGGTCGAGGGCGGCTGGCGGGTCGGCGAGTATCCCGACCTCGCGCCGTTCGCCCGCCTGTGCGAGGGGCTCGGCGCGGGGCTGCTCCAGCTGCTGCCGCTCAACGACACGGGCGGCCAGAGCTCGCCCTATTCTGCGCTGTCGGCGTTCGCACTCCACCCGCTGTACATCCGGGTGCGCGACCTGCCCGAGGCGGCCGCGGCGCCCCGGGCCGTCGAGGCGCTCGAGTCCTTCGCCGCCGAGGCGCGCCCCGGCGAGCGCTTCCCGTACGGCGAATGCCTCGAAGCCAAGCTGACGGCGCTCAGGGCCGTCTACGAGGCGTCGGCCGATAGCATCGCCGCCGACGAGGGCCTGGCCGCCTTCGTGCGCGGGCGCCCGTGGCTGCGCGCCTACGCCGTCTACCGGCGGCTCAAGTCGTCGTACGGCGAGCGGGCCTGGCGCTCGTGGCCCGATCATCGGGATCCGACCCGCGACGAGATCGACGCGATGTGGGACGATCCGGCCGCCGGGCGGGAGCAGCTCTTCCACGCCTGGATGCAGCGGCGGGCGGCCGAGCAGTTCGGCGCTGCCGCCGAGGCGGTCGCCGGGATGGGCCTCGTCCTACTCGGCGACATACCCATACTGATGAACGACGACTCGGCCGACGTCTGGGCCGACCGCCGCTTCTTCGACGAGTCGCTCCGGGCCGGCGCGCCGCCCGATATGTACTCGTCGGTCGGCCAGAACTGGGGCTTCCCGATCTATGACTGGGACGCGATGGCCGAGGACGGCTACTCCTTCTGGCGCGCGCGCGTCGCCGAGGCGGCGAGGTACTACTCGGCTTACCGCATCGACCACGTGCTCGGCTTCTTCAGGATCTGGGCGCTCGGCGACCGCGACGAGACCGGCTGCCTCGGCCGTTTCGTCCCCGGGGCCGAGCTCGGCGCCGACGAACTGTCGCGGGCCGGCTTCTCCCCGGAGCGGCTGCGCTGGCTGTCAGAGCCGCATATACCCGGCGCCGAGCTCAGGGCCGCCGTGCCCGCGCCCGAGGCGGCCCTCGTCGTCGAAGCGGCGCTCGAGCGGATCGGCGGCGAGGACCTGTACCTGTTCAAGCGCTCGATACGGGGCGAGGCCGACCTGAGCGAGCTTCCGCTGAGCGGTGCCGCTATCGAATTCCTTAAGGCGCGCTGGCGCGATCGGGCCTTCCTGCCGATAGGCGGCGGACGCTTCTCTCCGACCTGGTCGTACCGCGGCGCCCGGGCCTGGGCTAGCCTCTCGGACGGCGAGAGGTCGGCTCTCGAGGCCATGATCGGCGCCGCGTCGGCGTCGGCCGAGCTCGGCTGGGAGGACCGCGGCCGCAGGCTCCTGTCGATGCTCGGCTCGGCCTCCGATATGCTGCCCTGCGCCGAGGACCTCGGCGCCGTACCGGACTGCGTGCCGAGGGTGCTCGCCGAGCTCGGGATACCGGGGCTCAGGGTGCCGCGCTGGATGAGGCGATGGGACGAGGCGGGCCAGCCGTTCAAGCCGCTGTCCGAGTACGGGGAGCTATCGGCCTGCACGCCGAGCGTCCACGACACCTCGACCCTGCGCGGCTGGTGGGAAGGGGAGGACGGCCGGGACGCCTTCGTCGAGGCCTATTGCCCCGAGCTGAGGCCGGCGCCGGCGCTGCTCGACCCCGACGGCGAGGGCGCCGTGCTGGCGGCCCTGGCCAAGGCGCCGTCCAGGCTGTTCGTCGTCCAGCTCCAGGACCTGCTCGACCTGTCTGCCCGCTATAGGTCGGACGATCCGAGCGGCGACAGGATCAACGTGCCGGGCAGCGTGGACGGCTTCAACTGGACCTGGCGCATGGGACCGGGGACGGAAGAACTCGGGCGCGACGCCGCGTGGACCGCTCGCGTCCGGGCCCGCTGCGGCCGATAAGGTAGTATGGCCCAAAGTACAAAAGATACTACGCGTCCGATCGTCGCCATAGCGGTAAGGAACCCCGTCGTTCTCGAGCAGGTCTCGCGCGAGCTGCGCTCGAGGGTGACGGGCGCGGAGGTAACGACTATCGTGGGGGACCGGGCTTTCCGCGAGACGATAGCGCGCGGAGCCGCCGCGTCCATCGACGCGCTCGTCGCGGACGCCGAGTGCGCGGAGCTGATCGCCGCGCTGTCGAGGCCCGAGGACCTGCCGCTGGTCGGGGTCATCGCGAGCGAGACCGGCGGTACCGGCCTCCCGCAGGCGATCGCCGCCGCCGGTTTCCCCCTGCTGCGCCAGTGCTCGGAGCCTAGGCCCTACGCCGAGGTCGCGGCCTGGGTGAACGGCGTCGTCGCGTCGCTGTCGAGGGCCGGCTGCCGCCGCGACTCGGTCGATTACGGCCAGCGCTACGAGGACCTGGTCCAGGCCTTGCCGGACATCGTCTACGAGCTCGACGTCGACGGCGTCATCACCTTCATAAACGACTCGGTCTCCATGCTCGGGTACGTCCCCGGAGACCTGATCGGCAAGCACTACTCGGTGCTGCTCCACGACGAGGACGCCGCGGCCGTCGACCGAGACAGGGTCCTGGTCGACTACGTCGGCTACCGGACCGGCGTCGCCCTCAGCCCGAAGCTGTTCAACGAGCGTCGCAGCATCGAGCGGCGCACGACCGACCTCGAGGTCAGGCTGAAGCGCAAGCGCGGAGCCAAGAACGGGCCTCCCGAGCTGATAGGCAGCGTCATCTCGTACGGCGAGATATCGTCGGCCGGCGAGTACGGCCGCGACGGCGCCAAGGAATTCAAGGGCTCGGTCGGCATCATCCGCGACGTCACGCTACGGCGCAAGTCGGAGGAGACGCTCCGCAAGCTGTACCAGGCCATAGACCAGCTCGGCTCGTGCGTCTTCGTCCTCAACCACGCGTTCGAGGTGGAGTACGTCAACCCGGCGTTCTTCATGCTCACGGGCTTCGCTCCGCCCGACGTGATCGGAGGCAACGTCTTCAGGTTCCTGGCCTTCCTGCCTGATAAGGTCGACGCCATACGCAAGCGGGTCCAGGACGGCTTCGAGGCGCGCGACGAGGTCCTCGTCCCGCGCATGGGCGGAGGTCAGTTCTGGGCGTCGCTGTCGCTGGCGCCGGTCAGGACGCCGTCCGGGGCGATCACCCACGCGATCGCCGTCATGGACGACATCAGCTCCAGGCGCTCGATGGACGAGCTGCTGCAGGGCGCCCGGCGCGAGGCCGAAGAGGCGAGCCGGGCGAAGTCGCGCTTCATCTCGAGCATGACGCACGAGCTGCATACGCCCATCGCAGGCATCATGGCGGCGGCGCGGTCGCTGCAGGGCTGCGGAGGCCAGGGCGATCCCGCCGCGCTCATACTCGATAACGCCCAGCGGCTCCTCGATATACTGAGCGGCATACTCGATTACGTCCGCTCCGAGAGCGACGACCTGGCCGTGCGGCGCGTATCCTTCCAGCTCGGCCCGTTCCTGGAACGGGCTTGCGGCCCCCATCGGGCCGCGGCCGAGGGCAAGGGCCTGTCCTTCTCGGTCGAGGCCGACTCGGGCGAGTCCGTCGAGAGCGACCCCGACCGGCTCGGCCGCGTCGTCGAGATACTGCTCGATAACGCTGTGCGCTACACCGGCTCGGGCTCTATACGGGTGACCGCCAGGATCGAGAGGCTCGAGGGCAACGTCCCCCACCTGATCGTCCACGTGGCCGATACGGGGCCGGGAATCGCGGACCAGGATAGGGAGCGAGTCTTCAAGCCCTTCTCGAAGACGGAACGGGCGCTTCGCGACGCGTCGGGCGGCTCGGGCGTCGGCCTCGCGCTCGCCAGGAACATCATGCAGGTGCTCGGCGGGGAGGTGCGCCTCGATAGCCGCCGCGGTGCCGGCTGCGATTTCTCGCTGATCCTGCCGACCGCATCCCCGGTCAGGGCCGAGCCCGCGGGGGCCGCCGATTATACGCTGCTCCTCGTCGACGATAACGAGGTGAACCTCGAGTACATGAGGACCCTTGTCGAGAACCGCGGCTATCGCGTGCTTAGCGCGGAGAGCGCCGCCGAGGCCTTCAGGGCGCTGGAGGCGCATTACGTCGACGCCTGCATCCTCGATATCCAGATGCCCGGCTATTCCGGCATAGAGCTGGCCAAGGCCATCCGAGCCTACGCCGGTCCCCGGTACTCCCCCGACATGCCCCTGTTCGCGATGACCGCCCACGATACGGCCGCCCTCGGCGAAGACGCCGGCCTGTTCGCCGCCGTATTCCCGAAGCCGACCGACATCGCCAGGCTGTCGGACGCCGTCGTCGCCACGATGGCCGAGCAGGATCGAGCCGCCAGCGCAGCCTTCCCGATGGCGTTCTGCGCGACCGGCTTCGGCCGTACGGCGGCCGTCGCGAGGATGCGCCTCGAGGTGGAATCGGCCATGACGGCCTTGACCCTGGCCTTGTCGGGCACGAGCGACGCGAGGGTCGACATACGGGCCGAGGCGGCCTCGCTATCGTCGGTCTTCAACCGCTTCTCGTGCAAGCCGGGCCAGGCTAAGGTCAGGCAGTTCATCGAGCATTATTCGGACGACGACAGGGACGCCCTGCGCTGCCTGCTCGAGCGGATAGGGCGCATCCTGAAGGAGGGCATAGACGCGATCGCGAACCTGCCCGGCGGGCGAGAATGAGGGCGCTGATCGTCGACGACGATGCCCTGAACAGGGATATACTGCGCAGGTTCCTCGGCCGGCTCGGCTACGATTGCGAGGAGGCGTCGAGCGGGCTCGAGGGCCTTGCCGCCAGCCGGAACGCCCGCTACGACGTCGCCCTGATCGACCTCGTGCTGCCGGACCTGGACGGCGTCGATACCGCGACGGCGATCCGCGAGGCCTGCGCGCCCCGGGATACGCCCATCCGGCTGATCGCCGTCACGGGCGCGCGCAGCGACGAGCGGGTCAGGCGCGCGTTCGACGCGGTCGTCGAGAAGCCGTATACGCTCGATGAACTGGCCGCGGTTATTTCAGCGCGATCCTAGCGCTTATCGAGAGCTCAAAGCTTGTAGTCTATTGACATTCTTTATCGTTTTCTGTATGTTAGTCCCAACATCGACGCAGGGTAGAGCAGTTGGCAGCTCGTCGGGCTCATAACCCGGAGGTCGTAGGTTCGAGTCCTACCCCTGCTAAAATAAAAGAACCGATCCTACTGGATCGGTTCTTTTTATTTTAACCAGCGGGGTAGGACTCGAACC
>ERZ795053.6456-NODE-6456-length-11687-cov-3.999226_pt1 | contig 11687 bp, 7 predicted proteins | sample MGYA00375137_ERZ795053 | MGnify/ENA primary metagenome ERZ795053 (study PRJEB30182, sample SAMN05720284) | activated sludge metagenome | isolation source: Anaerobic digester | place: Hong Kong | collected 2014-12-17 ... | reverse complement strand
CCTTGGCTTCCAGAGCGACAATCCACTCCAGCCCGTTCTCGCTCTCGGTAATAACGGCAAAGCGCGTGCCGGTAGCCTGTACAATAGCGTAGGTCGTCTGCACGGTTAAGCGCTGCTGTCGGTTAGCATCCTCCGCCAGGTCGTACACCACAATGCCGCCGCTTTGCCGGACCTCGATTTCGACCGTCTCGGCCTCGGGGAGATATTCCTCCACTCGCACCTCGCTGCCTTTCAGCAGTTCCATCGTCAACTGTTCACCGACCCGTACCAGCGCCCGGCCTTCGTGATCGACGGCAGCCGCCTGGTCGGCATTCAGCGGGGCTTGGTCCAGCACCCGAACCGCCCGGCGCTGCTCCCCTTGCCCGGCGAATACGCCTTCGCGAGCCGCTTCTAATACAATGCGATTCTCATTTTGTCCGTTTTGATACAATGTCTGATCCGGACCCAGAACCACATTGTTCGAGGAACAAGCCGATAACCAAATCGGCCAAACCAGAAGCCATACCCGCAAAATTTTTCCCGGAGACATAAAGCCCTCCATTAGCTTGACAATGAGCTAGCTCATTGTCGCAAAAGAACGTTCCCATAGAGAATTAACATCAGATTTTACTATACCTGACATGAAACGCAATAAATGAGTATACTCGCTATAGTTAAAATTGCTATGAGGCCAGACGCGCGTTTGTCGGCAAGGATGGCTACGGGTATAATCGCCGTTATTATGACGACAATCCGCACGTTTATTGCCATCGAACTACCGGACGAGGCTCGCCGGGTCGTAACTCAACTGCAAAACCGGCTCAAAGGTCTGGCCCCGCCCCACACCGTGCGCTGGACCGCGTCCCAAAATATCCACTTGACGCTTCATTTTCTAGGCGACATCCAGACCGACCAAATTGACAAAGTCAATGCGGCCCTACAAGCTTCGGCGCTAACTGCCCGCCCCTTCTCTTTGACCTTGAGCGAGTTAGGCTGCTTTCCCAACCTGCGCCGCCCGCGCATCCTGTGGGTCGGCGTCCACGGTGAAACCAAGCCGCTAATCGCCCTCCACCGTCATTTGGGTACAGCCCTACAGACCGCTATCAACTTCACCCCGGAGTCGCGCCCCTATGCGCCTCACTTAACCATTGGCCGCGTTAAATCCGGCGTTCCTGCCCGCCATGTCCAGCAGCTTAGCCAAACATTAGAAACAGAGCAAGCCGTGGGCCGGCTCGTCAAATTTGAAGTTGACCACATTAGCCTGATCAAAAGCGAGCTTAAACCCACCGGCTCTATATATACGCCTCTGGCTCACATTCCTTTAAATTCGTCTTAGTTTACGACATGTTCGTACAACCTTAGCAACTGTCCGACAACCACCGGCAAGCTAAAGCGAGCCTCAACCGTTTGCCGCGCCTGTTGCGACCAGGCTCGATAGCGTTCGTTATCCTCAAGAGTAGCCAACACCTGCGTTGCCAGCGTTTCGACCGCCCAATCCGCCGGCTGGCAAGCAACCTCCGGCGCCACACCGACCGGCGTCCCGACCACGGGCAGTCCGCAGGCCATCGCTTCCAAGACCGCCATCCCTTGCGATTCGTGCCACGATGTTTGGATATACAGATGACTGTCACCGTAGAGGCCAGGCATCTGCGGATACGCAATTTTTTTGTGCCAAACAACGTTTTGGGTTATATTGAGCCGATCTGCCTGCCCTTGGAGTTGGTATTCTAATGGGCCACGTCCAGCCAGATGGAGTGTCGCCGTTGGGCAGTCCTGAACCACTCGCTGAACTATCTCCAACAACAGAGCCTGATTTTTGACCGGAATCAGCGAGGCGGCCTGGACCAGAACCGGCGGGCCAGGAGATCGTTCATCACCTACCGGCCGGAACGTCTCAATATCGACGCCGGCGGGAATGTAGACCAATTTATGGGCCGGCAGGCCCAGCCGTTCGCCCTGTCTAATCTGATAGGCTGAGTTAGCTTGAATCGCAGCGGCTTTACGCAGAGCACAGCCGACCATCAGTCGCCGCAACAGAATGCGCTGCGCCCCATATTCGATATGAGGCAGATTGGTCAAATCCCAGCCCCCCAGCCGAACCACCAAGGGCCGGCGAATGATCTGCGCCGCCAGAGCCGCGGCCAAGCCCGGCTCGTCAGCCCAAAAGGCATGGATCAGATCGAACGGAGTGCGTCGATGCTGTCGGACAATGGCCCAAGCCGTTTGCCCATAAATCGCCGCCGACCGCCAGCCGAACTGCTGTCCGCCGCCGGTCGCGGTGTGGCTGAAATTACCAAAATCATAATGCCCCTTGACCGGATAACGCAGGCTAAATAGATGGACCTGGTGATGTTCCGCCAGCGCGACGATTAAATTTTGTAAGGCGGGGATTGCCCAATCGTCCGGGTGAGCGCTGAACCCCGGCACGACCATGGCCACTCTCATGACTAAACTCCTTGATTATTGGACCCAGCGTCCCGGCTGGCTTAAATTTGACCCGGTGACCAACAATTGGCTGATCATCTTTTCCGGCACAGCCATGCGTATCGGTTTGAACTTTTTGGCCGGGATTATCATCACCCGCTCTCTGGGGCCAGCCGATTTTGGTATCTATTCGGTGCTGCTGGCCGCGGCCAGTCTGATCGGCGTGGCCGTCGATTTTGGCCTAACCGAGGCCGCCGTCAAAACCATCGCCGTGGCCTGGACCGCCAGCCGGCTCGAAGCCGTCCGCCAGAGCCGGCTCTTTTTTTGGCTCAAGCTGGGCTTGGCCGGATTAGGCGTAGCCCTGTCGCTCTTGCTGGCCCCGCTGATTGTGCCCTATCTCTTACAGTTGCCCGGCTACGGCTGGTTATTCGCCTTGACTTTAGTCGGGGTAGTAACGACCACTTTAAGTGGATCGGTCAACGCTATTTTGCAGGCAATCGGCAAATTTAGCCAGATTTCGATGGTGTTGATCATCAGCTCTGGCTGTAGTTTGATGTTGGCAGTCGGGCTGGCCCTCTTGGGCCAGTTGAACTTGGTCACCACACTCCTTGTTGTGAGTGCGGGAACCAGTTTGATCGGGTTTATTATCGGCTACCGCGCCCTGCCCACCGATTGGCCATCGATAGTTTCGTTTGCCAAGCAGCCCCGCCTGGAGACCGGCTGGCGAGAGCCGGCCCAAGCGCTGTTTCGCTTCGGGGGGTGGTTGTGGCTGGCTAATATCGGCAAAGTGCTGCTGGCCTATCTCGATATGTTTCTGGTCAACTTATGGCTCGATCCGATCACCGTTGGCGTTTATGCTCTGGCCTTGGGCTTGTCGCGTCGGACGGAAATCGTCAACCACAGTCTCTACACCGTACTGTTGCCAATGGCCTCGGCCCTGAAATCGGGACGGGCTATCGGGGCCTATCTTTACCAGGGGTTGATCCGCAGCGCGTTGGTGAGTCTGCTGCTGTTGCTCCTCATCCCTGTGAGCGAGTGGTTCATCCCGTTCATTTACGGTGGCGAGTTCGCCCCGGCCGTCCGTCTTTTTCAGTTGATGCTTGGTCTGGCCATCTTCGATATTCTAACCCTGCCGCCGCTGCTGCTGATCTACACTTTTGAACGTTCCCACATCGCGGCGCTGGCCGAGGGGCTGCGGGTCGTGATTATGGTCGTCGCCAGCCTATGGTTGGTTTCGAGTCTGGGCGTCTACGGCGTGATCGTGGCTAAGTTGATCGCCAAGGTGGTAGGTGTGGTGGTAACGCTGGGGCTGCTGCTGCGCCATTACCTTCAACTGCGTAAGACAAATCGCTAATTACCGGAGCGACAACGCTTGCTTTGTCAGCCGTTGTGGGTCAAAGTAAACTTTGACGCTCCGGATACAGGAGGCTAACCCATCGCCATTCCTCACATTATCATCCTTAACTACGCCTTCGATCCGATGGACGAGACCACTAACGATTTACTGCGCCACTACTTTTCTCTGTCGGCCTGGGCCGAGAGTGTGGCCGAGGCCGGTGCTAAGGTCACAGTCTTTCAGCGCTATTCCCACCCGGCAACCGTGACCCAAAATGGCGTAACCTATCATTTCATAGCCGATCGATGGGGGGCGCGCTTGCGCGGCTGGCAAATGCCCCGGGCTATGCACCGGGACGTCCGGACGGCGATCAACCCCCAGGAACCAACCGTCATCCACGTTAACGGTCTGCTCTTTCCGCTGCAAATTCGACACCTGCGGGCCTTACTGCCCCGCTCCTGCGCCCTTGTGGTTCAACACCACGCCGAGGTTCCCTGGCCGGCTGCGTCGCGCCGGTTGCAGCACTGGGCGCTGGCCGGTGCCGATGGCTTTCTCTTCACCAACCACGACCTGGCCCAGCCGTGGCTGGAAAGCGGCGTCATTGCTTCACCGGCATTAATCCACGCCGTGATGGAAACCTCGTCGCCGCTGGCTTTTGAAGCGCGAGCAACAGCGCGAGTCAAGAGCGGGCTGCACGGGCGGCCGGTGATTTTGTGGACCGGCAATCTCAAACCGAACAAAGATCCGCTGACCATTCTCGCCGGCTTCGAGCGGGTCTTGGTCGCTGCGCCGGAGGCACGGTTGTATATGGCCTATCGTTGTGGGGACATCCTACCGCAGGTAGAGGCGCGTATCGCCCAGAGTGAGTTGTTATCCGCTGCCGTCATCCTGTTAGGAGCAATTCCTCACGCCGAAATCGCCGCCTACTACAACAGCGCCGATATCTTCGTGCAAGGCAGCGCCAGAGAAGGCAGCGGCATCGCCTTACTCGATGCCTTAGCCTGCGGCGTTGTGCCGGTCGTGACCGATATCCCGTCCTTTCGGACGATCACCGCCGACGGGCAGGTTGGTCATTTGTGGCCCGTTGGCGATGTAAATGGTTTCACCGAGGCGCTACGCACAGCCATCGACCGGCTGGATGAACGCCAGTCCCGGCAGATACGGCGCTTCTTTGAAACGCACTGGCATTTTTCGATGTTGGGGCGGAACGCATTGCAAGTGTATGAAGCGGTATTAAACGACCGCTTGGGGCTAACGCCTTCAGACGGCCGCCGGCCGACCACCGACCGCCTGCTATAAACCGCTTTTATGGGGTTTTATTGTTTACTTTCAAGGGAGTCCAACAGAAGCCCCGCTACAGTAATGGGAATGAAAATTTACTGGAGCGACAAAGCTTACTTTGTCATTCACGGTTAGGTCAAAGTAAGCTTTGTCGCTCCAGCCAGTTATATTCAGAGGAGGCGTTCCGTTCAGGATTGGTAATGCGGCGCGAGCCTTCTACCTGGTTTTAGCCGGCGTCGGACCGCTGTGATACCTATGGCCATAACTGCGGCCGTCAATACCGCCAGAAGTCGCAACCCCGGATTGAATGCAAAAAAGTTACTCGCTGTGCTGATGTAGCGAAAGGCCGGTGGGGTCGCCAGCAGATGGTGGATTAACGGCAACAGTACGTAGCTTAACCCCACCCCGGCCAGGAACAACGCGCTCGCAGTAGGGAACTCCCTGTGCCGCCAGATCCGTAGCCCACTCATCATCACCAGCCAAACTAATCCGGCCAGTAGTCCGCCCATTGCCAGCAGCCAGACGGTCATGTGGCTAACCGATAACCCCCGACTGGGCAGTTCAATAGCCCGCAGCAGCATCAACGCCGGCATCAGCCCGATCCCATCGGCAGCCAACCAGATCAAATCCCACGGACGGTCAGCGGCCCATTGGCCCGGTAGTAATGCTATAGCCAACCCGACCAAGGTCGCGGCCACGCAGCCTGCCGCTAGACTCGGCGGCAGGGTAGGCGAGTTAACTGTCATCGTAATTGCCGGAATACCGATGCTGAGAGGAATGACGCAGCCCAACCACACCTGCCACCAAAGGGCGGGTACAAACGTCTGCTTCCGCCAGGCGGCAATCCGGGCCGCCAGCCAATAGGCGGCGATGTAGAGGAGCATCACTGCTCCGGTCGCAACCAGGCCGGCCATCCAATAGCGGCTGATAGTTATGGGGTCAAACGGTTGGGCCGGCGGTATGCCCACCGTGGTATGACCGTACAAGAAAATCGCATATCGGTCAGCCAGACTATACCAGTAATAAAAGAGACCAAGAATGAAGATCGAGACAAGCGATGACTCCCAGAGCATCCGTTGCCAGTTTGTGGACCAAGTAGTTTTCATAAGCCTTTCTATTTCGAAGTTCGCCTGAAGGTTTTCATACCTTGTGGGCGTCGAGGTAGCGTTTCCACTCACGGCGCGGTATCGGTTAGAAGCAGTTCGCCTTGCTCACCCTGGTTGAGGATCAAATGAACAATCTGTTGGGTCCAGGTCGTGCCTGACCGGGGGTAAGTCACGACGAATACATCATCGTCGTGGACGACAAATTCATCAGCCAGGCTGTCCATTATCGATTGGGTGATAAATGGCGGAAAGGGAATTTGCCCCCTGCGCCATCGTTGACGAACGTACAAGGATACTCTGACATCGTTTAATTCCTTTCTTCTGGTTTATTATCACCTCGACTACTGACATCGACAAAATACCCACAACCAAACTATACCCAACCCTTCACCTCATCTAATCCGCATTTGACACCAACATTAAGATATCGGTATAATCCGAACTCTCAACAACTGCTTCCTCTCGAATCCAAATAGCTAAGCCTGATAATCTTGGAAACCAACCCTGCGCGTTCCGTCCTATGTTCTATACGCGGGACGTGGAACGTAGGGCGTAAACCATAGGAGCGACAAAGCTTGCTTTGTCATAGAAGGTATAATCAAAGCAAGCTTTGCTGCTCCTTTTATAGTATCAAAGGAGATCCCCATGACCCAACATGAAAAAATCATTGCGGCGGTGCAAGAAGCCAACGTGCGACTGGTGCGCTTTCTCTACTGCGACAACGGCTGCACCATTCGCGGCAAGTTAGCTCCTAGCTACAGCCTGGCCGCCCGGCTGGAAAGCGGGATGGGCCTGACCGTGGCCATGCAGGCCATGAACATGCTCGATCAACTGCAAGCTGTGGAAGGTATGGGGCCGGTCGGCGAAATCCGATTAGTGCCCGACCCCGACAGCTTCGTTGTTTTGCCCTACGCGCCTCACAGCGCGGCCATGATGTGCGACATGCTAGCCTTGGACGGCCAACCTTGGGGCGCATGCCCGCGCAGCTTCCTCAAACGGATGATCGACCGCGCCGCCGAGCAGGGATTGATGGTGCAGGCCGCGCTGGAAAATGAGTTCAGCCTGCTCAAAGTTGATGACCAGGGTAACTATACGCCGATCGACGCCGCCCTCTGTTTCAGTTCGGTGGCGATGACTGCCGCCGCCGAAGTTATGGATGCGATTGTGGCCGCTCTGGAAGCGCAGGGGATACCCATCGATGCATACTACCCAGAGTTAGGCCACGGCCAGCACGAACTACCCATTCGCCACGCTCCGGTCTTACGGGCCGCCGACAACCAGATTTGGTTCCGCGAAACCGTGCGCAATGTGGCGGCGCAGCACGGCCTGCTGGCCTCGCTGGCTCCCAAACCGAATCCCGAGCAGGCCGGCAACAGCGCCCATATCCACTGGAGCATGTGGGATAGCGACGGAAAGACCAACCTGTTCTACGATCCCAATGATCGCTACAAATTGAGCGAGATGGGGTACCATTTTATGGCCGGCGTGCTGGCGCACTTGCCCGGCTTGCTGGCCCTGACCGCCCCCAGCTTCAACTCCTACCGGCGCTTGCAGCCCCATTTCTGGAGCAGCGCCTACACCGCCTGGGGGCCCGACAATCGTGAGGCTGCCGTTCGCGTTGCTTCCGGTCTATGGGGCCATGAAGCCGACAGCGTCAATTTGGAGTTGAAACCCAGCGATCCCAGCAACAATCCTTACCTGGCCCTGGGCGGCTTAATCGCGGCCGGGCTGGATGGTCTGGCCCGCCAACTCACGCCCAGCGAACCCACCCTCATCGACCCCGGCAACTACGGCGACGAGGAGCGCGCCGAGCGCGGCATCGCCCGCTATCCCACTACCCAGGCCGAAGCCCTGGATGCGCTAGAACAGGACAGCGTATTGATGGATGCCTTGGGACCGATACTGAGCAGGTCTTACCTCACCGTCAAACGCTCCGAGTATGAAGCCTTTGCCGCCGCCGATCTGGATTTTGAGATTAAGCATCATATTTACAAATTCTAAAAGCGAGGCTTATGGACTTAACATCCTTCCCCATCATCGATCATCACGCCCACCCGCTGCTCAAGCCGGAGGCAACCGCCGATCCGGTTGGCTTTCGGCAGTGGTTCACCGAATCGACCGATCCGACCATCCACGCCGAGCACGTGCCTAACAGCCTCTTCTTTCGCACCGGTCTACGCTGGCTGGCCGAACTCCTTGACTGCGAACCGACGCTCGATGACTATTTAGCCGCCCGCGCCTCCCAACCCTACGATGACTGGTGCCGGCGGCTGTTTACCGAGGCCAACATTAGCTTGCTCCTGTGCGACTACGGCTATACCGGCCCGCTGGCCTACGCCCATTCTGAAATGCAAGGGCTGCTACCCTGCCGTGTCGAGCCGATTCTGCGGCTGGAGGTATTGGCCCAAGATTTGATTGTCCGGCACGAAACGTTCGAGGATATGCGTGAAGATTTTGTCGCCACGGTAGGTCGCGCCCGTAGCGAGGGCTATGTCGCGCTTAAGAGTATCATCGCCTATCGCAGCGGTCTGGTGGTCGAGGCGGCGCCGCCGGAGGAAGCCGCTGCTGCCTTTGCCCCGCTCAAGGAAGTCGCTCGCCGCACCGGCCAAGTCCGGCTGGCCAGTAAACCTCTGGGCGATTACCTGCTCGGCCTGGCCGTTGAGCAAGCCGCTGCCCAGAACCTGCCGCTGCAAATTCACACCGGCTTCGGCGACCGCGACGCCGATTTGCGGTGGGCTAATCCCCTCCATCTACGCGCCCTGATTGAACGGGCCAACTGTCCCTTGGTGCTGCTGCATGCCGGCTGGCCCTACTATCGCGAACTGGCCCACCTGGCCGCCATTTATCCCAACGTCTGGCTCGATCTGTCGCTGGCGATCCCATTTGCTACCACCGGCATCCCGGCCATGTTACGCGATATTCTGGGAATGGCCCCCTTGAGCAAAGTCATGTTCGCCACTGACGCCTTCACCATGCCGGAGATCTTCTGGCTGGCCGCCCGCTGGGGCCGCTGGGGCTTAGGCCGCATCCTAGACGAGTTTATCGCCGAACAATTTCTCAGCCCCGCTGAAGCCGAGTCCGCCGCCGCAGCCATCTTAAGCGGCACGGCCCAGCGCCTATACATGGTGTAAAGACTGGTACACTTCCCCATCGAATTATCAATTATCAATTATCAACTGCTTCTCCACCGCATAATCCGGCAGCGGTTCGCCGTCTTTGAAGGCGGGCAGCCGGTCGCCGGTTTGGTAATTGTAGAGACCGGCCACCAGCCGATATTCACCGGGCGGGAGATCCGATAGATCGAGCGGATGGGCATCGACGATCACCTCGCCGGCGGCCCACAGTGTAGTGGGATAGTCGCCGGCTACGGGCGGCCCGTCGAAGCCGCGAACTTGCTGGCCGTCGTGCCACAGTTGGATGAAGACGGTGTAGTCGGCGGTGGGCTGCGCCTGAGCCAGCCAGGTGAAGATGACGGTACAACCGGAGGTACGGCTGTCGCAGTTTTGTAGGCTAACTTCGGCCAATTGAATGTTATCGCCAAAATCAGCCAGCGGCGGCGATGGGGCCTTCGGCCAGGCGTTCGGAATGAGCTTGATCTGAGCAACCGTCGGCTCAACCTCGCTGCCGTTCGGAGCGATAGCCGGCAAACCGGGGCGACCCGGCTCATTTATATTGAAGAGACCGACGTTAACCAGCAGGCGGGTGGGCGCGGCAGCCCCGCCGTTAACTAGCACCGGGTAGGTGTCAACCACAATTTGCCCTGGCTCCAGCGTGGTCGTAGGTCGCAGACCCAGGCCGGGGTAGGTGTTGAACTGGCCCACGCTTTCATGGTCGCGCCCGATCAGATGAACGAAGACGCTGTAGTCGGTGGTCATCGGCTTAAGCGCCTGCCAGGTGACGGTCACCGGTACGCGCTCGCCGGGCCGCACGACGTCTGCGCCGACATCGACCGCAATGAGCTTCATCTCATCGTTGAAAGTCCAATCCAGGCGGGGTAGGTCGGCCGGCAGATCAGCCTCGGTCAGTAGGGTAGGTGGATGGTACTCGCGGGCGACAACGCCGAACGGCAGCCACAGCGCCAGCCCCAACATCAGGGCGATCAATGTGCCTAGCACCGGCAGCCGCAGTCGGGGCAAGGTAATCATCCACCAGCCCCAGATCGTGACAATGGCAATCGAGCCAAGCGCCGGCAGTATCTGTCGCCCCTGAATTCCGCCCTCAATACTGACCAGCCGGGCAAGCGAAAAAGCTAAAGCCAAGGGAAAAATGAGGTGCAGGATGAGCGGCAGGAGGGAGGAGGGACGTAGTGCGTAGTGCGTAGTGCGTAGGGTGGTTATCGGTGTTTTAGGTTCATCATTTACCCCGACTTTTTCGGCCTTCACTTTTTCTTGTTCATCATTCATCCTTCCTCGTGCATAATTCATAATGATGATTGTGGCGGCCATCGTCAGGCCGATTAATCCAACGCGGGGCAGGAGGCGATAGAAGAAGTAAAGCCATTCCGGGCCGGCGATGTTGAGCCAGCCGAAGGTGGCCCAGAACGAGACTTCGCCGGTGGAGAGGATGTAGAGAAAGTTGCTGAGGGTCAGCGGCTGGGGATCGACGTTGAAGTAGATTTTATAGAGACCGCTTTGGAAGAAGTCGCCGTAGAGCTGGAAGTTGCGCCAGTACCACCAGCCGCCGACCAGCCCAAACAGCAGCCCGATGATTACGCCGTCCCGCCAGAGTAGCTGGGCCGCGCCGGGTTGTTTGCGGGTGGTAATCGCCGTAATCAGCATCGCGACCACAGCTACCAAGCCAAACGACAGGCCGGTCATTTTTGAGAGCGAGATAAGGCCCAACACTAGACCCAACGCTACGGCGCGGTAGGGTCGAACGCTAGGGCCGTACAATACATAGCGTTGGGCTAGCCATAAGCCAATAGCGCAGAAAGCAATGTTGGCCGGTTCATTGGCAACCGAAGCGGTGATGAAGGCGAACATCGGCTGGCAGGCAACGAAGAGAGTGACAAGGGTAGGGAATAGAGAATGTAGAATGTAGAATGAAGAATGGAAATTGGGAAATTGGTAGGCGGCGAGGTCGAGGGCGGTGAGGTAGATGAAGATGATGGTGATGAGGCCGAAGGTGATGGAGTAGAGGCGAAGAATATGGACGGTCAGGGCCAGGCCGTGATAAGGAAAGCTTTCGTCGGGTGAATGGAGGTAGTTGTTTTTATTGCCGGGATCGAGAGCGTAGCCGAGCGAGCGATGCGGGTTGCGGGCGCGTTCGGCGTAGCCATCGAAGGCGTCTAACTCGAAGGGTTGGACCAGCAGCGCGCCGATGACGTAGTAGAGCGGCGGCTGCTGCCCGCCCCAGATGCCTTGACCGGGCAGCATGACCGGCAGGCCATTCCCCTCGGCGATGTATTTGACGTGACCGGTGTGAGTCCACTCGTCCGGCGCTTCAAAGATGGGCACGATGAAGAAGTAGGTTAGGGCGCAGACCAGGTAGATGCCCAGCGCCAGCCATAAGCCGGGATTGGCTCTGGGAGACAGGGGGGTAAACGTCGGCGTAGCAGGAGG
>ERZ795053.6454-NODE-6454-length-11688-cov-14.623485_pt1 | contig 11688 bp, 8 predicted proteins | sample MGYA00375137_ERZ795053 | MGnify/ENA primary metagenome ERZ795053 (study PRJEB30182, sample SAMN05720284) | activated sludge metagenome | isolation source: Anaerobic digester | place: Hong Kong | collected 2014-12-17 ... | reverse complement strand
ACTCCTGCCTGATGAAAATTTCACTCCAGTATTCCGCTGAATTCATATACCCGTTCATCTGGTTTCCGCTGTTATTTAAAACAGCACTGTACCTGAAAGGAACATTATGATAGCCCGGCAGGATCCAGACAGTTTTCATCCTGACAGTTTTAATTGATATACGGTTGTTCTTTATTGTTCCGGAAACAGTTTCAATTCTTTCCAGTTCACGCTGAATCCAGTGAAGAGTCCCTGAGATATTCTTTCCTGAAACAGTTATCTTCAGAATGCCGCTGAATTTTCCGCTTGTATTAATCCATACACCGCTGATTCCCCTGATCTTTTCACTTTCAATACGTTCCGCTTCTGTTTTCTCTTTTTCAAGACGTTGAGCTTCAAGCTGGTCTTTTTCAATACGCTCCGCCTCTTTTTTACCCGATTCTCTCAATCTGACAATTGACTCTTTAATGATCTTCATCTCATCAGGTGTAATTATTTTTACCTTTCGCCCGACATCAGTTTTACTTTCTTCTATTCTTTTTTCCCTTTCATTAAAGTAGTCCCGTTCACGAAGAAGTATTATCCTCTCTCTTCTTTTCCCGCTTTCCCTCAGAATCTCAGGGGTCAGGGAAGTATTCAGCTCCTGCAAAATTGAAGCAGCCTCCTGCTCAGACATCTCCGCAGCTTCAAAGCCTGACTCACACTCCAGGGTAAAATCCCGCGCCATATCAGTGAGAGGTTCGCCGCAGTTCGCGCAGAAATCGGAATACTGAAGGGAATTGCATCCACCGCATGTATAACCTTCAATGCATGCGCCGCAGAATGAGCAGTACACTCCGCTGTTCATCTCTCCGCATACAGGGCAGGCCTTCTCCGTACTTTCAAATCCGTTTCCGCACTCTTCACAGAACATTGCATCAGCGTCATTAACATGGGAACATGAGCGGCAGACACGCCCTTCTGCACGGTCTTCATTCTGTTTTTCCCTCTCCTGCCATCTCTCCTGAAATTTTACTTCTGACATGTTTTAAATTTTCCCCTGTAAAATTATCACCGCTACTGTTTAACAAATATCTGCTGTTTTCTTTCTTTTGAATTATCTATAAAGTACCCGTTCAGTACTGTCCCTGAAGCATTAACAGTTCCGCAGAAACTGAAATGTCCTGACTCACCTGAAATATTCCTGATCTGTGTACTATGAAACTGAAAATTATTACCATCCCATTTACCTGCAAGGGTAAAGACACACTCCCTGAATCCGCCCCCCCACGTTTTCCAGTGGCTGCTCCCTGTAAGAGAATTCCCGGAAAGCGTGAGCTTCATTGTTTCAATCCAGCGGGGGTCTGTTGATATCCATATACCTGCAATCCTGTTATTATATATTTCCCTCTCCCTGCGTTCCTTTTCAAGCCTCTGCCGCTCCTCCTCTTCCTTTCGCGCGGTCTCCTCCCTGACTTTCACCACTTCATCAACGCGCTCGCTCTCTTCTGCGACAAAACCCCGCAATCGTTCAACGGTTTTCTTCACCTGTTCCATATCTTCAGCAGAAAGCATCTTCACTTTAATGCCGCGGGATGATTTATAATCCTCTATCCTCTTCTCCCTCTCATCAAAATACTCTCTCTCTTTAAGGAGGATGAGCCTCTGCCTTTTCTTTTCGAACTCCTTCTGCATTTCAGGGGTCAGTGAATCATTAAGCTCCTGTATAATTGCATGGGCCTCCTGCTCAGACATAACCTGCAGTTCAGCGGGCTCTTCATTTTCTTTCTCCATTTCACGCGCCATGTCTGAAAGGGGGGTACCGCAGTTCAGGCAGAAATCGGTATACTGAAGAGTGTTGCATTTCACGCAGGTAAAGCCCGCGGTATTGGACCCGCAGAACACACAGTACACACCGCTGTTCATCTCTCCGCATACAGGACACGGTTTTTCTATACTGTCAAATCCGGCACCGCACTCTTCACAGAACATTGCTTCAGCATCATTGATATGTGAACAGGACCGGCATATCCTCCCCTCCGCAGTCTCACTAAACCTCTTCTGCTGTTCCTCTCTTCTCTCCCTGTAATTCTCTTCAGACATTACCAAACTCCATGATTCCCTGTTATGCAAAACTCCCTGCAGCCTGATTTCTCCGCAGACTTACCCTGTGAATACTCCGTCCTTCAATTTACCTTTTCCCCTTTGTGGACGGACCAGTATCCGACCCCATAAATTCACCATCCTTCCATTCACCCTTTTGCACAGTTCCGTCAGCATAAGTCAGTGTTCCATGACCATTCTTTTGGCCATCCCTGACCTCACCCTCATACCTGCTCCCGTCAGCATAGGTAAGGACGCATTTGCCGTGAGCTACCCCGGATTTCCATCCACCTTTATATACGCTTCCATCAGCGTAGTGTAATATGCCGTAACCATCCATCTCATTATTGATCCATTCGCCGTCATACTTCCCCCCTTCAGAGTAAGTATACACGCCGTGGCCGTGCCTGTTATTATCTTTCCACTCACCGGTGTACTTATCCCCATCGGAAAAATTATAGGTGCCGTGCCCGTGACGTTTACTGTTTTTAAACTCACCGAAATAGCTGTCTCCATTTTTATAATTCTCCGTTTTAACTTCACCCCCTGCCGCAGTGAACTTACCGCTTTTTATAAAAGAAACAGCCTTATCACTTTTAATCTTTTCCTCCACCCATTTCTCATAATAGATAAAGAGCGGAACCATAAAGAGAGCAGAGACCCCGGCTGTAGAGATTATACCTGCTGCTGTGACTACAGGTTTATAATCATAATAAAAATTATAAGTATTATTTTTAATGAATATTGCTGCTACACTCCCGAGGGAGAAAATGCAGAGCATAAGAGCGGGGATAAAAAAGAAAAGATGGTTATAACTGAAGTATGTTATATAGAGATCTTTTTTCCTCATAAATCCTGTGTTACCAGTGCCCCCTGAATAGTATTTAACATTGATCATATCCTGGTCTTTCAGTTTGCTGATATCAGCCTTTGACAGCGCAGGCTCAATCAGCACCAGGTTTCCATTTACCAGTGTCCTTTTCGAAGAGACTGTTTCTGTTTCATAAATATTGGACCATTTCTGCGGGACCGGAATCCTCGCATCCGGTGAAAATCCCGGGAAGCTGTATAGAGAAAACATCAACCCTGTAAGAAGAAAGAGTGAAACAGCAATACTGAGAAGAGAAGCCGCACCTGCCGCAACTACAACCCTGCGGAGTTTACCTGTAATCCTTAAGGCCTCCTTTATCTTCCGCTCACGTATATATTCAACATTCCCTGACAGAATCTCCATGAGGTTACTCCAGGTCTTGTCCATGGAGCCCCAGTCCATTTCAAAACTTTCCGGAACCTCCTGCCTCCTGAGCCAGATATAGAGAATAGAATTTCTGTTCATCAGTTCCTTTAGCGCTTTCTCCCTGGAGCCCTTAGGGATTTTTATTAAATCATTAACTCCCGACATCTCATAATCATCATCAGCAAAGGGCTTAATTTTATCACCGGCAAATGAGAGATAGATATTGCTTACAATCGAAATTCTTTTTGTCTTATCGCCTTCTTTTTTATAATTGGCAACCTGTTCCCTTATAAGAGGGGTTATCTCCTTATCAATGGTATCAAGCCATGGGTACAGATCGGATTTCTTCTCCTCCAGTATAAGGGAGGCCATTGTTTCAGGATCTCTTCTTAAAATGTCGATAAAATCATTTATCTTTTTCAGTTTTGTTTTATCATCAATTCTGCAAGGGAGGTTCGGTTCAAGGAGATACAGCAGTGTGGAGACCTTGAGGTCATCATCAATGTCCGACTCCCTGATAGCAGTAATATCATCACTGAGCCTGTCAAATCCGGACCGGGAAGCCCACTTCTCAAGCTCCGCACGCATCAGTACCTTTTTGGCAAGCTCCCTGTCTGAGTCAATGGCAGCAGCAACCTCCTCCATTGAGTTTAATGTCCTGTTTCCGAATTTCAGCGGATCAAAATCCCTGAGCGGCGCGTTTTCAAAAACCGGAACATCCTTACCCGCAAGCCACTGAGACACCTCCGTGAATCCCCAGCGTTTATCATGACGCACAGTGAGGAGACCCTGAATGAGTTTCTTCATCCGGGGCGAGATGTTTTTCGCCTCAGGGCGGGTAAGGATATCTTCAATTATGCGCCCCTGTATGGTGTCACGCATAATGTGCATCTCACTTCTGCCGGAGAAGATGTTCACACCTGTGAGGAGTTCAAAAACAGTTATACCAAGCGCGTAATAATCGACTTCAGGACCTATGAGGATCTTTGATTTATTGTCATCCTTTGCCACACCGTAAAGCTCCGGCGCGGCATACCCGGTTGTCCTTGAACCGGTTGATGTCATCTTCTTGCTCATCCCCCCCTCAACATCCAGGTCAGAGGATATGCCGAAGTCACCTATAATTATGTTCATATCATCAATGCTTCTGCAGAAAAGATTCAGAGGTTTTATATCGCGGTGTATAATACCCTTTTCGTGAAAATAGTGGAATGCATTCACGGTCTCAGCAACGACTTTTACAACCTTATCTTCAGATATCGGGAGATATTTATACTTACCATCGGGCCCTGTATCAGCGAGAGTCCCGCCCGGTGCGTATTCCATTATTTCATAGAACCTGTTTCTGAATTCTCCATATTCATACAGCCTGATTATATCCGGGTGATCGAGATTCTTTATCTTTGCCAGTATTTCAGTTTTAGGTTTCATGTTGGAGTGGTAGTATTTTACAACTGCAGTATCACTCCCCTTTTTAGCAAGGTAGATCTCCGCTTCACCTGTTGCAGATGAGAGGATTGAGGTTACAGTATAGCCGCAGATTTCAGCGCCAATCATATAATCATCACAGGCAGGTTCGCTTACCGGTGACTGGCTGTTAAGGTCAAAACCGGCAGTAGGCTTCCCTGCCTCGCTGTTAAGCTGAAAGCTCTCAGTGGAACTATTGCTCTCACTGTTCAGGTCAAAAGCCGCTGTGGAATCATCACTCCCGCTGTTCAGATCAAAAGACTCTGTTTTATTTTCATCGTATTCCATATTGTTAACACCTTTATTTAATACAGTATTTCAGATCATCCCCACAGAGACTCTCTACCATCTTCTTCTTATATAAATCACAGCCCCTGCTATTAAGAGGCCCCAGAGAATAACATCTGACCAGAAATCATACCTCTGTTTCTCCAGCTTTTTCCTGGCCTTTTTAAGAAGGTTCTGCGCTGCACGGTTTTTACTGTCACTGCTCAGCACTTCTTCAAGGAGATCAACAGATTCACCATACTCCTTTTTTCTGTAGAGAGAGAGTGCTTCATTGGTTTTTTTATAATTCAGCTGTTTCTGTTTAATCAGTTCAGTCCCCTTCTCTTTTTCATCAACCTGCTCAAGGAGGGAAGTTATCAGGATATTCTCTTTATTTATATCACTGTTAACTTTCAGAAAATCATCAATACTGTTTCTCGCGTCGCTGTATTTTTTCTTTGCAATAAAGAGGTAAACTTTTTTCCGCAAAGCTTTCACACCTGCCAGAGCTTCCGGGGTGAGGTTTTTCTCAGTTGCGGCAATTTCCCTCCCTTTAATAATCTCAGCCATTGATGCTGCAGCATTATTATCGCTGTTCAAATCGAGAATCATTGCCACTGTTCGCTTTGCCTCATCAAGATTATCCCCCTTCAGTTCTCCCCTTGCTTTAACCGCGAGTTCCGATTCCTGCTGTTCAATCCTTGTATTAACAAGATCCTGGAGATGAAGATATAGCTTCGATTTTACTGTCTCCTCTGAATCAACAGATTCAAGGAGTTCCCTGGCACTGATGGTATCGTCCGCAGCAATGGCCTCTGTAACTCCCTTCAAACTGTATTCACGGTAAAGCGAAGAGCCGGAGTTTACCAGGAGCAGTACAATACCCAGTGCAGCAACAGGCCAGAGCATGAGCTCCCTCCTCCACGCAATTACAGCAGCCCAGATAAAAAAAACAATCTGTGCAGCAGCAATCGCGGCAATATCCCAGTGGCCGGCAACATGGAAAAATGATACAACAGTAAAGAGAGCAACCGGGATCAGGTACGCGTAGTTTTCTTTTAACTCTATAAAAAATTCTTTAATTTCCATCAACAGTCTCCAACGCCTGAATATATACCGGTTGGTTAATGAATATCCATGTATATAGTTCAGTTCTTATATGAAATAATTTTAATGTTCTGCTGTTTTGTGAAAGCTTTTTAAAGACTCCATTAATACAACTTCGCATCAGTACCGGTACGCCATTAGAGCAAGAGTAGAGAGATCTCTTCATCTCCCTGAAAAACTCTCTCTCTTCTGAACGGAGTCTTTTATTATGCGGAAAGCTTCTGTAAATATTATTGAAATGAATACAACGCATTGTCTTTATGCAAATGGCATGATATATATTTTCAATCCTTTTTTAAAACATTGTGTAAAGTAATCATAAAAAAGGGGGAACTTTTAGTAATTAATCGTTTAAACTACATCGAACAATAATCTTAACGATTATCATTTAGAAGCATACACAGTTAAAGTACAAATACCCGGTATAAAGCCATGCTGCTGTAAAAAATTTTAACTGTATGAAAATCATACTGCAGAAAAGTTAGCACAAAACATGATGCTTATGACACTATGAATTATACACTTGAATATTCATCCATATCTGAAAAAATTTATTTGAGTAAGGCGAAATTTAACATTGATGACGAAATTGTTGGTTTAAAAATCATAATTATTAAAGTATGTCATTGCGAACGACCGGAGGGAGTGTGGCAATCTGTTAAGGATAGGAAGAGTTCCGGCTAATACTGAATATTTTCTATCATGGACAGATTGCTTCGTCGCTTATGCTCCTCGCAATGACTACTCTTAAAATAAATGTTAACAATAAAACGCCTGACTCGAGTAATTTATTTAATGCATGAAGAGATTTATAAAAACCGGGAGAAATGAATGGCAACACATATCGATTTAGCCGTAAAACTATTGAGGGACGCTGCAATCTTTTTCAGAAACGTTGGAGAACAGAATCCTGAGCTGAAAGAGAAGATGAAGGACAATGCCGATGTCTATGAACAGGTAGCAGATCTCGTCGAATTTGATCCCATGGGTGAATTGGCCATTGATACTGACAGCGGAATAATAAATTAACATTCAGTTATTCTATTCCTGCTTGACATAAGAATTTCCCGCATCGTTTTTAATAAAAGAAATTAATAAACTGAGAGGCTCCGGATGCGTAAACTCCCTGATATAATTCCTGATGACGGATTACTTGTAGGATGGTCTCTCGAACCGGGCCACCGCAAATCGATAATCGGGTTCCGCAAGGCGGGGCCGGAGAACAGCTCACCGGCAGTATCTCTTGAACCGATACTCGACACGGGAGAGGGGCACATTGCCACAGTTGCGCCAACAGGTGCAGGAAAAGGGACAGGGTGCATAATCCCCGCGCTTCTACGATACACGGGCCCGGTGGTAGTTGTTGATCCGAAAGGTGAAAACTACGCTGTTACAGCAGAGCGTCGCCGTAAACTGGGACAGGAGGTTATTCTTCTCGATCCCTTCAACATAACAGGTGATGAGACCCGTCACAGGTTCAACCCCCTGGACCTCGCGGATCCTTCATCAGATCGTTTTGTTGAGGATGTGGCCACGCTTGCAGCGCTCATTGCAGCCCCGAATGAAAACGCGGTGAGATATGATTATTTCTGGAATACAATGGGGAGAACACTGGTCAGCGCTGCCATAATTGATGTACTTACAATGTACGATTCTGATAACGCCACTCTCCCCGCAGTGAGAAATCTCATAAACAGCCCCATAGGGGTACTTAAAGAGCGATCGGAAAAATGGCAGACATCGGACAACTATGAGCTGAAACAGCTTACAGGGATGCTGCAGAATCCGGCGGATGAAACCCTTGGAGGATACATCGCGTACGCCATTAATCACCTTGACTTTCTGAAAGGTGACCAGATGACTGAGCATCTATCATCATCCGACCTTGACCTGAATAAAATTTACGACGGCTCACCAATATCAGTCTACCTTGTGCTCCCCCCTGATAAACTGGAAAGCCACTCCTCCCTGCTTCGTCTCTGGATAGGAACCATTATAACAGTAATAACAAGAAGGAGAAAACAGCCCGCTGTTCCCACACTTCTTTTAATCGATGAAGCTGCCCAGTTAGGTACGCTGCCGCAACTGCGGCAGGCAATCACCCTGCTGCGTGGATACGGTGTGCGCGTGTGGACATTCTGGCAGGATATAAGTCAGCTTAAAAATCTCTACCCCAATGACTGGGAAACTATTCTGAACAATTGCCGTGTGCAGCAGTATTTCGGCGCCACAACAGGTCTTGCCGCGCATGCAATATCCTGTGTTTCCGGTTTCGGCACAGAGCACGAAGTGATGGACCTTGAAGCTGATGAGCTTATACTTAATATAGCAGGTGACGAGCCGGTAATTGCGGCAAAACCGAATTATCTCTGGGACCCGCCATTCCAGGGGCTCTACATGGACAACCCGTATTACGGGGAGATGAAAACTGAAGAGGAGCGTATAGCTCAAACCCGCCCTGTTTACCGCAAAACCAGTTCACCGGCAAAAAAACACAGGACAAAAACACTCCGGCAGGAGTCAATACTTGCAAACAGAATTTTCAATCCCGTACAGGGGAGCTGCTGGGAGAGGCTCAGCGGTGAAGAAAGAGAAAGGTGCTTTGAACTTGCAGGAATTAAGAATTCCGGGTTCAGGGATGACCCCATGATACATATAAGCCGCTGTTCACTCCCTTTTTACAAAGATTACAACTGGTACGAAATAAAGAACACAAGGGCAACACCGGACAATCACGCGTACTATTTAATGAGTAATGAAGAAGCGCGTATTTTAAACGGTGAATCCGACATGCTTCATAACACCAATGATGAGTTCATTGAGCTGAACCAGAGTAATGTCCTGCTGTATATGAAATTTTTCTGCACAAATATCCAGGGTCAGGGTGGGAGGTTCCTCGTGCTTGAAACCGCTGATGATATTGAGTGGAGCGAACCCCCTGACACAGCATTCCTCGCTGACCTTAAAAACCAGATACTCCCTCCGCGTATTGCAGGTTATGTCAGCGATAACGGAAGCAGCCACTGGATTATTGAAAGCGAGATTCTATATGAAGCAGCAATCTTCAATGCTACCATAACTGTTTATAGTAACGGTCTCGTTTCCATGGATGATGACACCCCTATCGCCGGCGATTTACCGGTGATTCAGGACCTTGCACGGCTGAAGTACATAGGTTCTTTTGATGAAGAGGGGGATTTCAGGCCGCTGAGGTAGGAAAGAAATTAAAATAAATTTCTGAAGCGGTCTGTTCCTGGAGGAAGTTTATTCAGGTGCAAAGAAGCTCGTTTAATACAATGATTAACCCTTGTCCCCGGCTGTAACAGGCTTTATTTCCGTTAAACCGGAGTAGTTCCTAATAAGATTAAAGGATTGACAGAACATCGTAACCCATGTTAAAGATTTCTGCTTCCCGCGACTATACTTTTCAGAACCGGATTCCTGGAAAAACTGTCTTATTAAAAAAACTTAATTTACCCGGAGAAAATAGAATATAAACCGTATATCCGGAAACAGAAATTTCCGGATATACAATTCATCCTTCTGCTTATAAAACTGGACTTTGCGATAAGCGGGCCTCTCATGTTTTCACCTATGCTTTTTTTCTCGCTATGGTCTTACATCCCGCTCGTTTTTTTTATTTACAGGTTCAAGGTTTTTTATATCTATTCAGGAAATACAGGGCTGCAAACGGTTTCGCACTGCTCCCGCTTCTCAGCATTCTTTCCGGTTTAACAGCTTTTACTCTGATTATTTTTATAGCAAAAGGTTCTCTTGTATGGCATTAATATCTGTTGTTTTTTTAACCTCAAGTTAACGTGAATTGGGCTAAAATAAAATGATCCTGTTTAAGGAAAAACTGCTTTAAAATAATTCACCAGGGGCCAAAAAAAGATACGATTATATAATAATACAGTAATTATTCCTGAAAAATTTTTAAGAAGGAAAGCTCCATAAAAGACTATCTATATAATTATTGAAAATTTGAAATTCTGTCATTAATTTAACTTTTTATCAAGATAATAGTTCTATAATAAAAAATGAGAACCAATTAAAATTGTAACCTGTCGAATATTAAAAACAGCACAGAGGTAACATGAGAAGAAAGATGCTAATTTATAATTTCATTCTTTTTTTATTCATCGCCGGGTCCCTTCAGGCATCATGGATGGGTGAAACATGGCTATGGGTAAAGATTAATAAAGCTGATGTATACACGGAAGGGAGTACAAAGAGAAAAATTACTTTTACGGTAATTAAATGGGCAAAAGGCGCCGGTCATGGAGATGATTACGGCAATGATTTCCCGGGTAAAAGTTTTACAGAAGATATAGTTTTCATTGATAAAAAAGACGCAGAGTCAATAAAGCCGGGGCAGACAACATGGGTTATGAATAGCGCATCAACAGGCTTTACTCACGACAGCAATACAGGGGAAGAACGCGTGAGGAGCTCCAATACATGGTCATATCTTGGAAACAGTATGCCTGAATTTCTACAGAAGTATTCCACTGTAGAATTTACCAAAGAAATTCCTCAATCAGAAAAAATCAGTCTCATCTGGCACATCGAGCAGGATGGTATTGTTTCGCTTAGGATAAAGTACAGGACAGGCGGATTGTATTATCCTGAGTTTCGCCTTCATCATGTGAGAGATATGGATAAAGAAAAAAGCGTTACGATGTTTTTAACATGTAAAATGACGTATGACAATACATATCATCCGAATAAAGAGTCTGGCGAAGAATTTCTTCAGTATGACCTGAGCGAATTTACCGGAAAAACTGTTGTGATTAAATCAGGTAAAAGAGAGCTGATAAAACTTCATCTTAATTCTTTTAACAATTAAAGCGGTATGGCAACTGCTTTTTTAAATTGGTTTAAATGATTCAGGAAAAAATTTTTAATCTTTTCACATCCCAACGTACTATCTTTAAAAGCCTGAATTAGCTTAACATGACAGGAGGAGTTATGGCAAAAATCAGCACACCATCTTACATGAAAACACCGGGCGGTAGAATGGGGGATGCTGTATTTTACAGCATAGGAAACCGCTCATATATGAGAACTTATGTTATTCCGCGTAATCCCCGTACAGAGGCCCAGCAGAAAAACAGATCGCTCTTTGCGGAAGCTATGGCTTCGTGGAAATCTCTCCCCCCTGAAGAAAAATATCTCTATAAAATAAGAACAGGGAATCATGAAATGCATCCTCACAATCTATATATAAAGGAATATATGGCACTTCATACTAAAGAATGTGACAGTGAATCTGACAGTACTGGTGACATGTACAATAAATCCATCAGAAAAGCAGGGGAAATATATAAAAGTTCCTCTAATCCTCCAATTGCTCTCCGTAGCTTCTCCGAAGCCCCTCCGTTGCGTCTTCAGAAAAGCCTCTGCTCACCACAATTAATGCTGAAAGCAGGCCCCGGATAATCTCTTACATAATTGCGGTGCTATAAAAAACTACTAAAACCAGCTGCATCATCCCTGATATATCTCAAGGGGGTAGACCATTATTTTCATAAAACTATATTTATTAT
>ERZ795053.6451-NODE-6451-length-11690-cov-5.561066_pt1 | contig 11690 bp, 12 predicted proteins | sample MGYA00375137_ERZ795053 | MGnify/ENA primary metagenome ERZ795053 (study PRJEB30182, sample SAMN05720284) | activated sludge metagenome | isolation source: Anaerobic digester | place: Hong Kong | collected 2014-12-17 ... | reverse complement strand
CAAGTCCACCCGCTGCTTCGGAAGGCCGAGACGCTCGGCCTGCGCCAAGTCCGCGTGCACCGTGGCAGCCAAGAGCGGTCGCCAGATCAGCGCCAGCACCGCTAGCACGCAGGCGCCACCGACGTAGATCCAAGCGACCTCGGCCCAGGTGACGGCGAGGATATCGCCAAACAGATACGCCATCAGGTCGAGCCGCAACCACACCATCAGGCCGAGCACGACCAGCCCCAGCGACAACGCGGCATGGGCGAAGATGCCCAACAGCGTATCGACGGCAAGAGCGCCGCGCCGCTGCAGCGCCGCCAGCGACAGCGCGATGAGGCTGGCGACGGCGATAATACCGACCGCCGGCTCGATATCGAGAAGGAAACCCAGTGCAACACCAAGCAGCGCCGAGTGCGCCATCGCGTCGCCAAAGTAAGCCATTCGCCGCCAAACGATGAAACACCCCAGCGGCCCGGCGACGAGCGCGACGCCGATGCCGGCGATGACGGAGCGAATGAAGAACGATTCAAGCACGGTGGCACACCGCGGCGCGGCCCCGTGCCGCGAGTGCCGATCCCTCTGCCCGTATCATCGCCGGGCGCGCGGCTGTCGGCTCTGAAGTGTCACGCGTGGCCGGCCGCGTCCGACAATAGCATCGGATTGATGCCAAGCTTGGCCATCGCCCGGTCCCACTTCTGGTCGAGCGCTGGGCCGAACACGAGTTCCTCGTCCGCATCGACATGCAGCCAGCCGTTGGCCAGGATTTCGGAGTCGAGCTGGCCGGGTCCCCAGCCGGCGTAGCCCAGCGCCAGAAGGTGCCGGCGCGGCCCGCTGCCGGATGCGATCGCCTTCAAGATATCGATGGTCGCGGTCAGCGAGACGCCCTCCGTGACAACGAGCGTGCCCTCGCGCATATAATCGGGCGAATGCAGAACGAAGCCCCGCCCTGTTTCGACCGGACCACCGAAGTTGACGGCAACCTTGTCGTCAACTGCCGTCGCGTCGATCTCCAGCTGCTGCAGCAGTTCGGCCAGCGAGATCTGCTCAAACGCCCGGTTGACGACCAGCCCCATCGCTCCCTCGGCGCTGTGCGCGCACATGTAGATGACCGTCCGCGCGAAGCGGGGATCGCTCATTCCGGGCATAGCAACCAGCAACTGTCCGACCAGGGAAGTCTCCGTCGGCAACGGGCGTGGCATCGGTTTCTCGTCCTCTCCTTGGCACAGTTTACCACAACAGCGGCCGGCATTGTCCACGTCCGTGGCGGTGCCAAGTGCGTCCGTGCCGCCATGGCACGGGGCCTGTGCACGCTCATCCTCGCGGCGGCGGGGCTTCTCATCGGCAGCACCCTGGCACCGGCAGCAGCCACAGACGCCGCCTCAGCCTGGGCGGTGACCGAGCACGGCCGGGTGCGCCTGATCAGTGCCGGCCTCACGACCGGCGGCAGCACGCAGTTGAGCCTCGGCCTCGAATTCCACCTGCACAAGGGATGGAAGATCTACTGGCGCACGCCCGGTGACGCCGGCTATCCGCCGCAGATCGACTGGAGTGGCTCGCAGAACTTGGCCGATGCTGCGATCCGCTGGCCGGCACCGCAGCGCTTCACCGTCCTCGGCTTCGAGACCATCGGCTACGACACGCCCATCGTGCTGCCGATCGCAGCGACGCTTGAGCGGCCCGGCGAGCCGGTAATGCTGCAGGCCAGGGTCGACTTCCTCACCTGCGAGCAGCTGTGCGTGCCGTACACGGTCGATCTCGCCCTTGCTGTGCCGGCCGGCGCAAGCGGCGAAAGCGCCCATGCGGCTGCAATCGCAGATGCCCTGGCCCGGGTGCCGGTGAGCGGCGAGGCCGGTGCAGCGCGGATCGATCGGGCCGTCATCGATTGGGCCGACGGCAAGGCTGTTCTCCAGCTCGAAGCCAGTGCGCGCGCGCCGTTCAGTGCGCCCGACGCCTTCATCGAGGGGCCGGCCGAACTCGCCTTCGCGGCACCGCAGGTGACGCTGGCCGGCGGCGGCCAGCGCGCAATCCTACGCGTCGCCGTTGCCGGTCTCCCCATCGAAGGCGTGGAGGCTGCCGCCCGCGTGGTGGGAGCGCCGCTCACGGTCACCCTCGTCGACGGCGACCGCGCGGTCGAACAGGTCCTCACCGTCAGCGCTGGACAACCGCCGCAGCCCGCTAACCGCGAAGGCTCGTCCGGTGGACACCGCAGTCTCGCGGCGATGCTGGCGGTCGCCGTCCTGGGCGGCCTGATCCTCAATCTGATGCCGTGCGTGCTGCCGGTGCTCTCCATCAAGCTGCTGAGCGTGATGGGCCATGGTGGCGGCAGCCGGCGCCAGGTTCGGCTCGGCTTTCTCGCATCAGCGGCCGGCATCCTTGCGGCCTTCCTCACGCTCGCAGCCGGCGTCCTGGTGCTGCAGGCGATGGGCGCTACGGTGGGCTGGGGCCTTCAGTTCCAGAGCCCGCTGTTCCTGGCTGGCATGGCGCTGGTGCTGACGCTGTTCGCCTGCAACCTTTGGGGCCTGTTCGAGCTGCCACTGCCGGGCGTGATCGCCGACGCCGGTGCCCGTGCGGGCCACGTTCCAGGCCACGTTCCAGGCCACGTTCCAGGTCTGCGCGGGCAGTTCCTCGGCGGCGCGCTGGCAACGCTGTTGGCAACGCCATGCTCGGCGCCGTTCGTGGGTTCGGCGCTGGGTTTCGCCTTTACGCAAGGATCGGGCGCCATCGTCGCCGTGTTCGCGGCGCTCGGGCTCGGCCTCGCCCTGCCATATCTCGCCGTCGCCGCGGTGCCCGCGCTCGCGACCCGGTTGCCGCGGCCCGGCCGCTGGATGCTGACGCTGCGGCGCGGTCTGGGCATCCTCTTGGCGGCAACGGCGCTGTGGCTGTTGCGGGTACTGGCGGATGTGAGCGGCGGCACGATCGCGCTTGGCCTTGCCGGCATGCTCGTCCTTGTCGCAGGGCTCCTGGCCGTGCGGCGGCATCTTGCTGGCAGCATGGCGGCAGCGGTCCGCGTGGCGGCGGTGGGCCTCGGCATCGCTGCGGTCATTGGCGCCGGTTTTTTGGTGCCGAAAGCGCTGCAACCGCCGGCACCGGCCGGGCTGTGGGCCGCATTCGATCCGGCGCGGATCGCGGCCGAGGTCACGCGTGGCCGGGTGGTCTACGTCAATATCACTGCCGCGTGGTGCATTACCTGCAAAGTCAACGAGTCGCTCGTGCTCGACCGGTCGGCGGTGCAGGCGCGGCTTCGGGCCGCCGACGTCGTCGCCATGCGCGGCGACTGGACCCGCCCCGATCCGGCGATCGCCGATTTCCTCGCCGGCTTTCAGCGCTACGGCATTCCCTTCGATGCGGTGTTCGGGCCCGGGCTGCCGGCCGGTGAGGCGCTGCCGGAGCTGTTGAGCGAACAAGCGATCCTGGCGCTGATTGCCCGCGCGGCTGCGCCACCGCGGGCGACGATGCCGCGATCCGGTCCGGGATAGTGTCGACCGCCGCAGTTGCGATAGCTTTGCATTTGGCGACGCGAGCGCCTATGTCGAAGCGCAGGGTTGCTCCGGCGCGGGGCCGGCGAACCAAGGGTTTAGGGGAAAGGGAGAAGATCCATGACAATCAAGGTCGGCGACCGGATGCCGTCGGTGAAGCTGATGCGCTGGGGTGCCAACGGTCCGGAAGCGGTCAGCACCGACGATCTCTTCAAGGGCAAGACGGTAGCCCTGTTCGGCGTGCCGGGTGCGTTTACGCCGAAGTGCTCGGAGGCGCATCTGCCGGGCTTCGTCGGTGAGGCCGACGCGATCAAGGCCAAGGGCGTCGATGCGATCATCTGCACCGCCGTCAACGACGTGTTCGTGATGCACGCCTGGGGCAAGGACCAACATGCCGAAGGCAAGGTCGACATGGTCGCCGATGGTGATGCAGCCCTGACCCGCGCCGCCGGGCTGGAGTTCGATCTGACCGGCAAGGGGCTGGGTCTGCGCTGCCAGCGCTTCTCGATGCTGCTCAAGGACGGCGTCGTCACCCAGCTCAACATTGATCCACCGGGCGCTTTCGGCAAGACCAGTGCCGAAGAGATGCTGAAGAGCCTGTAGCCGGATCAAGCGCGGCTGCGGTTCCCGAATGAGGCGCAGGCTCCTCCGCCAATGCGGGGGAGCGCTCGCGCGCCGGTCGGTACCAGAGTCACGCCTGCGCTCAATCGCCGCGCTCACGTCTCGCATCGGCCCGGGCCGCCTCGGCCGCGGCGCGGGCGAGAGCATCGGCACGCTCGTTTTCCGGGTGGCCGCTGTGGCCGCGGACCCAGTTCCAGTCAATCCGGTGCTTGGCGATCAACTCGTCCAGACGCGTCCACAGATCGACATTCTTGACCGGCTTCTTGTCCACCGTGCGCCAGCCGTTGCGCCTCCAGCCGTTGATCCAGCGGGTGATGCCGTCGCGCACATAGAGGCTGTCGGTGTAAAAGCGAACGGTCGTGCTGCGTTTGAGCGCGGCCAGGCCCTCGATCGCCGCCGTCAGCTCCATGCGGTTGTTGGTCGTCGCCGGCTCACCGCCGGACAACGCCTTCTCGGCACCGCGCCAGCGCAGGATCACGGCCCAGCCGCCGGGGCCGGGATTGCCGAGACACGCGCCGTCCGAGAACATCTCGACCCCGTCGTCGCTCCGGGCAGGTTCGCCGCTGCTCATCGCTCAGTCGAGACCATAAGAGCGCACGTCACGAATGCCGCGGTGGAAGCGCATTTTCTGCACGTATTCCATCGGGTTCTTTGGCGTCGCCAGCGCGTTCTTGGGTGCGTAAAGCCAATCGTACAGGCGTGTTAGCAGGAAACGCATCGCCGCGCCGCGGGCCAGCAGCGGCAAGGCCTCGATTTCGGCCGGTGCCAGGCTGCGCTCGCTGCGGTACCCGCTGAACAGCCGCCGCGCCTTGGTGACGTTGAAGCTGCCGTCGGTTTCGAAACACCAGGCATTGAGCGCCACCGCAAGGTCGTACGCAAAAAAGTCAGTGCACGCGAAATAGAAGTCGATCAGCCCCGAGAGCCGCTCACCCTCATAGAACACGTTGTCGGGAAACAAGTCGGCGTGGATCACGCCCTTGGGTAGGGCGGAAGGCCAATCCCGCTCCAGGAGCTTGAGCTCGTGCTCAAGCTCGAAGCGCAGGTCATCGGCGATGCTGCCGCGTTTACGGCAGCTTGCCTGCAGCAGCGGCCGCCAGCCAGTGACCGAAAGATCGTTCGCGCGCTCAAGCGGGAAATCGCGGCCGGCTTCGTGCATGCGCGCCATCGCCGCGCCGAGCTCCTGACAGTGGAGGACGGTCGGCCGGCGTGGCCACAGCCCGGAGAGAAAGGTAACGATCGCTGCCATACGCCCGGCAACGCTGCGCAAGGCCCGGCCGTCGACTCCGTGCACCGGCGTCGGGCACGGGATCCCGCGCGCTGCCAAGTGGTCCATCAGCGCCAGAAAGAACGGCAGATCGGCCGGTTTGACCCGCTTTTCGTAAAGCGTGAGGATGTAGGTGCCGGTCTCGGTGACGAGCAGGAAGTTGCTGTTCTCGATCCCTTCGGCAATTCCCTTGCAGGCAATCAGCCTTCCGATCGCGTACTGGCCCAAAAACGCATGCAGTTCCTCATCGGGGATCTCGGTGTAGACGGCCATGGGTTCTCTTGTCACAACCACGCTTTGCGACCATAGTCGCGGCGTTCCGCGAAGCCAACACGGAAGCGGAGCGAAATGGGTGCGCGGACAGATAGGGGTTTTCGGAGCATGGACGTTAGATGACCGAACCGGTGGTTGCCCGAAAAGGTCCATTTGCGGTCGAAACGACGACCGGGCGCAAATATGCGTGGTGTGCGTGCGGCATGAGCAAGACCCAGCCCTTCTGCGACGGCAGCCATAAGGGCTCGGGCCTGGAACCGCTCATCGTCGTCGCCGAGCAGACTGGAACGGTCTACTTCTGCGGCTGCAAGCACACTGCGAGCAAACCGTTCTGCGACGGCTCGCACGCGAAGCTGTGACGCAGGGGCGGGCCATGCGGAAGGACAAGCTGCGATTGCCGGTGCTGGCGCTGTGCTCGCTGAGCCTCGCGGCCTGTGCCGGCTCGTCGGAGCGGGCGCCGGCGTGCCCGCGCGCCGCCGTCTTGAACGACGCCGCAACGATGACGCGGTTCGCCCCGGGCGGCGGTCGCGATCCGCTCGACATCGATTTCGATGTCGAGATCGCCGACCTCGCGAGCGGTTGTCAGTTCGAGAAAAAGGGCAAGAGCTTCGACCGCCTGGTGGTCGCGGTGGCACCCGTGTTCGTCACCACGCGTGGCCCCGCCAATACGTCGCGCAAGGCGGAGTACGTGTATTTCGTCAGCCTCATTGACCCGGACGGCGACATCATCAGCAAGCAGTCGTTTCCGGTCACCGTCCCCTTCAGCGGCAATCAGCGCCAGCTCACCCTTCGCGACGACGATCCGCCGGTGACGATCGACATCCCGTTGACGCGGCTCGAAGATGCGGTCAATCACGAGGTCCTTATCGGCTTGCAGTTGACCGAGGAAGAGCTGCAATATAACCGTCAGCGGACCGGCGCACGCAGATAGCCCCGTTGTGGTGATTGACCGGCGGCGGATCCGCGATAAACTCGGCACCCAAACACGTCGGAGCAACAAAGCCGGCCCGATCGATGGCGCCGACAAGCGCGGCGATCGCGGTTCGTGCGTATACGGAGACGTTAGCCAGCCTTGTCGGAGCCGATGACCGCGCCCTTGCGGCGCACACCTCTGCACGCGCTCCACGTCGAACTGGGCGCCCGGCTGGTGCCGTTTGCCGGTTACGAGATGCCTGTGCAGTATCAGGGCATCATCGCCGAGCATAACCACGCACGCACCAAGGCGGTCCTGTTCGATGTCTCGCACATGGGCCAGGCGCGCCTGCCGATCGAGGCCAGCGCCGCTTTGGAGCGGCTCGTCGTGGCCGATCTCGCCGGGCTGCAGGCCGGCAAGGTCCGCTACTCGGTGCTGACCAATGCCGAGGGCGGGATCATCGACGACCTGATGATCGTCCAGTGCGGCTCCCATTTATGGTTGATCGTCAATGCCTCGCGCAAGGAAGTCGACTTCGCGCATATCGCCGCCCATCTCCCCGCAGGCCAGGCGCTGACGCCGCAGCCCGATCTGGCGCTTCTGGCGCTGCAGGGTCCGGCGGCAGCCGATGTGCTGAAGCGCTTCGCGCCGGCAGCGAAACTGATGCTGTTCATGACCAGCGAAACCCTGCGCATCGGTGACGTCAAGTGTGCGGTCTGCCGGTCGGGTTACACCGGTGAGGACGGGTTCGAGATTTCGGTTCCCGCCGATCAGGCGGAGGCGCTCGCACGGATGCTCTTGGATGAGCCGGAAGTGATGCCGGCTGGTCTCGGCGCGCGCGATACCTTGCGGCTCGAAGCCGGGCTCTGCCTCTACGGGCACGAGATCGACGAAACGACAACACCGATCGAGGCCGGGCTCGCCTGGACGATCCAGCGACGCCGGCGCGAGGAAGGCGGCTTTCTCGGCGACAAGACGATCCTGCGGCACCTGGTCGAAGGGCCGGCGCGGCGGCGGGTCGGCATCCGCTTTGAGGGCCGTGCCGCGGCCCGCACCGACGCTCCCATCGTCGATTCTGCCGGCCGGACCATCGGGACCATCACCAGCGGCAGTTTTTCGCCGACGCTGCAAGCAGCGATCGCCATGGGCTATGTATCAACCGAATCAAGTCAACCGGGCACACCGGTCGCCGCCCTCGTGCGCGGCAAGCCGGTGCCGGGCGAAGTTGTGCCGCTGCCGTTTGTTCCGCACCGTTACGCCAAGCCGTGAGTCTGCATCCGAGTTCGTCCCAAACCCTTGACGTTTTGAAGGGGGTAGTCCGATGAGCGTTCACTTCACGCGTGAACACGAGTGGATTTCCGTCGATGGCATGGTCGGTACCATCGGCATTACCGACTACGCGCAAAAGCAGTTGGGCGACGTCGTGTTCGTCGAACTGCCTGAGATTGGCGCCAGCGTTCGCCAGGGCGAGCAGGCCGGCGTCGTCGAGTCAGTCAAAGCCGCGAGCGAGGTCTACGCACCGGCGAGCGGCATCGTGACCGAGGTCAATGAAGGACTTGCGGACAGTCCCGGCCTCGTCAACGAGGATGCCGGGGGGGCGGGCTGGTTCTTCAAGATCACGATTGCCGATCCGGCCGAACTCGCCGCTTTGCTCGACGGAAAATCGTATCAGGACTATCTGGGCACCCTCGAATAATGCGCTACCTGCCGCTGACCGAGGCGGACCGCCGCAGCATGCTGGCTGCGATCGGTGTCCGCAGTGTGGACGAGCTGTTCGTTGATGTTCCGGCCGCTGCCCGGCTCGATGGCCCGCTGGCACTTCCCTCCCACGCCGACGAGATGAGCGTCGAGCAGGCGTTTCGTCGTTTGGCGGCGAAAAACCTGAGCCCTGCGGTCGCGCCATTCTTCCTCGGCGGCGGAATCTATCGCCATCATGTGCCGGCCAGCCTCGACCACCTGATCCAGCGCGGCGAGTTTCTTACCGCCTACACGCCTTACCAGCCGGAAGTGGCGCAGGGCACCCTGCAGGCGCTGTTCGAGTTTCAGACCCAGGTCGCGCTCCTGACCGACATGGAGGTCGCCAACGCGTCGATGTACGACGGGGCGACCGCATGCGCCGAGGCGGTGATGATGGGAGCCCGTGTCACCCGCCGCAACCGGGTGATCCTTTCGGGTGCGCTGCATCCGCACTACCGTGATGTCAGCCGCACCTACGGTCGTTTCCTTGGCCTCGATATCGTCTCGCTGCCGGCCGCCTGCACCGGCGTCGAGGACTTGGCTGGCCAGCTCGACAAGAGCACCGCTTGCGTCGTCGTCCAGACGCCCGACTTCTTCGGCCATCTGCACGACTTCACAGCGCTGGCAGATGCCTGCCACGCCGCAGGCGCGCTGCTGGTCGTCGTCTTCAGCGAAGCCGTCTCGCTTGGGCTGTTGAAGCCGCCGGGGGCGATGGGGGCGGACATTGTCGCCGGTGAAGGCCAGTCGTTCGGCAACGGCTTGTCTTTCGGAGGCCCCACCGTCGGCCTGTTCGCTGTCCGCGAGCGGCTGATACGGCAAATGCCGGGCCGGCTGGCAGGGCAAACGACGGACGTTGACGGTCGGCGCGGCTTTGTGCTCACGCTGTCTACGCGCGAACAGCACATCCGCCGCGAAAAGGCGACCAGCAACATCTGCACGAATTCCGGTCTGTGCGCGCTGGCGTTCACCATTCACGTGACGCTCCTCGGCGAGAAGGGTTTGACCGGCTTGGCCGAGCTCAACCACGCCCGGGCGGTTGCGACCGCCGAGCGGCTCGCCGCCGTTGATGGCGTCGAGGTCGTCAACCGGAGTTACTTCAACGAGTTCACCGTTCGCTTGGCGAAGCCGGCGGCCGAAGTCGTTGATCGCATGGCCGGCCGCGGCGTGCTCGGCGGCATCCCCGTTTCCCGCCTGATCCCGGACGATCCTGCGCTGGCGCCGCTGATGCTGGTGGCTGCAACCGAGGTGACAAGCGATGGCGATATCGCCGCGCTGGCTGATGCTCTCGCAGAGGCACTGAGATGACCGAGACGCGCCGGACAACGAGTGGCCACGAGGGCCTCGCCTTCGAGGAGCCGCTTTCCTTCGAGATCGGCTCGCCGGACAAGACCGCGGTCGACCTGCCGCGACTGCCCGACGGCACGCGGCAGCACGCGGATGGGACGCTGGGCGGCCTGCGCCGGCAGGGCCCGGTCGGCCTGACCGGCCTCTCCGAGCCGGAGGTCGTTCGCCACTACCTGCGCTTGAGCCAGAAGAACTTCTCCATCGACAGCGGCTTCTATCCGCTCGGCTCGTGCACGATGAAGCACAATCCGCGCCTGAACGAGAAGCTGGCGCGCATGCCGGGCCTGGGCGATCTGCACCCGCTGCAGCCGGTGGCCACGGTGCAAGGTGCCCTTGAACTGATGGATCTCGTCGCCCACTGGCTGAAGACGCTGACCGGCATGCCGGCAGTCGCCCTCTCGCCGGGCGCCGGCGCGCACGGCGAGCTGGTCGGCCTGATGACCATCCGCGGCGCCTTGGAGGCGCGGGGCGATGCCAGGCGGCGGATCTTGGTGCCGGAATCGGCGCATGGCACCAACCCGGCAACGGCAGTGGCGTGCGGCTACACGGTCGAGGCGATCCCCGCCAACGCGCGTGGCCGGGTCGATCTCAAGGCGCTCAAGGCGGCGCTCAGTGACGACGTGGCCGGCGTGATGGTGACCAACCCCAACACCTGCGGCCTGTTCGAGACGGACGTCATGGAGATCGCCGCGGCGGTGCACGCGGTGGGCGCTTTCTTCTACTGCGACGGCGCCAACTTCAACTCCATCGTCGGCCGCGTGCGGCCGGGCGACCTCGGCATCGATTGCATGCACATCAACCTGCACAAGACCTTTTCCACCCCGCACGGCGGGGGCGGACCAGGCAGCGGGCCGGTGGTGCTCTCAGCCGCGCTGGCCCCCTTCGCGCCGCTGCCCTGGGTCGTGCACGGTCCGGACGGGTTCATGCTGGCCGAACATGCCGACGACACCGGCGGCGATCCGGTCGGGCGCGTGAAAGGCTTCCACGGTCAATTCGGGATGTTCATCCGCGCGCTTGGCTACATGATGAGCATGGGCGCCGACGGCTTGCACCAGGCCTCGGCCGATGCGGTCTTGAACGCCAACTACCTGCTGGCGCGGCTCAAGGACGTCATGAGCGCATCCTTCGATGGTCCGTGCATGCACGAGGTCCTGTTCGATGACCGGTTCCTGAAGAATACCGGCGTATCGACGCTCGACTTCGCCAAGGCGCTGTTGGACGAAGGCTTTCACCCCATGACGGTGTATTTCCCGCTCGTCGTCCACGGCGCGATGCTGATCGAACCGACCGAATCCGAGAGCAAGGAGACGCTCGACTCCTTCATCGCGACGATGCGCGCACTGGCGGAACGCGCCGGCAAGGGTGACGTCGATTTCTTCCACGAAGCGCCGCGGCTCACGCCGCGGCGGCGGCTGGACGAGACCAAGGCTGCGCGCAGCCCTGTCTTGCGCTGGCGGCCCCCCGCCGTTGATCAGGCAGCCGAGTAAGTGGGCGTCACGGCCGCCGCGAGGGCAGATCCGCCCGCCTGCGGCGCACCCGTTCGCTTCCGCGCATGACCGTCCACACCGATAGCCGCATCATCGCCGCGCCGCTCGATGAGGTGTTCGCCCTGGTCGCCGATGTCGAACGATACCCGGACTTCCTGCCGCTGTGGCGGGAAGCGGAGATCGTGCGGCGCTGGGATGGCGGCTACGAGACGCAGCAGGTGATCGGCCTCGGGCCTATTCGCGAACGCTTCAACACCCGCACGGTTCTGCTGCCGCCCAACCAGATCGAGGTCACCTCCGACGACCGGTTGTTCCGTACTTTCTTCATTCGCTGGGACTTCGCCGTCGTGCCGCGCGGCTGCCGCACTGGCATCGCCTTGCAGTGGGAAGTGGGATCGCCGCGGCTGCAGCGAGCCATCTCGTTTCTGCTGCCCGGCGTTGCCCGCAGCATGGTCGATGCCTTCGAGCGCCGAGCCGGCCGCGGCGGGCCACTGCAGGTCGTGTAGAGCGGTTACGTCCGGGCTAGCGGCCCTCCCGCCACCAGGCTGCCGCGAGCAGGGCCAAGCCTAAGCCCAGGACAGCCAGCGGCG
>ERZ795053.6450-NODE-6450-length-11691-cov-5.225593_pt1 | contig 11691 bp, 10 predicted proteins | sample MGYA00375137_ERZ795053 | MGnify/ENA primary metagenome ERZ795053 (study PRJEB30182, sample SAMN05720284) | activated sludge metagenome | isolation source: Anaerobic digester | place: Hong Kong | collected 2014-12-17 ... | reverse complement strand
CTACCCCACAAGCATAGGCCACAGGATACGAAGCCTCCAATCTGGGATTTATCTCGTTCACATAATAATCGTCGTTGACCTTGAACATTTCTATGTTCATTGGGCCAACCGCACCTAGCTGTTTAAGCAACTGTTCAGACAAAGAAAAAATGCGCGGGTCATTAACAGAGACAACCTTGTTGGATGTGCCATTCAGCATACTTAAATTCTCCTTGGCAAAAATGGATATCATTTTTTGGTTGATAAAGTCGATGTATACATCGATATCATATTGAGGCCCATCCAGGAATTCTTGCACTATCAGGTCATACTGCAGAAACATGATTCTCGACAATTCATCCATAGTATGACATTTCGCGGCCCGACGACTGCCTTCTCCATCCACCGGTTTAACAAACACAGGAAATTCGATTTCCCCACGATCATGTGCCGCCGCAAAGTTTGCCAAAGAATTGAAAGTTTTAGCACACTTGAATCCATGAGCAACCATAAACTCATAGAAGCTAAATTTGTCACAGCAGAGGCGGGCAACCGCATTATCAACCATTATGGGTATAACGCCCAGGTCCCGGAATTCTGAGATGGCTTGAGAAATCTTTAATACGTCCTTATTCAGTAGAGAAAGAATGGCGGCCACGTTGTTGTGGCGGCATATCTCCAGCAAGCTCGGTATATAATCCCCATCGTCGATCGACGGAACCACATAGGCTTGGTCAGCCGCGTGCAAGGCGGGGATTCTTATGGAGTTGCCGGTTGCGATCACTCCAAAACCGGCCTTGGCAAATTCCTTTTTTAATGCGTCAACTACTTCGACCATTCTGCCGGGACAAGAAATCAGTATATTCAAGATGCAATCCTCTCTGGTATTAAATATCTTATTTCACATTCCTTGATCTGGACCTGAGGTTGCCTTGGCGCGCCCGAAGGCTTCACCGTAGTCGGCAGAACTGCCCATAAACGGCGGCATGCTGGTCTCACGTCCAGCGCCCCCAATCCCTTCTCGTTTTACAACCTTAAGTACGGTCAAGAAAATGATCTTCAAATCCAAACACCAAGACTGGTGGTCAACATACCATACATCCAGGGCCAAACGCTCTCCCCAGCCAACCGCATTGCGGCCATTAACTTGCGCCCACCCGCTGATACCGGGTTTTACTTCATGCCTCCGGTTCTCGGCTTCAGTATAGTAGGGCAAATACTGGGGCAAGAGAGGGCGGGGACCGATGAAGCTCATTTGCCCCGCAAGGACATTGAATAATTGCGGCAACTCATCCAGGCTCAGCTTGCGCATCAGTCTGCCATGCCTGGTCAGGCGTTCTTCAGAGGTCAAGTCCCTTCCATTATCATCTTTGCGGGTACTGCTCATAGTGCGGAATTTATAGATAGTAAATAATCGCCTTTTGTATCCAATCCTTTGCTGTGGAAAAACCATCCTTTCGGAAGGCTCTTTAATCTTAATATATAGGCAACAAAACGCCATGACCGGAGAAGTCGCGAGAATCAATATCAGCGCCAGAAGAATATCAAATACAGGTTTTATGAAGTGTTTGTACAAAAAGTCGCTCACCCCCATTTACGTCATCCTGATCCGCCCCCTCGGAGCCTTATCATCTCAAATAAATTGACCCTATATCGAGCCAAAACTAATATTGGCAGCGGTTACCTTCAATACCTGAGGGTATTTCATCATACAGATCCCGCTTGAATAATCGCTTGGTTGGGGAAGGTTCTCCCTTCCCTCGATATTGTTGATAATTAGTGGCGCAAAGTTGATTCCACATGCGTAGGCCCCTATATAGGTCGCTCCAAAGCGGGGATTGACTTCTCCGATGTAGTACTCTCCAGCTACGTTAAATACTTCAATATTCAATGCTCCCGTCAAGCCAAGCTCCTGGGCTAGTTTATCGACTAAATCAAAAAGCGCCTGGTCGCGCATCGAAAGCCCAGTAGCTGTACCGCCTATGACCTTTACCAGCTTTTCCTTGGCAAATACCGACACCATCCTTTTGCTTATGGTATCTACGTAGAGGTCAATATCATATTCCGGACCGTCGAGATACTCCTGGATCAGCATGTCCGGGCAGTCACGCCAAGCTAAGGCTACATCATGGATATTGCAGCATTTCATGGTACCACGGCTCCCATCACCGACTACTGGTTTGACAAACACCGGGAATCCAATAAGGCCGCGGTCTAATTCCGCTTGGAATTCTTGCAGGGAAGATACGGTATGGGCGCATTTAAAACCACGCTCTGATAAAAACTCAAACATGGATAATTTGTTGTCGCAGATTTTGGCGGCGGCTAAATTGACCACCATCGGCTCCACACCTATGTCACGGAACTCTGCCGCTGCCTCCGCCAGTCTGAGTATGTCCCGATCCAAAAAGGTAAGGATGGCCTTGACGTCTTCTTGGCGGCAAATTTTCAATAAGGCCGGTATATATTCTGGTTCACTAACGGAAGGTACAACATAAGCTCTGTCAGCTGCATAGAGACCAGCAATCTGATGGGAATTGCCGGCCGCAATGGTTCCAAAACCGGCCATAGCAAATTCGTTTTTTAGTATGTTGACGGTCTCAAACATCATTCCCGGGCAGGAAATGAGTATATTCATCGGTATACTCCTTTTAGTAATTAATCCGTCTCCTCATGCCGGAATCCAATAACTCGGCTTGGGTTGCCTACATTCTTGGAATAAGATTTAGTGCCCTTGATGACTGTACAACCTGCTCCCACCAGGGTTCCTTCGGCCAATACTATGCCGCTGATAATGGTAGACCCCAAACCTAAATAACAATAGTCCTCAATCTCGCATTCACCGCCGATGGTGCAACCCGCAGTGATCTGGTTGTGGCTCCCCATCTTGAAGTCATGACCCAGGTATACTTGCTGTCTTATTAGATTATTACTGCCAATAACACCACTTACCCCGATGTGGGCTTGTGCGAGTACGATGTTATTGTCTCCCCAGGATATGTCTGGCATGATATCGGCTTTGGAACTCATAAAGTTTCTTAAGGTGTATCCTTTATGTTTAGCCTGCTGATATTTTTCTTCCCTCTCATGTCCCCGGTTTTTATATCCGGTAAATGCGACCACCATGTCATATTGGTCGGGAGGGTATATTGATTCTATTACTTCGAAGGCTACCAGAGGCAAACCCAGAATGCTTTCCCGTCCCCGCAGATAATCCTTTTCTACTGTAAATCCGGCAATTGGAAAATCTTCAAGCTGCAAGGCTTCATAGTAAATCATTTTGCACAGAGATGTATTTCCAAAAATAATTATCGGCCTCATGCAAAGACACCGTTATTTTGGGGGACTATAAATGATTTTGGCCGGATTCCCGAAAACCGTGGTATCGGCCTTGACCCTTCTGATAGCCACACTGCCGGCACCTACCTTGGCGTTTTTACCGACCCGAACACTGGGCAGTATCTGTACCCCACTGCCCAGAAATACGTTTTCCTCCAGGTAGCAGTGCCCCATCAGATCACAATAATCACTGATCACACAACCGCTTTCGATTACTACATCATGACCCACGACGGTTAAGGTGTTCACAATAACACAATCAGCGATAGTAACCTCGATGGAGACAATCGACCCGGGCCCTATGATGACATCCTTCCCAATGCTGTATTCATCCGGCAACAAAACGGTAGGATGGATAAGGGTGGTAAAAGCCGCCCCCTTGGCTGATAGTCTGTGAAAGAGATCCGTCTTGGTTGCTGGGTCGGCAATCGCCACCACCAATTCGTCACCAGGCAGCGGCTCATATTCATTCACTGTCCCCAATATCCAGTCGCTTTTATTGTACTTATCGAGAGCCTGGAGGTTATCGTCCAAAAATCCGATTACCTCCCATTTAATCCCGCTGTGTTTTTCAATATCCCGAGCCCACTGGAAGGTTTCTCGACCCAAGTCTCCAGCTCCGACTATCAACAGTCTTTTCATATGGTCTTCCCCTTTCATGGCTAATAGCACTACATCTTCGACTTAATCAAGTCCTCCAGGTCTCCAACCGTAACCAGTCCTTTGACCTCCTTGCTTTCGATGGTAACCCCGTATTTCTCATCTGCCATCGAGGCTACCTCCAGGATGGTCAAGGAATCCCAGTTTTCGAAATCCTCCAGCTCATCCTCTCGTTTGACCTCATCTACCTCCAGTATCTCGGCCAACTCAGTGTAAAAGTCCTCCACGCGATTCCCTCCTCGCCTTAATACTCGACCATCTTACAAAAATCAAGCGGCCCTGTCCTCATGAGCATGGAACTAGCCGTCAGCCCAACCCCAAAACCAGCCAGGCAGGTCAAATACGAATCGTTCAACAATTTGTCGCCCAGGTTGAATGCTATATTGGTGGGGATGGTCGCGCCGCTGGAATTGCCGAAGTTTTCCACAATATTGTAGGGCATCTTATCATAGCTGACGTCCATTTTATCGGCTAGTCTTTGCAACATGAATTTATTGGGCTGATGGAACATAAAATAATCAACATCTTCTAATCCTACCCCAGAAAATTCCATGAGGTTGTTGATCATGGGCGGAACTTCATTAACCACAAAGTTGAATACCGCCATGCCGTCCATAAACCAATGGTCCAGACAGCGGGAGTTGCCTTCCTCATCCAGCACCATAGCTGCCGTATCGGGGGTGGACGGGACCTTTAACCCCCCAGCCGGTATAATCAACGCATTGCGGCGGGTCCCGTCCATCTTGATATTGGTAAAGATCTGACTGCTGTCAGGATCTTTTTCTACGATGGTAACCGCTGCCCCATCTCCAATCAAGGGGAAGGTGTTGCGGTCTTGAGGAGAGGTCTTGCGGCTCAATACATCACCGTTTACCAGGGCAACTTTATTGATTGTGTCTTGTTCCAAGAGACTGAATGCCTGCATCAATCCCACCAGATACCCGGCACAACCTTGTTTCACATCCAAGCAAACCATATCTTGCTTCAAATCCAACTTGCCCTGGATGATATTACTGGTGGGAGGCATGTAATAATCCGGGGTTTGGGTCACGAGGACCAGAGCGTCTATTTCATCCTTATGCAGCAAGCCTTCATCCAGGAGGTATTTCAGTCCGAATATGGCCAGATCGGAAACGCAGGTCCCTTCCGTTACGATTCTATGCCGGTCATAACCCATGATCTTCTTCAGCTTCATGGATTGCTTGACCGAGAAATTATAATTCTCCACCTCATCATCGAATTTCACTTCGTTTTGAGGCACTACCGCCAAAATCCCAGTAATCTTTTTGCCCCGGTATTGTAGATTCAAATCTGCCCACCTCTTCTCTCGATCAGTCTTATGATAGTTTCCAGACTGTAAAAATTCTCCGGCACGATATCGGTCACATCGATACTGATGGCAAATGCCTCCTCGATGTCAGATACCAGAACCACAATATCAAGCGAATCCAATAGCCGATTCTCAACCAAATCGCTGCTGTTTATGAAGTCAACCTCCGGTCGTATCTCATACAAGATCTCCAACAGTTTATCCACTACATTTACCCTTCCTTGCCTATGATGGCTTCCTACTCTGCTCCCGGCCTTTACTCCAGCAACTGAACCAGTTCGTTTAATATACAAAAACCTGCACAGGCATGTGCCGGGCAGGTAGGTGTACTTTTTCTGCTCTTGCAACTCAGCCGTCATAACTTTGCAGCCTTAGACCTGTAGTTTTGCGCCCCCGCCTTTCGACGAGTTTGCCTTTTGTAGGAACTTGGCCTGATTTGATTTAAGATTTGTCATGCTGGGTTAAATTGTACCTTACATAACATAATATGGGTACTATTTCCGTAAGATTTTTGTTCCAGCGTTGATCGTCTTTGACTGTATATCAATAATATTTAACGTTCAATCCTCAAACCAATCCCTAACCAGTTGAGGGCGATCAATCTTGCCATTCTTATTCATGGGGAGGTTCTCTAACTTGTGTATCTTGGTAGGAATCATGTACTTGGGCAGAAGTGGACCCAGGCTCTTTCTTATACTTGCCTTCGTTAGCTCATTACTGCCTTCATAAAACATGGTTATCTCCTGTTTGTCCTTGTTGTATAATACACACGAATTATGAATCCCTTCAAGGCTTAACAGAGCCGTCTCTATCTCCCCCAGTTCGATACGATAACCCATATGCTTGATCTGGGCATCTTTACGGCCTAAGAATATAATCTCACCCTCAGCATTTACATAGGCAAAATCGCCGGTACGATAAATGCGGTCAAAGTAATTCTTGTTAAGCGGATTCTGGGTAAATACCTCTGCACTCTTATCGGGATTATTCCAATAACCCAAAGCCAAGGAAGTGCCCCGCACACATAACTCTCCCTGCTCCCCTACGTCCGATGAACGGTTGTCTTCTGTCAGAATCAATATATCGGTGTTGCGGCAGGGGAACCCGATGGGCAGTTTATCGTTGTCGTCAAACTCTTTCTCTACAATATAATACGTGCAATCCACGGTTATTTCCGTAGGTCCGTACAGATTCGCAAACAAACCATGAGGCAGGTTTTGGCGCCAATAATTCAGATGGCGGTTGGGCATGACCTCGCCGGCAAAGAGTATCTTCTGCAGGCAATCAACCCGGACCTGGTCCAACGCCCTGGTGTTGGCCACATTAATCATTACCGAAGGCACCCAGAATATGAAGTTGATATTCTGCTCGGCAACATACTCCATCAGTCTTATCGGGAAGGCGAAATGCTGTTCGGGTATAAGAACCAAAGTTGCCCCGGCAGCCAGGCAAAGATAGATATCCAAGGTGGAATTGTCGAAATAGAACGGGGCCTGACTGCCTATTATCTCTTGGGCTGTAATATCAAAACAGTCAATCGCCCAGTCAATGTAGTCGATCACCCCACGGTGAGATACCACCACCCCTTTGGGAATACCGGTGGAGCCTGATGTATAAATAATGTAGACAGGGTCGGTGTCTATTATCGGGTCCGAATAGGAGGCGACCAAATCATTGTCATACTTGATACTCTCATCATAAGCCTGGTTGATGTCTATGATGTAGTCTTTTTCTACCCCGCTTTCCAGCAACGTATTATAATATTCCTCTGAAGTGATAATTATCGGATTTTCCAAATTCTCTACTATGCCTTTAACTCTTGCCACCGGCGATTTTGTGTCCATAGGAACATATATGTTGCCGCTATACAGAATTCCCAGGAAAGCAACGATACTGTCAGCACTCTTGGGCAAGGATACTGCGACAGGTTGGTTGACACTGTCTTTGGTTTGTTTGATCCTGAAGGCCAGGCGGCGGGAATATCTCCATAGTTCGCCAAATGTAATCAATCTTTCACCATCTATGATGGCTATTTTGCTGTCATGTTGAACTACCGTGCTTTCAAAATATTCAAGGACATTTTTCTGCATGCTGAAATTCCCCCAGTATATATTCATGGGTTATCATTTCACCGCCAGCCATAACGATTCTTTCATCGCCATGCAACTATGTGTTATGAACAGAGTAGCTTTACTTAATAATACGTTTTAGGTGAATCAAATCAGCACAACATTAGTAATTTATATGGGCCTTTTTTATTAACTCTCTGTTGGCATCATAATGATATTGCTAACTTATAAATCCAATGGAACACCTTAATTCCCCTATCCAGATGGGAAATCCCTAAAATACACGGCTAAAGGATATTTATACTCAGCTGCGACTGTGGTAAGTCAAAGCTACTAAAATCATTGAATGCTGCCTGCCCATGGTTGACGCTGGTGAAATCTCTTAAGATAACGCTGACATTATGAGACGTATCCACATAACGGCCTAATCCAAACAATAATCCATATTTTGTACTGTTATTGGCTTGCACGTTGTCAATCAGAATGTCCTCCAGATATTCGTCTATGCTGTTAGGTTCCAAACAAATAGCACTCTGAGGATCGGTACCATCCGTATCTGAAATCATTCCGTCCCTAATGGTCACTAATCTGCCGCTAATTACGGTAATACCATTTCTCCTGCAGTTACGGATTTCGAATTCTTCGATTATGACATCCCCGCAAAAGTTCTGTTCCTCACTGCTGCCGATGTATATTCCATCACCCCAGCAATCCGATATTGCTATATCTGCTATTCTTACCGCGGAACTGCCCAAGACGCTGATCCCGTGTCCCCATTCTCCACTCTCGCCAGTATGGTAATTACGTTCACCGATTATTTTACCGCCGACTACTTCAACATTATCGGCATCGAATATTCTTATCAAGGCATAATTGGCGTTGTTGTTGGGAGCAGCTTGCAAAACGGCCTGAGGTGAAAGTTGTAATTGGGTATTACTGTTCAACCTGATCGATTTAACGGCATCAATTATATAAACGCCGTCGGGAACCAAAACCCTGCCTCCCCCTGCCGCATAGACATCATCAGCCGCTTTCTGGATGGCGGCGGTATCGTCAGTATCGTCGTCACCGGTTGCCCCGCAATCCAGTACATTGACCTCGTGTGAATCAACCAGGGTGGTATTGTATCTGTGCTCTCTGACCGTAATATCTTTGTCCTTATTGTCCGCGCTGCGACCGCACCCTGCGCATATAGTTAGAATAACAGCAAGTAATATTATGAGCTTGATTCTTTTCATTTGACTCCAAATCCCCTTGACCCTTTAACTCCCATGTGTTTATCAGAATGGTTCCTCTGTTGTTTGCAATCCGCTGTTGTTTGCAATCCGCTGTTCTACCGTTTAATTACTCACTGTGATCCGGAGATTGTAGGCAGGACGCTTATAATCAGAATAACTCGACAACCCGCCTTTAGCGCTATTCCGATCGGTATAACCATTAATTGTCACACTAATATTATTAGGTGAGTTTGCATAACGGCCAAAACCAAATAGAATTCCATACCCTCCGCTGCTAATCGTCGTCAACTTATCTATCAGGATGTTTTGAATGAACTCGGATTTGTTGTTCGGTTCCAAGCACAAACCTGCTTGCGGGTCGGTGCCCCTGGTGTTGGCAATCACACCATCAATTATTTTTACATTTATTCCGCTGATGATCGTAATTCCGTTCCTTCTGCAATTATCAATTGTAAACCGTTCAATGGCCACATTCTCGCTATATCTTTGCAGGTCGGTGCTGCCTATGTACACCCCATCTCCCCAGCAGTCAGATATGGCAATATCACTTATTCTAATATTGCGGCTGCCCATAATTTTTATCCCATGGCCCCACTCTCCGGTCTTACCAGTACGTGTTTTTCGATCACCGATAATTGATCCACCAGAAATCTCAATATTGTCCACGTTGGTTATATTTATAATCTCATGATTGGCCTCCTTGGTGGGCTTAGCTTTCAATACCGCGTTATCAGCCAGGTTGAGTTCTACATTACTACGCAGATTAATAGATATTTCCGGATTTATGAGATAAATACCGTCAGGAAGATACACCTCCGCCCCGTCTCCCACCGCAGCCTGATCAACGGCTTTTTGAATGGCAACGGTATCATCTGCCGAGCCATCGCCTTTGGCTCCAAAATCTCTCACATCATAACCTGTTTCCGATGATAGTTGTACTTCTAGCCCATTGCATATTATTGTCACTGCTTCGGCTCGGCTGACGTAGTTCAGCGGCCTGAAGGACCCATCCGGATAACCATTCATATATTGCGCATCCGCCATAGCGGTTACGGCATCTCGGTAGGGTTCAGAAATGCTGGAAGCATCCCAGAAAGGAGAACCGCCACGATCGGATGTGGGTAAATTTAACGCCTTGGCCATCATATATGCAGCTTCCTGGCGTGGAATGGGTCGGTTCGCTTCAATTCTTCCATCCCTGTAAGCGGGAAGATATCCAGCGGCAAGCGCCCGGGCTATATCATTGTAATACCACTGTCCTGGATTTACATCCTTAAAACTAATTGGGGCTACGGCAGTGAATCTAAAAGAACGATTGACAATAGTTATGAACTCTGCTCGAGTCACCTGCCGGTCAGGTCTGAATGTACCGTCGCCATAACCGCTGATCAGATCTTGGTTTATTAAATACCTTATCTGTGGATAAGCCCAATTGCCAGCAATATCACGGAAAGAAGGGCTAGCATTCCCTATGCCGATCTGGCTCCCTGGTCCAATGAATAGGAAACCTGCTACTATTAAAAAGAGGACAAGGCGTTGCTTACGCATGATTCTGTCAACCCCCATTTCAACTTATCCAATTAGTACAGTCATTTCAGTAGTTTATGTTTAATAGTACCATATCCAACCCACTTTAGCCGTAATTTGGAGAAAAGAAGACTTATTACTGGGACCATGACAACCGCGCTTGATCGAGCCGGAGGTGTGACTAACCCCCCGTCCAAACCCAAGGGAGAATAAGCATACTTTCTCCACTGCTCACTGCAGCGCCAACCTACTTCGGTGGGTTCAGTTTTAGCTTTTGGTAAAGATTGCGGCGTGTTTATCTCTATGCGGCGCGTACTTCATATAAATAGACCGCGCCCATTGCCGGGCGCGGTCTAAAAAAAAGGCAGTTGATCATGATACTCAACTGCCCTTGGGAACTGATCCCTTTAATTATCCGGTTATTTGTAAGTAATCCCCGAATATTTGATAGTGCAATTCCATTCAGAACTAGTTGTATACCTATCAATAAGGGCGTAGTTTAGTTGTTCCTTATCATAATCGCGGCCATTGTCGGCCAATCGGCAGTCCTTGATTTCTACCGAGAATGGGTGAATGTTGTTTTTGGAATTCCCAAACGCCACACATATCCCCCAACAATAAAACTCTTTCCAATTGGTGCCGGCGCCATTATGATGACTGTAAACGTTCTCTATCTTGATGTTTTCCATCCAAGCTGAAGAATTATTAGGTTCCAAAACAATCCCGCTCTGCGGATTGGCTCCATAGTTATAGGCGGTTTCTCCATCTCTGATTATGGCGTTTCTGGCGCTTACTATCGTTATCCCGTTTCTGCGGTTTTGTTGGGTCACAAAATTATCTATTGTCACATCCTTACAATAATTTTGAGTAGATCCTTCGCCAATATAGATTCCGTCACCCATGCATTTGGAAACATTAACATTGCTAATACGTACATTATTGCAGCCCAATATGGATATGCCCTGACCATATTCCCCCGAGGCGCCTATATGCGAGTCTCGATCTCCGATAATCTTCCCCCCGCTGATGGAGATGTTCGAAACATTGTAAGCCCTAACAACAGCGTAGCTGGATTTGGAAGTCGGTTTAGCCTTCAAAACGGCTCCGTCAGCGAGCAACAAAGCAATATTGCTTCTAAGGAATACCGGTTGCCAATTATCTACATTAATTATATAAGTTCCGCTGGGGACATAAACAGTTCCTCCACCCTTGGAATACGCATAATCAATGGTTTTCTGAATAGCCGCGGTATCATCCGTAACACCGTCGCCTTTAGCGCCGCCGTATGTCTTCACGTTGTACTCGTAGGCCAGGGTCTTGGCGGCGGGTACCGCTATCGACACCAACTGTGTTGCCGCAGAGCTATTTTTGACTAATCTGTAGGTGATGTTACCGGTGACCGCCTTATTTCCATAGGTTATGCCTCCGCTCGTCGCTACTTGAGAATTGGCTGAATTGGATATGGTTACCGCGACGCCTGAGGATTTGCTGTTGACAATTTTTTGAGCCATGGTGAGATCAGGAACATCAGCAGGGCACCCGATCCCGC
>ERZ795053.6447-NODE-6447-length-11694-cov-4.735974_pt1 | contig 11694 bp, 10 predicted proteins | sample MGYA00375137_ERZ795053 | MGnify/ENA primary metagenome ERZ795053 (study PRJEB30182, sample SAMN05720284) | activated sludge metagenome | isolation source: Anaerobic digester | place: Hong Kong | collected 2014-12-17 ... | reverse complement strand
CATTGCTATTTATGGAGCGGGCATTCCGCTCGAAGGAAAACATTAGACATCTGCAAGGAGAATGAACGACAATGCCAAAAAATGCCTTAACCCAAATCTCCGATCTCGGCCAATCTATCTGGTATGATAACATCGAACGGGGGATGTTAGAAGCAGGTGAACTGACCCGCATGGTCGAAGAAGATCACGTTGTCGGCGTCACCTCAAACCCCGCTATCTTCCAAAAAGCTATCTCCGGCAGTACGGCCTACGATGCACAAATCGATGAAATTGTGGCTAAAACGCCCACGATTCCAATTAAAGATCTATACGAAAAATTGGCTATTCAAGATATCCAAATGGCTGCCGATGTCCTGCACCCGGTTTACGAACGGACCAATGGCGACGACGGCTACATCAGTCTGGAAGTTTCGCCAACGCTGGCTAACGACACTGAAGGCACTATTGCCGAAGCCAAACGGCTGTTCCAAACGGTGAGCCGGCCCAACTTGATGATTAAAATTCCGGCCACGGCCGCCGGCCTGCCGGCCATCACCGAAGTCATCGGCTCTGGCATCAACGTCAACGTGACGCTGATGTTCTCGCTGCAAAATTACATCGATGTCGCCAATGCCTACATCGCCGGGCTGGAAAAGCTGGACGAAGCCGGCGGCGATGTCAGCCAGATCGCCTCGGTCGCCTCGTTTTTCGTCAGTCGGGTCGATACGTTGATCGACAAGCTGCTCGATGACATCGGCAGCGACGAAGCCAAATCGCTGCAAGGTAAAATGGCCATTGCCAACGCCAAAGCCGCCTACAAGAAATTCAAAGAGATTTTTGGCGACGACCGCTTCCAAAAGTTGGCCCAAAAAGGCGCACGTGTCCAGCGCCCACTGTGGGCCAGCACCAGCACCAAAAATCCGGCCTACCGCGACGTACTCTACGCCGAGGAATTGGTCGGCCCCGATACGGTCGATACCATGCCGCCGGTCACCCTGGAAGGGTTAAAAGATCACGGCGAAATCCGGGCCAGCCTGATGGAAGGTCTCGATGAAGCCCCGGCGCTGCTGGAAAAATTGGCCGCGCTCGACATTAGCTATGACGATGCCACCCAAAAATTGCAGGACGATGGCGTAGTTGCTTTCGCCAATTCTTTTGTCGACCTGCTCAAAACGCTGGAGGATAAACGCGAGGCCATCGTTTCGCGCCAAGTCAGCCCAATGACGCTGGCGTTGCATGACAACCAAGGCGCGGTCGATATCAGGCTACGAGCCTGGGACGCGGCCAAGGTAGCCGCACGCCTGTGGACCATCGACGGCACTGTCTGGATCCCTGACCCCGACCAGGCCGCTCAAACCGCCGATTTGACCAACCGCCTGGGCTGGCTCAATCTTCCTACCGAAATGATGATCGAAGCCGGCTCGCTGGCCGAATTTGCCGCCGAAATCAAAGCCGCCGGCTTTCAGGAAGTGGTGCTGCTGGGCATGGGCGGCAGCAGTCTGGCCCCAGAGGTTTTCATGAAAACATTCGGGGCGGCACACGGCCTGCCGCTGACCGTCCTCGACAGCACCGATCCCGGTCAGGTGGCGGCTGTGGCCGGCGGCATTGCCGATCTGACCAAAACGTTGTTCATCGTCTCCAGCAAATCTGGCGGTACGATTGAACCGTTATCGTTCTATAAATATTTTTTCGAGCAAGTCAGCCGCCAAACAGCAAACCCCGGTCAGAATTTTATCGCCATCACCGATCCGGGCAGCGGTTTGGAGAAGCTGGCCCAAGAAAAGGGCTTTCGTCGTATTTTCCTGGCGAATCCGGATGTCGGTGGGCGTTACTCAGCGCTGACCCATTTTGGGCTGGTTCCCGCCGCCCTCATCGGCGTCGATCTACCCAAACTACTGCGCCGAGCCGGCAGCATGGCCGATGCCTGCCACAACAGCGCTCCCCACAACCCCGGCCTCCAACTTGGCGCCGCGCTGGGCGAATTGGCGCTGCAAGGTCGCGACAAACTGACTTGCTTTACCTCGCCCAAAATTGCCGCCTTTGGCGCTTGGGCCGAACAGTTGATCGCCGAGAGCTTGGGCAAACAGGGCGTCGGCATTTTGCCGGTGGTCGATGAGGCTATCATCCAACCCGTATTTTATGGCCACGACCGGGTCTTTGTCTATCTGCGCCTGGCCGGCGATGACAATGTGGCGCTGGACGGCCAGGTCAATGTGTTGGAAGCCGCCGGCCATCCCGTCATGCGGATCGAGCTGGACGAGTTGGAAGATTTGGGCCAGGAGTTCTTTCGCTGGGAGATGGCTACCGCCGGCGCGGGTGCGATCCTCAAGATCAACCCGTTCGACCAGCCCAACGTCGAGTTGGCCAAAGTCAAAGCCCGCGAATTAATGGCCCAATTTGAGGCCGCCGGCCGCTTGCCGGTGGAAGCGCCAACTCTCGACTACGACGACATCGATGCTTATGGACCAGTAATGGGCGCGACTGTGGCCGAGGCGCTGCGAGCTTTCTTAACCGGCTTCGTCCCCGGCAACTATATTGCCATTATGGCTTACCTACCCTACACTGCCGACATCGACGCGGCGCTGAACGAGCTGCGCTTGACGCTACGCACGGGCTTGCAGGCGGCCACCACCGTGGGGTACGGCCCACGCTTCCTGCATTCGACCGGCCAACTGCACAAAGGCGACGGCAACAACGGTCTTTTTATTCAAATTACTCATACGCCAAATGAAGATATAGAAATCCCCGGTGAAAAGTATAGCTTCGCCACCCTTGTGGCGGCGCAAGCCCAGGGCGACTACAACGCCTTGCAACAAAGCGGCCGTCGCTTAATCCGCTTCCACATCGAGGCCGGGCATGACCTCGCGACGGCTATTCGCAAACTGATTCCAGCCTAACAGGGTACCGGTTGCCCTGGCTCGGCAGCCTAAACTCTTTTCCTATTGAACTTTAAGATCTTATCGGTTACTCTAGGAACAGAGGCTAAATTAGAGCTAGAGTTTTCCAAAATCATCTAAAAAGTTAGAATGTAATCCGCAAAGGTAAATACGTCCTTTGTGGATTACATCTTACCTGACACATCATCACTTCCCACTTCCAAAATCCCATAGCCCACCGCTGAAACAAGGGACATGCCATGACCTTCTACACCGTCAAAGGCCAACAAATTCATGTCAAGGAAGAAGGCAACCCCAACAACCAACTGGCTCTACTGATTCACGGCTGGTCGAGTTCTTGGTTCGCTATGTCGCCCTTGCTGCCAATGCTCAAGCGGCGGTTTCATTGTATCGCGGTTGATTTACCCGGCTACGGTCAATCGCCCCCTAGCCCTGAAACGGAATCGATGGCTCACTATGCTGACTTGATGGCCGAGTTGATTCGGCAAGTCAGCCCTAAACAGCCGGCTGTTATCGTGGGGCATTCGATGGGGGGGATGATCACGCTAACGTTAACGCTGCGCCATCCCGAACTGGTCGAACGGATTATCCTTCTTTGTCCCACCATCAGCGGCCGCCTTTCTCTTTTTATGAACCTTTTTATATCACCGGGCATCCTGGTTGAGCGATTTGTCGCTCCCCAGATTTCCCGCGCCCTTCAGCCCTATCTGACCGGTCTGACCGACCAACTGATGCGTCCGGCTTCACTTTCAGAACGAGGCGGCATTACCCAAGCTGATTATGAACGCCTACGCGCCGACGCTCGTAACCCCAATCAGAGCCTCGTTCGCGCCCAATGCTTTTGGGCCATGCGCGAGGGCGATCTACGCGGCCAACTGGAGCCGATTATCGATGTGCCGTCGTTGGTTATTTGGGGAATGGAAGATAACACGGTGCCGCTAAAAGACGCCAGCGCCCTGGCCGATGAATGGCCCGATCTTGATTTACGGATTTTGCCCCGTGTCAGCCATTGGCCTCAGTTTGAAGCCCCGGAAATTACCCGTCGTTATGTTAAAGCCTTTTTAGGCAAACCGCTCAAGCTTATTCAGGCTGTATTTTAGATATTAGCCTCGCCAAGACCATCGCTGTCTAAACATAAAGATTGTTTTTTTATCTCCTTAAGTTATAATAACAGCGCCAGTTATTTGATTAAAATTCTAATACCCACAAGGAGGTGAAGGACATGTTAGATGCACTTTTCGGCATAATTCCCTGTCTCGGATTACTGGGAGTCATCATTCTTTTTCTGTTTTTCTCAGCCGTAAAAGTTGTACAAGAATATGAGCGGGGGGTTATTTTTCGGCTGGGCCGTTTTGTTGGCGCTAAAGGACCGGGGATTTTCTTCATTGTACCGTTTATTGATCGGATGATGAAAGTCGATTTGCGGACCGTTACGCTCGATGTCCCCAGCCAGGAAGCCATTACGCTTGATAACGTCACCCTTAAAGTCAATGCGGTTGTTTACTTTCGCGTTATGGACCCCGGCAAATCGATTATTCAAGTAGAAGATTATCGGCGAGCTACGTGGCAGATCGCCCAGACGACCCTGCGAAATGTTATCGGGCAGAGTGAACTGGACGATCTGCTGGCCGAACGAGAAAAGGTCAACGAAGTCATCCGGCAAATTATCGATGACCAAACAGAACCGTGGGGAATTAAGGTCTCGATTGTTGAGGTAAAAGATGTCGAGCTACCCGTGAATATGCAGCGGGCTATGGCGCGTCAGGCTGAAGCCGAACGTGAAAAGCGCGCTAAAATTATTCACGCCTCCGGCGAATTCGAGGCCTCCAAAACATTAGCCGAAGCCGCACACATTATTGGCGCGGAATCGGCTGGGTTACAACTCCGCTATCTACAAACCTTGACCGAGATTGCGGCTGAGAAAAATTCGACCATCATCTTCCCGCTCCCCATCGATCTCATTTCAGCGGTATTACCGGGATTAAAACTCAAGGCGGATGACACGACGTCCGAATAATCTTTACCGCAACCTAAAATAGCTTTACGAAGCAGCGCCGCCAACCCCTGCGCTGCTTTTTTTGATCGAGTTGAGTGGCAGGGTTGCAACGATTTAAGGATGTACTGCTGCAACCCTGTCCCCTATCACTCTGCAACTTTGCCACTTTGCTACCTTGCAACCCTGCCACTTTGCTAATTTGCTACCCTGCCCCCCTGTTCAAAATAACATTATGTTGAATCGGGAACATATCTGTGGTATAATTCGACTAAATTTTAAGTTTTAACTATATGAGGCAAGCTGATGCGCGGAATTATCGATGCCATAAAAGACCTCTATATCAAATTTTTGGTCTGGTTAGGAGCGGACCCGCCTGAAGGATTCGATCAGATCGAACCCGGTCCTGCCCGATCCCAAAGATATGTCGTCAAAGAGGGCGATACCATCTTCTCCATCGCCCGTAAATTTGGGGTTCATTACGAACGCATTGCTCAGGCGAACAACATCGATCAACTCGACGCCCTGAAACCGGGACAAATCTTGACCATTCCCGCACCGGGTCGGGAGTCGGAAAAGAAACCCGCGCCAACCCAGCCGGAAAAACCCAAATCGGACACCAAACCCAGCCAACCCATCCCCAAAGAACCGGTCGAAGAAGCTCCTGTTGAAGAACCGCCTAAAGAACAACCTCTTGAAGAAGAGCCTCTTGAAGAAAAACCCTTAGAGGAATTACCGGAGTGGTTGGAGGATGTGGAACCTGAAGAGGTCGTCGTGCCGGAAGAAGAAGCGCCGCTACCGGAGCCGACACAGGAGCCGCTGCCCGAAGTTGTCGCCGAAGGCCCCGAACAAGCTGAAGAAGAGATGGTCTTTCGTTACGAGGTTCAGCGCGGCGATACCCTCAACGCCATTGCCCGAAAATATGGTACGACCGTCAAGGATTTGATTGAATCCAACGAACTGGGTGACTCCAACATTTATCCCGGTCAAAAACTGGTCATTCCCGGTTATCGCTTACCTAAAATCGAGCCGGCCCCGGAACCACCCCATCGGCCGCTCCCGGATGTGGGCGAACAGTTTGTCTACACGGTCGCCGGCGGTGATACGCTCGGCGCGATTGCCAAACGATACGGCATTACCATTCGAGAACTGATCGAGGCGAACAATCTTGACGATCCAAACCGAATCCATATTGGCCAAAAGCTCATTATACCGGGCATATTAGCCGCACCGGTTCGCCCCACGCCGCAACCCAAACCCACCCCCATCGCAGGCATCGATCCCAATTTTCCGCCGCTGGGACCAGCTGGAGCAGTCAGAGCCTTGTATGCCAGCTATTTTGCCATCGGCCACACTGAATTTCGTCAGCGTATCTTTGACCTGCTCGACACCACCGAATTAAACGCGGTCGTGATCGATGCCAAGAGTGATTACGGCTGGCTAAGTTATCCCACCCAGGTAGCCCGCGCCAGGGAAATTGGCGCGAATCGGCCCACGGCCCAAGATTTCCCGGACCTAATGGCCCGGTTGAAAGAACGGGGGATTTACACCATCGCTCGGATTGTCGCGTTCAAAGACAATTTGCTGGCCAAAAACTACCCCGAGTTGGCCGTCAAAACCCAATCAGGCGCTGTCTGGCAGGATGCTGACACGATGTCGTGGAGCGATCCCTTTCTGAGTGATGTTTGGAACTACAACATTGAAATTGCCACGGAGGCCGTCCGGTTGGGGTTCGATGAAATTCAGTTCGATTTCTTGCGTTTCCCCACCGTCAGTCCGGCCGGCACACCGTACTTTTCGCAAGAAATCAGCAAAGAGACCAGAGTAGCAGCTATCACCAGCTTTCTCAGCGCCGCTCGCGGCCAGCTAAAGCCCTTGGGGGTTAAAATAGCCGGTAGCACGTTTGGCTATACCTGCTGGCGTAGTGACGACTCATTGATCGGGCAAGATATCGACCGGATGGGCCACTACTTGGATGTATTATGTCCGATGCTTTACCCTTCGACTTTTGGCAGCGGGATTCCCGGCTACAAAATGGCCGTGGCCCATCCCTATGAAGTGGTCTACGAAAGCGCACAGCGGGCCATAGACCGGGTCAAAACGTCCGGCTGCACGGTACGGCCTTGGCTTCAGGATTTTCAAGATTACCGCTTTGACCGGCGCACCTATGGCCGAACGGAGATTCAGGCTCAAATTAAAGGCGCTTTCGATTCAGGCTGCGAGGGCTTTCAAGTTTGGGACCCCCAAGTCAACTACTCCGATAACGCCTATGCGCCTATTGCCACCCCCATATTGTCCTCATAAAAAATAGATGTAGTTCCCGTGGCTGGCGCTTAGTAAAAGGGCCAGCCACGAGAATAAAAAAACGGACGCAATGTCCGTTTTTTTTGAGCTTGGTGGCAGCTAAAGTAACTAAAGCGCCGCTTTAGCACTTTCTACTAGTTTGGTAAACCCGGCTGCGTCGTTGATGGCAATATCGGCCAGGACCTTGCGGTCAAGGTCAATACCGGCTTTTTTCAGCCCATTCATAAAGGTGCTGTAGCTCATATCATTTTGCCGGGTGGCGGCATTGATCCGAGCGATCCATAATTTGCGAAATTCACGCTTGCGTACCCGCCGGTCTCGGTAGGCATACTCCAGCGATTTCATCATCGCTTCGTTAGCGCGCTTAAAGAGCTTATGCTTACTGCCGCGCTGTCCTTTGGTTATGGCCAGCACTTTTTTATGCCGGCGCTGGGTTTGTGGCCCGCCTTTAACTCTCACAATATACCTCTACTTTCCTTTTTTCGCGTACGGAATCAACTTCTGTATCCGCTTCTTTTCGCCCGACGTGGTGACTTCGATCATTTCGTCAAACAGATATTTGACCCGTTTGCTTTTTTTACGGCGCAGGTGGCTCTTACCGATTTTAGTCCGCATAAGCTTGCCGGAACCGGTGTATTTAAACCGTTTTGCCGTTGATTTGTGCGTTTTTATCTTTGGCATGATAACGTTATCCTTTAGTCCTAATGGTTGAAATGGGCTACGATCATTAATTCAGTAGGCCAGTTTACTTGTTGGGAGCCAAGACCATCAACATGGTCATTCCTTCTTTTGAAGGACGCTGTTCGACAATCGATATGTCTTCCAGTTCTTTGGCAATATGCGTCATTAAATCCAGAGCAACTTCCGGGTGAGTCACCTCTCGACCTCTAAAACGGAGACGGACTTTAACCTTAGCTCCACGACTCAAGAAAGTTCTCGCTTGCTTTAATTTGTAACCAATATCGTGTTCACCGGTTTTTGGTCGCAAGCGGATTTCTTTAACCTCTACCTTGGTTTGACTTTTGCGAGCATCCCGGTCCCGTTTCTGGGCCTCATACAGATATTTGCCGTAATCCATCAGCCGACAAACGGGCGGGTTAGCACCGGGGGCAACTTCCACTAAGTCCGTATCGCGCTCTTGGGCAATTCTGAGCGCTTCTTTGATAGACATAACACCTAACTGCTCACCGCCGACGTCAATCAGGCGTACTTCGGCTGCGCTTATTTGCTCATTAATGTTGCGCTCATCCTTGGTAGTTATGACTCACTCCCCCCTCTATTATTCCAATTAATTTGTGCAAAAAATGTGGCCAATTCGTTGAATTTGTTACCCTTTTGCTATTAAGATTTCTTATGAAAGCAGCTATAAACTATAGCATATCGCTTAATTCTCGTCAAGTTATATTCCGCTCGATCACGCTCAGCAGAGGCTCTAAGACCATCAATTGACCTTGATCGAGACCTCGTGGCGATCAATTTGGGGACTATCCTGAAGTTGTGTGGTCAAAATATACGATGTATCTCGACCGGGGCAAACTTCTTTTTGACCCGATGGGTTTACCGGTTCACCCTCTAATTTAACGCTGAGCGCCCCTTGGACATTCCACCGGAGTGTCGTGCAGTCACCATCGTCGATGGTCAGGTCATCGGCTTCAAAGGAAACCACATACCGGCGAGAGCCAAGTGTCGGCGTGGGGTTGACGGTGGCGCTGACCACAGGAGGCACAACGGGTGGTGGGGGCAGCGGGGTGGCCGTTGGCCGAACAATAGGCTGGGGGAAATTTAGGGCCACTGTGGGGGGTGGGGTATTGCTGGGCGCCAAGGTGGCTGTGGGCAGCCGGGTCCCCGTCGGAGTTGGCTCGGCCGGGGTTGGGGTGATAAAACTGGGGGTCGGCATAAAATTGGGAAAGGTCGCTGTGGACGTAACCGTTGGCGATGGGGTGTAGGTAGCTGTGACCGGCGATATAAAAACCCGCTCAACCGGAAATAGTAAAAAGAAGAGTAATCCAATAAATGTAAGCGCCACAAGCCCGATAAGAAGCGCAATAATGGTTGCTTGTGACCGGTTCATGCAATAAATTCCACTTTCTGCAAAGGCTGGTTTGTAGCGATATTTTTGAACCCGCCTAAATTAGGTGTTTGAGACCTTGTTGTATAATAATATCCTAAAATTAGCAAAAAGTAATGACCGTAGCTAACTCTCCCCGGTTTGAATATTATCTACCATAACCAACCTCAAGGAGCCGTTTTATGAACATCCAACCCTTTACTCTGGAACGATACTTTGCCCAATATGAATTCAACGCGCCCTACCTGCTGTGTACCTCCGACTGCGAGTCGCTAACGGTAGGCGAACTGTTGGCCCTAGAGCCGGGAGCGGCGGAGGGCTTACAGCAGTGTTGGCTGGGCTACACCGAGAGCCAGGGCAGCCCGGAACTGCGCACCGAGATTGCCGGCCTGTACCATCAGATCGACCTCGATGACATCCTGGTTCACGCCGGAGCCGAGGAAGCCATCTTCAACTTCATGAATGCCGTACTTGATCCTGGAGACCACGTGATTGTCCATTCACCCTGCTACCAATCGCTCTATGAAGTGGCCCGCGCCGCCGGCTGTCAATTAACGCGCTGGGCCACTGCCGAGGCTGAGGACTGGACGCTCGATTTGGCTTGGTTGGAGCAGCACATCCAACCTAATACTAAGGTCATCGTGGTTAACTGCCCCCACAACCCGACCGGCTATCTTATGAGCCAGGACGCCCAGCAGCAACTTATCGAAATTGCCCGCCGTCATAACCTGCTCCTCTTCTTCGACGAAGTCTATCGCGGCCTGGAATACCGTCCGGAGGACCAATTGCCCGCCGCGTGCGATTTGTATGAAAACGCGATTTCGCTGGGTGTGATGTCGAAAACCTACGGTCTGGCCGGCTTGCGCATCGGTTGGATTGCGACCCGCAACCGCGAAGTGTACCAGGCGATGGCCGCCTTCAAAGATTACACCACCATCTGCAACAGCGCCCCCAGCGAGTACCTGGCCGCGTTGGCCCTCCGTCAAAAAGGAGCGATTGTTGAGCGCAACCTGGAGATTGCCAAGCATAATCTCGCCCTGCTCAACTCATTTTTCGACCGCCATCAGGCCATCTTCAGTTGGGTTCCGCCCAAAGCCGGCGCCATCGCCTTTCCCGGTCTAAAATTGAACCAATCGGTCGAGGCTTTTTGCGCCGATGTGGTAGCTCAGGCCGGCGTTTTACTCTTACCTGGCACTAAATATGATTTCGATGACCGCCATTTCCGCGTCGGCTTTGGGCGCAAGAATATGCCAGAGGCATTGGCTCGACTAGAGGCGTATCTTGAGGAACAAATTGTGGTATGAGTTGCGTTATGATGGGAACAAATACTAAACGGGGTTACGGCGGAGATGATGCGCATTGACGAGGGTTTAAAATGAAAAAGACCGGGATATCGCTGTCCCAGCCTTTCAAAAGGAGGAGAAGATTAACTACTGCACATTTGCTAGTTTACTCCCATTTAGCATAGTTAACTTGACGCCTCCTTGATGCCAATTTTTCGCCAACCCTACGCTAACCCGATGTTAGCCGTCGATCATTATCCAACCGACTTTTGAACCTCGTTACGATGCTGTAAACCTTGCCGAATTACGCTTCAATCGGGATAGTAAGATACCTCGACGACTCGGCCGTCCTTGATAGTTAGAATGGCAATATCTGAGTCACCCCAGCCTAATTGAGTGGGCCGGTAGCTGATTTTACCGGCCAGCAGATCGCCTTGTGCATTGATTTGAGCAGTGGGACCGATGAATTTAATATAGTGAGCCATCAATTGGTCAGCCTGATCGGCCGTCATCCCAATTTCAATGCGGTGGAAGTCACGTAAGAAAGGTTTACGGCCATTCCAATCAATGTAGTAGACGGTCAGAATCGCCGCCAGAAATAAAGCCAAAAGTGAAAGCTTGTATCGTCTAGGTCGATGCCGCAGTAAGAGAAACCCTATCAGCAGCCAGAAAGCTGTGTAGGCTAAAGTAAAATAGCTATTGATGGAAAGGGCTGTCTCTAAATCGAAAATTAAAAAGACGCCCAAGGCAATTAATAGGAGCAGCCCCACGACGAGGCTATTCCGCCAATCTTGGTAAGCAGTGGTCATTATAACTTCTCCCCCAAAACTTAGTCACAACACACACCGGCGATGTGGTCAGGATCACCGATTAACTAAATTCTACATCTCTTTTTGGTAATGCATAATTTCTTGCGTCTACTTTTCAATCTCAACAACAACACCTGCTTCGGCCCACTCAAACAGGTTGCCAGAGTGCTTAGAGTCGACCAGAATGCAGCCGTAGGTTACCGGGTGGCCCAAATCATTGGTCCAGAGCAAGGTCGCGCCGTTGCGCGATGGGAAGCCGTGGAACCCGTTCATAAAATCAGCCGTGGGGACCGGTCGATAAATACCGATAAAGTCAGGCATCCACAGATTCCAACTGGCGGCGTAGGCATTGGTTTCGTGG
>ERZ795053.6444-NODE-6444-length-11695-cov-10.141495_pt1 | contig 11695 bp, 7 predicted proteins | sample MGYA00375137_ERZ795053 | MGnify/ENA primary metagenome ERZ795053 (study PRJEB30182, sample SAMN05720284) | activated sludge metagenome | isolation source: Anaerobic digester | place: Hong Kong | collected 2014-12-17 ... | reverse complement strand
CGGAAAAGGAGGGGATGATGTAGAAGTCCAATTTTTATATTGTTTTTACCTTGCCATTCTATCCCAGAGCATTTTTGCCAGTTTTTTCGATTCGTTCAGGATAATTTTCTCATCAACGGTAGTTACCTTACGGTTATTAACTATTAGTTTACCGTTTGCAATTACGTCCCTAACATGCGATTGGTTTATTCCAAAAGCAAAGTGTCCTGCAATGTTTTGCTGTGTTACCGGAGTAGGAGAGTCGTAGTCCAGAACGACGAGGTTGTCCGGACTATCGCCTGTAAAGCCGTTTTGATTAATGTAGCGATGGGCATTTCTTAGCCTTTGGTATGCTTGCAAAGGGCTCATCGGGTCGAAATTTTGCCCGACAAAATACGATGACTTTAAGCTATGAAGCATATCGCTGTGCATTCCGTCGGTGCCAAGCATAATATTTTCCTTTAATTCCTTGCCATTAAAATAGCCCACGTTATTATTAAGGTTGCTATCGGTATTTTGCACAACCCAGCAAGGAGAATTTCCTATTAACTCCCTTTCGCTATCGGACAGGTGTAGGCAGTGTACCAGAATAGATTTAGAACTATTTAAGAAGCCGAAATCATTTAACCTGTGCCCAATAGTTTTGTGGTAGGTTTCGAAGCAATGTTTTTGGTCGTAAACATCTTCAGCAACGTGAATATGAATACCCGAGTTGTGTTTGCTTACAAGTTCCGAGGCCTTGGTTAGCGTATCATTGCTAAGAGTAAACGAAGCGTGTAATCCAACAAGTCCTTGATGCGAAGAAAGGTAACGATCGGTTTCGTCCAACCCTTCTTGGGCTATTTTTTCGCCATCGCGGTCGCTGATTTCGTAGCATAGCAAATGTGAAACGCCAACGCTGTCGAATGCTTTTGCCAAAATTTCCAGGGAATCTTTAATGGCATAAGGCGAAGCATGATGGTCTATTACAAAGGTTGAGCCTGCTTTTGCACAAGCCATGGCAGTAACTAATCCACTATACTCAACCATTTCGGGTGTAAGGTTTTTGTCCAGCGTCCACCATACGTATTCCAAAATTTCGTAGAAATTTTCCGGATTCTTTTTGGGAGCACCCATTCCTCGCGATAATGCCGAATAGGCGTGATGGTGTCCAACTACAAACGAATGGGTTACCAACTTTCCGGTACAATCTATTGTTTGACCAACATTATTGCTATATGTATTTGGAGCGTAAAAATCAATTTTCCCCGGCGAAACAACAACATCGGCACCTTTAATTTCCAGTGTTTCGTGATTAATGTAGGTTGCGTTTTTTAGTAGGATGTCCATATATGGTGATATTAGTCGTTAAAAATTATTTTTAATGAAATAAGTACATTTTTATTGTATAGTAAGGCATAATTCGGTTTTATTTTTCACGCCTCTTCATTGGTAGTTTTGTTCTTTTTATTCCATCGAAGGAGTAGAGTGCGTTAGCTATTGCAGCGGCCGTAGGAACAAGTCCTATTTCACCAATGCCTTTTGCACCGTAAGGTCCAACAGGGTCGGGTTCTTCTACGCCAATAACTTCCAGTTCGGGCATCTCGTTAGCCCGAATTATACCAATATCGTTGAATTTATAGCTGATTGGATAGCCATCCTTCATAGGCAAATCTTCGGTTAGCCCGTAGCCCATTCCCATGTGCAGTGCTCCTTCAATTTGACCTTCGAAAAGCATTTGGTTCATAATTTTACCGGCATCGTGAGCAGCAATTAACTTTTTAAGATTCCCTTGATCGTCGAGTATGGCTACCTGAGTGGCGTATCCATACGAAAAGTGGATAACAGGTTCATCTACATCGGCTCCGGGTTTACAAGTCCAGTCGCAAACAAATTTGCCTTTGTAACTTCTTCCAACCAGCTTTTCCAAAGGGGCTTCTTTGAGATCGTTTTTTAGACCTTTGGCTGCGTTAATAATGGCGTTGGATACCAATGCCGTTGCCCTTGATGAGGTTGTCATTCCTGTAGGAATTTCGGCCTCGGTGGTAACCTTAACCTTTACTATTGAAGGGTCGATCCCGGTTTCCTGATGAAGCGTTTGGATGGCCATGGTATGTACGCCTTGTCCCATTTCGCTCCAGCCATGATGAATTTCAACGTTATTCTTATCGATTATTTTGATTATTATCTCACTATCGTCAACCATGCCGTTTCCAACGCCTGTGTTTTTTAAACCACAGGCAATTCCGGCATATTTTGCTGCATTAAATTCATCCTTTACAGCCAGTAAGGTTTTCTTTAGCCCGACGCCTCTTAGTATTTGTCCGGTAGCCGTTTTTGCTCCATCCTCCAGTGCATTATCGAAACGAATTTTCCAACGGTCGAAACCTGCCTGACGGCAAATGTCGTCTATGCAAACCTCCATGGCGAATATAACCTGCGGAACGCCAAATCCGCGCATTGCTCCGCATGGAATATTGTTGGTATAAACGGTCTTTGCCGAAATGTCAACGGCGGGAACGGTATATCCTCCCGTTGCATGTCCAACCACGCGTTCCATAACTTTTGTTCCTACGGAACCATAAGCGCCAGTGTCGCCTACAGCATCGAGTTTTATGGCTGTAAATTTACCTTTGCTATCGCAGGCTAAACTCATCTTCATCCAAACAGGGTGACGCTTTGGGTGCATTCGTATAGACTCGTCGCGGGTAAAGTGAACCTTTACAGGCATTTTAGTCAGAAAAGCAAAAAGAGCAGCGTGCCCCTGTACGGTAATATCCTCTTTCCCTCCAAAGCCTCCACCGTTTTGAACCTGAATGACCTTTACCTTACTTTCTGGTAAGTTTAAGAATTGGGCAATCTCGGTTCTATCAACGTAAACACCTTGTCCCTGACTGTAAACTTTTACTCCGTCGGCATCGGGAAGGGCTAGGGCCGTTTCGGTTTCCAAAAATGCATGTTCAATACGCTGTGTTTCGAAAATATCGTGCGATGTGTACGCTGCTTCGGCAAATGCCTTTTCAACATCACCAAATTGAATGGTACATGTTTCCAGTACATTCGATTTTCCCTCGTGTACCATTGGGCTGTTGGGTTTAACAGCTTCCAGCATGTCCGTAACAGGATTTAGCACCTCGTATTCCACTTTTATAAGCGTTGTGGCTTTACGCGCAATTTCTTCCGAAGTGGCAACAATTCCGGCAAGAACGTCGCCAATGTAGTTGGTTGTTTCTCCAACATCAACCATAATTGGCCAATCCTTGAAAATTAGACCGGTGTACCTGTTTCCGGGAACATCCTTGGCAGTATAAACGTTTACAACTCCTTCGAGTTTAAGCGCCTGTGAAAAGTCGATTGATAAGATTTTTGCCTTTGGATAGTCGGAGAACTTAAGGGCGCCGTAAAGCATTCCGTCAACAAACATATCGTCGGTAAATGGGCGTTGACCTACAGCCGTTTCAAATGCTTGAAATTTGGTATATCTACTTCCTATTTTAGCATCGTTTTTTGTAGGAGAAGCCAAACTTTCGCCATTTAACTCTTTAAACCCGGTTTCTATGGCGTCGATAATTTTTACATAGCCGGTACAACGGCAAAGGTTTGGGGTAATACTCCTAATAATATCGTTGCGGCTAGGTGTTTTGTTGCTATTGTAAAGTCCTTTGGCTCGCATAATCATTCCGGGAGAACAAAATCCGCATTGTACTGCACCCTGTTGGGCAAAATGTTTTCCCATAATATCGCGAAAATCGGCAAGACCTTCAAGAGTAAATACTTCAGCGTTATTCATATCGGCCATTTTTACCCTGCAGGCCATTTTGATTTTACCGTTTATTTCGACTGAACAGGCTCCGCATACACCTTGTCCCGAACAGCCATCCTTTGCAGCCGTGAGGTGTAAATCTTTGCGTAAAAAATCGAGTAAAGAACGCGATTCGTCTTTGTTATATTCAATGGTTTTGCCGTTTACCGATAGTTTAATCATGCTTATATATTCAAGATTTGATAATAAATACAAAAATAGGGCAGAATTCAGAATTCATAACCCCAAAATCTAAATTTAGGATTATTAGTTATTTAATCAGTTTATCTAAGTCTTCTAAATTCGGTTCAATGGGTTTGGGTATATTAACCAACGATGATACCGATTTTAAATCTTTTAGACCGCTACCTGTTAGTAGAATCATATTATTGGAATTGGCAGGAAGTTTCCCGTTTTTCCAGTATTTTAACAATCCGGCAAACGATGCTATTGCAGCAGGTTCAGCAAAGATACCGGTATTACGCGATAGTTTTGAGGATGCTTTAAGTATCTCATCATCGGTAACGGTAATGCCTTCGCCATGATACTTCTTTATAAAATCTTTTGCCATGAAAAAGTTACGGGGAATATCAACAGAAATAGAATCTGCTATTGTATTGCTTGGCTTGGATTCGAATTGTTCGGATAGTAAGTTGCCAACAATGTTGCTACTTCCTTCCGCTTGGACGGCTACTATTGTCGGAATTTTATCGATGAGACCAATAGTTAGTAAATCCTCAAAACCTTTATAAACTCCCGAAATAATTACACCATCGCCAACGGGTACAAAAATTCGGTCGGGTAAATTGCCTTTTAGTTGGTCGAATATTTCGAAGGCTACAGTTTTTTTCCCTTCAATGGTTAATGGGTTAAAGGCCGTGTTGCGATTGTACCAGCCAAATTTCTGGGTTGCCTCAATACTTAGGTCGAAAGCGTTATCGTAAGTCCCGTTTACGGGAACAATGGTTGCCCCGTACATTACAATTTGGGTGAGCTTAGCTACTGGTGCCGATTTAGGAACCATTACAATGGCCTTTTGTGCCTGCGATGCGCAAATTCCTGCAATGGAAGAACCTGCATTACCCGTTGATGCTGCAACAATTGTGTTTATGCCGTTTTCCTTTGCGTATGCCGAAACAATGGCCGAAGCCCTGTCTTTGAAAGAGAATGTTGGATTTTGAGAATCGTCTTTTACCAATAAATTAAAGGGAAGTTCCTGATTGTCGAGTTTATGAAACTTGTATAGAGGAGTTTTTCCGACCCGCAACGGAGGCATACTTTCGTACGATTGTATAGGTAATAATTTAAGGTAGTTATTTTCGGATATACCTTGGTGATTGCGTTTTAAACTTTCGAAATCGAAAATAACCTTAAGAACTCCGTGTGGGGGTTGGGTAGGGGTATTTGCTTTACTACAGGTTGGACAAAGGTAAAGCTGCGGCGAAGGGGTATATTCCTTGCCGCAGTCGATACATTTGTAAAGAAATTTCTGATTGTCAATCATTCCTTCTACCGTTATAAACTTTTAAGTAATCCGGTACGTTCGTTAAATTCAACTATAAGTTCGTCCCACTTGTCGAGTTGGTGGAAGAGTTTATGCCATATTTGCCTGTCGTTCCATAGTTGATTTAGGTCGGCAATTTCCTTTCCCTGCTGTTCAATCCAGGTAAAGTATTTCAGGTTATGAATGGCCTTACGGTCGTAGTAACTTAACTCTTTCATGAAACTTGTATCCTCGCCAATAATGCATTTTTCGAAATCCTTAATAGCTTGAGTGTTACTGTAAGTGCCACGTTCAGCATTTAATTCCTCCAAGCGCGAATGATACATAGCAGCAGAATCTGTTGCAACTGTAATAATAACATCGTCCGATGTCATTTCGTAGTATTTGGCAGTTTTTATTGCAGAAAGCAAGTTGCCGATGCTCGAGATGCCCAGTAACGAAAGGTTATCAACAATTTCTGCAGGAATACCAGCTGCTTTAAGGTATTTATGTCCTTCCTTTTCGTTGAAAAGTCTGAGAATTCTCATGCAATCTTCGTCGTCGATAGCAGTAACCATATCGGTGTTCTTGGAATTATGAATCCAAGGCACGTGCTTATCGCCAATGCCTTCGATACGATGACCGCCAAAACCGTTTAGCAGTAGGGTAGGACACTGTTTTGCTTCCGATGCAACAACCTTAATGTTGGGAACAATTGTACGTAAGTAATCGCCGGCAGCAATTGTTCCTGCGGAACCGGTTGCCGATACGTAAGCGGCAAGGTTTACGTTTTTCCCTAGCGAGTTGAATACCTCTTGAATGGCCCTTCCTGTGACGTTATAATGCCAAGCGGCATTACCGAATTCGTCGAATTGGTTAAAAATGACGTAATCGGGTTTTGTGCGGCGAATTTCCCAGCACTTATCGTAAATTTCCTTTACATTCGATTCGCATCCGGGAGTGGCAATAACTTCGGAACCAACATAGTCGCGAAGCCAAGTAAAACGTTCACGGCTCATTTCTTCCGGAAGAATAGCAACCGATTCGGTTCCCATTAGCTTGGAGTCGAAAGCACCACCACGGCAGTAATTTCCGGTTGAAGGCCAAACGGCTTTTTGAGTGGTTGGGTCGAATCCTCCGGTTATGATTCTTGGAGCAAGGCAACCATATGCCGCACCGACTTTATGTGCGCCGGTTGGAAACCATTTTCCAATCAGCAGAACAATTCGGGCATTAACCCCTGTTAGTTCTTTAGGTAATTCTATATAGTTTACATTACCGAATAAACCGCCCTTTTCCTTTGGCTCATTTTTCCATGTAATACGAAAAAGATTCAACGGATTGATATCCCACAAGCCCACCGATTTAAGTTTTTCTTTAACTTTATCGGGAACTAATTCCGGATTTTGTTGCTGCTTAAATGTAGGCAGTATAATGCCGCGTTCCTTAAAACGTTTTATAGCGTTTTCCAATGCTTTCTGATTGGTAACCTTGTCAATAATTTCAATCATACTTCTTTTCGATTAATTAAAATTTACTGGTAAAAATACATATATTAGCGTTACATTCTTTTCTATAGATAAAAATAAGAAATTATTGATAAAAAATATAATATATATAGAAAAATAATATATTTGCAGATACAGATTTGAAATTATCTTATCATAAGATATAAAGTTTACTAACGTCATATTAAAACAGTCATGAGAAACATTGATGAAATAGATCGAAAGCTGCTTAACATTTTGCAGGAAAATAGTCGTGTTACCATTAGAGAATTATCGGAACGATTACATTTATCAACTACACCTATCCATGAAAGAATAAAGAAGTTGGAACGTAACGGTATTATTAAGAATTATATTACGTTGTTAAACCCTTCGGTACTGGGGAAAAAACTTACCGTTTTTATTTCGGTGTCGCTATCGAGTCACACTAAAGACGATGTGGACGAATTTGAACATCAAGTTAATAAGATGCCGGAAGTAATGGAATGTTACTATGTTTCCGGTACTTGGGATTTTCTGTTGAAGGTGCAATGTAACGATATGGAAGATTATCACAATTTTGTAATTCACAGTTTTTCAATACTAAAAAATATAACACAGTTTTACAGTTCGTTTGTGATGTCGGAATCTAAAGTTTCGCATAAATACGAGTTGTAATTATTGATTATTTGGCGTCTTTTTAACAGACTTCCCGTAATTTATTATTTCGAGCGTAAGCGAGGATTTTTTTGTCGATACTAAGAAAACAAAACTTTTTTATTGGTGCGGACTTGCGTTCTATGTCTTGTTTGGCTGGGACTAAACTTCAGTTGTAATTGTTACAGCAGCCTATAAGCCTTTATAGCAAGTTAATCATAAATCTGACAGAGTATGCAGGCATAGCCACAAAATAGACGGGCGGTGGTTATACCACCGCCCAATCTCATTATAAGTAAACAAACAATTATATAAATCTGGTATTAAATGTCTAGACCTCAATTTAAGGAACTAGCATTTTAGCCCCTTGTAGTATAATGCTCATTTCTGCGGCATGTTGAAACTGAATTTGCTTTACACAGGGTGTGAGTGCTTTTGCTTCGAGCAACTTGAAATCCTCGCGGGAAAAACGTGCATATACATGATCGCTTTCGTATTCATAAACATCATCCCTTTCGCTCAACGTTTTTATTCCTCCTTTTTGTTTGTATATAAGTAGAGTTCTGTCCTTTAAACGGCTGAGCATGTAGCCTTCATCGCTGGCATTAAACGATTCGATGGTTAAATGAAACTTGGGTTTATCCATGTAAGGTGCACCGCCAGTAGGGCAGAAAGTTGCACAGTTTCCGCACTCGTTGCAGTAGTTTGCAATGTTCAGTATCTGATATGCTTGCCTAACTTCGAATACCTTATCGGGTTGAAATTCTACTTTTCCGTTTTCGCCAATTATTACCTTTTGCAGGTTGTATTTAACGGGCTTAACGGTATATGAGAAGTTGGCTAAATTTGGACAAACCGTTGTGCAGATATTGCATATTTCGTCGCAATGGAGGCAACGAGCACTTTCGGCGATAACGGTTTGCTCGTCCATAGTTTGACTTACCAAACTAAACGAATGGTTGTCAATGTTTTCCGGTTCTACCGGTTGGGCGCCGTACATGCGCTTGGAGCGCATAAGCATTAACTCCTTTTTGGAATGATTTTTAGTGTGAAGCGATTGTTCGGAAACTTCAATACCGGCATTGTTTATCATTTGATTTGCAGCCTTACGTCCATCGCCAATAGCCTTAATTGCCGTTGATGCACCCCGTAACGAGTCGCCGCCAATGTAAACATTCCCCATAATGGTTCGGTAGGTGTTTGTGTCGGCTTTAAGGAGGTCGTTGGGAACAAAGTCTATGTCGAGGGCTTGTCCTATAGCGGGAATAATGGTATCACAATTAATAATGAAATCCGAATTATTAACCTTAACTGGTTTTGGTCTTCCTTTGCTGTCGTACCCGTCCAATTTCATTTTACTGCAAAGCAACCCTTTTACGTTTCCGTTTTCGGCAATGATTTTTTCGGGAGCGGCAAGTTCAAATATTTCAACTCCTTCGTCAATAACGGCTTTAATTTCTCCTTCGTCGGCGGGCATTGCATCAATAGTTCGGCGGTAAACAATGGTAACCTTTCCATTCTTACCCACCAGTCGGTGTGCGGTGCGCGCAGCATCCATAGCCGTGTTGCCACCACCTATAATAAGAACATTTTTGCCGATATTTTTTATTTCGTTAGTTTTAACACCAAAAAGAAACTCCAGCGAGTTTAAAACGCCTTTGCTGTTAATTCCTTCAATGTCCATATCTGCGGCATTTTGAGCCCCTGCCGAGATATAAACAAAATCACAACTATTTTTTAGACTTGTAAATTCTTCGCGAGTAACCTTTTGGTTGTAATGAATATTAACTCCGAGTTGCTCTACACGCGAAATATCTTTGTTTATTGCTTCATCGGTGAGTCTAAAACCCGGAATGGCGTACCTTACCATTCCTCCGGATTTCGATTTTGCCTCGAAAACGTCAACCTTAAAACCGGCTATAGCCATGTAAAAAGCACATGATAGTCCCGATGGCCCTGCTCCGATAATTGCAATACTTTTTCCGTTTTGCTTTTTAGGAGCCAGTTTAACATCGGCATTTTCGGCAATAAAACGTTTTACTTCGCGAATTTGTAACGGTGTGTCGTAGTTTATCCGGGTGCATTTATTCTGACACAGGTGGTCGCAAATCATGCCTGTGGTGTTTGGAAACGGGTTGGTTTTGAGTATAACTTCCAATGCCTTTTGATAATCCTTTTGCGACGCGTAGTACAGGTAATCGGGAATATCCTGATTGGTGGCACAGGTCTCGCGACATGGAGCGGCAATGCAATCGAAATAATCCAAATCTCTGTTCGTCTTTATTGATGGTTCCCTGAAATGATTGCGTTTGTACCTGTCATCGTTTAGAACTGCCTCTGCATAGTTTTTAAGGCTTTGCAGCATGTTCGACGAAGAAACCATATTTACTAAAGATCCAAATGTATTGGCATTTATTTCGTTAGAAATATTTTCTATATACTGTTTTAGGCGTGTGTATCCACCCGGTTTTAGCAAATCGGAACTGACCGTTACGGTTTTAAAGCCACATTTTAACGTATTGCTAACGTTAAAGGCGTCTAGTCCGGCAGAAAACGACATGGTTAAGTTGCCGCTAAATTCCGATGCCAACTTGTTGGCAAGGTTAATAGAGATGGGATGCAATGCTCGTCCGCTCATGTACATCATATCGACCTTGCTGCCAAATACGTTTTTAATATTAACGGATTCCAGCGTGTTGGTTAACTTTACGCCAAAGGTTAAACCTTCCTTTTGAGCATCAACCTGAAGGGCTTTTATTATTCGAATGGCATCGGAGTATTTTAAATCGTGTTCGAAGGCGATGTCCGGCACGTTTGTTTTAAACTTCAACTTGATGTTAAGTATCTCTCTAAGATTTTTGCTGCCAATTAGGGTGGGGTTTAACTTAACTAATGTGTGCAGTTTACGCTCGGTAATAAGATAGCGGGCAATATCTTCTATTTCGTTTGCCGGACAGCCGTGCATGGTGGAAAGGGTAATGTTGTCGGAAATATTGAAAGGAATATCAATGTGTTGAATATCGGGATAGATATATCTAATTTTTTCAATTTCATCGGATAACTCAGTTTTGCAGCTTCCCATTTTATCCAGAAACCATTGAACGTTTGGTTTCTTAATACCTTCGAGGTTGTACCCAACGCTCATGTTAAAAATGGTATCAGTGGTGTTTCCTAAGCCTAGTTTATGATTCAGAATGTGTATAATAATCCATGCCTTTAAGTATTCTTTAAAACTCTGTTGAACCTTTAGTTCCTGCGACCATTCGCAGTTATACCCTTCGTCCTGCATGTCGATGCAGGGTTTGGAAACTTCCAGTTCATCCAGGGTTTGAATGGTTTTTAACTCAATGTAACGGCATCCCATTAGCCATGCTGCGATAATATTTTGAGCCATTTGGGATTGAGGACCGGCGGCAACGCCCAGTGGAGTGGCAATTTTTTTATTAAAAATGGTAACGCTTAAATCGGGATTGTCTTTAGGGTTGAAAAATAGTTCGGAAGGTATTCCAAAAATGCTTTGTCTTTGGTTGTATTCGTTAAGAATTGTGCTTAACAGCTGTTCGGTGCTTACCGGATAAAACTTATCGCTCATGGTTTTCTTCATTTTTTTACAAAACTAATAATAATGATTTCTGTTGCTATATTTGTAATAGTAAATGTGTGATATTTAGTAAAAAATCATTTAAGTGATAAAAAAAGTAGAAAATATATCGGCTGTTATATTGGCTGCTGGCAAATCGGAGCGAATGGGATTTCCTAAGGCATTGCTTCGATATAACAGCAGCATGACGTTTATTCAAAAGATAGAAAGTGAGTTTGTAAACTTTGGTTGCGATAGCGTTATTTTGGTTGTAAATGCGTTGACAAAAAAGCAGATTGAAGATAAGAACCTTGCATTTTCCGAGGTAACAAAAATAGTAGTGAATCCGCATCCCGAGTGGGAGCGTTTTCATTCGTTGTGGTTGGGGGTAAAAGCCTTGGATGCTGGTTGTTCGATTTTTATGAATAATATTGATAATCCTTTTATTTCTCAAGATTTGCTGCAGCAACTATATATGTTGAGAAATGACGCTGATTACATTAAACCTACCATTAACGGCAGAGGGGGACATCCTGCTTTGCTTTCGGGTAAGGTGGTTAGTGAAGTTATGAGTCAAACAAATACCCAACAAAACCTTAAGGTTTTCTTATCCGGGTACCACTGTTTGCCAATGCCGGTAAACGACGAGTTAGTGCTAACAAATATTAACAGTAGGGACGATTACAAAAAGTATTTTGGTTAGCCTTCTTTTTCGTAAAGTTGAAGCA
>ERZ795053.6443-NODE-6443-length-11695-cov-19.170619_pt1 | contig 11695 bp, 13 predicted proteins | sample MGYA00375137_ERZ795053 | MGnify/ENA primary metagenome ERZ795053 (study PRJEB30182, sample SAMN05720284) | activated sludge metagenome | isolation source: Anaerobic digester | place: Hong Kong | collected 2014-12-17 ... | reverse complement strand
ATGCGAAGAGAGTTTCTGCCTTTTGAGTTCCTCGGTGAAGAAATCCGGAGTGGATGGCCCGGGAAGATCTTCCGGTTTTTCCGGGGGGGTGGCGTTTTTCAACCAGCTTTCGATGAATTCCACGTGGCTTTGCTCCATTTCCGAGAGCCATTGGAACGTTTTCTTTGCCAAGGAATCCTGTATCTTGGATTCTTGGCCACGGTAAAACTCCGCGCCCGATTGCTCGTAGTTGCGGGCGAGTTTCAAGATGTTCGAACTGTCCACGATCTCACCTCACTTTTTCTTCGGCGCTTCGGCTTCTTTCCCAAGGAATTCGTCGATGCCTTGGGCCGCGCGATGTCCGTCGGCGACCCCATGGATGATATCCGGGCCATTCAAGATATCTCCCGCGACGAACAACCAGGGAACGGAAGTTTGGCCATCTTCGCTGGCGATAAAGCGTCCCCGTACGATTTCCAGTTCCTTTTGCAAGTGCTCGGGAAGCAAGGAGTAATCCGGGGCTTGCCCAATGGCTTCGACGACCCCGTTCCCCTCCAGGAAGCGGGCGTCGTTTTCATCGAACGTGGGGTTGAAGCGCTTGTTCTCATCGAACACGGACAAGCACTTCACCAGGGAAACTCCCTTGATGCGGTCCTCCTGGATCTCGATCTTCCGGGGGCCGTAGCTGTTGAGGATCTGGATGCCTTCCTCCTGGCCTTCCTCGATCTCTTCCAGGTCCGCGGGCATGATCTCGCGGGATTCCAACGAAACCAGGCGTACGTCGACCTTTCCGTACTGGAATTTCTGGATGCGTGCTGCGCTTCGCGCTACGTCGAAGGCAACGTTCCCCCCTCCGATCACGATCAGACGGCTTTCCACCCGAGGGACTTGCCCCCTGGGGTTTCGAACCCAATCGCGCACCTGCGCCAGGAACTCCAGCGCTTGTTGTACCTGGGGATGTTCCGAACCCGGAATCTGCGTGGAACGCGTTGCGGAAAACCCAACTGCGAGCAGCACGGCATCGTACTTGTACGAATTTTTGAGCTGGTCCAGTGAAAGGTTTTTCCCCACTTCCACCCCGGTACGGATTTCTACGCCAAGCGATTCCACAACCGCGATATCGCGGTCAAGGGCTTCGTCCGGCAGGCGGTAGGCGGGGATTCCGTAGCGCATCACTCCACCGGCTTTATCCTGCTTCTCGAAGATCGTGACTTGGTATCCCATCGGGGCCAAGAAATACGCCGCCGCTAGTCCCGCCGGGCCAGCTCCCACTATGGCCACTTTTTTGCCGTTTTTCTCAATGGCGGTATCGAATTTCAAAACCCTTGCCAAGGAAGAGGGCTCCACCGCATCAAGCGCGTAGCGTTTGAGCCAACGAATGGCCACCGGCTCACCACGGTTCCCAATGGAACAAGCGGTTTCACAGTTGTGGGTACACACCCTCCCACACACTTCGGGGAGCGGGTTGGTGCGATAGATTTCTCGGGCAGCCTGCTGTTCGTTTCCTTTCCAAATGGCCTCGATGTACTGCGGGATGTGCATGTTGGCGGGACAAGCCTCCCGGCACAGCGAACAATCCACGCAGCGAGAGGCTTCATGCTGCGCTTGCTCTTTGCTGTACCCTTGCACCATTTCCACGAAGGATTTCACGCGGTTCTTGGCATCCAATAGGGACATGACCACGCGTTGCAATTCCAAAAGGTCAGAGGATTCGTCGCGTGCGTACCCTTCCTCCATTTCCCTGGAATGTATCCCCTTTTCCTCGGGAATAAAAAAGAAGCTCTCCGGGTCTGGATCGATGTGCACGTATTCCCGTGTCATCTTGAGCGAACCCGTGGTACAGATGTCCACGCACAGGGCACAGAAGCTGCATCGCCCGTAATCAATGGCGGGGCGTCGGTTGAAGTTCCCCGGTTCACTGGGAAGGTCTACTTCCACCATGTGAATAGCCTCGGTGGGACAGATGGAGCCACAGGTGCCGCAACCGATGCACTTCTCGATATCGTTGGTGTGGAACCCCCGGTAGCGCGGTGCCGCTGGCCTTTCTTCCTTGGGAACGCAGATCGTGATGGGTTTTTTCGCCAAGTACTTCCACGCCACCGCGGGGGCAAAAAAGCCCTTCGTCAAGACGGGTGCTTTCCTTCCGATGATTTTTTTCACTACCCATCACCCCTATCGATCGATTTCCGGAGGACAGAAATCCATTGTCCCCAACCACAGCGCCACGTCTTCGATGCGCGTACCCGGCATGTACCGTTGCACCCCGTACAACCCCTGCGGATAGGAGGCTCCACGCACGTGGATGCGGTACGGTTTCTCGCTTCCATCCGAAACCACGTAGTAGCCGTATTCCCCGCGGGAGGATTCCACGTGCTCAAAGGTTTCTCCGGCGGGAACACGCCAGCGAAGAGCATTTCCAAGCGGTTTCTGGCGCACCGGCCCCGAAGGGATCTTGGCCAAAACCTGCCGGATGATGCGAATGCTCTGCTCCACTTCGAGCAATTTCAAGTGTCCACGGGTGAGGGCATCGCCCTTTTCGCCGGTGGGGATGTCAAAATCCATCTCCTCGTACGCGGCGTAGGGGTCCACGCGCCGGATATCGTGCGGGATTCCCGTTGCCCGCAGACCGATTCCCGTGATGCACATCTCCTCGCACATCGAGCGGTTCAAGATGAGCCTATCCTTGAGCCGAGCGTGCAAAACAGGGTTCTTGTACAACAAATCGTGGAACTCTTTGAGCCTTCTTTCCAACCCATCCAATCGCTCCAGGATAAAGGGAACGATTCCCTCCGGAAGGTCCTGGCGCACCCCACCGATCACGATGTACATGTGGTACACCCGCGCACCGGTGATCTTTTCGAAGATATCCAGGATCCAGTCGCGTTCGGTCATGGCCCAGTACATGTCCGTATACAACCCGGATGCACCTCCAAGCCCCCCAATGGACATCAAGTGGGCGTTGATACGCGCCAGCTCCAAGATCAGAACGCGGATCCAGTTTCCACGTGGTGGGACTTGCAACTCCGACAACCGTTCCACAGCCATCGCGTACACCATCTCGTTGATATCCGGTTCCGGTACACAGATACGAGGGATCAATGCAAGGTTGGACATCCAGAGCCGGCGCTCCATGAGTTTCTCGAATCCGCGGTGCAGAAAACCGGGCACCGGCTCGGCCTGTACAACGGTATCGCCTTCCAGTTTCAAGTGCACGCTGAAATTCCCGTGCATGCCCGGGTGGTTCGGACCGAAAAACAACTCGACTTCTTTCTGGTTGCGCGTGAGTTCCAGGTTATTTTCCGCCATTTGTCTCCCCCCCTTTTTTCGCCTCGTCGATGGTTTCTTCCCATGGCAGGCGATCGGGATTGGCTTGCACGATATGGGGTACGAAGGGGTGCTGGTATTCCCTTTCGTCGAAGATTTTCTGGGAGTACGGCTGGGGATCGAAATCCTTGCGCATCGGGGGAATGTCATCCCAATGCTCCAGGAACAAGGGTTCGCGGTCCGCGTTCCCCTCGAAGACCACACCAAAGAACTCGTGGATGTCCCTCTCGTAGAAACGCGCCGTGGGCCATAGGTGGAGAACAGTCTGGAAAACGGGGTTTTCCCGATCGATCCGCACCTTGAGTGCTACCCGTTTTCCGTCTTCCCAGCGTAGCAGGTGGTACACCAGCTCAAATTCTCCCCGCTCCAACCAATCCACGCAGGATACCAAGCTCAAGTGGGAAAAGCCGGCATTTTTGAGGGTAACCAAACCATCCATGAAGCGTTCCGGTTCCAGCAACAGAAACAGTTGCTTGCCGTCCGGGGTGAAAAACACTTCCGCGGGTTGGAGACGCTCGAACAGGGGATCCAGTTCCATGGCAACTCTCTTTTTTGGGCTCATCGGGTAACGTACACCTCCCCTTTCAACGCCTTATCTTGGTTCTTGCGATACCAGTCGTGGCGCTTCTCGTAGTCTTTCCAACCTTGGATGTCCCCGGAAGAAATCATTTGTTTCAAGCGGTTGAACCCCATGATGATCGCTTCCGGCCGGGGCATGCAACCCGCAATGTACAGGTCGACCGGCAAGTACAAGTCGAGTCTCTGGATCGTACTGTACGAATCGTAGTAAATCCCCCCGTTGAGCGTACACGACCCGAAACCCATGACGAACTTTGGGGTTTGCATCTGCTCGTAGGTGAGGATCACGCGACGCAGCGTTTTCGCAGCCAGGTAACCGGTGATCAGTAGAACGTCCGCTTGCCTGGGTGTGGCCATGGGGCCAATACCGAAACGTTCCATGTCGAATCGGGATGTCATGGTGGGGGGCAGCTCGATCGCCCCGCACCCGGTACAGTAGTGCAACATGTAGATGGAACGTGCCTGCGCCCAATCGGCGATCTTCTGCCACATGCTGCGCTCGTCGATCTTTTCCTTGTTTCGTACCTGCTGCATCAACTCGTCGAGCAGCTGGTCCTCGTTCTCTCTATGCAGGGAATACCCCGGCATCATCTCACCCCCACTACCATGATCCAGATCGATTGCACGAAAGCAAGAACCATGGGCCATTTCCAGTGAAAACGCACCACCTGCTCCACGCGGAACCGGGAAAGCACGTTGCCCACCAATACTTGCACGAAATACACCGCCAACACCTTGAGCAGGAAGATCCCGATATTGGCTCCCCCACCAAGGAAAAGGTTCACGAACAAGCCAATTTCCACGAACATGCCCACCGCGTGTTGCACGATCAGCATCCCCATGTACTTGCCCCCGTATTCCACCATGGGACCGGAGGCGATCTCGGCGGGCGCGATGAACGTATCGAAGGGTTTCTTGCCCAGCTGCCCCATCAGCGTAGTGAACGCCACGATGGCACCCAGCGGCATGCGCACCATGTTCCAGTTGGAAAATCCCCCGGCTTGTCCCCCCACCAAGTTCCAGATCGAGGACGTTTTGAAGGTGTACATCATCCCTACCAGTACCACAAGCCAAGGTATCTCGTAGCCCAGCATCTGGGTGAGCGCACGCATGATCCCGATCGAAGCATTGGGATTCGCGGAGTTTACCGCGCTCATGGCCATCCCCAGAAGCGCCACCGCCAACAGGTAGATCACCACGAACAGGTCACCGGACATGGAAAGAACTTTCCAGTCTCCCACCGGCATGAACAGCAGCGTAGCGATGGTTCCACCAAGCGCCATGATCACCCCCATGTCGAAGATGAAGCCGTGGGAAATGGTGGACTTGGCAAACAACTTGATGGTATCGATGTACTGTTGCCAGATAGGAGGACCGTAACGCTTTTGCACGCGGGCGGTGATCTTGCGGTCAAATCCCATCAGGAACAGCCCGTACGCGATGGCCAGCAAGGTGATCAAGATCGACTCGACGATCAACATGTTACCTCACCCCCAGAACGATCATGGTGCCAGCCAGCGCAAGGAACACGCTCCATCGCACCGATCCGTTGTAGAAGATATGTGCAGTTGCTGCGGCCAGGCGCGCAATGTTCCCGGCAATTCCTTTTTCGTATGCCTCTTCCATGGAGGGAAACTTGGCATACATGTCCGTGAGAGGCTTGTAGAATTGGTAAGAGTAGTGGTACAGCTCCGGGGACTGGATCACTTCCACCGGAACTTCTCCCGCCGTATAATTTTCCAGGTAGCCCACCCGGCGGTTCTTGCGGAAAAGGTAGAATAGAATCCCCGCGAACACGACACCCAGGCCGAACACGAAAAACACCAGCACCGAGTCCCATGCTCCGAAGGCCCCTTGGATCTTCGAAAGGGTAATGGGAATGGGTGTCAGCCAGCTCGCCTGTGGATCGATCCAACGGATAGCCCCGTTTATCCAGCGAAGCGCGATGGAAGGGAGCACCCCGAGCAAGATGGTGAAAAGGGAGAGCACCACCATGGGGATCTGCATCACCACGGGGACCTCCTTGGCATGTTCCAACGCCTTGGGACGTTGCCCGAGGAACACTGCCGCCAGCGGGGTGAACACGTAGAGGAAAGAACCGATGGACCCGATGAACGCCGCGGTGGCCAGGAAAATCATGCCTTTCTCAATCAACGCTTGGTACAAAAGCCACTTGGAAACGAACCCTCCCATGGGAGGAATCCCTGCAGTGGAAATGATGGCGATGAGGTAGGTGGCAAACGTCACGGGCATCTTGTCCACCAGTCCGCCGAGTTGCGACATCTTGGTGGTTCCCGCAACGTGGTACACCGCAGCCATCGAAAGGAACATCGCGGCAGAGGACAGTGCGTGGTTCATCACGTGCAACAACGACCCCGCTACCCCTAACGAAGAGGAAATGGCCAGCCCAAGGAGGATATAGCCCGCGTGGCTCACCGAGGAGTATGCCACGAGCATCTTCGCATCTTCCTGGCGGATGGCCAGGAACGTGCCCACGAGGATGCTGACCGCACCCAGTGCGGCAAAGAGGTAGTTGAAAGAGGAGATCCCCATCAGCGAAAACAGCTGTGGACTCCACTTCATTACCGGAAACAGCAGGAACACGATGGCCCCCAAGAACACGCCGAACTTGGTGAGCAGGCCGGAAAGAACGGGGCTAAACACGTTGGGTGCGTGCCCGTGCGTTTTTCGGAGCCAAGTATGCAGCGGGAACGTCCCGGACTTCACCAGCGCGGAGAAGAGCAACAACCCCATTATGCCATACCCCACCCCTGCTGGCTGGCGATACAGCGCCGTAGAAAGCCCGGAAATGGAAAGCGTGCCCGCAAGGCGGTAAATGATCGCTACCGCTCCCAGGAACGTGGCGGCGCCCAGCGCACTCATGGTCACGAAAACCATGGCAGCGGAACGCGAACGGGGTTTTCCCATCGAAACCATGAAGAAAGAAACCCATGTCATGAATTCCCAGAAGACGAACAGCGTGAGCAGGTTCTCGGACAGGAAAAATCCGTAAACGGACGTGGACAGCAGAAGCGACAGCACGTGGTATGTCTTGAGGTTCTTGCCCCCGTTTTCCAGGTCGCTCATCCCCCGAATGCTGAAAAGCGCCACCGCCAAAAGAATCACCGTTGCCACGAGCGCAAAGATCCAATTCAACGGGTTGATCTCCAGCGCGAGGTGGATGGCGGGACGATTGGCAGTGGAAGGAATCACCTGGCCCAGCAGCACCGCGCTACCCCAGTTCCCGTACAGCGAAGCGATGATCACCGTGTTGACTCCCAACACCAAAACGCTCCACCAGCGGGCAAGTGGTTCGGAGAACGTGGAAATCATGCGGGAAAGCAAAACACCCAGCAGTGGTAACAACACCAACAGGTTCAACATCTCACATCCCCCCCAGAACTGCCCGGGCGTACACCACGGGATCGAATAGTTGCGTGGTGGCCACCTCGATCGAATCCAGGATTCCCTGGGGGAACAACCCGAAGATCACGATCAAAAGGGCAAACACCGAAAAAAGGAACAACGTTCCCGTTCGCGAAAAACCTTCCAGCGAACCCGGAAGCACCGGTTTGCCCCCCGCACTTTCTGGAGGTTCCATGCCCATCCAACGGATTGCCCGGAAGAAGTACACAAACTCGAGTACGGAAACCAGCAACGGCAGAATGAGCAACCAGTACTGAGCAGAAGCCAACGAAACCAGGGCTTGTATCTTGGCACGAAACCCCGCGAAAAGGGGAATCCCGGTGATGGAGGCCGCGGAAAGGAGGAAAACCAAACCTGCGGATTTCTCCTGGGAGAAAATCCCCCGGAGCTCGAGGAAGCGATCCGTGCCGAATTGCCGTTGGAGGTACGCGGCCACGCCCAGCAACGGAACCTTGGCGAGAAGCATCATCACCAGCCAGAATAGGCTCGATCGAAGCATTGCCGCACCTGGAATCGAAACCAGCAGGAGGAACATCCCCATGGAACCCACCGAGGAAAACGCCAGCATCTTGAGGAGCCTTCGCGAAGCCAGGGCGGAAAATTCCCCGATCACCAGCGTCAGCAAACCCGCTACCAACAAAACGGTGCGAAGCTGCGGTACGGGGAATACCACCGTGACCAATCGGAGCAAGAGCAACGCGAAAATCGGGGAAGAAACCCCTGCAAGGAAACCGGGCACGAAGGCTCCACCTGCACCGTACACCTGCGGAACCCAGGCGTTGAAGGGGAACATCTCCAGTTCCACCGCAAGCCCCAAAAGAAGCAACAAGGGAACGAGTTGCAACGCGGCAGGGTTGAGAGAAGATGCCTTGAGAGCGATGTCTGCCATGTTCAACGTGCCCAACTTAGCATACAGCACCCCGATTCCCAGCAAGTACAGTGCGGAACCAACACCCCCCAGCAGCAGGTAACGCATCGAAGCTACCGGTGCGGTTGGATGCCGCGAACGCGCGACCAGTGCGTACAGGGATATGGAAGCGATTTCCATGAGAACGAACAGGTTAAAGAGATCGGCGGTGAAAAGAAGCCCAAAAGCGGCCCCCGACAAGATCAACACGATGGCGGAGGAATACACGTCCGAAGAGGCTTGTTGCTCCTTGTCCCGCGCGAAACCCCGGGAGAGAACCAGTGCAAGCAGAACCAGCGAGATCACCAACGCGAAGAAAGAAGAGAGCGAATCGTTCACCCATTGGATCCCGAAAGGAGCGGGCCAATTCCCCATTTCCAGGGAAACCAACGTGGGCTGCTGGCTCCCTTGCAGGTTCAACAGCAGGGCGAGCAACACGTTCGCCGCCGCGACAAGGCCGGGCAGAAAGCGGGAAAAACGGTCCATCCATCCCTTGAAAAGAAGCAAGCACAGTGCCCCAATCCAGGGAAGCAAGGTCATCCACAATGCAATCATTCTTCCTCACCCCCCATTTTTTGCCACAGCTTGGCAGTGTCCAACGTACCGTGCTTCTTGAAGATCCGAGCCACCAACACCAGCGCAAACGCCGTAACCCCGAGGTTGATCACAATGGAAGTCAGAACCAGCGCCTGTGGTAGCGGATCCACGAAATGGAGCACAGACAGCGGGTAGGTATCCGTCAAAATGGGAGCGATGCCTCCGCTGCCATACCCCACTGCGACCAGGAACAGGTTAACCCCCGTGTCGAGCACGGAGAGGGAAATCACCATTTTGAAAAGATCCCTCTTGGCAAGCAGACCATACAAGCCAAGTAAGAAGATCAAGATCGAACCGGCCGTGTACACGTTCATGCTATCACTCCCCCCCGTACAGGTTGCGAAGGATTCCCCCCAGTTCGGAACCCACCTTCAACCCGATCAACAAGTACAGGATGGGGATCAAACCTGCACTGAATAGTTGTCCTACCACCCCGTTGGGAAGGAAATTGAACAAAAATGCTCCTCCCGCCAGCGCGCCGATTACTCCCAACACCACGAAGGTAACGCCGCCAAAGCCTTCCAATCGCTGGAACAGAACACGGTTCAACTCGAACGTGGGGAAAGCAATGTACAGCAGCAAGATTCCAATGGCCAAGATGCTTCCGCCTTGGAATCCACCACCGGGCGACAGATGCCCATGGGAAAAAACGTACACCCCGAATACGAGGATCATCGGGAAAACGATACCGGCCCCCGTTTTCAGGATAAAGGAAGGAGCTTCCTTCTGAAGTTTCTGGTTCCAAACCAAGTGCGCGATGGCTCCCACTCCCAGCGCGGAAAGGAAAAGCACCATGATCTCACCCAAGGTATCCAGTGCACGGTACCCCACGACGATGGATGTCACCAGGTTCGCGGAACCTTCTTCCAAGCCTTCGGATTGCCCGAAAATCACCGGCCCGGGGTTTGTTCCCAGGACGTTTTTCTGAACCATCTTCTCGGAAACGGGAACTTGCTGCCGTTCCCCAAGTTGCGCATCCGAAAGGAAGAGAAACAAAAAGAGGCCAATCAACACAACGATGCCAGCTGCCCACAATCTACTCATGTGCATCCTCCCCCCCTCTTTTCATGCGCAGGAGCACCAGCAAGAAAATGGCACTGGTTAGCCCCGCTCCAATCACCGCTTCGGTCATGGCCACATCAGGAGCGCGCATCCAGGCGAAAAGGAAAGCAGCACCCAAACCCATTGCGGAGAGCATCAGAACGGAGGTAAAACGCTCCTTTGCCTCGATGGCAATCAACCCCGTGAGGAAGATCCAGGCAAAAACCACGATCGCAATCGCATCCAGCCCACTCATTCCGCATCATCTCCTTGGGGAATAAAGCGCGTGCCTTCCTCGGGTTTTGTGGTACGAAACGCGGTTCGTGCGAGCACTGAGCTACCGATGGGGTTGGTGATCGCAATCAGCACCGCTATCACCAGCGTTTTGAAGAACCAATCTGGCTGTACCAACCCGACACCTACGATGAATGCCATGGCCCCGAGAGTAGTTGCCTTGGTTCCCGCTTGCAGCCGGTTAAACACGTCCGGCATGCGGAAAATTCCGAGCCCTCCCAGGAAAAAGAAGATGCTCCCGACTGTCATCAAGAAATAGCCCACCACGTTCATTTTTTCGCCTCCAGGTAACGAGAAAGCACCACGGTTTCCACGAAAGAAAGGGTGGCGTAGATCAAGGCGATATCGAGGTATAACCCGTTTTGGAAAACAAGCGCAACCAAGACCAAAAGGCCGGTGACCATGATGTTCGCCCCATCCAGTGCAGCAACTCTGTCGGGAGAGGTGGGGCCCAGGATCATGCGGAGAAACGAAAGAAAGATTCCCAATCCAATCAGAACGAAAAAGACCCACATCACTCGAAGACCTCCTTCACAAGGGGTTCGAAGCTTCCCGCAATCTTTTTTTCCAGTTTTTCCCTTTGCCCATCCTCTACATCGATGGCGTGCACCAGTAACGTGCCTTCCTTTTCGTCCACATCCAGCGTTAGTGTTCCGGGTGTGAGCGTGATGGAATTGGAAAGAACCAAACGACTCACTTTCCCCTGTAAAGCGGTGCGTACCTTGACAAATCCTGGATTGAGCGGCAACTTGGGATTGAGAACTCTCTTTGCTACGTCCACATTGGCCAGCAACATCCGGTACAGCAGAACCGGCAAGTACACCCAGAACCGGAAAAAACGCCGTGCAAAATGGTTGGGAAAGCTCTCAAAGGGCACAATGCGGTACACGATCACGGCAAGCACGATGGCAACAACAAGCCCGGTAAACAGCTCCGAAAGAGCCACGCTCGAAGTGTACAAGATCCACAGGGCATACAGAATCACGACGATCCACAGAAATTTCGACAAAGCAAACCCTCCTCCCCGTTACGATTTATCGTATTTCATGGTTTCTTCAACATCCATCGTGCAGGAACGATAAGTACTCGTGCACGCTTTTCTGCAAGCAACCCAGCGAACTCGCGAATTCTTCCACCTTGGAAAGATCCTGCCAGTCCATGGTGACAAGATGGTCTAAACAGGATTGGATTTTTTTCTTGAGCGTTTTTTGCACCCCGTCACAGTTGCAGTTCATGACAACGCGCATGTGGTCGAGAAGCGCTTTGAGATCTTGCTGTGTGTCCGAAGAGTGGATCATGACTTGACCCGCTTTTGTGAGGGAATACACTTTCCTCCTGCCTTCTTGGTGGAACTCCAAGAAACCGTCGTCCACCAGCGCCTTGAGGTTGGGGTAAATGGTCCCCGTGGAAATGCGAAGGCCATGCTCCTTGCAGTATTTGAAGAAATCGTATCCCGAAATCCCACCGTTGCGGGCGATGTAATTCAAGATGGTGTTCTTCAAGATTCCCTTGACCGCCATGGAAAACCCCCGATTCGGAAAGGGTATG
>ERZ795053.6440-NODE-6440-length-11699-cov-12.442803_pt1 | contig 11699 bp, 9 predicted proteins | sample MGYA00375137_ERZ795053 | MGnify/ENA primary metagenome ERZ795053 (study PRJEB30182, sample SAMN05720284) | activated sludge metagenome | isolation source: Anaerobic digester | place: Hong Kong | collected 2014-12-17 ... | reverse complement strand
CCGTCCCCGTGACATATTCAGTGGATGTGATTGTGATGAGTGTCGGGTGTGTGAGTGTGTTCATGAGTTATTTGTTCATGCTTATGCGGATGACTATGCTCCGCTACGGGAGAATCGTGGACGTGGTCATGGTGTCCATCGGAATGATTGTGTCGATGTTCATGCTCGGTAGCTTCATGAATATGCAAATGTTTGTGCTTTTCAACTGCGGCAAAATACGCACCAAAAATCATAATAACTAGAGCGATGATAAATGAAGCCGTTATCGCCTGGCCGAAAACTATAAACGATAAACCCACACCAATGAACGGCGCAATAGCATAATAAGCACTTGTCCGCGCTGCACCCAACTCCCTTTGAGCCAGGATATAAAAATATATGCTCAAGCCATAAGCAAAGAATCCTAGCAATAATGCATATATGATAAACAAGGCATTAAATGAATATTCCCGTATTGCAATCGCAATTATTAATGCCCCAGTGCCCGAGCCAAAACCTTTGACAACCACGATCTGCAACGGATCTTTGATCGACAACATTCGTGTGCAATTATTCTCAAATCCCCAGCATATGCAAGCGGCAAGCACCAACAACGAACCGAACGAAAACGACAAGCTGCTGATGTCCTCGAAAGACAATATTATGCTAGCTAAAGTGATGAGCGTTATCGCTATCCACATACGCTTGCCGACAGCCTCCTTAAATACAAAGAATGCAATCAAGGAGGTGGCAACAATTTCAAAATTGTTTAGCAGGGAAGCGTTGGCAGGCGTCGTCATTGACAGCCCGAACATCAATGCTATTGGTGCAGCTATGTCCAAAACAATCATGCTGATGACGTACGGCATTTCTCGTTTTGTAACTCGAGCTTCCTTTTGCTCAGCATTCGTTCTGCTTCTGAATAGATTGACAAACGCCATTCCCAAACCAGCACCCAAGTATAGCAAGGCCGCGATAAATGTTGGTGGCAGCTCAAGTAAGAGATATTTTGAAACTGGTGAGCTTACACCATAGCACGCTGCTGCGAGAATAGCGAGCAATATGGGTATTTTGGAACGCTTCAAAAGAATACCTCCGTCCTGCCCTCCAGTAAATGGCCCCAGAAATAACGAAAAGCTCATGTTGTCAACAACCCCGTCCCCATGACACGCTCCGTGACATGCGAGAAAAGGTTAATGCATCAGTAAAATGTTGTCAACAACCCCGTCCCCGTGACAACAAAAAAGCTTTTGCAGATTTGCAAAAGCTTAAATATCGAAGTTATGGTGCGGCGGGCGGGACTTGAACCCGCACCTCGTGAAAGATGCGCCCCTCAAACGCACGTGTCTGCCGATTCCACCACCGCCGCACGATTCAGGTTAAATGGTCGCCGGTGACGACCATGGACTATTATACGTCACAACCAAAGCCCTGTCAATGAATTGGCCTAAGGGCTCTGCCCCGCTGTTACGCCCTGCCCGGGGCCTATCAACACCATTCGTGTCCTCACCAGGCATGGCTCCATCATCCTGTCCCAACCACCGTTTGTCATGTGGAAACCCCCATCTCCGTCCAGTTGACCCGCTCCATGCAATCGATCTGGAAATCCCGCACGTCCTGGCCCAGCAGAACGGTCGACTTCTTCTGGAACAACCACAGGCATGGCGCGTCGTCCACTATGATTTCCTCGGCTCTCTTCAGCAGTTTGATGCGGGCTCCTTCATCCTGGTATTGGGCCCTGGCATCGTCGAGCAGTTTGTCGACCTGGGGGTTGTTGTAACCCACCAGGTTGCTGCCCGCGGTGGAGCTATGGAAAAGGGTGTAAAGAAAATTATCGCCGTCGGCGTAATCGGCTTTCCATCCCAATCGGAAGAAACCCAAACGCATATTGGTGATCTGTTTGGTATAGTAGCTCCAATCCTGCTCCTGGACCTGGACCGTTATCCCTTGCAAGCCCAGTTGCCGAGCCACTTCCAGGGCCACCTGGCGATGGCCGGGATCACTGTTGATGGTAAGGGTGAGCGGCTTCAAACCTTTGCCTCCCGGGAAGCCGGCATCGGCCAGCAACTGCTGGACCTTTTCCGGGTCATAAACATAACCCCGCATGTGTTCATTATAGCCGGCCACCCCCTGGGGCAGGACCCCTTTGGCGGGCAGATAACCATCACCCAGGATGTTTTTGATAATGGCTTCACGGTCGACCGCATAATTGAGGGCCCGGCGCAGCAGATAATTGTTGGCGAAAGGCTGCTGGTGAAGATTGAAGCCCAGCCAGTAAACCTCCATCAGCGGTTTTTGGACGAGCAGGCCCTTGGTGCCGGGGTCGGCAGCCAGGGCGGGCAATTGGGTCAAGGTGAGACGGTCCAGGTAATCAACTTTCCCTTCTTTATATGCGGCCAGGGCTTTCTCCTCATCCTGGTAACGAGTGAAAGTGATGGCGGCCAAATGAGGCGTTCCCTGGTGATATGCATCATTGCGAAGCAGAACCAGGCTGTCCTTGGCCTGCTGCTGGACTGTAAAAGGTCCCGTCCCCGGGTAGGATTCGCCGTCCTTCGGTTCTTCGGTGGTGTCGATTACCCAAAATATTGGGTTGGTGAGGGCATAGATAAAAGCCCCATCGGGACTGTTGAGGGTTATCTTCAGCGTATGCTCGCCGGTGGCCTGGAGGCCCCAGATTTCCTTGAGCTTGCCGGTCATATATTCTCCTGCCCCGCCGATACGCAGGTACATACACTGGTTGGCCCAATCACTGGTGGAGATAAAGTTCTTCTCCCAGGCTGTTTTGACCGCCGCGGCGGTAACGGGCCGGCCACTGCTGAAAACAATGTCTTTTTTGAGCTCGATGGTCAGGACCTTGCCTTCCTCGGAGTACTCCCATTTATGAGCCAACCGGGGCTTGATCTCGCCACTCTTTTCATCATAATACACCAGACCTTCGTATACCGCACTGGCCGCCAGCACCTGAGCATGATTGGCCAGCAAGGCCGGCCGAAGGTTATCAATAGCTTCCACCACCGCCACCTGCATGGGCCGGCTGCTCAGACTGTTGACGTAGACCGCCTGGCGGAACGCCAAAAACCCGGCCAGGGCAATCAACATCAAACCCACCGACAGCGCTGCTCTTTTATACGGAAAACCGTATCTGGTCCGAATCCTATAGCTATACGGGCGTCTCTGTTTAAACATCCATGACCCCTCCCAACTCGTCCTGCCCTATTATATGCCTAGGGCTGTCCCGATATTCGGGAGCATCGAAGTTCATTCCCGGCCTATGGACACTAGTGTGACAGTGAAGGCTGCCTGCCCAGCCAGGTGCCCTCTCCGGTCTTATGGCCGGCCAGCAAGGGGGGCGAGCAGGTGCAGGTGATTGGGAAGCCAAGCATAAACAAGGCTCCCCGGTGAGCGGTCAGCATAAGAACCTTCCACTTACGGGGAGCCCATAGAGACTCAGCAATTCGATTTAAGGTACGCTGTCCTCCAGTAAATCGCCCCATAAATAGCGAAAAGCTCATATTGTCAACAACCCCGTCCCCATGACACGCTCTGGAGACTCAGCAATTCGATTTAAGGTACGATATGAATCCTAAGGAGCAATCTTGTTGGTCCTCTTCCAAAAGCCCATTTTATTGGCTTCGGCAATCAACTCGTCGCGGAAATCGGGGTGGGCGATATTGATCAGGTTCTCAGTCCTGACCCAGATAGATTGACATTTCATCAGGGCTTTACCGTATTCGGTAACGATATAATGAGACAGCTGCCGGGATACAGTACAGGCGGCTCCCGGTGTCAACAGCGGCCTGATCTTGGATTGGAGCGACCCATCCTTGGCCTTGAATGTCGAAGGCATACACAGAAAACTCTTGCCGCCCTTGGAATGATAGGCTCCGTAAACAAAATCCCATTGCCCGCCGGTTCCGGTTATCTGCCGGGGACCCTGCATCTCGGAAACCACCTGACCATAAAAATCCACCTCGAGGCAGGCATTGATGGATATCATGTTGGATATCTGGGCAATAACATAGGGATTGTTGGTGTAATCCACCGAATAGCAGGCGATCATGGGATTATGGTCCATAAATTCATAGAGGTGAGGTGAACCAAGCGCAAATGCACATACCATCTTTTTGCGATCCAGCTCTTTCTTGGCCCCGGTAATACAACCCTTCTCCCACATCTCCACATAGGCATCGGCCATCATCTCGGTATGTACGCCCAGGTCCTTCAAACCCGCCGCCGCGATCTGTTTGCCTAAATAATTGGGCAATCCGCCTATTCCCAACTGAATACAGCAGCCGTCATGAATATCCTCGAGCAGATGCTCGGCAATCCTTTTTTCAGCCTCGGTAGCCTCCAACAGAGGCGCATTGGCCATGGGCTCGTTCTCGCCCCTGACGATCATGTCGATCTCCGAGATGTGGATCTGGTTACCATTACCGCCGTAGACATAGGGCATGGATTCGTTCTCTTCGACTATAGCGATGCGGGCGTTTTCGATCACGGCCTCGCAATGGGAGGCATTAATGCCGAAGTTGAAATAGCCAAATCGGTCCATCGGGCACACCCTCAACATGGCCACATCCACTTCAACTTCGCGGTTGCGATAATACCCAGGAACCTCATGATATAGCAGCGGAGAGTAACTGCATATTCCCTGGTCCGCCAACTTGGCATCAAAGGCGCTGTAGTGCCAGCTGTCCCACTGAAAATGTTCCATGGTCGGATCGCTTAGGGGTACCTCCGGCATGGGGGGCAACGATATCCCGCTGCGTATATGGACCCCAGTAAGCTCATCCCTGCGCTTGGCCAGGGCTTTATCCAGGGCTTTGGGGTATCCGTTGAAGTACATGTAATCGACCCAATCCCCGGATTTGACGACTTTGACGGCTTCTTCGGGAGTCCGCAGTTTTTCCTGGTATTCTCGCTCAAACATTATGGGGGCCTCCTTTACCATATTTTTGTGGTTGCCCCCATTATAATCCAGCATGTATTTATCTGTCTTTATCTTATCGGCTTGTCTTACCAGGCTTTATACGGTATGCGCCCATAAATCTCCCGGCATCAACCTCTTAAGTCTTGCCTAATATCTGAATGACCATTTCCTGTCGGCTGCCGACCCGGCCTTTGTCATAGATGGCATGGTAAGCACGATAATTGGCTAGGACGGTTCTGACGTATTCGCGGGTCTCGGGAAACGGAATATCCTGCAGGGTATCAGATCTGCCATCCCATTGGCCCGCCTCCTGCCATTGCCTGACTTTACCGCGGCCGGCGTTGTAAGCAGCCGCTGTGAGCGGCAGACTGCCGTTGAATTCTTCCTGGATGTCGTTCAAATACCAGCAGCCCATGCGGATGTTCACCTTCGGGTCATGCAGGTCATCCACTTCAAATCCCTTGATCTTCATCTGGTCGGCGATCCAGGCAGCTGTTTCCGGCATTATCTGCATAAGCCCCTTGGCGCCCCGGGGCGATTCGGCCCAGGTCTGGTACTTGCTCTCGGCCCGGATTATGGCAAAGACCAGGAAGGGGTCGACATCGTATTGAGCCGCCATCGAATACACCAGATCCTGGTGCGGGCGCGGGTAGAAGATGGTGATCCAGCGCGGAAAGGTCGCGGTCACCAATATAAACAAAGCTATCGCCAACCATAGGAATATCCTCAGTCGGGACTTTTTGGAACGACGCAAAATGGAAGCCTCCCAGCCGTTGTTACAACATCATATTAAGTGGTCGTAACATCATATTTGGTGGTCGTGAAGAATATCCAGGTAGTATTTGGTGGCCAGGCGGAGAGTATCGTCCATACTGCCGTTGTTATCGATAACCAGATGTGCCCGGCGGGCCTTCTCATCAAGGGACATCTGCGAGTCGATCCGCCGGATGGCATCCTCCCTGGTTATGGAGTTCCGTGCCATCAGCCGACTGATCTGGGTCTCGCGGTCCACCCACACCACCCACACCTGGTCGGCAATCAGGTCCAGCCGCGCTTCGAACAGCAACGGTATGTCCAGAACCAGGACTGCTTTGGGGTGGGCCAGACGCTTGGTCTCGATCTCTTTATCGATAGCTTCATATATATACGGACGTACTATCCGATTGAGGGCTCTCATCCGGGCCGGGTCTTCGAAAACGATAGCGCCCAGCTTGGCCCGGTCAATAGTGAGATCCGGATTCAAAATATCTGTCCCGAACTCGTTCACTACCTCTTCGTAAGCAGGCCAGCCAGGCTCCATGATCTTATGGGCGATCTTGTCACCGTCTATTATTACTGCTCCGAGGTCGGCCAGCTTCTGGGAAACGGTACTCTTACCGCTGGCTATCCCCCCGGTCAAACCGATTATCATCATCTCTGTCCTCATCGAACGAATTCCGAAATACCTATAGCCAGCAGCAACAAAGCGGTGAGAGCGGTAGGCAGTCCCTGACAGTCTTCCCGCGCTGCTTTACGGCCCAGCAAAAGGCCGCTGCCGACTAATACAAATTTTAGCATACCCACGGCGATGGCAGTGAATAAAATATTATAGCCGGCCATGGCGATGCCGATACCGGCTCCAAATGCATCCATAGCCAGGGCCATGCCCAGGAAAAACGATTCCCGGGTGCCGATCTCCCCTGAGTGGTCGAAGTCGGCGCTGGATGGCTCCTTAAGTATCTGGATTATAATGCCTAAAGGTCGTATCTTCAAGGATAGCAGCGGATCACTGCCATTCTCTTCAATGGCGTTTATCTTTTGGCGCAGGGATTGCAGTAAAAATATTAGTCCAATGACAATGATCATGAGGGCTCCCAGGCGCGATGCCAGCAGGGGACTCAACAGCGAAGACAGTCCCCGCCCCAGCAGCATGGCTGCCGTCACCGAACTGGCCGAGGCAATACAGATGACCAGCAATGACACCAAGGGGATTTTTATTTTCCTGACCCCGTAGGCCAGCCCCACCGCAAAACCATCGGCGCTGACCGCGAGCGCGAACAGGCCGATCAACAATAAATCCAAGGGTTACCCTCCCCCGATTATATTCATTTCATTGCTACTATATGAATATAGGGGGGAAGGTGTGAGGTCTGCTTATTTCTGGCAGTGGGCGCAGTAGTGGCTGCTGCGGCCGCCGATTATCTCCCTTTCGATAGCCCGTCCGCAAACCGGGCAGGCTTGGCCGGTTTTGCCATACACATTGAGGAAGTTCTGGAAGTTGCCCTCCTGGTTCCAACCGTCCCGGTAATCGCGGAAAGTGGTGCCCTGCTCTACAATACTCTTCTGGAGCACCTTTCTGACGGCCCGGTGGAGCCGTGTTATTTCGCTTTCGGTCAGGCTGCCGGCCGGGCGGGTACCCCGCACCCGGGCCCGGAACAGGGCTTCGTCGGCATAGATATTGCCGATCCCGGATATCAGGCGCTGGTTCAAGAGCAAGTTTTTTATGGCCACCTTACGACCCTGGCAAAGCTCTGCCAGATAGCGGGCGGTGAATTGCTTGGAGAGAGGTTCTACCCCCATATGAGCGAAAACCGGCTGCAGATCACGGCACAGCCGGATCCCTCCGAAACGGCGGGGATCCTGGTAAACTAGCCGGTAGCCGTTGTCGAGATGCAGGATAAGATGGACGTGGGGAGCCTCCACATCCAAACCGGCGGGCAGGAGGTAGAAACGCCCGCTCATACCCAGGTGCACCACCAGGTAGTGGCCCTCCTCCAGGTAAATGATCAGGAACTTGCCCCTTCGCCCTACCGAGCGGATGGCCATGCCGTCCAGCCTATCAGGAGCGAAATCCTCCCGTTTGATAATATCCTGGCGGCGGAAATCGGTCCTGGTTATACGGGCGCCGATGATCCCCGCCAGGGAGTTTTTGATGGTCTCTATCTCCGGCAATTCAGGCATTGGGCCACTCCTTTAGCGACGTTATTATGATCTACTCCCAGTTTTGCATGTCGTACCAGTTGCTGCCCGCCTTCATGGCCACCAGCAATGGCACCTTCAGCTGGTAAGCCGATTCCATGCAATCCTTCACCAGCGCTGCCGTTTCTTCCAGTTCTTCCTTGCGCACTTCCATCACCAGGTCGTCATGGACCTGCAGCAAAAGACGCGCGCCCAGCCTCCGTTCCTTCAGCGCGGCCACCACTTTGAGCATGGCCAGCTTGATGATATCAGCCGAGCTGCCCTGGATGGGGGCGTTCAACGCCATGCGGCGGGCAAAGGACTGTACCATCTTATTTTTGGCGCGCAAGTCAGGCAGGTAACGGCGGCGCCTGAGGATGGTCTCCACATAACCGGTCTCGGTGCCGAAGTCTACAATATCCTGCATATACTGACGCACTCCCGGATAGGCATCAAGGTATTCTTTGATGTAGCGGGCTGCCTCATGGCGGCTGACCCCGGTGCTGCGGGCCAGCCCGAAATCACTAATCCCGTAGATAATGCCAAAATTGACCGCCTTGGCCTTGCGGCGCAGATCCTCGTCCACCCTCTCGATGGGCACATCGAATATCTCCGCAGCCGTGCGGGTGTGAATGTCTATATCCTGCTTAAATGTGTCTATCAAGGTGGGATCCCCGCTGATATGGGCCAGGCAGCGCAAATCAATCTGCGAATAATCAGCCGAGAAGATCACCCAATCCTTGTCCGTGGCCACGAATGCCTTGCGGATACGGCGGCCCTCCTCCATGCGGATAGGGATGTTCTGCAGGTTGGGCTCAACGCTGGAGAGCCGCCCGGTAGCGGTAATGGCCTGTTTGAAGATAGTATGGATCCGGCCGGTGTCGGGGTGGATCAAGTTCTGGAGCGCGTCGGCATAGGTCGACTTCAGCTTGGCCAGCTGCCGGTATTGCAGGATGTGGGGAATTATCGGGTGCGCATCGACCAGCCCCTCCAGCACCTCCTGCCCGGTGGAATAGCCGCTCTTGGTCTTCTTGGCGGTAGGCAGGCCCAGGTCTTCAAACAACACCTTGCCCAGCTGCTTGGGCGAGTTGATATTGAACGAGGAACCGGCCAGGTCTTCGATGCAGGCCTCCTCTTTTAAAATGCGCGCGCCCAGATCTTCGGCAATCGCTGCCAATGTGCGGCGGTCCACTTTTATGCCGCAGAACTCCATATCCCCCAGGATATCGGATAGGGGCATCTCCAGGTTATCCAGCAAATCTCTTAGTTCCGGCGGCGCCTGCCGGGCCAGCAGGTCATAGACCGGTTTGATCTGGGCCGTCAGGAAAGCATCGGAACTGTTGCTCGTGTCCAGGCAGAGGTGATGAGCCACCGTAGCGCGCAGATCTTCACTGGGGAAGGACGGGTCCAGCACGTATGTAAACAAAAGGGTGTCGCCCTTAACGCCCTGCAGACAGATGTCATGTCTTAGCAGCAGGACCTGGGCAAACTTGACGTTATGCATGTATTTGGGCAAGGCTGGATCTTGCAGCAAAGGCTTGAGCCATTGCAGCTTGTCCCCGCCCCCATCGGTCATGTCGGCGAAATAAACCTGCTCCTGCCCGGCAATGAATACCTTCTCGATTTTGGCCCACATCGGATGGTGATAATCGGCCTCCAGGTGGATGCTGATCCCCTGGTCAGGATCCAGACCCCTCACCATTGCTTCTACCTGTCCCTCGTCGGTCAGTTCGAGAGCTTCCACTTCATGAGCCGGCGCCGCATTGTCCGGGGCAGTCTCTTGCAGGGCACTGAGAAAATTGTTGAACTGCAGCCGCTGGTAGAGCGGGATCAACTCGGTGCGGTTGACCTCCTTGACCATATAATCATCCAAATCACAGTCTATCTGCATGTGCCGGACTATAGTGGCCAGGTCGCGGCTCATGAAAGCCTGATCCTTGTAGGTGGTCAGGTTCTCCACCACTTTCTTCCCCTTGACCTGATCGAGGTGCTCGTAGAGATTCTCCAGGCTGCCGAATTCTTTGATCAGCTTGATGGCGGTTTTGGGCCCCACTCCGGGCACCCCGGGTATGTTGTCGGACGTATCGCCCATCAAGGCTTTGATCTCGATCATCTGCTCCGGGTCAACTTCCCATTTTTCCTTAACCTTACCGGGGTCGTATATTTCCATCTCGGTAATGCCTTTTTTGGTCATGTAGACGTGGGTGCACTCCGACACCAGCTGCAGGCTGTCATTGTCACCGGTGACGATAATGCAGTCCATGCCCTCCTTCTCCGCCTTCAGGCTGAGGGTGCCGATGATGTCGTCGGCCTCGAAACCCTGGATCTCCAGGTAGGCGATATTCATGGCCTCCAGCACTTCCCGGATGAGGGCAAACTGGCCGCCCAATTCAGCCGGCGTCTCCTGGCGGGTGCCCTTGTAATCGGCGAAGGTCTCGTTGCGGAAGGTGACCCGGTCGCGGTCGAAGGCCACCAGAATGTGGGTAGGCTGCAGCTCCCGCACCACCCGGTTCAGCATGGTCAGAAAACCGTAGACGGCATTGGTATAGACCCCGTCCCTGGTCTGCAGCAGCGGTAAGGCATAAAAGGCCCGGAACAGCAGGCTGTTCCCGTCCAGTAACATGATCCTCTTGTCAGGCATAGGTACATCTCCTCAAGCATGTACTTAAATAAGAAACGGGCGAATATCGTATTTAGTATAGGCCCGGTCCTGTTACATTATATCTCTTTTTAACCCACTTAATAAATGACAGCCATACCCTGCCTTCCTGCCCTCCCGCGGCGGTCTTAACAAGAATAGCGCCTGGACTAATAAGTATGGTTTGCGTCAGCGGGGATTTGCATTATTATTGAAACAACTATCGAATAGGAGGTATCGGTCATGAAGATCCAGCTGCTGCGTCATGCCACCATGATTATCGAAATTGCAGGGAAACAAGTATTGGTCGACCCCATGCTGAGTGAACCGGGTCAGATGCCAGCCATACCTGGCGTGGCTAACAGTTCCGATAATCCCCTGGTCGCCCTTCCAGTCAATCCCTCCGGGTTGACGAATGCCGATGCGATCATAGTGACCCACACTCATTCGGACCACTTCGATGCAGCGGCCATGACGCTTCTGCCCCACGACCGCCCACTGTTCTGCCAACCAGCCGATACCGGCAAAATAACTGAGGCAGGATTCACGAATGCGATCGGTGTAGATGCAGCCTATCAATGGGAAGGGATAACCATTACCAGGACCGATGGCCAGCACGGCACCGGCAAAATCGGCCAGAAGATGGGCCCGGTATCTGGTTTTGTGCTTGAAAGCAGTCAGGAACCCTCTCTTTATATCGCCGGAGACACCATCTGGTGCACCGAGGTGCAGGAAGTACTGGACAAACATCAGCCCCAGGTAATAGTGTGCTTTGCCGGAGGTGCCCAATTTGCCAGCGGCGACCCTATCACCATGACCAAGGAAGATATCCTGGCGGTATGCCGCCACGCCCCCGCCGCCAAAGTCATCGCCGTCCACCTGGAGGCCTGGAACCATTGCTCGCTGACCCGGCAAGCTCTGAAAGACTATGCGGCGGAGAACATGATAGCTGACCAGCTCCTTATCCCTGACGATGGTGAATGGATCATCATCTGAGCCTCGGCCCTGGTTGGCCCGACGATGTGAGTGGTCAGGCGCTCAATACCCGCACCTATCTTGACAAGAACATCGGCGAAACTTATAATTAGTTTTGCGTCAGCAGTGGCGCCTATATTTTCACCAGCCAGAGTGTCGGAATTGGCAGACGAGCGCGACTCAAAATCGTGTGCCTTGTGCGTGTGGGTTCGAGTCCCACCTCTGGCACCATCAGAAAAA
>ERZ795053.6439-NODE-6439-length-11700-cov-23.523916_pt1 | contig 11700 bp, 10 predicted proteins | sample MGYA00375137_ERZ795053 | MGnify/ENA primary metagenome ERZ795053 (study PRJEB30182, sample SAMN05720284) | activated sludge metagenome | isolation source: Anaerobic digester | place: Hong Kong | collected 2014-12-17 ... | reverse complement strand
CTGTTCGGCCCGCTGGCTCTCCTGTTCAGCGCGCTGGCTTTCCTGTTCGGCGCGCTGGCTCTCAATAGCGAGTTGACGCGAAGCTGCGGCAAGCGCCTCCTGGCCGGTCGCCAACAGCGCGCCCTGTTCGTTGCACCAGCGTAGCCAGACACCGGCCATGCTTTCATACTCGCCTTCCCAGAGCGTGACGCCAACGCCCACCTCCGCCAACCAGGTTTCGGCGATCTCGGTGTAGTGGAGTCCCTGACGTGAAAAAATGCGCAGCGGCTGGTCGCTGACAAACTGGCCGGGGTCATAGACGATGTAGTAGGCGACACCCAGCCGCGCATAGTCCAGCAGCTTGTCACCCAACTCCTTGCCGACTTTGTTGGAGACAATTTCCACCACGACATCGGGCGGTTTGCCATATTCCCAGACAAAGTAGGAGCGGTGCTCTTTTTCCCACGGCTCTGGCGGCAGGGTCACATCGAGGCTGACCAGTACATCGGGAACCAGCGGGGGTTCGCGCAGGTGAAAGAAGAGCCCGACATTCGCCATGGCCACAAAAGTGCGCCCTTCACCAGGGCCTGACCAGGAAGTGTACAACGACTCGGCAAGCAAGCGCATCTGACGTTCGGAGAAGAGGTTATCCACGGGGGTATCATCCTCGGTGACGATGTGCGACAGATCAAGTTTGGTGATGCGGAATTCGTCGAGTTCTTCCTGTGTGCCAAGTTCGGTCATGGTTGCAACTCCTGAAAGTGTGCCGGCCATTCACACCTGGGGAATGCCGACCCGCACGCTGCCGCCTATTGTATCCCGCACAAACGTTCTGCGCAACCGCGGGTCGAAGTCTGGTGAGCCCCTATCTTCCCCCTAGCGCCCGCCCATGCCGCTCAGCGCGATGCCCTGCACGAACCACTTCTGGCCGAGCACGTAGATCACCAGCACCGGCAGCAGCGCGATTACCGAGCCGGCCATGAGCAGGTCCCACGCGGTGCTGTACTGGCCGACGAACGCGGCCAGTCCCACAGGGATCGTGCGCATGTTTTCCGATGTAGTGACGACGAGCGGCCAGAGGAAGTCGTTCCATACGCCCTGAAAGACGAAGATCGCCAGCGTCGCCAGCACCGGCCCGCTCAGCGGCACGATGATCTGCCACCAGATGCGCAGGCTCGACGCGCCGTCCATGCGCGCCGCCTCGTCGAAGTCGAGCGGGATGCCGCGGTAGTACTGGCGCAGCAGGAAGGTGCTGAAGACGCTGAAGAGGCCGGGAACGATGAGCGCCAGGTAGGTGTCATACCAGCCGAAGTTCTTGATGATCAGGAAATTGGGGATGAGCGTCACAGGGAAGGGGATCATCAGCGTGGCGAGGTAGAAGAGGAAGATCGCCTCGCGGCCGCGGAAGCGCAGCCGGGCAAAGGCAAAGGCCGCCAGCGATGAGATCAGGATCTGCACCGTCGTCACGGAGACCGACACGACGACGCTGTTGAGGTAGTAGCGGCCAAAGGGGACGGCCTCGAAGGTGCGGATGTAATTGTTCAGCGAGAAGTTCGCCGGCGAGAAATCGCGCGCCAGAAACGCCGTGTTGGGGAGCAGCGATACAACAAACATGACGGCAAAGGGCGCCAGCATGATCGTGCTGAAGAACAGTAGCAGCGCATGCAGCCCAACGCGCGCCGGCGTGCTCATGCGCGTGGGCGAAGCGGATAGCGTCGTCATCGCTTACTCGGATTCATAATGGACCCAGCGCTTCTGCATGCGGTTCTGGAAGAGGGTGAAGGCAAAGATGAAGATAAAGAGCACCCAGGCCATCGCCGCGGCCTTGTCCATGCGAATGTCGCGGAAGGCAGCCAGGTAGATGTACTGCACGACCGAAAGCGAAGAATTCGCCGGCCCTCCGCTGGTCATGACAAAGGGCTCGGTGAAGAGCTGGAACGCACCGATCATCTGGAAGATAAAGAGGAAAAAGGTCGTCGGGCTGATGAGCGGCAGCGTGACGTTGCGGAAACGCTGCCAGGCATTGGCGCCGTCGGTATGCGCCGCGTCGTAGAGTTCCTTGGGCACGCCTTGCAGCGCAGCCAGGTAGACGACCATGGTGAAGCCCGTGTTCTTCCACAGCGTCAGGATCACCACCGACCACTTGGAGAAATCGCTGCTGCCCAGCCAGTTCGGCGCGCTGAAGGGTAGGCCCAATAGCCCGAACGCCGCGGCCAGCAAGTTGTTCACCGGCCCATTGGTCGCCAGCAACAGCCGGAAGACAATGGCGCCCGCCACGATCGTCGTCACCACCGGCATGAAGTAGATGAGCCGATAGACGGTCACGCCGCGGATCGCCTGATTCAGCCCCACCGCCATGATCAGCCCCAGCGCCAGTTGCAGCGGCACGATGGTGACGATGTAGAAGGCGGTGTTCCAGAAGGTCTGCCAGAAGACGGGGTCGCGCAGCAATTGTCGATAGTTGAGCAGCCCGGCAAAATTCTTGAAGCCCGTCAGCCCCCACTCTGAGAAGCTGATACCCAGCGACATCACGACGGCAAGCACGATGAAAACCAGAAAACCGGCAAAGCTGGGCAGGATAAAGAGATAGCCTTCCCACTGCTGGTCGGGTCGCCAGCGGAAGGGGCGGTGCGATGGAGATAGAGGCGTCATGGTGGAGATTGGAGATTTAGAGATTGGGGATCAGGAGATTTAGAGATTGGAGCTTGGGTGGGGCGCCCAATCTCCAATCTCAAATCTCTCAATCCCTTATTCCCTTATTTCGGATATCCGTTGTCAGCCAGGAACTGATCGACCTGGGCGCAGATGTCGGCCAGACCGGTCTCCGGATCGATCTCGCCCGCCCAGATCTTCTCCAGGCCAGGCCCGATGATGGAACCGTCCAACTCGCCCCACTCTGGGAAGTAGCCGAAGTTACCCACGTCCGACGCAGCGGCTTCGGTGATGATGCCCTGCTTGTTGGCCGGCGGCTGGTCGGTCATGAAGGCCGGCGAATTCGCCACCGACTGCAACGCCGGGAAGATTTCGCCGCGTTCGGTGTAGATCGTCTCACCGCCGCCGTCACTCTGGAGCCACTGGATGAAGGTCCAGGCCGCGTCCTTGTTGTCGCTGCCGCTGCTCATCACCCACGCCGCGCCGCCGGCGCCGTTGTGGCGTTTGCCGTCCGCCGGAATGGGGGGAGGAACGACGTCATAGTTCATGCCGGCCGCGTTGAAAGCCGAGACACGGCTGGTGTTCTGCAGGATCATGGCCGCCTGGCCGCTGGAGAAGACCGCCGCATCACCGCCCGCCTGGCTGAGATCGGCCGGGCGCATGGCGTAGCCCTGGTCCATCAAGTCGGCGAAGAACTGGACACCACCCACCGACGCCGGGTCGGTCAGCATGCACTTGGACGGGTTGACGTAGTCGTCCAGGATGGCGCCGTTGTTCTGGTTGACCCACTTGGCCCACTTGCCGCCCTCGGCCGCCAGCGCATAGACGGTGGTCATGCCGTTGGCATCCTTCTGCGTCAGCGCCTCGGCCGCCGCCAGGAAGTCGTCCCACGTCCAGTCGTCGGTCGGATAGGCGACGCCCGCCGCATCGAACATGTCCTTGTTGTAGTAGATCACATTGACTTCGATGTCGCGCGGGAAGCCGTAGACGCTGCCCTCATACTTGGCCGATTCGAGCAGACCCGGCCAGTAGTCGTTCAGGTCGTAGCCGGACGCCTCGATGAACGGATCGAGGTTCTCCAGCACACCCTCGGCGGCATAGCGTGGGGTCGGCCACAGGAAGGCCACGTCGGGGATGACCTTGGAATCGCCGCTCGCCCACAGCGCCTGGATCTTGGTGAAATAATCGTTCCACGGCTGATTCCAGATCTCGATCTTGATCTCCGGGTGCTCCGCCATGAAGGCATCGGCCACGATCTTGTGCGAGGCCGCTTCCTCCGGGCTGCCCCAGAAGGCCCAGGTAATCGTCACCGGTTCGCCGGCTGCCACCTGCTCGCCGCCTGCACTGGGCGCGGCTGCCTGCGGCGCGATCCCCGTGCAGGCCGACAGAATCAGGACACTCACCAACAACAGTGCACCGAGCAACAGTGTTCGTTTGAGCTTCATCGGCTCTCCTCCTTACGCATTTGAGATGGATTATCGTGTAGACTCATTGAGGGTTTCGATCACCGTTCGGATGATCGAAACGAAACGCACTTCGGATCATAGCACTTTGCAGAGGTGGCGGCAAATGGTTCGCCACTGTGACCAGGAAGGCACGATCATGATCAAAGCAGTCATATTCGATGTGGGCGGTGTGCTCGTGCGTACGGAAGACCACGCGCCGCGCCGCAAGGTGGAAGAGCGGCTGGGTTTGGCGCCGGGCGAAGCGGAACGCCTCGTCTACAACAGCGACATGGGCCGCGCCGCCCAGCGCGGCGAGATCACGGCGGCGGAACTCTGGCGCTCGGTGCAGGAGCACTTTGGCTTCGACGCCGACGAACTCCAGCAATTCCGCGCCGAGTTCTGGGGCGGCGACCGCCTCAACCAGCCGCTGGTCGACCTCATCCGCAGCCTGCGTCCGCGCTACCAGACCGCCATCATCTCCAACGCCATGGATGACCTCAACCAGACGCTGGCCGAGACCTACCCGATCGCCGATGCCTTCGACCTTATCGTCGGCTCGGCCTATGAGGGCATCATGAAGCCCGACGCCGAGATCTTCCTGCGCACGCTCGCGCGCCTGGGCCGCGCGCCGGAGGAGACGATCTTCGTCGACGACTTCGCCCACAACGTGGCGGGTGCGCAGGCCGTGGGCATGCACGCCATCCACTACACCCCGCAGACCGACGTCGCCGCCGCCCTGGCATCGTACGGCATCGCGTCAATGGAACGCGGATGACGCGGATGGGGCTGATCAATACGGATTCTGATTTAATCCGCGTTGATCCGCTCGATCCGCGTCATCCGCGTTCTATCAACTCGCGTTCTATCACGCCGCGGCAAGCTGCCGCGCGCCGACCTCGTCGTAGATGACGGCGATGCGCTGCGCGATGTGCGACCAGTCGAAATCGCGCGCATAGCGTTGGGCGTTGCGCGACATCTGCTGGCGCAGCGGCTGGTCGTTGAGCAGGTCGGCGATGCGCGCGGCCAGCGCCTCGGCGTTGCGCCGCGGCACGAGAAAGCCGTTGAAGCCATCGCGCACTACATAGGCCAACCCACCCACCTCCGACGCGATGACCGGCGTGCCCATGGCCATGGCCTCCAGCGCCACCATGCCAAAGCTCTCGTAGTGCGACGGCATGACGACCATCTCCGCCGCCGCATAGTAGTAGGGCAGGATCTGCTGGTCGCGCGCGCCGGCAAAGGCCACCAGGTCGTCCAGGCCCAGTTCGACGCGCATGCGTTGTAGGCGATCCATCTCCTCGTCGAGCGTCTCCGCCCACGGGTTGCCGCCAATGATCGTCACGCAGGTGTTGGAGAGATCGGTGATATTGCGCTGCTTGAGCAAGCCGATGGCCTCCAGCAGCGTGTCGATGCCCTTGAGCGGCTCGATGCGCCCGGCAAAGAGGATGTTCTTGCGCGTGGGCGGGATGCCGATCATCTGTCTGGCCAGCGGCTGGGCGATGGGCCGGAAGTGAGCGAGATCGACCCCCGGCGGCACGATGGCGATCTTGCCCGCCGGCGCGCCGTACAGACCGCGCAGTTGCGCCTCCTCGGCGGGCGTGGCAGCTACCAGCCGGTCGGCGATCTGCACGACGTGCGCCTCGCCGTCGAGCCGGCTCTGCGGCGCAAACTCGGAGGCGTCGCGCGCAATCTGGTTCTTCATGTGACCCAGCGTGTGGAACATGTGCACGATGGGCGTGCCCGGCCATGCCGCCCGCAGCGCCTCGGCCGCCAGCCCCGACTGCCAGTAGTGGCTGTGGATCACGTCGTAGCGCAGCCCCTCGCGCGCGGCGAAATCCAGGATATTGTCGACAAACTCGCCGATGTACTGCACCGTCTCGTCGACGGGCAGCGGGCGCTCCGGCCCGGCGGGGATGTGCATCACCCGCGCGCCCGGCCCCAGGTCGTGGACGACGCGCGGCGCGCAGTCATCCTGCGAGCGCGTGAAGACATCCACGGCGATGCCCATGGCGGCCAGTGCGCGGCTCAGATCGCGCACGTAGACATTCATGCCGCCGGTCTTTTTGCCGCCGAGCATAGCCAGCGGGCACGTGTGATAGCTGAGCATGGCAACGCGGCGCACCGGCGCCACGGGAAATGCTGTCATTTGCATCCTCTTCCTTGACGATCGTCTCTGGTTCCGGCACTGTCCCACCGGGCGACGAAGCGGGATCGCTCCGCAATTCCATTCGTTCGCCGCCGTTGCGCGGACTCCTCGATCTTGCCCACCTTCGGTACAATGCTGCTTTCTTATACCAGCACCACACGGGGATTTCTGTAATTGTGATGACCCAGACCGCCACTTCCTACGCAGCCATCTATCTCGCGCCCCACCTCGACGACGCCGCGCTCTCGTGCGGCGGCCAGATCGCGCGGCGCACGCGTGCCGGCGAGCGCATCCTCATCGTCACCGTCATGGCCGGCGATCCGCCTACCGATGTGGAGAACGACTACATCCGCAGCCTGCACGCGCGCTGGGATTTGGAGCGCGACGCCGCTGCCCAGCGCCGCGCCGAGGACAGCGCCGCCTGCCGTATCCTCGGCGCCGATCACTTGCACTGGCCCATCGCCGACTGCATCTACCGCCTCGACCCGGCGACGGGCCGGCCGATCTACGTGTCGGACAACGACATCTTCGGCGACGTCCACCCGGCCGAGCAGCCGCTCGTCGCCGAGATTGCCGACCTGCTGCGGTCGTTGCCTGCGGCCGGCCAGATCTACGCGCCGCTGACCATCGGCCATCATGTCGATCACTTGCTCGTGACCGAAGCCGCCCAGCAAGCATTTGGCGGTGATCACCTCTTCTACGAGGATTACCCGTACGCGCAGCAGCCCGGCAAGCTCACCGCCGTCATCGGTGACCCGCCGGATGGCTGGGCGCCAACAGTGTTTGCACTCGACGCAGCCGATCTCCAGGCCAAAATCGAGTCGATCCTGGCCTTTCGCTCGCAACTGAGCACTTTCTTCACCGACCGCGCCGATCTGGAGCGGCAAGTCAAAGGCTATGCGGCGCAAGTGGGAGGAGAAAGGGTGTGGGAGAAGATTAAGAGAGCGGGAACTGGAGCGTAGAGATTGGAGATTGGATACCGGAGATTGAGTGGAACCACCGCGTCTCCAATCTCCAGTATCCAATCTTCACTTACGCCGGCCCGCCGCCGCCCGTCATGTGAAATTCATTGTCTTCGCTGGCGACGGCGGCGGCCGGTTTGGCCGCCAGCAGTTCGTCGAAGAGGGGCAGGGTTCCGGTGCGCACGGCGTGCTCGGCGTAGAGGAACATGGCCGCCGACCACGCCTGCTGCTCGTAGCCCATGGGATGGCCGCTCGTGCCGTGCAGCCACTCGTTGAAGGCCCAGTCGTGCGTCGTGCCCTGGCGATTGGCCTCGGCCAGCGACGCCAGCATTTGCTCGGCGTGGTGCTGCCAGCCGTGCCGCACCAGCGCCGCGACGTGAAAGCCGCCGACCATGGGCCAGATCCCGCCGTTGTGATACTGGTGCGGGATGTTCAGGTTGCGGCTGCGATAGTAGTCGCGCCAGTGATTCTCGCCGGGGTAGATGGGCGGGTAGATGGCCTTGGTCGGGTAGGGTTCGGCCATGCCAACCTGGAGCATGTAGCGCAAGATATGCTCGCGGCGGTGGCCGTCGGCGACGCCCGTCAGCACGGCCAGCAGGTTGCCGAAACTGTCGCACCAGTCGCCATACTCGCGGAAGGCGACAAAGGGCAGGTAGAAAGGCCGGCTGGAAATGGTGCCCACGTTGTGGTAGAGCATGAACCATTCCAGGCGGATGGCCTTGAGCCGCTCCAGGTGCTCGGCGAAATGCTCGGCCACCCAACAGCGATCCACCCACATGAGCAGGTTGATGCGCTCGTGCACGCCGGCCGCGTCGACGTCGGCACAGTAGGTCGGCGTACCCGGCGCCACCAGCGCGGCCAGCCGCTCGTGCGCCAGCTTGGCTGCATAGTAGAGCACGTTGTCGTAAAGCACGTTGTAGCGCACCGCCAGCAGATCCATCCAGTCGCCGGCTTCCGGCACTTCCATCAGCCCGCACTCGTTCATGTCCTGGTAGTCGAGCCAGCACATGGCCTTGTCGATGACGGGCCAGTGGCGCTGCAAGAACTCGGCGTCGTGGCTGTAGTGGTAGTAGAGAAAATGGCCGAGGATGAACCACAGATTCGAGTCGGCGGCGCCGGCGTTCTCCGTGCTGACGTAGCCGGTATCCGGGTTGACGTTGAGCGGGATCAGGCCGCGATTGGTCTGATGTTTGCCTAGGGTCTCCAGCGCCGCACGCCCGGATTGCATGAGACGCTCGTCACCGGTGCAGACCGCGCCCAGGAAAGTGATCATGGCGTCGCGCGCCCACACTTGCGGATAACCTGCCGCCAGCCCCGAGGCGCGGAAGCCATAGGGCGTCGCACACTCGTGCAGGACGTTGGTTGCCTTCAGGTGCGCTTCCTGGATCAACTTGATGTGGAGCATAACCCGATTCTACTACAGGCGCGAGGAAGTACTAACTTCGCCGTATCACTCGTAGTGGGTCCACATGCGCAGCACCTTGACCGTATGCTCGTCTTCCAAGATCTGATAGACAAGTCTGTGTTGCACATTGATGCGCCTGGAGTAGGCGCCGGCGAGATCGCCGACCAGTTTCTCGAAGGATGGCGGTGTTTGATACGGATTGGAGCGCAAGATATCGAGCAGTTCTTCAGCCTTGGGGCGCAGGCCAGAGCCGGAGAGGCGTTTGGCGTCTTTCTGGGCCTGTTTCGTGAAAACGACACGCCACGTCACCACTCGACCTCGTCAGCACATTCTGCAACGGGCATTTGCATACCTTCCACGATCGATTCCCGCATGCCTGGAATACCGAGCAGAAATAAGGTCTCCGAGATCGCTCGCCAATCTTCTTCGGCGATCAATACCGCGTTGTTCCGCTTGCCGGTAATGAGCACCGGCTCATGCGACGCGGCCACATCGTCGAGCAGTGAGTAGAGGGCTGCGCGTGCCTCAGTTGCTGTCATGACAGGCATAGTGACTCCTTTCCATCACGACAGTAGCGTACGGGATTCCGTACGAATTGTCAATCACGCTGTTTGCTCTGAAGCTTGTGCCAGACGCGAAGCGGCGTCACGCGCCAGGGGAGGCGCGTGACGCCGCTTCGATTTTTCCATACCCACCGGCGTTGGTCGATGAGTCGGCACACGCTTGTGACAGCACTCTGGCGACTGCCGCCCTAATTCGCAATGAAGTCGCTGATGACCTGCGGCGCCGCAGCGTCGAAGCCCACCACATCCAACATACCGGCATCGTTCGGGTCGGCGATGCTGAAGCCGGACGAGGTCATGGCCACGACGACGAGCCTGGCCGGAATCCCGGTCTTGCGACGATATTCCTGCAATGCCTGCGCCGGGTGGATCTTGCCGAACCACGTTTCGCTGTCCGTGTAGATCACGAACGCATCGGCGCTCACGCCGTTCTCCAGCGCCCACACCATGGGCTTGGCGCAGTCGGTCGCACCAAAGGGCAGGTCGTTGGTCGCCCGCACCACGTCGTCAAGACGCTGGCCGGGCGAGATGGCGATCGGCACCATCTCGTGGCTGAACGCAACGGTCGTGACCTGTGGCTCCACGGCAGCGGTCACCAGCGCCATGGCCGCGGCGCCGACACGCGGCGTCAAGCCCACAACGCCGGCCACCGTGCCGCCATGCATGGACCCGGAGACGTCGAGCGCCAGCACGATGCGCTTCCCCGTCGCCTCGACAGTGCCGAAGGCCAGGTAGAACGCACGATCCAGCGCATCGATCACCGCCGGCAGCGGCTGCCACACCAGCGATCCGCGACCGCCACGCCCGCGGGCGTAGGTGGTCAGCGCCGCAAGCAGGGCAATCGGGTGGATGCGTGCCGCACGCAGTGCCTCGGCATTGCCCAGCCGCGTCACAACGGCGTCGACCGCCGCGTCACCGGGGACAAGCGCGCCATTGGCGGTCAGGCGAGCCAGGTTGCGCAGCAACGCCGTCAGCGGCAGCTTGGGCAAGAGGGCACGCCACACGGCCGTTTCGCCCAGCCACTCGCCCGGCACCGCTTCCCACGGCAAGTCATAGCGCTCGATGAGTTCCACGACCTCGCCAACCGAAGCTGCATGCTTGGCACGCTCGAAGGCCCAGATCTGGCGCACCGCTTCCACCGGATGCGGCTCGGCGCCCACATCGTCCCAGCCCCTGGTGATCCAGTGCAGGACAATGCCGTGCTCGGCGGTCGGCGGCTTGGCATGGGCCAGGCGCAGCGCATCGCGGTGCGTCCAACCATCGCGCGCCTGGTACTTGATCGCCTGGTAGGCCAGCGCCTTGGCCGGCTTATCGGCATACCAGGCCCCGACCGCCTGGCGGAGCCCGCGCCCCCAACCACGGAAGGCCTCGACATAGGCCAGAAAGTGGAAGAGATGCATCCCCGTGCGCGCCACCCGCGGCAGCGCGGCAAGGGCGGCGCGGCGGGTTGTCTCGTTGCCAAGCGCCGACGCCATGGCCAGCGCAAAGAGCGCCGGCTCGTTCTTGGGCGCACGGCCCTGCTCGCTGATGGCGACGATACGCTCGACCGCGCGCCCGCCGTCAGCCTTGATACAGGCCGCCACCGCCTGCGCGTTCTCCACGGTGAGCTTGCGTTCGCTCACATAGAAGGTGCCGCCCTCGGCGCCAAGCACGAGGAAGCGGTCGAGACGGGTCCAGTCATCCACGGCCCACACATAGCCGCCGGCCGCGTTCGGCACCTGCCCGGACCAGAGAATGGGTTGCGACTGTGAAGTCGCGCGTGTCGAGAAGTGTTGCTGATACATCCTGCCATCCTCCATATGATGAGGTCGCGATGGCTGCACGCGGGGGTCGAATCCCGGCAGACAAATTTTGCACACAGGGAACGGTAACGGCGCGTGGCCGTCGCCGCCTCCGGGCTGTCAGCGCCGGATAGTAGGTTGGTGACGGTAACCTGTGCACGCCGGCCCGCCGGTCATCGACCCGCGCGAGCAGCCATCTGTTGAGCGGACGGGAGGGGATTTGAACCCCTACAGGGGTGTCACCCCCCGCTAATCCGATAACCCTTGATCGCCGGCCCGCGTGCGGGCAAGGAGTGACCAACGGCACCCGTCCATAGTTCGCACAAGCGCGTAGCGCGCTCATACACAATTTTGTGTACAACCAAGCCTGAATTTGACAACAAAAAACGCAGGCCATCCAGCCTGCGTCAGAAGGGGAAACCGCAACGCAGCCTAGCTGCCGGCGGCCATGCCTGTTCTCACAGACTGGGGTAGTTTTTCAGTGCATAAGCGAAGAAGACTCCGATGCGCTGCACTGTTGTGGTTATAGAATTGCTTCGCTATTTTCGTCTGATACGTCAGCATACGCTCATTCTTTCCAGGCAAAATCAATTGCTGTCAAGCAGCATAACACAGGTTTGTGTATCTTGTCAAGCACTAATTTACACAATTGTGACAATTGGTCACTGGGAGGCGAAGTGGGTGTCCAACGTCAAGAGTCAAACGTCAAACGTGATGCGTAATGCATAATGAAGGATTGCCCCGACCGAATCGGCCACGTCTGGCGA
>ERZ795053.6436-NODE-6436-length-11702-cov-11.379754_pt1 | contig 11702 bp, 11 predicted proteins | sample MGYA00375137_ERZ795053 | MGnify/ENA primary metagenome ERZ795053 (study PRJEB30182, sample SAMN05720284) | activated sludge metagenome | isolation source: Anaerobic digester | place: Hong Kong | collected 2014-12-17 ... | reverse complement strand
CAGGCCGCCGCACTTGCCCAGTCTGGCGATGCGGTGTTGCTCTCGCCGGCCTGTGCCAGCCTGGACATGTTCCGCAACTACGAGCATCGCGCCCAGGTGTTCCATGAGGCCGTGCAGGCGCTGGCAGCCGAGCGCGGCGCCATGCTGGAGGGCGTCGCATGAGCGCCATCACAGACCGCCTGCTGGGCGTGCCGGCGCCTGCGGGCAAGCCGGCCAAGGCCAAGGGCGGCAAGCGCGCCAGGCGCGACACCAGCAGCGAAGTGCTGCCTGTGCGCATCTCCGGCTCCGAATACGGCCGCACCACCAGCATGCCGACGCGTCTGCTCGGCTTCGACCAGGCGCTGATCTGGGCCGTGGTGGCGCTGCTCGCCTGGGGCCTGGTGATGGTGTATTCGGCCACCATCGCCATGCCGGACAACCCGCGCTTCGCCCGTTACTCGCCCAACTATTTCGTGTTCCGTCACGCGGCCTGGCTGGCGCTGTCGCTGCTGGCGGCACTGGTGGTGTTCCAGGTGCGCATGAGCTGGTGGGAGCGCGCGGCGCCCTGGCTGTTCGTGATCAGCCTGGCCATGCTGATCGCGGTGCTGATTCCGCATGTTGGCACGGTGGTCAACGGCGCGCGGCGCTGGATCGCTCTGGGGCCGATGAACTTCCAGCCGTCGGAGGTCGCCAAGCTCGCGGTGCTGCTCTACGCCGCCGACTACATGGTGCGCAAGATGGATGTGAAGGAGCGTTTTTTCCGCGCCGTGCTGCCCATGGCCGTGGCGGTGGGCGTGGTGGGCTTCCTGCTGCTGGCCCAGCCCGACATGGGCGCCTTCATGGTGATTGCGGTGATCGCCATGGGCATCCTGTTCCTGGGCGGTGTGAACGCGCGCATGTTCTTCCTGATCGCCACCATCCTGGTGGTGGCCTTCGCCGGCATGATCGCTGCGTCCGAGTGGCGGCGCGAGCGCATCTTCGCCTACCTCGATCCGTGGACCGAGGAGCACGCGCTGGGCAAGGGCTACCAGCTTTCGCACGCGCTGATCGCCATCGGCCGCGGCGAGATCTTCGGCGTCGGTCTGGGCGGCAGCATCGAGAAGCTGCACTGGCTGCCGGAGGCGCACACCGACTTCCTGATGGCCGTGATCGGCGAGGAGTTCGGCCTGGTCGGCGTGATGTGCGTGATCGCGCTGTTCTTCTGGATCACGCGTCGCATCATGGTGATCGGCCGCCAGGCCATCGCGCTGGACCGTGTGTTCTCGGGCCTGGTGGCGCAGGGCATCGGCCTCTGGCTGGGCTTCCAGGCCTTCATCAACATCGGCGTGAACCTGGGCGCGCTGCCGACCAAGGGGCTGACACTGCCCTTCATGAGCTACGGCGGCTCCGCCATCCTGGTGAACATGGCGGCGATCGCCATCGTGCTGCGGGTGGATGTCGAGAACCGCCAGCTGATGCGTGGAGGTCGCCCTTGAACCAGCGCTGTGCATTGGTCATGGCAGGTGGCACAGGGGGCCACATCTTCCCCGGCCTGGCCGTGGCCGACGGGTTGCGTGCCGCCGGCTGGCGCGTGCACTGGCTGGGCGCGCCGGAAAGCATGGAGGCGCAACTGGTGCCCCCGCGCGGCTATGCGTTCGAGCCGGTGGCCTTCGGCGGCGTGCGCGGCAAGGGCATGACCACGCTCATGGTGCTGCCGCTCAAGCTGCTGCGGGCCTTCTGGCAGAGCCTGCAGGTGCTGCGCCGGGTCAAGCCCAACGTGCTGGTCGGCATGGGCGGCTACATCACTTTTCCCGGTGCGCTGATGGGTGTGGCGACCGGGCGGCCACTGGTGCTGCACGAGCAGAACTCGGTGGCCGGCATGGCCAACAAGGTACTGGCCGGCTTTGCTGCCCGGGTGTTCACCGCCTTCCCGGGCGTGCTGGCCAAGGCGCGCCAGGTGCGCTGGATCGGCAACCCGCTGCGCGAACCCTTCCTCCATCAGCCACCGCCGGCCGAGCGCTTTGCCGGCCGCAGCGGCCCGCTGCGCCTGCTGGTGGTGGGCGGCAGCCTGGGCGCCAAGGCGCTGAACGACATCGTGCCCCAGGCGCTGGCCTTGCTGCCGGCCGGGCAGCGCCCGCGCGTCACGCACCAGAGCGGCAGCAAGCAGATCGACGCGCTGCGCGCCAACTATGCGGCTGCCGGTGTCGAAGCCGAGTGCGTGCCCTTCATCGACGACATGGCCCAGGCCTATGCCGACGCCGACCTGGTGATCTGCCGCGCCGGCGCCACCACGGTGAGCGAGCTGGCGGCGGTGGGCGCGGCCGCGTTGTTTGTGCCTTTCCCACACGCCGTGGACGATCACCAGACCGCCAACGCGCGCTTCCTGGTTGACCAAGGCGCCGGCAGCCTGATCCAGCAACGCGAGCTGACGCCCGAGAAGCTGGCCGATGTGTTACAAAAAACAGAGCGTTCTGCGCTTGTCATGCAAGGGCAGAACGCCAAAAAGATGCAGAAAATCGACGCCGTCGGCGAGATCGTGAAAGCCTGCGAGGAGCTGGCGCGATGAAGCACGCCGTGCGCCAGATCCATTTCGTCGGCATCGGCGGTGCCGGCATGAGCGGCATCGCCGAGATCCTGCACAACCTGGGTTACGTGGTCACCGGTTCCGACCTGGCGGGCGGCGCCGCGCTGCAGCGCCTGCAGGCGCTCGGCATCCAGACCTGGGTGGGCCATGCGGCGGCGCACATTGCCGGGGCCGATGCAGTGGTCACGTCCACCGCCGTCAAGTCCGACAACCCCGAGGTGCTGGCGGCGCGCGAGAAGCGCATTCCCGTGGTGCCTCGCGCCATGATGCTGGCCGAGCTGATGCGCCTGAAGCAGGGCATCGCCATTGCCGGCACGCACGGCAAGACCACCACCACCAGCCTGGTCGCCAGCGTGCTGGCCGAGGGCGGGCTGGATCCGACCTTCGTGATCGGCGGGCGCCTGAACAGCGCCGGCGCCAACGCGCGCCTGGGCTCGGGCGAGCATATCGTGGTGGAGGCGGACGAATCCGACGCCTCGTTCCTGAACCTGTCGCCGGTGATGTCGGTCGTGACCAACATCGATGCCGACCACATGGAAACCTACGGTCACGATTTCGGCAACCTGAAGAAGGCCTTCGTCGATTTCCTGCATCGCATGCCGTTCTACGGCACGGCCATCCTGTGCGTCGAGAGCGAGGCCGTGCGCGACATCCTCGGCCAGGTGGCCTGCCCGGTCACCACCTACGGCTTCGGCGAGGACGCCCAGGTGCGCGCGCTGAACGTGCGGGCCGAGAACGGCCGCATGGCCTTCACCGTGCAGCGGCGCAACGGCGTGCAGCTGCCCGACATGGAGGTGGTGCTCAACCTGGCGGGCCGCCACAACGTGCTGAACGCGCTGGCGGCCATCGCCGTGGCGGTGGAGCTCAACCTGGACGACGAGGCCGTGGTCAAGGCGCTGGCCGAGTTCAAGGGCGTGGGCCGGCGCTTCCAGAGCTACGGCGACCAGCCGGCTGCCCGTGGTGGCAGCTTCCGGGTGCTGGACGACTACGGCCACCACCCGGTGGAGATGGCGGCCACGCTGGCGGCGGCGCGTGGCGCGTTTCCGGGGCGGCGGCTGGTGCTGGCCTTCCAGCCGCACCGCTACACCCGCACGCGCGACTGCTTCGAGGATTTCGTGCGCGTGATCGGCGACGCTGACGAGGTCCTGCTGGCCGACGTCTACGCCGCCGGCGAGGAGCCCATCGTGGCCGCCGACGGCCGCGCGCTGGCGCGCGCGCTGCGCGTGGCCGGGCGGGTGGAACCGGTATTCGTGGCCGACATCGCCGACATGCCCCAGACCATCGTGTCGCATGCGCGCGACGGCGACGTCGTGCTGTGCATGGGCGCGGGCTCGATCGGTGCCGTACCTGCGAAAGTGGTTGAATTGCTACAAAAATCGCAGCATAATCCGGAGCCAGGCAAACAGGCATGAAGCAGCAAGGCTCTCTCTTCGGCAAAGTGGCGGTCCTGATGGGCGGCCGATCGGCGGAACGCGAGGTTTCGCTGATGTCCGGTGGCGGCGTCCTGCAGGCGCTGCGCAGCCGCGGCGTCGACGCGCATGCCTTCGATCCGGCCGAACGCCCCATGGACGATCTGCGGCGAGAAGGCTTCGCGCGCTGCTTCATCGCGCTGCACGGCCGCTACGGCGAAGACGGCACGGTGCAGGGTGCGCTGGAGCTGCTGGGCATCCCCTACACCGGCGCCGGCGTCATGGCCTCCAGCATGGCCATCGACAAGGTGATGACCAAGCGCGTGTGGCTGGCCGAGGGCCTGCCGACCCCGCGCTACGCGCTGCTGCACCGCGGCAGCACCGAGCGCGAACGCGTGCGCGCCGTGCCTGATGAACTGGGCCTGCCGCTGATCGTCAAGCCGGTGCGCGAGGGCTCATCGCTCGGCGTGACCAAGGTCGCCGGCTACTCGGAGATGCAGCAGGCGGTGGAACAGGCCGGCCGGCTGGACGCCGACATCCTCTGCGAGCAGTTCATCGAGGGCGACGAGGTGACGGTGCCGGTGCTCGGCACCGGCGAGGGCGCCCGCGCACTGCCGGTGATCCACATCGTGGCGCCCGAGGGCAACTACGACTACCAGAACAAGTACTTCACCGACGTCACCGACTACCGCGTGCCCTGCGATCTGCCGGCCGACGAGGAAGCGGCCATCCAGGCGCTGGCCGTGCGTGCCTACCGGGTGATTGGCTGCCGCGGCTGGGGCCGCCTCGACATCATGATCGACCGCAGCACGCGCGCGCCCTACCTGCTGGAGATCAACACCTCGCCCGGCATGACCGGCCATTCGCTGGTGCCCATGGCCGCGCGCGCTGCCGGCATGAGCTACGAGGACCTGTGCCTGAACCTGCTGGCGGGCGCGACGCTCGACTACCCGCAACCCGCCGCCGTGGAGGCCGCCGCATGAGCGCGCCGGGCCGTTCCCAAGCGCGAATCCCCGCAGCGCGCAGCGCGGAGGGTTGTTCAGTGAGCGCGCCGGGCCGTTCCCAGGCGCGCATCCCGCAGCGCGCAACGCGGAGGGTCGTTCAGTGAGCGACGCGCTGCCCTTGCCGCTGGATGTCCGGCTGATGAACTTCACCGTCTCGCTGCTGCTGACCACGCTGGTGCTTGGCTGCGTGGCGGCTGGCCTTTGGTGGGTGCTGCGCAACCCGGCCTTCGCCATCCGCAGCATCACGCTGGAGGGTGACACCGCCCACAACAGCGCGGCCAGCCTGCGCGCCAGCGTGCTGCCGCGGCTGTCCGGCAACTTCTTCACCATGGATCTGGACGCGGCGCGCACGGCCTTCCAGGCGGCGCCCTGGGTGCGCGCCGCGCAGGTGCAGCGCGTGTTTCCCGACCGGCTCAACGTCACGCTGCGCGAGCATGTGCCGGTGGCGCTGTGGGGCGAGGGCGACAACCACCTGATCGACCAGCAGGGCGATGTGTTCGAGGCCAGCGCGCCGGACGGCGACAGTGCCGACATGCCGCGCCTGGCTGGCCCGCAGGGCCAGTCGGCGCTGGTGCTCAGCGCCTACCGCACGCTGGCGGCGGCGCTGGCGCCCGCGCGCATGCGGTTGCGGGGGCTGGAGCTCACCCCGCGCGGCAGCTGGCGCGCCGAGCTGGGCGGCGGTGGCTTGGTGGAGCTGGGCCGCGGCACGCCGGAGGAACTGGCCACGCGCCTGGCGCCCTTCGTCGCCACGGTGGGCGAGGTGGCGGCGCGGCACCAGCGCAATCCGCAGGACATCGAGTCGGCGGACCTGCGCCACACCACGGGGTACGCGCTGCGCCTGCGCGGCGTGACCACCGTTTCGGCCGAGGAGCGGGCGAAGTCGGGCGCGGGCAGCGCGCCGGCGCGCCGGGGGCAACGATAAGCAAGAAGCACACACGACATGGCGAAAGAGTACAAGGATCTGATCGTGGGGCTGGACATCGGCACCGCCAAGATGATGGTGGTGGTGGGTGAAGTCCTGCCCGGTGGCGACCTCAAGCTCGCCGGCCTCGGCGTGGCGCCGAGCAACGGTCTCAAGCGCGGTGTGGTGGTCAACATCGACGCCACGGTGGCCAGCATCCAGCAGGCACTCAAAGAGGCCGAGCTGATGGCCGACTGCAAGATCGCCCGCGTCTACACCGGCATCACCGGCAGCCACATCCGCGGCTTCAACTCCAGCGGCATGGTCGCCGTCAAGGACCGCGAGGTCAGCCCGGCCGACGTGGCCCGCGTGGTGGAAACCGCCAAGGCCATCAACATCTCCAGCGACCAGCGCCTGCTGCTGGTGGAGCCGCAGGAGTTCGTGATCGACGGGCAGGACGTGCGCGAGCCCGTGGGCATGAGCGGCATGCGCCTGGAAGCCAAGGTGCACATCGTCACCGGCGCCCAGAGCGCGGCCGAGAACATCATCAAGTGCGTGCGCCGCTGCGGGCTGGAGGTGGACCAGCTGATGCTCAACCCGCTGGCCTCGGCCCAGGCGGTGCTCACGGACGACGAGCGCGAGCTCGGCGTGGCCTGCGTGGACATCGGCGCCGGCACCACCGACGTCGCCATCTTCACCGGCGGCTCCATCCGCCACACCGCGGTGATCCCGATCGCCGGCGACCTGATCACCAGCGACATTGCCATGGCGCTGCGCACGCCCACCATGGACGCCGAGGACATCAAGGTCGAGCACGGCTTCGCCAAGCAGCTGCTGGCCGACCCGGAGGTGCAGGTCGAGGTGCCGGGCCTGGGTGACCGCACGCCGCGCATGCTGAGCAAGCAGGCGCTGGCCGGCGTGATCGAGCCGCGCGTGGAAGAGATCTTCTCGCTGGTGCAGCAGGTGATCCGCGAGTCCGGCTTCGAGGAAGTGCTGTCGTCCGGCGTGGTGCTGACCGGCGGCAGCGCCGTGATGCCCGGCATGGTGGAGCTGGGCGAGGACATCTTCCTCAAGCCCGTGCGCCGTGGCGTACCCAAGTATTCGCGCGCGCTGTCCGACATGGTCGCGCAGCCGCGCGCGGCCACCGTGATGGGGCTGATGGAAGAGGCGCGCCTGGCGCGCCAGCGAGGTTTCAAGGTGGCGCAGAAGAGCGGCAGCATGAAGTCCGCCTTCGGCCGCTTCAAGGATTTCATCGTGGGGAATTTCTAGGGGACATGAACCACTGTCTGTCGCCTCCCGGCAAGGGGCCGCCACCCGGCGGCTCCGATCCGCCCCGCGGCGCACCGCGGGCGCTGCGAAGGCGACGACGGCAGACATGACACCTACAACGATTGAAGAGCGAGCAACCCAGGCAACTGCAGAAAACCAGGAGAGTCACATGAGCATCGAGATGATTGATTCAGGCGAATTCCACGCGGGCACCGTGATCAAGGTGATCGGCGTGGGCGGCGGCGGCAGCAACGCGGTCGACCACATGATCGACAGGCAGGTCCAGGGCGTGGACTTCGTCTGCGCCAACACCGACGCGCAGGCGCTGAGCCGCACGCTGGCCACGGCCCACATCCAGCTCGGCCACAGCGGCCTGGGCGCGGGCAGCAAGCCCGACAAGGGCCGCGAGGCCGCCGAGGCCGCGGCCGACGACATCCGCCAGGCCATCCGCGGCGCCAACATGCTGTTCATCACGGCCGGCATGGGCGGCGGCACGGGCACCGGCGCGGCGCCGGTGATCGCGCGCATCGCCAAGGACATGGGCATCCTCACCGTGGGCGTGGTCACCAAGCCCTTCGACTGGGAAGGCGGCCGCCGCATGACCAACGCCGAGGCCGGCCTGACCGAGCTGGAAGCCAACGTCGACTCGCTGGTGGTGGTGCTGAACGAGAAGCTGCTCGAGGTGTTGGGCGACGACATCACGCAGGAAGAAGCCTTCGCGCAGGCCAACGACGTGCTGAAGAACGCCGTCGGCGGCATCGCCGAGATCATCAACGACTACGGCCACGTGAACGTCGACTTCGAGGACGTGCGCACCGTGATGGGCGAGCCCGGCAAGGCCATGATGGGCACGGCCACCGCGTCCGGCCCTGACCGCGCGCGCATCGCCGCCGAGCAGGCCGTGGCCTGCCCGCTGCTGGAGGGCATCGACCTGTCGGGCGCCAAGGGCGTGCTGGTGCTGGTCACGGCGTCCAAGGGCTCGCTCAAGCTGAGCGAGTCGCGCGAGGCCATGAACACCATCCGCGCCTACGCTTCGCCCGACGCGCACACCATCTACGGCGCTGCCTACGACGATTCGCTGGGCGACGACATCCGCGTCACCGTGGTGGCCACCGGCCTGTCGCGCCAGGCGGCGCGCCGCCAGCCGATCACCGTGGTGCAGGGCGGCCTGCGCACCGGCACCGACAACGTGCCGTTCGCGGTGCCGACGGTGAACAACGCCATCGGCGGCGGCCAGCCGCAGGCCGGCCATGCCAGCTACGACCCGGCCATCGTCCCGCGCGTTTGGACCAGCGCCCGCGCCACCGACCGCACCCACGCGGCCGCGCGCGTGGATGCCCTGTCTTCCGGCGGCATGGACGACCTGGAAATCCCGGCCTTCCTGCGCAAGCAGGCGGACTGAGGCCAGGCTCCCGGGGCTGCACGGAGCCTGGCCGTGCAGCCTCATGCTCCAGGGAGCCGCGAGTGGCCGGCGCCGCGGCCGACCTGGCGGGTGGCGGCGGCCCGGCTCGCCCACCGCGCTTTCCCGGCGATGGCCTGCAGCTATCACGGCATTAGGGGAGAGCGAAAATGCTCCTGAAACAAGAGCTGCCTGCGCCCGTTGCGCAAGGCCTGGAGGCCAATTTGATGGGTCAACTTCCATGAGGGTTGCTCCCAGCCGGTCCAAAGCGGGCGTGGCCCGCCCCACCTAAAATACCGCCCCATGCTCGCGCAACGTACCCTCAAATCGCTCACCCGCGCCGTCGGTGTCGGCCTGCACAGCGGTGAGCGGGTGGAACTCACCTTGCGGCCCGCGCCGCCGGACACCGGCATCGTGTTCCGCCGCATCGACCTGACCGAACCGGTCGACGTGCCGGTGAACGCCATGTCCGTCAACGACACGCGGCTGGCCTCCACCGTCTCCAGCGAGGGCGGCGTGCGCGTGCGCACCATCGAGCACCTGATGTCGGCCTGCGCCGGCCTGGGGCTGGACAACCTGTACATCGACATCACGGCCGAAGAGGTGCCGATCCTCGACGGCTCGGCCTCGTCCTTCGTCTACCTGCTGCAAAGCGCCGGCATTGCGCTGCAGCGCGCGCCCAAGCGCTTCGTGCGCGTCAAGCGGGCGGTGGAGGTGCGCGAGGGCGAAGGCGACCAGCTCAAGTGGGCGCGCCTGGCGCCGCACCACGGCTTCACGCTCGGCTTCGAGATCGACTTCCAGCACCCGGCGGTGGATTCCACCGCGCAGCGCGTGGTGTTCGACATGGGCAGCGGCCGCTACAGCCGCGACATCGCCCGCGCCCGCACCTTCGCCTTCAGCAAGGACGTGGAAACCATGCGCGCCAGCGGCCTGGCGCTGGGCGGCGGGCTGGACAACGCCATCGTCATGGACGACCACAAGGTGCTCAACGCCGACGGCCTGCGCTACGACGAGGAATTCGCCAAGCACAAGATCCTCGACGCCATCGGCGACCTGTACTGCATCGGCAAGCCCATGCTGGCCGCCTACACCGCCTTCCGTTCCGGCCATGCGCTCAACAACCGCCTGCTGCGCGCCCTGCTGGCCGACGCCGACGCCTACGACATCGTCACCTTCGAGGACGAGCGCAAGGCCCCCACCGGCTTCGCGCAGCTGGCCCGCGCCTGGTAAGGCCGCCGGCGAGGCGCACCCATGCTGCTGTTTCGCTGGATCATCGTCTTCTTCCTGCTGGTGGCGGGCGTGTGCTTCGCCTTCTACGCCGGCACCGGCCAGCCGCACTACAAACGCCTGGGCTGGATGGTGCTCAAGTGGACGCTGCTGGCCGCGCTGGGCTTCTTCGCCGTGCTGATCGCCGAACGGGTGCTCTGATCGCTTCGGCGCGGCCGTACCGCTGGTCGGCCGGCGCCACCCATCGTCCGTCAGGCAGCTGCAGCGGCCAGATTGCTAGCAAAGAAAGAGCTGCCTGCGCCCGCCAGATATGGGCCAACAGCGGATTTGATGCTCAAGACCCGCGCGGACGCTGGGCCCGGTACATGCTGCTGGTGGTGCGCGTCACGGCACCCACGCCCTGCAGCCGGTCCAGCGCGCGATGGGCGTGCGCGTGGGTGATGGCCAGGCCCAGCGCGTCGGCGGCGTCCTGGCGCGGGGCGGCCGGCAGGCCCAGCAGGCGCTGCACCATGGCCTGCACCTGCGCCTTGGCCGCCTTGCCGTGGCCGGCCACGGCCTGCTTCATCTGCAGCGCGGTGTATTCGGCCACCGGCAGATCGCGCGCCACCAGCGCCGTCACGCAGGCGCCGCGCGCCTGGCCCAGCAGCAGCGTGGCCTGCGGGTTGGCGTTGACGAACACGATCTCCACCACCGCCACCTCGGGCCGGTAGCGCTCGGTCAGCTCGGCGATGCCGTCGAACAGCACCTTCAGCCGCGCCGGCAGGTGGCCCTGTTCCGCCGCCGCTGTCTGGATCACGCCGCTGGCCACGTAGCGCAGCGTGGCGCCCTGCACATCGAGCACGCCAAAGCCCGTGGTGCGCAGGCCGGGATCGATGCCGAGGATTCGCATACGCTATTGTAACGATAGCTGCCTGCGCCCGTCAGCAGCCGGCTAGACCCCGAAATACCACCGAACCGAGTGCAGGAACACCGGCGCCGCGAAGCACAGCGCGTCGACCCGGTCGAGCAGCCCGCTGGCACCGGTGACGGAGGCCGTGCGCTGGCCCCAGCTGGTCACGCCGCGGTCGCGCTTGATGGCCTTCATCACCAGGTGGCCGAGCGAGCCGGCCACGCAGGCCACCAGCGCCATCGCCAGCGCCTGCCCCGGCGCGAACGGCGTGATGCCCGACAGCAGGGCGCCCAGCAGCGCCCCCGCCGCCAGCCCGATGCCCCAGTTCAGCCAGCTGAAGCTGGTGCTCACGCCCGGCACGGCCGGCGGGCGCGGCCAGTAGCGGGCCGCCAGGTGCTGCACCAGCATGCAGGTCTGCACCACCAGCGCCACGAAGAACACCAGGAAGGCGTTGCGCCCGGCCCAGCCCGGGAAGTGCAGGATCAGCAGCGCCGGCAGGTGCGAGAGCCCGTACACGCAAACCATGATGCCCCACTGCAGCTTGGCGTTGCGCTCCAGGAAGCCCTGCGTGTCGCCCGCCAGCGCGCCGGCCACCGCCATGCCCAGGAACACGTAAACCGGGATGAACACCGTGAGCAGGTTGGAGGCGCCGCGCGCCACCAACACGTACTGCAGCGGCAGCACCACGAAGAACGCCAGCACCAGCCCGCGGTGGTCGCTGCGCCGCGTGGGCGAGAGGGTGACGAACTCGCGCAGCGCCAGGAACGACACCAGGGCGAACAGCAGCGTGGCCATCACATCGCCCAGCGCCCAGGCAAACCAGAACACCAGCGCCATGCCCCAGCTGGTGCGCAGCAGTGCGCGGGCGTGGCGCAGATCCTCGCTGCTGCCGAAGCGCCGGCCGGTGGCCGGGTCGCGCTCGCGCATCGAGAGCAGCAGCAGCGCCGCGCTGGCCAGCGCCAGCACGCCGAACACCAGCAGGAACAGGGCCGTGACCTGCTGGTCGGGGGGTCTCCTCGTTTTCAGTGCAATAAGTGACGGTACGAAAAGCTAGCACTGGCG
>ERZ795053.6435-NODE-6435-length-11703-cov-4.682606_pt1 | contig 11703 bp, 5 predicted proteins | sample MGYA00375137_ERZ795053 | MGnify/ENA primary metagenome ERZ795053 (study PRJEB30182, sample SAMN05720284) | activated sludge metagenome | isolation source: Anaerobic digester | place: Hong Kong | collected 2014-12-17 ... | reverse complement strand
CGTCAGTGCATCTTGTACCCCTGAGAACATCGAGTAGCTCTTGGAGCCGAACAGAGACACCGGCACCGAGAGGTTGTTGACGATGTGCAGCATGGCAATCGTCACGATGAAGGACAGGTAGAACCAGTTCGCCACGTAGATATGGGGTTCCTTGCGGATCACCAGGGTTCCGAAGAACACCAGGAAATAGGCGACCCACACGACCGTGATCCACAGGTCAATATACCATTCGGGTTCGGCATATTCACGGCCCTCGGTGACGCCGAGCAGATAGCCGGTCGCCGCCAGAACGATGAACAGCTGGTAGCCCCAGAACACGAACCAGGCGAAATTGCCGAAGGCGAGCCGGGTCCGGTTGGTACGCTGAACGACATAGAAGCTGGTGGTCATCAGGGCCGTGCCGCCGAATGCGAAGATCACCGCCGACGTGTGCAACGGACGCAGGCGCCCGAAGTTCAGCCATTCGATGTTCGTCAACATGTCCGGGAATGCCAGTTGCAGAGCGACCACTACGCCCACCAGGAAGCCGATGACGCCCCAGAACACCGTGACCAGTGCCCCGACGCGAATGACGCTGTCGAAATAACCCGACTTGTCCTCCGCCGTGTCCGGCTTGCCGAAGCTGCGGGCCTTGAAAATGATCGCAATGATCGCCGCCGCGGCAAAGATAAACATGTGAATCTGGAACGGAAGGTCTTCACCCTTCGCCCCAAAGGTTATGAAGATGATGGCAAACAGTGCCAGAAGGCCCATTTGCACCAATGAACCAGCCCCCATGGGAGACCCCTTTCTTTTTTACGTTCAGCGATACTGATTGTGCGCCGCAAGAATTATCAGCATTGACCTAGGTCAAAAGCCAGGGGGCAGAACCGCGCACGCTCTGGTTATCCCAACCAAATTCGTATTGCGTTCCAGCAACTTCGGGCGGAACATGAATGCGATGATCGGTGAATGGACCATACTCGTTGCCGGCTTGGCCTACCTGGGCACCTTGTTCGCCGTGGCGACCTATGGCGACCGCAAGGCGAAGCAGCAGCGATTCCGCATGGGACGGCCCGTCATCTACGCGCTGTCGATCGGCGTCTACTGTACGTCGTGGACCTACTTCGGCAGTGTTGGCATCGCGTCGCGCACCGGGATCGATTTCCTGCCGATCTATATCGGGCCGATTCTGATGTTCGTTCTCGGCTGGCGGCTGCTGCAGCTGATCGCCGACCTGTCCAAACGCCACAATATCGCGTCGATTGCGGATTTCCTCTCCGCCCGTTACGGCAAGAGCGAAGCGCTCGGGGCTCTTGTAACGGTGATCGCCGTCATCGGCATCGTTCCCTACATTTCCATTCAGCTAAAGGCTGTCTCGACATCACTGGAGGTGTTGATCGCGGCTCCCGAGTGGGCCAGGGAGGTCATCCAGACATCGACAGGACTGGACGGCCTGTCAATCTTCGTCACCGGCATCATGGGCGTGTTCGCCATGCTGTTCGGCACGCGTCACATCGACACGACCGAACACCAGGACGGCATGATTCTCGCCATCGCGGTAGAATCGCTGGTGAAATTGCTGGCGTTCGTCGCCGTCGGCGCCTTCGTCGTGTGGGGCATGATGGGCGGTGCCTTCGCCTTCATCGACCGCGCCATCTCCGATCCCTTCGTGACAGGCGTGTTCTCCGGCGGCCTGAAGATTGGTCCATGGCTCACCATGACCCTGTTGGCGGCCTTTGCCATCATGTTGCTGCCACGTCAGTTTCACGTCGCTGCCGTGGAGAACACAAGCAGCGGCGAGGTCCGCCGCGCCGCATGGATGTTCCCGGCCTATCTCGTGGCCATCAACATCTTCGTCATCCCCATTGCCGTTGCTGGCTTGCTGTTGCTGCCCAAGGGAGCCGATGGCGACACCTTCGTGCTGGCGCTGCCGGTCGAGGCGGGCAGCAGCCTGTTCGCCATGATCGCATTCCTCGGCGGCCTGTCGGCTTCCACCGCCATGGTCATCGTCGAATGCGTGGCCCTGTCGATCATGGTCTGCAACAACCTGGTGGTCCCGGTGCTGCTGCGCCACCATGGCAAGCGGTCGACGGTGCTCGAGGACATGGCAGGACGGCTGATCCTGATTCGGCGGTCGGCCATCGTTGTCATCCTCGTGATTGGCTATGCGTTCTATCAGATGATCGGATCGTCGGCGGCACTTGCCCAACTGGGGTTGCTGTCGTTTGCGGCCGTCGCCCAGTTTGCCCCGGCATTCTTCGGCGGCCTGACGTGGAAGCGCGGGACAGCCTTTGGGGCCATGTTCGGCATCTCTGCCGGATTCCTGGTCTGGGCCTATGCGCTGCTGATTCCGGTCTTCGCCGAGGCGGGCTGGATCAGCCGCGCCCTGCTGGACCAGGGACCGTTCGGCCTTGCGGCCCTGCGGCCGCGGGCGCTGCTGGGTTTGGACCTCGACCCGTTGACCCACGGGGTGATCTGGAGCCTTGGCGTCAATCTGGTGACCTATGTGGGAGTGTCGCTGCTGCGGCCGCCCGCCCCGGTGGAGCGCGTGCAGGCCGCCCATTTCGTCGGCCGGGAGTTGCAGCCTGTGGCGGGATCCAGCTTCAAGCTGTGGCGGACGGCGGTGACGGCCGACCGGCTCGAACAGACCGTGGCCCGCTATATCGGCGCCGACCGCGCGCGCGCGGCCTTCGCCGATTTCTGCAGCGAGCGTGGCGTTGATCCGTCCGGCAGCGGCGAAGCGGATGTCAGCATGATCCGGTTCGCCGAGCACCTTCTGGCCAGCGCCGTCGGCGTTGCCTCCGCACGTCTGGTTGTTGCCCTGTTGCTGGAACGGAATTCGACCCACACGCGCGGTGCCATGCGGCTCCTCGACGATGCGTCTGCCGCCATCCAGCACAATCGCGATCTCCTGCAATCGGCCATCGACAGCGTCGACCAGGGGCTCGCCGTGTTCGAGCCGGGCATGACGCTCATCTGCTGGAACAGCAAGCTGCAGGAAATCCTCGGGCTTGGCGGCGACCTGCTGCGGGTCGGAACGCCAATCACCGAGATCTTCAGCGCCTTTCTCGAAAAGACAGACAACGGCCTGGAACAGCTGGATGACCGGGTGCGAAGTGCGGCACTCGACCATGGCGTGTTCCGCGAACGCCGCACCGACACAGGGCAGGTACTGGAATTCCGCTCCGGCCCGATGCCGGGCCGCGGCGTGGTGATTACCGTCATCGATGCGACAGAGAGCGTCGTGGCGGCCGAAGCCTTGCTGCGCTCCAACGAATCGCTCGAACGCAGGGTCGAGGAACGCACCGCCGAGCTGACGCGCCTCAATGCTGAATTGGCGGCCGCAAAGGCCCATGCCGACGCCGCGAACCTGTCGAAGACACGGTTCATTGCGGCTGCCAGCCACGATATCCTGCAGCCGCTGAACGCCGCGCGCCTGTTCACCTCCAGCCTCGTCGAACGGATGCAGCGCAGCCAGGAGGGTGAGTTGGTGCGCAATGTCGACCAGTCACTGGAAGCGGTGGAAGAGATCCTGTCGGCGCTGCTCGATATTTCCCGGCTCGATGCCGGCGCCATGAAGGCCGATATCGCGCCGTTCCGCATTGACGATATCTTGCAGGCGCTGGCGCTTGAATTCGGTCCGGCAGCCCGCAAGAAGGGGCTGAAGCTGAAGGTCATGCCTTGCGCGCTCTCGGTTTCCTCCGACCGCAAGCTGCTGCGCCGCGTGCTGCAGAACCTGGTGTCCAACGCGATCAAGTATACCAAGTCCGGTACTGTGCTGATGGGCTGCCGGCGCCGTGGCAACAAGCTGCGGATCGAGGTGCATGATACCGGTCCTGGCATTCCGGAGGGAAAACAGCAGATCATCTTCCAGGAGTTCCAGCGGCTTCATGCTGATGACGAGGCCACCGGCCTTGGCCTTGGCCTGTCCATCGTCGAGCGCATGGCGCGAGTCCTGGACAGCCATATCACCTTGACGTCGAATGGACGCCGCGGCTCGGTCTTTTCGGTCGATGTGCCGTTGGCGGCAGTAGAACCCATTACGCCCGCACAGAGTCGCCGCCGGGCGCAATTGCCGACTGCGGGCGGCATGTTCCGCATTCTGGTCATCGACAACGAAAGGACCATCCTGGACGGCATGGATTTGCTGCTCACGGGCTGGGGAAACACGGTCCACCCCGCATCGACCGAGGCGGAAGCCATCGCGGCCTTCGAAGCCTGCTCCGGCAATATCGACGTGATCCTGGCTGACTATCACCTCACCAACGACAACGGGATCTCTGTAATCAGCACCTTGCGCACATTGGCGAGACGGCATGTGCCAGCCGTTCTGATTACGGCAGACCGGACACCGGCCGTTGCCGACCTGGCCTTCGCTCACGATGTTCACTTGCTCCGGAAGCCTGTGAAGCCGGCCGCACTGCGGGCCGCCATGTCGCACATCGCGATCCGCGCGGAAGCTGCAGAGTAGGGATTATTCGGAACCGATGCCGTCGATCCGGCCCGCAGCGATCACCGCCTGGGTGCGGCTGGAGACGTTGAGCTTCTGGAGGATGGCCGACACGTGGGCCTTGATGGTGGCTTCGGAAACGTTGAGTTCGTAGGCGATCTGCTTGTTGAGCAGGCCTTCCTTCAACATCATCAGGACACGGATCTGCTGGGCTGTCAGCGTCGCAATCCGCCGGGCGATGTCATCGGATTCCTTGTCCGCCGGGCTCTGCCCCGCGGTCTCCTCGGGCGCCCACACATCGCCTTGAAGCACGGTGTTGACAGCTTCGACGATGGTGTCGATGCCGGAGGTCTTGGGAATGAAGCCCGATGCGCCAAGGTTGAGCGCCTTCTGCACCAACCCATGGTCTTCCGCCGCCGTCACGATGACGACCGGAACATTGGGATACTGGGCGCGGAGATAGATGAGCCCCGACAGACCCTGGACGCCCGGCATCCTGAGGTCGAGCAGGACCAGATCAAAGTTGTCATCGGCGTCGAGAAAGGCCCGCGCCGCATCGAGAGAGCCAGTCTGTTCGATCGAAGCCTTGGCAATTCCGCCGGCAATCGACTCCTTCAAGGCCGCCCGGAACAGCGGGTGGTCATCGACGATCAGAATCCGGGTTTCCCCCATTTGCGCCCTTTCCCGCATGTCGTCAGACCGATCATTGCCGATCAAAAGGCCTCATTGCAAGTAGTCAGACCGCGGAAAGATCAGTCGATGGCGCGGGTTGAACCGGATTCCAGGCTGGACTTCCGCTCCATGAAGGTTCGGCGCATCCATGGTACATCCGGGGCCTCCCAGTTGGGCTGGAGACCACAGACCATGTCGAAGAACGCGATGGCCGTCGCCGGGTCCTGGGCGGCATTTTCGCGGAAGGAGTCCCAGAACTTGGGATCGTCCACGACAGATGATTCGCGCGGCTCCTGGCTCCCCATTTCGGACAGCACCGCCGCCGCCACCGACAGGCAGAAACTCGTGTACGCATAACCCTCCGGCCAGCGCAGAAGCCGGTGGTCGATGGGTGGCGGTGTCTCCGTCAGGCCCACGTCGGCCGGCATGATGGCCGTGATCGGACGCGCGGCCAGCAGTTCCTTCAGCATCATGCCCGCGGCATAGATGGTGAAATCACGCCGGTTGATGTCGGCCAGGTGCTTGGTCTGGTCGAAGGCCTGGCGCCAGCGCGAAAACGCTTCCGCCAGCCGCTCGTGGTTCACCTCGGCCGCGAGCCCGGTATCCTTGAACAACAGATCGAGATTCTTCTCGAATGACCACAGGATCGTGCGGAACCGGCGCGCTTCGTGCGACAAGTCGTCGACTTTGAGGACTTCGTTCTTGAGAGGCGTCAGCATAGCCGCATACTAAAGGTCCGGGGGCACATGGGAAAGCGCAATTGTCCTTTCCACCCAAGTCATGCCATAGGACGGCAGGGAACCCCACCGGGGCTGAAGCCCGAGGAGCGAAACACAGATGTCCGCACCCATTTCGAGCGATCTCAAGTCAGGGGCGCTCGTCTATCATGCCGAACCGCGTCCCGGAAAGCTGGAGGTCAGGGCGACCAAGCCGCTGGGCAACCAGCGCGACATGGCGCTGGCCTATTCCCCGGGGGTCGCCGCGGTCTCGGAAGCGATCCATGCCGACCCGGCGCTGGTATCTTCATATACCGCCAGAGCCAATCTGGTGGGCGTCATCTCCAACGGCACAGCGGTTTTGGGCCTCGGCAACATCGGGCCGCTGGCGTCCAAGCCGGTCATGGAAGGCAAGGCCGTCCTGTTCAAGAAGTTCGCCGATATCGACGTGTTCGACATCGAGGTCGGAGAAACCGGCGTCGAGGGCTTCGTCAACACCGTGGCGGCGCTGGAGCCGACCTTCGGCGGCATCAATCTCGAAGACATCAAGGCGCCGGAATGCTTTGAGATCGAACAGCAGCTGCGCGCCCGCATGAACATTCCGGTGTTCCACGACGACCAGCATGGCACTGCGGTGATCGTCGGTGCGGCGGTGACCAATGCCATCAAGCTGGCAGGAAAGGACATCGGATCGGTCAAGATCGTGGCCTCGGGGGCCGGTGCCGCTGCACTGGCCTGCCTCAACCAGTTGGTGAGCCTGGGCGCCAATCCGCGCAATATCTGGGTGACCGACATCGAGGGCGTGGTCTACAGCGGGCGCGAAAAGCTGATGGACCCCTGGAAGGCGGTTTTCGCACAGGAGACCGAGGCCCGGACGTTGGCGGAGGTTATTCCGGACGCCGATATCTTCCTCGGCCTCTCGGCAGGCGGCGTCCTGAAACCGGAGATGGTCAAGGCCATGGCGCAGGACCCCCTGATCCTGGCGCTCGCCAATCCCAATCCCGAGATCATGCCGGAAGACGCGATCGCGGTGCGGCCCGACGCCATGATCTGCACGGGACGGTCTGACTATCCGAACCAGGTCAACAACGTGCTGTGTTTTCCCTACATCTTCCGTGGCGCGCTCGATGTCGGCGCTTCAGCCATCAACGAGGAGATGAAGCGGGCGGCCGTCAACGCCATCGCCGGGCTGGCCCGCGAGGCGCCATCCGATGTCGTGGCCCGCGCCTATGGCGGCGAGACGCGCGGCTTCGGCAAGGAGTCGCTGATCCCCGCACCGTTCGACCCGCGCCTCATTTTGCGCGTGGCACCGGCCGTCGCCCGGGCGGCGATGGACACCGGTGTCGCCACGCGGCCCATCACGGACTTCGATGCCTATGTCGAAAAGCTGCAGCGTTTCGTCTTCCGCTCCGGCTTCATCATGCGGCAGATCTTCGCCACCGCCAAACGGGCGCCGAAGCGCGTGATCTATGCCGATGGCGAGGATGAGCGCGTGCTCCGCGCCGCGGGCGTGGTGTTGGAGGAGGCGATCGCCAAGCCGATCCTCATCGGACGGCCGGCGGTGATCGAGAGCCGCCTGAAGCGCTACGGCCTCACCATCCGCCCGGGCATCGACTTCGACATCGTCAACCCTGAGGATGACCCGCGCTACCGCGACTATGTGGCGACCTATGTCGATATTGCCGGGCGGCGCGGCATTACGCCGGATGCAGCGCGAACACTGGTGCGCACCTCGACCACGGTGATCGCCGCCATCGCCATGCAGCGAGGCGAAGCGGATGCCATGATCTGCGGCCTCGAAGGCCGCTACCGCGGCAAGCTCCGCCACATCCGTGACATCATCGGCCTGGCGCCCGGGGTCAAGGCGCTGGCCTCGATGAGCCTGATGATCACGTCGCGCGGAATCCTGTTCCTGTCTGACACGCATGTGCAGGCCGATCCCAGCGCCGAAGCCATCGCCGACACCGTGCTGATGTGCGCGAGCCACCTCGAGCGCTTCGGCATCGTGCCCAAGATCGGGCTCATCGCGCATTCCGACTTCGGTGACTACGACACGCCGGTGACCCTCAAGATGCGAAAGGCGCTGGCCCTGATCCACGAGCGTGCGCCAGGCCTCGAGATCGACGGCGAAATGCAGGCCGACACGGCCCTGATCGAAGGCGTGCGCAACCGCAAGCTGCCATCGTCGACACTGCGGGGCGAAGCCAATCTTCTGGTCATGCCCGATCTGACCTCGGCCAATGCCGCCTACCAGATGATGAAGGTGTTCGGCGATGCGCTTCCCGTCGGGCCCATTCTCCTGGGCGCTGCCATGCCAGCCCACATCCTGACCGGGTCGGTCACGTCGCGCGGCGTCGTCAATATGACGGCGATTGCCGTTGCCGAAGCAGCAACGAATGCATCGTTCTGCGAGTAGGCCGTCATGACCAAGACCTATCTCATCGGTGTCGACACCGGCGGCACCTACACGGATGCTGCCATTATCGAGGCGGAGGGTCACGGTGTCGTGGCCTCGGCGAAGTCGATCACCACCAAGGGAGACCTCGCGGTTGGCGTGACCGGGGCAATACGCGCTGCGACGGCGAAGCTGCCGGAGGGATTGAAGCCTTCCGATATCTCACTGGTGTCGGTGTCGACGACGCTGGCGACCAATGCGGTCGTGGAGGGGCATGGCAGTGCCGTGGGCGTCATCCTGATCGGTTTCGACAAGGCGATGACCGAGCGCACCGGGATCGCCAAGGCGTTTCCGGGCATGCCGATCGCGCTGATCGGCGGCGGGCACGATCACAATGGCGACGAGGCGAAGCCGCTCGACACCGCCGCGCTGGAAACAGCGGTCAAGTCGATGGCGGTCGATGCCTTTGCCATCGCGTCGGCCTTCGCGGTACGCAATCCCGCCCATGAACAGCGCGCGCGGGACATCATCACGGAACGGACCGGCAAGCCGGCGACACTTTCGACGGAATTGACGTCGGCGCTGGATGCGCCGCGCCGGGCTCTGACCGCTGTCCTCAATGCCAGGCTGATCTCGCGGATCTCGATGCTGATCACCGCCGTGCGGCGCGCCATGGCCGAGATCGGCATCGATTGTCCCCTGATGATCGTGAAGGGAGACGGCACGCTGGCGCTCGCCGAGAAGGTGGCGCTGCGTCCCATCGAGACGGTGCTGTCTGGCCCGGCGGCCAGCCTGGTCGGCGCCGCGTGGCTGTGCGGCCTGAAGGATTTCATCATGTCCGACATGGGCGGCACCACCACCGATCTCGGCATCCTGACAAATGGCCGCCCGCAGGTTGCCGAACAGGGCGCGGAAGTCGGCGGCTGGCGGACCATGGTGAAGGCCATCGATGTCCGCACCATCGGGCTTGGCGGTGACAGTGAAATCGCCGTGAGCTTCGATGGGAAGATCCAGGTCGGCCCGCAACGGGTGGCGCCGGTCTCGCTTCTGGCGTCGCGATACCCGGAAGTTTTGGCGATGCTGGAAGCTGATCTTGCCGATAACGAGGGCGGATCGTTGCATGGGAAATTCGTCCTGAAGCCATTCGGCGGCGACGGGACGGGCCCGGTTGCCGAACTGTCGCCGCGGGAAGCCGAACTGCTGGCGCTTGTATCCGGCCGGCCGCGTGCGATTCGCAGCGTGGCGGTGTCGTCGGCGGCCCAGCGCGCCCTGGCCTCGCTGAAGCGCAAGGGGCTGGTGCAGGTAGGCGGGTTCACACCGTCTGATGCGGCCCATGTGCTGGGGCTGCAGGCCAATTGGCCAGGACCTGCGGCCGAGCTTGCCGCGCGACTCATGGTCCGGTTTCGCGACATGAAACTGGGCGACGATGAGCGCGTGCGCAGCTTCTGCCGGGACGTGTGGTCTGAGACGGTGCGGCGCACGTCGCACGTCATCCTCGATACCGCCTTCGGCCGCTCCCTCGGTAACCACGAACTGGTGGATGCAGTCTGCTCCGGACGCCCGCACCTCGGACTGGCGAAGATCGCGATCTCGCCAACGGTCCCTGTGGTCGCAGTCGGTGGCCCGGTGCGGATCTACTACACGGAAGTGGCAGAGCGGCTGGGATGTGAAATGGTCTTTCCGCCCCATTTCGATGTGGCGAATGCCGTTGGCGCCGCGACCGGCGTCATCGCCCAAACCGTCATAATCGTGATCGAAGGTGACGGCAGCGGCCTGTTCCGCCTCCATGGTCCCAAGGGCACCGTGAGCTTCACCAACGCTGCGGCGGCATTGGAGGCGGCACATGACATCGCACAGTCCGCCGCGGCCGAGGCCGTGGAGAAGATGGGCGGTGCCAATCCGCAGGTCCGCGTGTCGGCGGCGAAACATCTGCTGCCGGACGCCGTCGACGACAACGGGCTGCTCGAAGCGAAAGTGACGGCCGAGGCGATCGGGCGTCCGGAGACGGCCTGAAGGCAACGTAGAGCAGTTGTTAACCACGACGCCGGTTGTTGCCAAGCGGTGATCCCGAAAACTCTCAGTTTAGGGAAGTGGTCAAGGTCCCATTAACTGAGGCCACTCTAATCATGATGGTAAGCACTTTCCAAAGAGGCTGCCGCCATGAATCCGCCTGTCAACGCCGCAAATCTGGGCCAGCCCTTCACGGGATGGGACGAACTCCGTTCGGCCGTGCCAGCCTGGAAGATTGAAAAGCCGCAGCCGCAGGTCCGCACCGACAGCCTGGTGCCGTTCTTCCCGGATCAGAATGGCAAAGTTTACGAAATGCTGCTGGCCAACCTGCCCGTCATGTTGCACTGCATGGATGGCGCTGGCCGCATCACGTCTGTGAACAAGCATTGGGCCGCCGCCATGGGTTATACCCTGTCGGAGGTGGCGGGGCGCTCCTTCAACGACTTCCTGACGGCGGAGTCGCGCGCGAGGCTGGTTCAGGATATTTACCCCGCCTATTTCCAGTCGGGGGTCTGCCGGGCGGAACTCGTCAGCGTCGTGAAGCAGGACGGATCGACGGCCCAGGTACTGCTGTCGATGAATGCCTATCGCGGCGACAAGGGCCGCATCGAGCGCTCCGTCTGCCTGATCGACCAGCCGGTTTCCGTCAACGTCGAACAGCAGGCCGGAGCACCCGAAGACCACCGCTTCAAGGGCGCCTTCGAATGCGCCATCCAGCCCTTGGCCCTGGTGTCGCCGACCGGTGAAATCAATCTCGGAAACGAGGCGTTTTGGTCTCTGCTCGGCCGCGAACCCGGTGACATCGCCCTCGACAACATCATGCATGCCGACGATCGCCCGGCGTTTCTGACCTTGATGAGCAATCTGCTCAAGGACCGCAGGGACCATGGGCGTCAGGAATTCCGTTATGTGGGCGCCGCTGGCAAGCTCATCACGGGCGAAACGCAAGTCAACATTCAGCGCACCGAGGCGGGCGACATCGAGCACATGGTCGTGCAGATCCTCGACACCAGCGACAAGAAGAATGCGGCGGACTCGCTGCAGCGGGCACAGAAGATGGAAGCCATTGGCCAGCTGACCGGCGGACTGGCCCATGATTTCAACAACCTGCTGACGGTGATCATTGGCAATCTTGAATTGCTTGAAGGCCGCCTGCCGGATGACCGCTCCACCAAGCGCCTGGGCGAAGCCATTGACGCCGCCCGGAAGGGCGCCGGCCTCACCCGCCAGTTGCTGGCCTTCGCCCGCAAGCAGGAGCTTGAACCGCGCGACGTGAAAATCAACGATCTGGTGAACGGCATCGCGCCCCTGATCGAGCGGTCCATTGGCGAACAGATACAGCTCAAGACCGATCTCATGGGCGGCGAACCACTGGCTGTGATCGATCCGTCACAACTTGAATCGGCAATCCTGAATCTCTCGATCAATGCACGTGACGCGATGTCGAGGGGCGGATTGCTGACCATCGAAACGCAGCC
>ERZ795053.6434-NODE-6434-length-11703-cov-10.514166_pt1 | contig 11703 bp, 10 predicted proteins | sample MGYA00375137_ERZ795053 | MGnify/ENA primary metagenome ERZ795053 (study PRJEB30182, sample SAMN05720284) | activated sludge metagenome | isolation source: Anaerobic digester | place: Hong Kong | collected 2014-12-17 ... | reverse complement strand
ACCCCGAGAGCAGCCGCCTAAGAGACAACCTCCACGATTCGGGGGGAACCACAGAGTTGACTATCAGATGGCGTGGGTTTAGGAACGGGGGTGGTGCCCGGCGTTGGCTGGGTCGTGAGAAAGATGGCGCAGCTGTGGCTGGTTGGCCGATCAACCACCCGCCCCAGCCGAGCTTCGCGCTGCCCTGCGCACCATCGATCACCATGTCAACGGCTACACCGACCAAGCCCGCGTGGGAAAGGCAGCCTGAAACTCAGGACAAACGCCCGAGTTCGAAGAACCTAGCTTCGCTAGCCAGTCGGCCTCTCGGATTTGCTCAGCGGCCTCCGCCGTGTACCGGAGCCACGAGCGCGACGACCGCGCACCTCCCGTCGGCCAATGGGCCAGCGGCGCCCGGTCAGAGAACGGGTTTCTTCACCCGCTTCTTCTTGGGGCGTCGTCGAGGTTCCCGCCCCCCGTCCTCGTACCTACGACGGCGTAGGTTACTAATGGGTAGCCGTTTGGAGAGGTCGCCCGTTCCCGCACAGAACGTCGATCCCTTTACCTTGACCTTGACCTTGACCCACAGCTTGGCCGGGGAGGCCACGTCCCAGTACAGGGCGATCTCGATGTTGCCTTGGGCAAGAACGTCGTTGATGTTGGTCGCGGGTTCGAGGATCTTGGGGAGCGACGTGCCCTGCCGTGCCGAGCTACTACGGGCGAGATCCGCGGCGAAGATCACCTCGGCCTCGGTGGGATGCGCGTTGTGCAGGTGGACGATGTCGGGTGTCGGATCGGCGGTCGGGGGAGGTTGCGCAGCAACCCATGACCGGGGTGGGGTGATGCCGGAGCCGCCGGTGAGGAAGAGGATCTTGGCCGGAGCGGGTCGGGACTGGGCACGATCGATCTGGCCGGACCTCGGGCGTCGGAGGGGTGATCACCAGGGCCGGTGACGGGCGCGTTGTGTTAGGGCGACAGCTTCGCGTCCCGGAAAGGTCTGATCGAATGTCGCCGTCATCCTCCCGCGCTGGCCAGCGGGCCAGCGGGCTCGACCCTTGTGCGCTTGCCGCTGCCGGATCCGAATCGGCCGGGCAGACCACGGTGCGCCCCGAAGCGCGTGGCGCCGTGCTGCGCCGCCGCAGCGTGCTGGCGTCGTCGTTGGCGGGGGTGGGCGGCGTGGTGGCGGCGGGGCCGGCGGCGGCGCGCCCGGATTCGGGTGGCGGGGTGCGGGGTCGGCGGGTGTTGGAGGCTCGCCCGGTGGCGGCGTTGGCGCAGATGCCGGGGGCGTGTTTGGTGACGCACCGGGACAGCGGGGCGTGGGGGGAGCACGGGAAGATCCGCGAGGCGTTGGCCGAGGCCGGGATCACCTGGATCCGGACACGCTATCGGGGCGGTCAGGCGCAGCAGAAGTGGCTCGGGGAGTTGGCCGAGGGCGGGGTGCGGGTGTGCGGGATCATGGGCGCCCCGTTCGGGGGGCGGGGGGTGGCTGGCCGACGCTGCCGAGCAGCTGCGGGCACGAGGGTGGCGTCCCGCGGCCGGAGATGCCCGCCGACCAAGCGCACGCACCCGGTGGTGGTGTGGGGTAACGGCCGGCCAATGGGAACTCGCTCGCCGGGACCTGGTCGATCAGGGCCGGGCCTGCCCGGAGTGCCTGCACCTAGTCCGCCCAATGTCCGACACCGGCATCCGCCCGGGCCTGCCCGGGCGACCCGATGTTCGCTGCCCGGAGCCTGGCTGCCGCTGTACGCACCCATCCCACAACGACGCGCCAGGGGCGACCTGACCGATTCCCTACGGAATCGTCGTGGACGGGGAGAATGGAGTCGGGAGGTTGGCTGATGGCCGTTGACGTGGCTGACATCGCCAGGGATCTGGCGGGCCTGCAGAAGAACCGTGGTTTGCAGTCGGCGGAGCTAGCTTCGCGGGTGGGTCCTGCCTTGGCGACGGTGACCGGGTTCAGTGCCGCTCGTGGCAGTGATGCCCGAGCTTCGCTCGTTCGCCAGCTTCTGTTTGCCGCCGAGGGACTTCCGCCGGACTTGTATCTGGTGTTCGCCCGGGCTTGTGCTACTCGACCCGACGATGCGGCTACCTTGGGCAGGCGCTTGGAGATGGCTGGCCGTCACCTCCGCCGAAGTGGAGCGGTTGCTCGGCGGCGGCTCGCCGACGCCAATCTTCTGGTGGCGGCCGCTCTGGTGAACTCCTTGGGCGAGGACAAGGGATGGTTCCTTCACAGCCTGCGCTCTACCGTTGACTTCCGGACGGCCAGTCCTGTCTACCGGGCGCAGTACACGCTCACCGTCACAGCGCCAGCGCTGACCCGCGTTTCCGAAAAGATCAGTCTTCCCGGATCGGGCGGTGACGTCGATCCGTTGTTCTCGGTCGCTGGCCAGGCCCGGCTGGAGAGCGTGCACCGGATCCACCCGCAGACCTGGGAGTGCTGGATGGTCCTCGACCGCACATACCACTGTGGTGAGCTGATCCGCTACCAGTCGGCGGTCCGGCTGCCAGACCGCCGGGACGCTCCGCCCATGTCGGTGATGGCCCCGCGACGGGATTGCCGTTCGTTCGCCACGACCGTCCACCTGGGTGGGCTGGCGGAGAAGGTTTGGGTACTTGACGGGGTCACCCCGCCGACCGTCAATGACGTCACTCCGAGTGGTTCGCTTATCGATCCCGAGGTCGAGCCGGAACCGAGCGTGCAGTTTCGTAACCTCGTGCCCGGTCTTATCTATGGTCTGCGCTGGATGTGGAAGAGCCCACCGGCGTAGTAGACGCAACGGGGCGGGAGCCAGTCTGTGGCTGGCTCCCGCCCGAATTAGTGTCCTGGTCAGCCGTGGTACATGATCGTGGTGATCAGTTCGGCCAGGACGTTCAGCAGGTCCATGGGTGCCTCCTTTCACCCACACCACCGGTCCCGATTACGGTTCCGGGGGCGCGGATGTGCAGAGGTTCAGCCGGTGCTGTGCCGGGGCACCACCACCTGTCCTACGGCGCTGGTCTGCTTGTCCCGCAGCCGGTTCTGCAGGGCTGCCTCACCCCACGGCATCAGGATCGAGGGCAACCCGGTCAGCAGGAGGGAGGTCTCTTCAGCCGAGGAGCGGACGGAATCCTCGGACTGGGCTGCCCCCTTAGGGAATCGCTGATCTACTGGCCATTTTCGGCGTGAGGGGGCAGGTGACTCGATGGACGCACGACGGCGCGGTCTAGCGAAGCTAGGTTCTTCGAACTCGGGCGTTTGTCCTGAGTTTCAGGCTGCCGAAGCTAGGTTCTTCGAACTCGGGCGTTTGTCCTGAGTTTCAGGCTGCCTTTCCCACGCGGGCTTGGTCGGTGTAGCCGTTGACATGGTGATCGATGGTGCGCAGGGCAGCGCGAAGCTCGGCTGGGGCGGGTGGTTGATCGGCCGCGATCAATGGGCGTAGTAGCCGGTCGTGAACCTTGGTGTAGAAGATCGCTACTCGCTGGCCGTCGGCGGTCAGGTCGTACGTGTTGGTCCCCGGCCGCCGCGCGATCAGTCCCTTCAACCGTAGTCGGGCCAGGTCGTAGTCATCTGGTTGACGGTGTACTGGTCGGTCGGAACGCCCAGCAGCTGGTTCACCTGGGCACGCAGGCTCCGGTTGGTGAAGCCGAGGGAGTTCAGGGCGGCGCACAGGGCGCCGAGCAGGGCCATGACCCGAGGATCTCCGAACCGTAGTGCGGGCGACCTCCTGCCATCCTCGGTGAGGGTGGGCTGTGCGACCCGCTCAAAGGCTGGGCTCGCCAGGACACAACCCTGCCCGACACGTTCAGTATCGAGCAGACGACGGTTCACGTCACGACCCTTGGCGTGCAGCTCGTCCAGATGCTGCAGCCGACGGTGACAGCCGAGGTCGTCGGGTGAGTTGATGACCGTCTCGACCCGCAGGGCGCGTCCGTCCTTGAGGTACTGCTTGACCCTGGAGGACTTGAAGAACGCGTTGACCGTGACCCCGATGGTGTCGCGGGTGACCACCTTGGTCTTGGGCACGCAGCCGAGTTTGACAGGACGCCCCGGTCCGGGGCGGCGGGGACCGTGGAAGATCAGCTCCACACTCTCGGGGCGTCCGATGTCGAGGTTGTCGACGACCAGCGCCTCGAAGAAGCCCCGCGCGTGTCGGGGTGCGTCGAAGACGATGGTGCGTGAGACCTCGACCTGGCGCATCGAGAGTTCCCACCAATAGCCGGCGGCCCGGTCCGCGTGATCCAACGGGAGCGGGAGGATGCTCATCCAGCGTTCGAAGAACACGTTGATGATGCCCGGGCCGAGCCGGTCGCAGATCCCCTGCAGACCCTCGGGGTCCTCACAGGTGGCGAACCCGTTGGACAGCGCGGTGAACCCGATGCCGGCGTGGGTGGCCTGCCGCTTGGCCCACTCGTGCCCGTTGAGCCAGACCTTGACCGGGTAGGGAAAGTAGGCACACACCTTGATGAACGTCGGCCCGAAGTCTTCGTCCCAGATGTAGAAGTAGTAGCAGGTGACCCGCCGGTCGGCCTTATAGAAGTTGAACCAGACCCGGTTGCCGGTGTGGCCGCGGTCCTCGCGCTGAGAAGCAGCGAAGACGTTCTGGTACTCCTGGGCCACTCCGATCGCGGCCACCCCGGCCCGGCCGGTCCTGGCCTGACGGGCCAGGTAGGGCCGCATCACCTCCTGCTTGCGATCGGTCTTGCCGAACCTCACCACCGGGATGTGCTCGGCATCGGCGAACGTCTTGACCGCTCGACGGAACCGGGTGCCGATCCGTTCCATGACCGCCGGCGAGGGGATCGGGCACTTCAGGTGCGCGGTCATGAACGAAGAGACCTGCCCAGCGACCTGCAGGTTCGGGACGTAGCCGTTCAGATAGATCCGATCCAGGCACTCCACATCGAGCATCACGTGCCCATCCAGCACGTCGTTGACGGTCAAGATCTCAGACATCACCACAGCGTGCGCCCACCCAGACGACCACGCCAGCCCGGCGGCTCAGCGCTTCCTTAGGTGTGGTCACCTTCTCTGGCCACGGGTAGGTGCTTGATCGTCGCGAATGTTGGCCCCACCCCGGTGGTCTCGGCGGTGTGTTCCTCGGGTGGGTGTGTCGTCGTGAATGTTGGCCCCACCCGCGGTGAGGGTCTTCACGTCAATGGTTGTCGGCGTGGAGGTCCTGGTGCGGCAGCGGTCCAGGGTGGAGTTGTTCGAACAGATCCGGCGGGACCAGCGCGTGGACCCGGGCGTGTCGGTCCGCGAACTCGCGCGAGCCCATGGGGTGCACCGGCGGACGGTGCGGCAGGCGCTCGCCTCGGCGGTGCCGCCACCCCGGCGGCAGTATCCGGTTCGGGCCAGGCCGCTCGATCCGTGGCGGGAGGTCATCAACGGCTGGCTGATCGCCGACCAAGAGGTCCCGCGGAAGCAGCGGCATACCGCGCGGCGGGTGTGGCAGCGGCTGGTGGCCGAGCACGGCGCGCAGGTCGCGGAGGTGACGGTGTCGCGGTATGTCGCGACCCGCCGTGTCGAGCTCGGGCTGGTCGACCGGGAGGTGTTCATCCCGCAGGTCCACGCCCCGGGCGCGGAGGCCGAGGTCGACTTCGGCGAGTTCGAGATCGTGATCGCCAGGCACGGCCGTGACGGTGTGGATGTTCGTGTGCGGCTGTGCCACTCCGGCCGGGCGTTCCACGTCGCCTACGGCACCCAGGCCCAGGAAGCGTTCCTTCAAGGGCACGTCGAAGCGTTCGACCACTTCGGCGGTGTCCCCGGCCGGGGTCCGGTACGACAACTTGAAGCCGGCGGTGACCCGTGTCTTGAAGGGCCGCGACCGGACCGAGGCCGCCCGGTTCATCGCCTTGCGGTCGCATTACGGGTTCGACTCGTTCTTCTGCATGCCGGGCCGGCAGGGCGCGCACGAGAAGGGCGGCGTCGAGGGCGAGATCGGCCGGTTCCGTCGCCGCCATCTGGTGCCGGTGCCGACCGTTGCCTCGTTGGCCGAGCTGAACCAGCACATCGCCGCTGGCGATGTCGCCGACGACGGCCGGGGTGATCACCGGCCATCATGCCACCGTCGGGGTTGAGTTCGCCGCCGAACAGGCCACTGATGATGCCCCCGCCACGCATGCTCACTGACACCCCAAGTGGTCCTATGCTCGCCGCAACAAGGTGGTCCCATCACGCTGGCAAGCGACACCGAGGGGTTCTCTCCTCCCTGGAATGGGAAGTCCTCTCCCGCCACAAGTTCGAGAACACCACTGCAGCCGCTACCGTGGTCATGCACTGGTGCTGGAACGACATGATGTCCCCCATCGACTATGAGCAGGCTGCCCTCACCCCGAAGAGGAAACCCCCACGAACGGGGGAACCACAGGTTGCGTCGAGCCACTACCGCGTGCTGTCCTTCGTGGGCTTGAATTTGACGACGGAGAGGGTGTCGATGTCTTTTCGACAGGGCGCATCGGGACGGGTCGCGCTGGCTGCGGCTATTCAGTGCTTGCGTGCTGAGCTGATGGAGGCGATGGATCTTGGCGAGGGGGAGAAGTTGAGATTCGACGTCGTTGCTCCGGTGGAGCTGACGTTGGAGGCGACGGTGACCGCCAACGGGAAGGGCAAGGTCTCGTGGTGGCTCATCGAGGCCGATGCCGGGGTGGGGCATGCCGCGACGCAGACGATCAAGTTGTCTCTCGACCCCAAGGTTATGCTGACCGACGACATTGCTTCCACGGGGACAACGCGGTTGGCGGGCCCCGATACGCGATGAGCGTTGAGCAGGCCCGCGCGGTCATCGTGACCTTCACGAAGGCCGGCACGCCGTACCGGGCCTCGGGCTTTCACGTGCGCGGTGACGTCGTCCTGACGGCGGGGCATATCGCCGGCGCCGATGGCGAGGCGTACGCCGTGGAGTGCGCCGGCGAGAAGGACGAGCACGCCCGCCTGTCGTGGAGCGCCGAAGCGGGCAGCGTCGATATCGGCCTGCTGACGGTGACGGGGCTGCCGCCGGTGACACCGGTCAACATCGCCGCGCTCAACGATACGTACGTCGGGCAGCTGGACCGGTGTTCGGGGATGTGTTTCCCGTTCTACGAGAAGGGACAGGCGACCCAACTGGACGGGTACATCCCCCTCGGCGACGGGTACATCCCCCTCGGCAACCAGGGTGCCCCCAGCGGGAAGCCGCGATACGCCCGGCTGCAGCTGACCGGTCACGGACCCGCTGTCAACGAGCAAATGGATGCTGCCGAGGCGTGGCGATGCGCGTCGGGCGGAGCCGTAACCGTGCCCCATGACGGCGTCGACTACTGCGTCGGGGTGGTCAGCCAGCACCAAGACACGCACTCGCCGAAGACGATCCTGCTATCCACCTTCGACCTCCTCCGCCCCGAAATCTCCGACTCCGACTCGCCCATCAGCGCACCGGATCGACACCGATTCTGGGAGGTGCTCGGTCAGGACCCGCACGGCCTCATTTGCCTGCCCCTGCTTCCTAACAACGGAAGCCAGACCCCCGAAGACAATCTGGCAGGCCCAGATGATTTGCGGCGCCGACGCGCTGGGGCGTACACCCTTGTATCGCCGCAAAGTTTGGAGCTGTCCGGAGACCTATTTGGCAGATATGGAAGCCTCATTGAAAGCACGGGAGCTGCACTACCCAATCGTTGGACGACGGAGGCGCTCTCAAGCATCGCTCTTCCGACAGGTCCCTCGCGAGCTCGGGATATAATCGAGGCACTGCTCTGGGCTCTCGAAGCTAAAGTCATCGTGGCAAACATGGGGGCCGAGAGAGTTGGCCTCGCGCGACTCCAAGTAATCTATCGCCGCAGCGTTGGAGCTTGGCCAGCGGATGGCTCCTTGGATCTATTGCTAGCGCAAGCTGCGGAAGTGGAGGTGAGCGAGCGACGCAGCGGCTCAACTGGTGAACTAGGCGCCCTGGCCCGATTCGTCATCGGGATTGCCTCCGCACGGAAAGTTCCCCCGGATTCTGATCAGATTGTGGCTGCTTGGTTGCAATCACGTGGCTATCAGGTTGCTGACGCGCAGTGGAATTACGAAGCCGAGGCCACTTCGCGAGCATGGTTGTTGCTGGATCTGGGACCTGAGCGCCAAGCCTGCGCCGTGCCTCAAGGGCCAAGCGCGCCACCGTGGCCAACTCGGATCGCTTGGACGCATGTCGTCGTGCGACGCAACGAAGCCCCTACGACGTGTTCCGGCGTGAAAGAAGCGACCCCGACCAGTGGCGGGCTTTTCGATGCTCTTAACACAATAGTGGAGTCCTTGCCGCCAGCTCATTCATTGCTAGTGGATTTAGCCCTGCCGGTAGGTTTGCTTGAGATGGGCATCGAGCATTGGGGACTTTTTCCCGAATCGCTGCGGGAACGTCATTCGGCCAGGCTGCGCTGGTCTCAGCGTCTTCATGACAACTATCTGCTCGGGCAATGCTTGCAGCGAACTAAGCGATCCGACTGGAACGTCATACCCTCATTGCTTGCCGACACAGAGCTGGCTGATGAAGCTCAACTTCGCCGGTGGATTCGGGAAGACACGCGCCACGCATGGTTGATCGCGCGCAGGCCGCACACCAACAGTTCCGATCCACTGCGCATGCTGTTGCGCGCCGGGTATGGTTTCCTGATCTGGTTCCCGGGAGCCGCTCCTCCAGAGGCCCAATCTATTATCGTAAGCGAAGCAAAGAAGATCACAACTTCCGCCAGAAGACTTTCCATACCCGACATCTTGCCCGAATTCTCGGAGAATCCGATAACAATTTGGGACGACCCCCGCGGGCGGGAGGATGAATTCCCCCTTAATCCGAGAGGATTGCTGGCTAGTTTTTAGCTTTCGACTTGTCTGAGAGGCGTAATGACCTGGCGTATATTCACAGGAGAAGGCTCCGTGGAACCTGCGGAGGAGTCGTGGACGCGACTCCCCGATCCGCCGCCGTGGCGAAGCCGAGAAAGAGCGACCGCCAGGTTTGTTATCACCGATGAGCTACTTGACGCGGTGAATGCTGCGCTCCATCTGCGTAGACCACTCCTCCTCACAGGCACACCGGGGTCCGGAAAGTCCACCCTGGTGAGCCTTATCGCCTTCGAACTGGCGCTGGGCGATCCGCTTAACTGGTACATTACCTCACGCAGCGTGCTGTCGGAGGGGTTGTTCACCTACGATGCTCTTGGGCGGTTGCATGCCACGCAAACAGGATCTGACAACTTGCAGGTTGAAGACTACGTGACCCTCGGGCCGCTAGGCACGGCCCTCGCTAGCCGCGAGAAACCGCGCGCCGTCTTGATCGATGAAATCGATAAGAGTGATTTCGATCTACCGAGTGACCTATTAAACGTCCTCGAAGAGGGTGAGTTCGACATACCCCCTCTCGTTCGCGCGGCTCGCGCAAGAATGGGCTCCGTGGAGGAGCCGTCCTCCGCGAGCGAAGTGCGCGGGACCGACGGGCAGAGATACGTCGTGGACGGCGGCGTAGTCCGCCGCAGTCATTGGCCGGTCATCGTCATGACGAGTAATGGGGAACGAGCTTTTCCTGCGCCTTTCCTTAGGCGATGTGTCCGGTTCGAAATGCCTAGGCCTGATGCTTCCTTTATTGCGCGAGTGGTGGATGGCTATCTCGATCGAGTGGAGGGTGAGGATAGGAAGAAGATCAGCGAGTTCGCGGAGCGGCTCGTCGCTGGGGAACGGCTCGCTCTGGACCAGCTTCTGAATTATCTCTACTTGGTTTCGGAAGACCCCCGGATCGACGTGACGATTAGAGAACGACTTGAGAAGACGCTATTGAAGGAGTTGGACGGCAGGTGATCGATCGGCTCGCCCGGGTGATGGCCGCCGCTACTTTTCCTGACTTCCCCGCCGAGCAGCTGGCAGATGCCGTCCTGATTGCAGCACGGCAGGGAGGACCTGGCAATAACACGATAGAACGGGTTACACCTTCCAGTGCGGTTCATTCGACGACTAGCGACGACGTCGGCGAGGAGAAACCGGCCCCGCGCGGGGATGCGTTGCAAAGCGCGGACTTGAGCCTGCCCATGGGTAAGTCAGATTCATTGCGGAGCGGCAACGTTAGCGTCACCAAGGTCGGGCTGGAGTTCCCGGCACCAGGTTCACTGGCTACAGCCAGCCCCACGGCGCTGTCCCTCTTTCGCCGCATCAGCCGGCCTGGTCCGCCGGCCGTTGACGTCGATGCCACGGTGGAAGCCACTGCCGACGCCCGGCGGCTCGTTGTTGTCACCCGACCCAGCCGGGAGCGCGGCCTGGACGCTGCAATTGTCGTGGATCCAACATTAGCCGCCGAAGCCTGGGCCCGAGGTATCGATGAGTTGGAGGGAACCCTGCGTCGGACCGGGGCCTTTCGGTCCGTCACGCGGTGGGAGCTCGCACACACGAACTCGCCGGGACTGGGTCAACCACTCATCCGGGATCGAGCCAGAACGGCCCACCGCCCTGACCAACTGGTCGATCCGTCCGGACGCCGGCTTGTGCTAGTACTCAGCGATTTCGCTGGCGCTGAGTGGCAGCGAAGCGGCCCATGGCAAGTTCTCATTCGTTGGGCCCGAGTGATGCCCACTGCGATGCTGCATCTTCTCCCCCCTTCGTATTGGGGTTGGACCGCAGTCGGCCAGCCGTCTGGCGTTCTCCGTGCATTGCGACCCGCCAGCCCGAACTCGGCGACGGATTTCCGTCCGGCCTGGTGGTGCGACGATACGAGGGCTTCTAACGGGGTGGCTGTCCCCGTGATAGATCTCGAGTCGGATGCGATCGTTCGCTGGGCCCGCGCAATAGTCGACGGCACCGTCTGGTCTGAGGCAGTCTGGGCGGTAGATCCACCCCGCCCTGGCAACGGCCTCGTATCTGAAGGCATCCTAAGCGACGCAGACCGCGTCGGTGCCTTCGAGATGAGAGCGAGCACCGGTGCGCAACAGTTGGCGCGCATACTTGCCAGCGCGCCGCTGTTATCGCTGCCGCTCATCCAGATTTTGCACGAGCAACTCATTCCGCGCCCGTTGGCAAGTCAAGTAGCGGAATTGATGGTCAGCGGATTGTTGGAAGAGTTGCCGAAGGGGACCGACGCTGTCGGACCGCGGCTACAATTTCACTCAGGAGTGAGTGACCTTCTTTCCCGTGGCACGACAATCAGTCAGGAATGGGACCTCTATGATCTCCTGAGTAGGGCTTTAGAGAAGCAGGCCGGGTCCGGGAACGTGATACAAGCCTTTATGGCAGACTCTGATGGGGCTAGGTCGGTTGCGGCAGAGTTAGTGCCCTTCGCTGCCATGGGGCGAAAACTGGCGCACCGCCTGGGACTCGAACTTGGCACCCGATCCTCTGCGGCATCCTCCGTCTTAGATGCTTCTCTCGGCCGGTCAGCCACGCTGGAAAGCTACGAAGAAGCACCCTCCCTGCTGACAGCGGTTGAGGGCCCGGACGAGGGTGCCCCCTTTACCAAAATGGGCATGGCGCACCGCCACCAAGGCGACGTGTCGGCCGAACAACAGACAACACTGGACCCTATTCAGGAGGCGGTTGACACCTATCGGGCCCTTGCCGAGACCAACCCGGCCGCTTACATCCCGGACCTGGCGGCCTCCCTGCGCAACCACGCGGCCCGGTTGGCGGAGCTGGGCCGCCGGGAGGACGCCTTGGCCCCGTCCGAGGAAGCCGTCACCCTGTACCGGGAGTTGGTGGGGGTCAACCCGGCCGCTTACATCCCGGACCTGGCGGCCTCCCTGCGCAACCACGCGGCC
>ERZ795053.6433-NODE-6433-length-11703-cov-10.927370_pt1 | contig 11703 bp, 9 predicted proteins | sample MGYA00375137_ERZ795053 | MGnify/ENA primary metagenome ERZ795053 (study PRJEB30182, sample SAMN05720284) | activated sludge metagenome | isolation source: Anaerobic digester | place: Hong Kong | collected 2014-12-17 ... | reverse complement strand
CGTGGCCAAGCGTGCCATGATGCAGCTCGACGATCGAACGGCAGATGTTCAGACCCATTCCCATGCCGTGACTCTTGGTGCTGGTGAACGGATCGAAGAGCCGTTCGGCCAGTTCGGCCGGGATGCCGGGGCCGCGGTCGGCCACCTCGATCCGCAGGCTGTCGCCGTCCCGCACGATCCGCACGCTCAGCGCGTCCGCGCCCGGGTTCGTCTGCCCCGCCATCGCCTCCATCCCGTTGCGGATCAGGTTGACCAGCACCTGTTCGATCAGGATCCGGTCGGCCATCACCGGGGGCAGCGGCGCCCTTGGCGGCACCAGCACCAGACGTACCTGCATCTCGCGCGCATCTGCGGCGAGAAGGCCCAGCGCCTCCGCCGCCACATCGGCAAGGTCCAGGGGGATCATCTGCGGTTCGCGCTTTTTCACGAAGTCCTGGATGCGGCGGATGATCAGGCCCGCGCGCCGCGACTGTGCCGCCATCTTCTCGAACGCGGTGCGGATCAGCGCGGGGTCCGTCCGCCCGCCGTCGATCAGGTTGAGCCCGCCCGCAGCATAGGAGGCGATCGCGCCAAGCGGCTGGTTCAGTTCATGCGCCAGCGTCGATGCCATTTCCCCCAGCGTGACAAGGCGCCCGGTGCGCGCCAGGCTTTCGTCCTGCGCGCGCGCCAGCCGCGCGGCACGCTTGGCCTCCGTGATGTCGATCACCGACCCCATCCAGCCCTGATGCCGGCCCTGCGCGTCGATCAGCGGCGCCTCGTAGACCTGCACGTCGATGTCGGACCCGTCGGCGCGCCGAAACCGGCTTTCGAAGCTTTGCGGGGTGGCGGGGCCCTCGGCCAGGCGGCGCTGGCGGGCCAGCGTGTCCTCAAGACCCTCGGGCGACCAGTAGGGCATCGGCGGCACGCGCCCGATCAGCTCCGCCGCGGGCAGGTCCACGAGCTTGCAGAAGGCGGCGTTGACGTAAAGGATGCGCCCTGCGTGATCCTTCGCCCGAAGCCCCACCGTCAGGCTTTCCTCCATCGCGCGGCGAAAGGCCATTTCGGCGCGCAGACGTTCCTCGGCGCGGCGCCGGCTGAGCGCGTTGCGCTGCACCACCAGAAGCGCGAGGATGGCAAAGGCCGCCAGCGCGACGATGGCGCCCAGAAGCGCGGTGTTGCCCACCGCCGGGGCGCGGTCATAGGCGGTGATCTCGAGGATGCTGCCGGCGAGCGGTGGATCGAAGCTGATCCGGTGCTGCGGCGCGCCTTCGGCGACGGGGCGGCGGGCACGGGCGGCCAGCGTCTGGCGGGTGTCGGCGATCTGCACGCCATATTGTTCCGCGATCCACCACGGCAGGTGCCGGTCAAGCATGATCGGCAGCGAGATGGAGGCGACGACAACGCCCCCCTCGGTCGTGGCAAGGCGCTGCGCCATCGGCGCGACGCCGTTGTCCACCTGCCCATAGACGGGACGCGCGGTCGCGGTCCCCGCCTGAAGCACCTGTGCGACCAGCGCCGTCTCGGCCGCGCCGGGCCGCTGTTCGGCGACCGCCGACACCAGGGCGCCCCCGGCGTCGTACCAGCGCACCGCCAGCATCTCGGGATTGGCGGCGATGTGCAGGCGCGCCCGCGCCTTCAGCATCTCAAGGGGAACGCCACTTGCCGCGTCCAGCGCCAGCCGGACCAGCATGTCCTCGTCGACCGACATCTGGAACCTGAGCGTCTGTTCGACCCACAGCGCATCGGTCGCAAGCTTGGCCTTGGCGCGTTCCCCGTCGGACCGGTCCACGATCCAGACAAGAGCCGCAACCAGCGCGACAAGCGCCACGATCGCGGCAAGCGGAACCAGCGACAAAAGGTCGAGGCGGCGGGACGGCAGAAGCCTCCCGGCGACCCAGGGTTCGGGGCCGGGGCCGGCCTGCCGCGCTTCGCGCGCCGCGGCGTCGCTATGTGCGTCCTTCGGCGTGTCGCATCCTCCCCATCGACACGGGCGGGCATTCACCCAGGGTTCTGGCACCCCTGCCCCGGCCTGTCTATTGCGGAAAGCCACAATAGCGCGACAGTCGTTCTTGCGGCAAAGCATCTTTCATGCCGCCGAGGAGGGCGGACCAAGGAGGAGAATCTCATGCTGACCCGTCGCACACTTGCAGCGCTTGCCGGCGCCACTGCGCTTGCCCTGTCTCTGGCCGCCCCGGCCATGGCGCAGGACAAGATCGTCATCAAGTTCAGCCACGTCGTCGCACCCGACACGCCCAAGGGCAAGGGCGCGGCCAAGTTCGAGGAGCTGGCCGAGGCCTATACCAACGGCGCGGTGGACGTGGAGGTCTACCCCAACAGCCAGCTCTACAAGGACAAGGAAGAGCTTGAGGCGCTGCAGCTTGGCGCGGTGCAGATGCTCGCCCCTTCGCTGGCCAAGTTCGGCCCCCTCGGCGTCCAGGACTTCGAGGTCTTCGACCTGCCCTTCATCTTCCCGAGCTACGACGCGCTGCGCAAGGTCACGCAGGGCGAGGTCGGCAAGGCGCTTCTGGCCAAGCTGGAAGACAAGGGGATCGCGGGACTGGCCTACTGGGACAACGGCTTCAAGATCATGTCGGCCAACAGCCCGCTGCATGTGCCCGACGACTTCCTTGGCCTGAAGATGCGCATCCAGTCCTCCAAGGTGCTTGAGGCGGAAATGAACGCGCTTGGCGCGGTGCCGCAGGTCATGGCCTTCTCCGAAGTCTACCAGGCGCTGCAGACCGGCGTCGTCGACGGGACCGAAAACCCGCCCTCGAACATGTATACCCAGAAGATGCACGAGGTGCAGAAGCACGCGACGCTTTCGGGCCACGGCTACCTTGGCTATGCGGTGATCGTGAACAAGCAGTTCTGGGACGGCCTGCCCGAGGACGTGCGCGCCGGTCTTGACAAGGCCATGGCCGAGGCGACCGACTACGCCAACTCCATCGCCAAGGAAGAAAACGACAAGGCGCTGGCCGCGATGCAGGCGGCGGGCACGACCGAGTTCCACGAACTGACCGACGAGGAGCGGGCGGCCTGGGTCGCGGCGCTTGAGCCGGTGCACGAGGAAATGGCCGGGCGCATCGGCGCCGAGACGATCGCCGCCGTCAAGGCCGCGGTCGCCGAATAAGGCCCGATCCCAGGGGGCGGCCATCAGGGCCGCCCCTTTTCCCTTCCGCCCCCTGCCCCGCGAGGTGTGCCATGCTGCGCCTTCTCGACCGGCTGGAAGAGGTTCTTATCGCCACGCTGATCGCGCTGGCGACGCTTCTCATCTTCCTGTCGGTCTCCCACCGCTTTGCCATCGGTTTCGCCGCCGATATTGTCGGTTTCGCCCGGTCCAACGACCTTGAGACGCTGGGCGCCTATGCCCGGTCGGTCTTCAAGTTCATCAATGCGCTCAAGATGACCTGGGCGCAGGAGGCGTGCATCTTCATGTTCGTCTGGATGGCCAAGTTCGGTGCCGCCTATGGCGTGCGCACCGGCATCCATGTCGGCGTCGACATCCTGGCCGAACGGCTGCAGGGCACCGCGCGGCGCACCATCACCATCATCGCGATGTCGGGCGGCATTCTCTTTACCGCCATCATCGTCTGGATCGGCGCCGATTTCGTCTGGCATGTCCGCGCCGGCGGCCAGGTCACCCCCGATCTCGAGATCCCGTCCTGGATCGTCTACCTCGCGGTTCCGCTTGGATCGGCGCTGATGTGCTTCCGCTTCATCCAGGCGCTCGTGAAGTTCCTCAGGACCGGCGAGATCGCGCATCACGACCACGGGGCCGTCGACGGGCTTGAAGACGAGGCCGACGACCTTGCCAAGGGGGGCCACGCATGACCGCTCTCATCATCTTCCTGATCCTCGCGGTCCTCCTCATCACCGGGATGCCGGTGTCGATCGCGCTGGGTCTGACCGTCTTCAGCTTTCTCTTCGCCTTTTCGGACGTTCCGATGGACGCGATCGCGCTGAAGCTGTTCACCGGGATCGAGAAGTTCGAGATCATGGCGATCCCGTTCTTCATCCTGGCCGGCAACTTCCTGACCCACGGCGGCGTTGCGCGGCGGATGATCCGCTTCGCGTCCTCCATGGTCGGGCACTGGTACGGCGGGATGGGCCTTGCGGCGGTCGTGGCCTGCGCGCTTTTCGCGGCCATTTCGGGGTCTAGCCCCGCGACGGTGATGGCGGTGGGGTCGATCCTGATCCCGGCGATGGTCAAGCAGGGCTATCCGCCGCAGTTCGGCGTCGGCACCGTCGCCACCGCGGGCGGCCTTGGCATCCTGATCCCGCCGTCGATCGTCATGGTCATGTATGCGGTCGCCACCTCGGGCATGGTCGTCACCGGCCCGGACGGCCAGCCGGTCATGTCCGCCTCGATCGGCGATCTCTTCATCGCGGGGGTCGTGCCGGGCCTGATGCTGGCCACGATGCTCGGCACGACGACGATGTACCGCGCCTGGAAGAACGGCTATCCCCGGATGACGCGGATGCCCTTCGCCGAACGCTGGACGGCCTTTCGCGAAAGCGTCTGGGGGCTCTTGCTGATCGTCATCATCATGGGTGGCATCTACGGCGGCATCTTCACGCCGACCGAGGCCGCGGCCTTCAGCGCGGTCTACGCCTTCATCATCGCGGTCTGGGTCTACAAGGACATCGGCCTGCGCGACGTGCCCAAGGTCTTGCTGAACTCGGCCGCGATGTCGGCGATGCTTCTTTACATCATCACCAACGCGGTCATGTTCGCCTTCATCCTGACGTCGGAACAGATCCCGCAGACGCTGTCGGAATGGATCGTCTCGCTTGGTCTTGGCAAGGTGGGCTTCCTTCTGGTCGTCAACCTGCTGCTACTGATGATCGGCATGGTGATGGAGCCTTCGGCCATCGTGCTGATCATGGCGCCGATCCTTTACCCCGTCGCCGTGGCGCTGGGGGTGGACCCGGTCCATTTCGGCATCCTTCTGGTGGTGAACATGGAAATCGGCCTTTGTACGCCGCCGGTGGGGCTGAACCTTTATGTCGCCTCGTCGATCTCCCGGCTGGGCCTGACCGAGGTGACGCGCGCCTCCTGGCCCTGGCTGCTGACCGCGCTTCTGTTCCTGGCGATCATCACCTACATCCCGATGGTGACGCTGTTCCTGCCCGGTCTCCTGGGCATGTAGGCGGGGCTGCGGAACGAAAGACGGGGCGCCGGTGCGGCGCCCCGTTTGACTTTCCGCAAGGGGGTTAGGTCCGCCCTGAGGATCAGATCGCGCCGATGACGACCAGCGCGGCAAAGCCACCGGTCACGGACAGCATCAGCCCGACCGCCAGCGACCCCAGATCCTTGGCGTCCCTGGCCGCCTCGGACCATTCGGGCGACACACGATCGGTCAGCACCTCGATCGCGGTGTTCAGCGCCTCGACGATCAGCACCATCGCCATCAGAAGGACCAGCGTCACCCACTGCCAGGTCGCCGCCCCCCGCCACAGGAAGGCCGCGATCAGCCCGGCCCCGCCCAGAAGCTCGAGCCGCGCGGCCGTCTCCTGCAGCAGCCGCCGGAAGCCCGCCAGCGAATAGCCGGCCGCATCGACCACATGCATCAACCCGCCACGCGGGGGCACCACCACCCGTTCGTCCCTGTCTGGGCTGTCCTTCATCAGCTTGCGATCCCTTTGCGGCAGGTGTCGGTCAGGTCAAGCGCCGCATCGCGCGCCGCGGTCGAGACATCGAGAAGCCCCAAAACGGTGTGAAACACGTTGTCCTGGCTTGCCGGCGCCTTGGCCACGTCGCGCAGGCAGCCGCCGTCCAGCCCCATTTCCGTCCTGAAGCCATTGGCCATCCACATCACCATCGGCACCTTCGTCTGCACCTCGGGCGCCATGAACATCGGCGCAGCATGAAGGTAAAGGCCGTTTTCCCCAAGCGATTCGCCGTGGTCGGACAGGAAGAACATGGCAGGCAACACCCGATCGGAGGCCGACAGCATGTCGATCGTGGCCGACAGGACGCGGTCGGTCTCAAGCATCGCGTTGTCATAGGCATTCACGATCGCACCCACTTCGCATTCGGCGAATTCGGCGGTGCGGCAGTCGGGGGCGAAGACCGCGCGGTCCTGCGGATAGCGCAGGTAATAGGCGGGCCCGTGGTTGCCGATCATGTGAAGGACCAGGACGGTGTTGCGCGTCATCGTCGCCGCCGTGCGTTCGATGATCGGAAGAAAGGCCTCGTCCGTGCATTCGCCGACGCAGACATCGGGCGTCAGGGCGGGATCGACGCGGTCCCAGCCGGTGCGGGCGGCGATGCGCTGGTCGCCGGTGTTGTTGTCGACCCATTTCACGTCGAAGCCCGCGCGCACCAGCACATCAAGAAGGTTTTCGCGCGACAGGAATTCGTTGCGCGAATAGTCGGCCTGCGCGAGGGGCGAGAACATGCAGGGCAGCGACACCGCCGTCGAGGTGCCGCAGGAACTGACATCGGGGAAGTTGATGACATCGCGCGCCGCAAGTCCGGGGGTGGTGTCGCGTTCGTAACCGTTCAGCCCGAAATTCTGCGCCCGCGCGGTTTCCCCCGCGAAAAAGACCAGAAGCACCGGCTTCGTGGCCGCCGCCAGATGCGGGCCGGGTGCGGCGTCCAGCGCGATGGGCCGCGCCACCGGATCGCCCCCGGCGAACTGTTCCTTGCCGAACTTCACCAGCGCCGCGATGGTCGCGCCAGGCTGGTAGGCGGCCATGACCTCCTTGCGTTCGCGCAGGACGGCCGAGAACGCCTTGTATTCGGAGAAGAGCCCGCCAAGCAGGATCGCCAGCGACAACCCCATGCCCATCGGCCAGCGCCAGAGGTGATGCCAGCGCCGCACCCGCCGCACGCGCGGCCAGAAAACCAGGGCCGCCGGCAGGATGCCGCTCAGCCCGATCTGCGCCACCGCGCCGAAAGTGATCAGGTGGCGCGATTCCGTCACCGTCGTCTCGAAGACGTTGCGGATCATCTCCCGGTCGATGAGGACGCCGAAGGTCCGTTCATAGTAGCTCGCCCCCGATGCGATCAGGATCAGCGCCGCCGCCGCCGGCCGCTGCAGCCGCGCCGGTCCGAGCAGTTCAAGCGTGAACAGCGTCAGCCCGAAGATCGCGATGCCGAACAGCCCGATCTGCACCGGATTGCCGTGGAAGGCCGCGACCATGCGGGACCAGAAGCCCAGATTCAGCGCGGCGAAGATATAGGCCGCGACGATCAGGTTGAGCGTGAGGTGGGAAACGACCGGGCGGGGGAATCCGGCCCGGCGATCGTCTTTATTGTGAACCATGCGATTTGTCCGGCGCCAGGGCGCCCTGTCCTTTGACCTGTCTTCGGACTGCCTTTGCACCACCGACCTTGCGCCAGGCTTACAGCCGGAATTCCCCCCTCGCCCTGCGCCTGCGGGCAGGCTAGAACGGGCCATGCGCCTGCTGCTTGTCGAAGACACACCCGAGCTTGCCCATTCGGTCCTGCATTTCCTCAGATCCGAAGGGCATGCCGTCGACCACGCGCCCGACGCGGCTACGGCCGCGGCGGCGATGGCGGTTGCCGACTACGCCTGCGTGATCCTCGACCTCGGGCTGCCCGACGGGTCGGGGCTTGAGGTGCTGAAGGCGCGGCGCAAGGCGGGCGACCGCACGCCGGTCCTGATCGCGACTGCGCGCGACCAGATCAGCGACCGCATCGCAGGGCTCGATGCCGGGGCCGACGACTATGTGGTCAAGCCTTTTGACCTCAGGGAACTTTCGGCCCGCATCCGCGCCAACGCGCGCCGCGGTCAGGGGATCCCCGAAACCCGGGTAACCGTCGGCGGGCTTGAGGTCGACCGCGCCGCTGCCCGGCTTTGGCGCGCGGGCGACGAAATCAGGCTGACCGCCCGCGAATGGGCACTGTTCGATGCGCTTTTGGGCGCGCGCGGCCGGGTCCTTCCGAAGTCCGCCCTCGAGGAGGCGCTCTTTACCTTCGACGACGCGGTCGAGGGCAACGCCGTGGAGGTCTATGTCTCGCGCCTGCGTCAGAAGCTTGGGTCCGAAGTCATCGAGACGCGCCGCGGACTGGGGTATATCCTGCCATGAAAACCAAAGAGAATTCCTGGTCCCTGCGTCGCAGGCTGACCGTGCGGGTCCTGACGCTTGTTCTTGGCGGCTGGCTTGCCACCATCGCCATCTCGGCCTGGGTCCTGGACCACGAGATGAACGAAATGTTTGACGAGGAACTGCGCGCCCTGGTCGAGACGACGGTGCTGTTTCTCGACACCTCGCGCGCCTCGGTCGTCGCACGCAACATCGGCGTGGCGACGAACGACGGGGAACGGGTGCTGCGCATCGTGCCGATGGCCGTCCTCGGGACCGGGCGGGAACCCCCTGCCCCGTGGCCGGGCCTGGCCGGTGACGGGTTTCATGCGACCGGCGACTGGCGGATCCTGCGTGCCACCGCCGAGGGCGCGGTCATCGAGGCCGCCCACGCGTTTTCCTGGCGGCGGGAAGAGATGCTTGAGGCCGCATCCGCCTTCTTCGTTCTGGCCTTGCCGCTGGCCGGACTGCTTCTGTGGGGCATTCGCAGCGCGACCGCCGAAACCATGGCGCCGGTGACGGCGCTGGCGCGATCCGTCGCTGCACGCCGCCCCGACGATCTTTCCCCTGTCGCCGCGACCGATCTGCCGCGGGAACTTCGCCCGCTATCGGGCGCCTTCGACAGCTACCTGACGCGGATCGGCGCGGCGCGTACCGCCGAGCGTGATTTCATCGCAAACGCCGCGCATGAGCTGCGCACGCCCCTGGCCGCGATCCGGGCGCGAATGGAACTGTCGGGCGACCCAGATGCAGCGGCCACCGTGCCGATGATCGACGCCCTGACCCGGCGCGTCGAACGACTTCTGCAACTGTCGCGCCTTGAGGCCGGTGTCGGCATCGGCGGCGGGCCGGCCGATGTCGTCCAGGTGTTGCGGCTCCTGATCGCCGACATGCGCACGGACGACCGACAGGCGATCCGATTTGACGATTCCGACCTCGAATCCCTTGCGGTCGCGGCCGATCCCGACGCGCTGGCGATCCTTCTGCGCAACATCCTGGAGAACGCCGTGGAACATGGCAGCGGCACCGTCGCCCTGCGTCTGTCCGGCGACGGAACGCTGACGGTCGAGAATCCGACGACCACAACAGACCTTTCCACCACCCGCTTCGAAAAGGGCGAAGGGTCCGCCGGACTGGGGCTTGGCCTGTCGATCATCGCCGCACTCGCCCGTGCGATCGGCGCAACGCTGGACAAAGAGATCGGCGAGGGTCGGGTGCGGCTCACGTTGCGGTTGCCGCTCGCGGCCTGAGGCCTCAGGGGCCGGCGGAACTTGCCGGAACGGCGATTTCGGCCAGAAGCCCGCCGAGGTTCTCGCCCTGGCCAAGCCGGAGTTCCCCGCCATGGTTGCGCGCGATATCCGCCGCGATCGCCAGACCAAGGCCTGCCCCCGATCCGCGATCCTGATTGCGCGAAGCATCCAGCCGGGTGAAGGGGCGCAGCGCCTCCTCGCGCCGTTCGCGCGGGATGCCGGGGCCGTCGTCCTCGACCCTGAACAGGATCTGCGCACCCTGACGCACCACCGAAATCTCCGCCCGCCGACCATAGCGCACGGCATTGCCGATCAGGTTATCGAGCGCGCGGCGCATCGCGTGCCGCCTCAGCGGCGCGCGCAGGCCCGACGGCGCGGCGACCAGCGCGACCTGTGCCCCGGTGCGGCGGAAATCCTCGACCGCGCCGGTCGCGATTGCCACTGGATCGATCGCCTCGGCCGCCTCGTCGGCATCGCCGCCCCGCGCATAGGCCAGGAAGGCATCGGTCAGGATCTGCATGTCGTTCACGTCGCGCAGCATCGCCGCGATGTCGGCATCCTCGGGCAGCATGGCAAGCCCCAGCTTCAGCCGCGTCAGCGGCGTGCGCAGGTCGTGGCTGACCCCGCTCAGCATCAGGGTGCGCTGTTCGCGCTGCCGTTCGATCCGGTCGCGCATGTGCAGGAACGCATGGCCCGCCGCCCGCACCTCGGTCGCGCCCGAGGGCTTGTAGGGCATCAGCCGCCCCTGTCCGAACGCCTCGGCGGCAATCGCGAGCCTGCGGATCGGCCGCAGCTGGTTGCGCAGGAAGATGAAGGCGATGACCGTCATCAGAAGCCCCGTCGCCATCATCAGGACCAGAAGCTGATGCGGGTTCGACGCCGACACCCGGCGCCGGTCGAAACTGACGGTCACCGGCCCCACCGGGCTTTCCAGCCCCACGCGCACCCGCCCGAGGTCCGAAAGGTCGATGCGCCCCACCTCCGCCAGGTTCTCGCGCAGGGTGGCGATCACCACCCGCCCCGAGAGGTCGTAAAAGACCCGCAGATCCGCGTCCGGCACGCGCCCCCATTCGAGGTCAAGCGCCAGCGGCCCCGCCACCCTCTCTGCCGCGGCACGCCCCCGCTCGCCCGCCGCCGCCGTCTCCTCTATCAGAAGCCGCATCTCGAGGACGATGTTGCGCGTCATCTGCAGCGTCACGCCCTCGAAGTGGCGCTGCAGGAATGCGACCGACACCACAAGCTGCACCACGAGGACCGGCAGGATCAGGATCAGCGCCGCGCGCCCGTAAAGCCCGCGCGGCAAGACCCGTTTCACACTTGAAGAGATCGGCGTATTCGGCATGGTCGGACCCTAGCGGCAGGGCGAGGCGGAAGGAAGCGCAAGATGAACGATACCACGGGCGTGATGCGCCCCGAACCCGGCCTGCGGCTTCTGCGCGCCCCGAACCCCGGCCCGATGACATTCACCGGCACCAACACCTATCTCCTCGGCGAGGGGCGCGTCGCGGTGATCGACCCCGGGCCCGACCAGCCCGCCCATCTTTCCGCCATCCTCGCGGCCCTCGCCCCCGGCGAGTGCGTCAGCCACATCTTCGTCACCCACAGCCACGCCGACCATTCGCCGCTGTCGCGCGCGCTGGCTGCCGAAACCGGCGCGCCCGTCCTTGCCTTCGGCGACGCGCGATCTGGCCGCAGCGCCCGGATGGAAGCGTTGGCCGCAGAAGGCGGGATCGGCGGCGGCGAGGGCCTTGACGCGGCGTTCCGCCCCGATGAAGCGCTGGCCGACGGCACCGTCGTCGAGGGCGCGGGCTGGGCGCTGCGCGCGATCCACACGCCCGGGCATATCGGCAACCACCTCTGCCTCGCCTGGGGCGACCGGATCTTTTCGGGCGATCACGTCATGGGCTGGGCCAGTTCCCTCGTCTCGCCGCCCGACGGCGACATGGGCGCCTACATGACAAGCCTCGCGCGGCTCGCCGCGGAAGGCGCAACGCGGCTTTATCCTGGCCACGGCGACCCCGTCGCCAGGCCCGCCGAACGCATCGTCGCCCTCACCGTCCACCGCCGCGAACGCGAGGCGCAGATCCTGGCCGCGCTGCGCGAGGCCCCCTCGGACGCGGCCGGCCTCGCGGCGCGCATCTACATCGAAACCCCGCCCGCGCTCCTGGCTGCCGCCACCCGCAACGTCCTTGCCCATCTCGTTGATCTGGAAGACAGAAATCTTGTCGCCTGCGAAGGCCCCCTGCACCCGGACGCCGTGTTTCGGCAAATCTGAAAGATTATCGCTTTTGCCGCAAAACCCTCTGGACGCCCCCCGGATCGCTTGCTATATGCCCCCCCGTGTTCCGGCGTAGCTCAGCGGTAGAGCAGTTGACTGTTAATCAATTGGTCGTAGGTTCGATCCCTACCGCCGGAGCCA
>ERZ795053.6432-NODE-6432-length-11707-cov-4.246739_pt1 | contig 11707 bp, 7 predicted proteins | sample MGYA00375137_ERZ795053 | MGnify/ENA primary metagenome ERZ795053 (study PRJEB30182, sample SAMN05720284) | activated sludge metagenome | isolation source: Anaerobic digester | place: Hong Kong | collected 2014-12-17 ... | reverse complement strand
AATCGGATCGGCGCTCTAGCTTTTTGGTTTGGTCGCATTTTCTGCGACGAACCGGTATCCACTTCGTCGGAAAATGCTCTAGATCGCGTTCACTTTTCATGGAATTGCGAACGCGCTCTATTTTCTTTTATTTTGAGCATGTTCTTCACGCCGAACCGCGTACACTTCGGCTGAACATGCTCTAGTTCGCGCCCTCAAGCAGACGCCGGGCAATGACCTGGGCCTGGATCTCGGCTGCACCCTCAAAGATGTTGAGAATGCGTGCGTCGCAAAGCACGCGTGAAACCGGATACTCCAATGCGAAGCCGTTACCACCGTGGATCTGCAAGGCGTTGTCAGCCGCAGCCCATGCAACGCGCGCGCCCAACAGCTTAGCCATGCCGGCTTCAAGGTCGCAGCGGCGGCCTTCGTCCTTTTCGCGCGCGGCAAAATAGGTGAGCTGGCGCGCCACCATCACTTCCACCGCCATCATCACCACCTTGTTGGCGACACGCGGAAACGAATAGATCGGCTTGCCGAACTGATTGCGTTCCAGCGCATAGCGCAGCGCCAGGTCCATCGCGCATTGCGCCACACCAACAGCGCGTGCGGCGGTCTGGATGCGCGCTGCCTCAAATGTGTTCATGAGCTGTTTGAAGCCCTGGCCTTCCTCGCCACCGAGCAGGTTTTCCGCCGGTACAGCAAAGTCATCGAAGGAAATATCGTATTCCTTCATGCCGCGGTAGCCGAGCACCTCGATCTCTCCGCCTGTCATGCCGTCGGCTGGAAATGGATTGGCATCGTCACCGCGCGGCTTTTCAGCCAGCAACATCGATAGGCCCTTATAGCCCTTTTCATTAGGATTGGTGCGCACAAGCAGCGTCATTACATCGGCACGCACGGGATGCGTGATCCAGGTCTTCTGTCCGGTCACCTTGTAGGTGTCGCCGTCCTTGACGGCGCGCGTCTTGAGTGAGGCGAGGTCAGAGCCGGTGTTGGGTTCGGTGAAGACGGCTGTGGGCAGGATTTCGCCAGACGCGATCTTGGGCAGATACTTTTCCTTCTGCGCATCGGTGCCGTTGTTGAGTATGAGTTCGCCGGCGATCTCAGAGCGCGTACCGAGTGAACCAACACCGATATAACCGCGTGACAATTCCTCTGAGACGATGCACATGGATTCCTTGCCGAGCGCCATGCCGCCGTACTCTTCGGGCAGCGTCAGCCCGAAGACGCCCAGTTCCGCCACCTGCTGCACGATTTCCATCGGGATATAGTCGTTCTTCAGATGCCATTCGTGCGCATGTGGCACGACCTCCGCTTGCGAGAACTTGCGCATCTGTTCGTGGATTTCGGCGTGCATTTCGTCGAGACCACTGTCACCAAATGTCGTTGCACCCTGCTGGTTGGCAATCAACTCAGCCAAACGTGTCTTGACCGTCTCGGCGCTGCCTGCGGCGACCATCTCCGCAGCGGCGTCTTCAAACGTGCGGACGATATCGCGAGGCACGCCCATGGCTTCCGGGCGAATGATTTCCCCCTGGCTCATTGGTATGCCGCCGGAAATCTGGGCCGCATATTCCGCTGTCGCGACGGCAAGCAAAAGCTTTTCGATTTCGCCTAAGCGGCCCTCATCGTTTAGGCGCGATGCCCAGACCTGCATCTGGCGGATGCCTTCGATGGTGGTCGCCAGCCACGACAGTCCGTGAACGGCGTGCTGGGCGGCATCGATACCGCCTGCGTCATCCACTTTGCGCCGAACGCCGGACTTTGCCGACGCCAGGACACGTTCGGCTGCAGTAACGACTGTGCCGACGCGTTCGATCAGGTGGTCAGCGCCTTCGGCAATGAAATCCATGCTCCATCCTCCAGGTGGTGGTGGTGGCCCTTCACGGACCTGATTGTTGTGGCGCAACATAGACAGAGGGAAGCCAGAGGCAAATGGCTTTTTGTCTCGACTTTCTGGCAAGGCTGGATAAGCCGCAGAAGGCCGTGAATGGGTGCCTCATGCGCTGCACACCTCAGCCAAACCTCGCCTAGAGCGCATTCCGATCCGATGGAATCAGATCGGCGCTCTAGCTTCTTGTTTGGTCGCATTTTCTTCGATGAACCGGCGTCCACTTCGTCGGAAAATGCTCTAGTGGCCCCTGAGCGCCTGCAGGAAGCGGCTGACGGGGCCAGGTTTGGGCGCGTCTCGTTTATCTGCGTTGTCCCGGTTGGGCATCTTTGCAGAATTTGTGGGATCAGGCGACTTCGTGCCTGCTTCCGGGGTGTTATTTTCGCTACCTGCCAAGCTGCCGGTGCCAGCGTTTGCTGAGGATGGAGCAGGGTCGGTCCGGGTGTGCGTTTTTGCGTTCGCACTGGAAGGTTTGCTCTGGGTGCGCTCGGCAGGAGCGTCAATATTTTTGTCACGTGGGACTTTCGTCCGGGCGGCTGCCAATTCGGGTGGAACGGGAAGATTGGCCGCGGCACGCTCTATCGCCGTAATGCGATCGACGATGGACAAGGGCTTGATCTCAATGTGGTTGTCGGCCGAAACCGTTGGCGTAGCATCCAAAGAGCGGGAAGACTGCGGTTCCAACTCCTGCCTGGTGCTTTTCAATGCATCAAAATCGGTTTCGAAATATCTGCAAGATGGCTCGTCTGCGGTGGAGTGAGCGTCATCTACAGCAACCGCATTTTTATCGTTGTCGTGTCGTGTTTGTTCTGGTTCGGTCGCAGATGCCGTTTCATCCATGTGGATGTGCTGCTCAACATTACTGTCAGCAACGGGCGTGGAATTGGTGTCAATGTCGGGCACTTCGTCTGTCTGCGCGGCGCGGCTTTCTTCGATGCCGAACGCTGGTGGGCTCTCGCTTGCAATTTCGACGAAGGGGATGTCTTCAACTTCGCCGTAACCTAACTCTTTTGCAACGTCAGGTTCGTCTTCATCGGTCATGCTTGTCCCAACAGACGGTGACGGGCGCGTGTCGCTGCGCACCTGGTGGGAACTTCTGTTGGCCCGCTCAAGCATCGGCTTCAGCGGGATAATCTGCGCAGTGTATTGCTGTTGTTCTGGATCTGGCGCCTGCCATTGTCCAGTTGGCTCTTTCTCGCTGGGCGAAAATTCGATCGCATCGGTCTGCCGCGCATCAGCTTTGAAAGGGGCGTCGGGTGCTGGAACACGATCATCAAATGCCGCGTTCTGGCTGGCATCAGGTGCTTTGCCGTTGACGATTGAACGGGCGTGGAGCCAAGCCGCGAATGCACGGTCACGCATTGGTTGCGCATCGGGTCTGGGCACAAGCGAATAAGCGGACATCAGCCTGGCGCGTTTGGCATGTGCTGTTTCGGCGCCCCGTGCCAGAATCGCTGCCTGTTCAATCCAACAATAACGGTTGAGAAACTCATTAAAGCCAAGTCGAGCACGAACCTGTGCAACTGAAGCTGCGTCCCAGGCCGCGATCTGTGCAAACCGCGTGAAGCCCAGAGAGGCAAGGACGTCAGCTATGTCACGATCGATCCCATGAATTAAAGTCAGGTCGTCGACTGCAACAGCAGATGGTTGCGATGACAGATCAACGGTAACAGCAGATTGGAGGGCAGCATGTTTGATTTCCCGTTGCACGACTTTCTGGCGGGCCCTGGCCGCAATCTGCAAGGCACAATCACGCACCATCTCATCGATAAAGAAACCGGTATCAGCCTGCGACGCTGCGATCAGCGCGGCAAAGGCAGGTATTGTTTCCATCGAGGTTTCATCGATCCAGTCGGCGTTTGCGCCATGATTGGCGGTTGCTTCGCTAGCCTCCAGTGCTCGCTTGTGTTCGTCTGAAAGACCAGCGCTCGCGCTACCAATATGGCGGGTGGCAACCTGGTCTGCGATTGCCGCAGGGACATCATTGGACACCGAAGCCGTGGTGGCATCGTTGAAATCCGGTGCGACAGAATTTCTTTCGGCATACGCCGCTTCTCTGCCGCCACAGACGGGCGATACTTCGACAATAGAAGGTGAGGCAGCGGTTGCATAAACGGACAGTCCGGTTTGCAATGGCGTATTGTTGTCGGCGTGTTGCCTGGTTGGCGGCACAGGCTTTCGGCTCGTGGCGGTCTTGGCTCGCATCGCCAGCAGAGCGGCCTGCTCTATCCAGTTCTCAGAAGATATTCGCCTGCCAAGACCAAGTGCTGCGGCAAGCGACCTCACGTCGGCAGGGCCGAACTGAGAAATCTGAACGTATGAGCTGACCCCGCGTGCAATCAGGGCTGCGGCCAAACCTCTATCAATGCAGCGAATGCGGGTCAGGTCATCGGCGTGATTTGCTTCTGACACATGCTTTTCAACCGCCGGTTGGGGCAATACTGCGGGCGGTCCATTGCGAATGATTGCGGTATCCGTCGTGACCGCTTTGTCGCCGTTCTTTTCCAGGGTTCTAAGATCATCGCGGCGCAACGCCGGACGCGCATGGTCGCTATGGCTTTGCGGGTGGCCTTCCAACGCCATCGTTGTCTTTGCATGATCTGGACTGGATCCGGCGGGCGACAGTGCCGCCTGGTCCATCAAAATGCCTTTGATAACCGACATCGCGGCGGCGACGCTTTGATGCGCCCCATAGATTGGATCTTTTGAAAGATCGGACTTTACGCCTTCAATCTGGCGGCTCAAAATCTGTGCCCTAGGCGCATCCGGAGTGCCGTTTGAAACCGCTTTGAAGTCCTTCTGCAATGCCTTCAAAGCACGCCAAACAGGGTTGTGCGCCAGTAGCGCTTCCAGGCGTGTGCGCTCCTGGCCTAGACGTTCCAACTGCCGGGCAAGATCCTGCATCATGGCCGACAACATATCGTTATAGGTGCGCCACTTGAAGAGGCCATGTCTTCATCAGTAACCGCAACTCTATGTGATCGTTCAATATGGTGAACTGACCGGCATGACCGGCGGCGGCCTTCAGGGCCGCTTCCAGCCACGGATCATGGCAACCGCAGCCATCACGAGGGCCATTCCCAGCAGTTGCACTGTTTCCAGGCGGTCGCCAAGCAATGCCCAGCCCATCAGCGCAGTGGTTGCCGGTACGAGGAAGAACAGGCTGGTGACGCGTGAGACGGCGCTGGCGCGGATCATCATCAACAACAGCCCTATCGCACCAATCGAAAGCACCACCACGAGCCAAGCCAGCGCGAGGACGAATTCCATCGTCCAGTCGACCGCCCGTGTCTCGGTCGTGAATGCCAATACCAAAGCCAGGGCCGTCGCACCGATATACTGGTAGAACGCGAGTTGTGTCAGGCTGCCTTGGCTGCCTGTGGTCTTTTGATAAAGCGTGCCAACAGTAATCGATGCCAGGGCTACAACCGCTGCGATAACGGCCAGCGGGTCAATTGCACCAGGCGCCAGGCTATGCGGCCCCAGCTCCATTTTAGGTGCCAGCACAAGCGCAGTGCCTGCCAGACCCAATGCAAGGCCAAGCCAGTGGCGTCGGGTTATGTGCTCTCCCAGTAATGGCCCAGCCAGAAGAGCGGTGGCCAGAGGTTGCAAGCATACCACCATGGCCACGACACCCGGAGCCATCCCCTGACGAAGGGCCCACATGACAGGGCCGATATAGCCGGAGTGAATTAGCGCGCCGACCAGCGCCGCATTGCCCGCTGAACGTAACGATGGGAGCGGTCCCTTGAGCATCGCTGGGAAAAGCAAAGCGGCTGCGATTGCAAAACGAATGGAAAGAAACGTGAATGGTTCGGCATGGTCTCCGCTGATTTTGGAGGCGATGAACCCGGTTGACCAGAGCACAACGAACAAGAGCGGGGCAATACGTGTCAGCACCGGTATTCCTCGCAATTCACTAATGCAGGTCTTCGCCTGCTTGGGGCCAGATCGGCTTCAATCCGTCCGGGCGCCGGGAGGGTATTTTATCCGTGTGCACCCCCATCGGACCTGGCAAGCGAACAAGGAAATCCGGCCCGTGCATATACAGCATCGTCAAAGTCGAGAAGAGATACTCTTGCGCATGGCTCTATTGAGCAGTTTGCATGCATCATGTTTCACGCCAGTCATACGAGCGGCTTTGGCGCGGGAAAACCTTTATAGCCCCGCGCTCTAGTGGCCTGTCGCGCCAAAATTGGAATATAGCCGCAACCGCATACAATTTTGGCGCGACATGAAGGCCACTAGCAAAATCATTGGCTTAGTGTGGCGTTTATCGCGCCTTAGTTGATACCCAGCGTACCGCAACATCGATCAACTAAGGCGCGACGCCACACTAGCCCGCCTTTCTCACGAGGGCACGGTATCCACTTCGTCGGAAAATGCTCTAACCCTTGACCACAAAAGTCGCCTTCTGCGTGTCACCCCTCGAATTGGGAATTTTCACCTCGAATGTTCCCGGACGAATTGGGATAAACTTGATCGTCGCCTTGCCCTCGCTATCGAATTCAAGGGAGTCGAGTCCCAATGGGCGCACCTCGATGTCGTTGATCACGACCTCTTCGATCCACAAGTTGCGAAAGAACTCCGGCCCGACGATTCCAAGTTCTTGAGAACCGTCAGCAACGATGTCGATCGTATAATATTTGCCGGCTTCCAGTTCATAAGGCGCCGCAGCAAGTGGTTTACCTGCCGAAAGCGTAATCGGCGCAAGCTTCGTCTTCTTTTTCAAAAGCCCCGATTGCGCCATGGCTGGAGAGCTAGCCAAAAACAGCATGGTGGTGAGGGCTGTAACGACAAGCGCCAGGAATTTTGTCGTCGTGCAAGTGCTGAACATTATGTCTCCTCATAGGTGTTTTGCACAATCTGATGAGTGGCTCGGGTTTTCCGGTTCTCAGATCCTACATGTTACACTGTAACACATCTGGTGTGGCGGGCAATCGCACTTGTTTGAATAGATTTGCCTCGCAGGTTGGTTTGCGCAATGTGGGCACAATCTGTCCCGCCACACTTATGGGCAAAATTGCGTTGCCCAGGCGAGGGTACCGGGCAGGCTTCACACGAGGGATGATCACGAAATGTCCAGACTCGGCGTTACCGCGGTAATTTTGGTTGGCTTGGGTGCCGGGGCTGTCCTCGGTCAGATGTATGGCCGCACATCGTTCTCTACCATTGACGACGCGATCGCGTGCGCAGTGATCGCCGATGCAATCGAGGTGGGTGCCATATCAAACGATGGTTCTGTACAGGCAATAGCGACGCTCGCGCAAAGCACTGCCTTGGATGACAAACAGAAAAGCGCGGTGAGGCGGTCGGAAGCGTGCGTTACACGCGCCATGAACAAAAAGCATGGTCCTTCCAACGGCGGAGGCAAGTGATGCGCATCACTATCATCACCATGGGTTTCGCGGTCGCACTTCTCATCGGCGCTATTGGCGGGTATGCGACGTGGGTTTACTCAAATCTAATGCAGCAGGCGTCGAGCAGTCTAAATTTCACCTGCGCCTTGCTGCAGGAAGGCGAGCGCGTTGGATTATGGACGAAAGCACAGCGTGCGCAAATCGTCGACCGTTCAGCCGCGCGACGCAAGCAGAGCACGCCTGAGGTTCGGGCTAAAGCTGAAGTGATAGATCGTCGCTTAAAAGGCGACGATGGCGGCTGCAGCGCAATCTGAATTGCCTGCAACATGACCCTGCGTTGCGATGCACGGCGCACAGCTTTGCACTTTACAAAAAAACCGCCGCAGGTTTCGGCCCGCGGCGGTTTTTAAATTTGCTTTTTTAGAAGGCTGTGCGAAGCACCGCTGTTGGCTGCCTATTGGAAGCGCTTCCAGGTCACGGTCACCTTGGCGCCGACAGGTACGCGCGGGTAGAGGTCGAGCACATCCTCGTTGTACATGCGGATGCAACCTTTCGACACGGCCGTGCCGATCGTCCAGGGCGCATCGGTCCCATGAATTCTATAGAGCGAAGAGCCCAGGTAAAGTGCGCGAACACCGAGCGGGTTGCGGGGATGACCGCCGGGAACATATGCAGGCAGCTTCGGATTTTCGCGCCGCATGGTCGGTGTCGGTGTCCACGACGGATTGACACGTTTCTGAGAAATGCGCGTCACGCCGGCCCAGCGGCTTTGTTGACGTGGCACCGCAATCGGGTAGGAAATCGCTTCACCGCGCTTGTGGATCCAATAGAGCTTGCGATCACCGAAAGATACGATGACTTGGCGCGGACTGTACTTTGGCGAGAACGCAACAACGTCACGTGATCCGCCGCTCCACAGAAATGAGAAGAAATCCTGTGCCGCAGCCGGTTTGGAAGAAGCTGGCAGCAAAATCAGGGCGCAGAGTAGGGCGATTGCCATCGGGCGAAGCATAGAGCTGGTGGGGGACATCATTAGATCCTTGTTCAGCGGGGCGAGGTGTTTAGGCGGAGCGATTTCAACGCCAACGGGCCCTTCCGGACCTCGAACGGTACATTCGGCTGATTTGCTCAACAAAACCTTGCCCAGCTTGGCTGCAGTTTCCCTCGCGCGCAACGGTTTGCCCCTGAATGGCCGCAATTCACGTGATGGCCGTGGGCTAATTGCAACAATTGCACAGGCGTTGATCACGATCGATAGAGGTTCGATCACGTTTTATTGCGTAGATTTTCTGGGTTTGAGTTTTTCTGACAAGAATTTTCCGCAGAACAACAAGGCGATTGTACTTATTCTGCGGGTGCTGGCGTGTCGTTTATGTTTGGCCCACGACTTCCGGCCTCTGCGAACGCATCGCGCCCGCGTCGTCCCGCAAGCCTTGCCACATCGCCTCCCACACCGATCAGGCATGGCACGAGTATGAGCACAAGGACTGTCGCCGTCGCCAGCCCGAAGACGAGTGTCAACGCCATCGGAATAAGAAATTGTGCTTGCCGGCTGGTCTCGAAGATGAGCGGCAAAAGTCCCCCAATCGTTGTCAGCGACGTCAGCAGAACCGCGCGAAAACGATCACGAGCCCCGCCGGTGCATGCCTGTTCGAGATCCTCACCCTCAAGAATGCGCTCCCGGATACGGGTGACCAGTACGATTGAATCGTTCACCAGAATGCCCGATAGGCCGAGCAATCCAATGAGACTGATAATGGTGAGGTTGTAGCCCATGATATAGTGGCCATAGACCGCTCCTACGAATCCGAACGGGATGATTGCCATCACCGCAATCGGTTTCCAGTAGCTCGCAAAAACCCATCCCAGCACAATGTAGATAAGCGAAAGCGCCAGCAGCGCACCTGCCTTGAGATCCTTGAACGATCTCTGCCGTTCGTCGGCGCGTCCCTTGAATATGTAGGAGAGCCCGTACTTCTCCATAATGGGCGGCAGCGCTTCCGTAGCAAGCCGGTCGAGCACATCCTGCGATTTGGTAACCTCGCTGTCGATATCAGCCGTGACCGCCACAGTTGCCACGCCATCCTTGCGTTGGATGATGGAAAAGCTGCGCCGTTCCGAGATGTTTACAACTTCGGTGAGAGGCACGCGCTCGCCCGCTGGCGTTGTCAGGTAAAGGCGTTCCAGGTCAGCGCGCCCAGCCAGATCCTGCTGCCGTTTGACACGTACGATGATCTCTTCGTCGTCTCGCGCAAAGCGCGTGGCTATGTTGCCTTCAAACGCATTGCGCACCTGTCGTCCAATGTTTTGACCCGTAAAGCCAAGAGCGAGGCCTCGCGGTGTCAACTCGAAAACATATTCCTGCTTGCCATACGTCAGATCGTCATTGATCCCCGACACACCAGGAAAGCTGGTTAGCGCGAGTTTCACTTCTTCTGCGGCCTGTTTAAGCGTTTCGATATCGCCATTCTGCAAGCGGACGTCGACATCACGACCCGGTGGCCCGCCCCTCCTTCCAGAGATCGCCACACGCTCCACGCCGGGAATCTCTCGGCGCGCCTTCTGCCACGCGGCAATAATGCGCTTCGTCGTAATAAGTCGCTCTTCGCTAGGCGTTAGCTGGACGTTTATCTCGGCCAGATTATCTCCCTGCGACCGTCCCGATTTGCCAATTGTCGTAAAAACCGTTTCGACAAGCCGGGGCTCTGTCGCAGGCAACGGTCTGCTGCGTGCGGTGATCGAAACACCGCTGCTTTGAGCGTCACGAGGTGAGACGATCACCTTTTCTGGGTTGGCTGCATTTGATTGTTGATCGTCGGACGCCTTAGGCTTTGCCGCAAAATCCGCCAGAAGTTGTTCTTCTGCGCGGTACAGTGCCGCCTCAATTTTTGCTGTCGCCGCGCTTTGGGCGCTGCGTGGTGTGCCTGGCGCAAACGTCACGTCGGCGGTGATGTTTTCTGGTTCCGGAGACGGGAAAAACTCAAATCCCACCCGGCCACCGGCAAGCATGCCAACAGATAGGATCAGGATTGCAATCATTGCCGCGACGGTCGTGTATCGCCACCGGTAGCAGAAGGTAACCCAACGTGTGAACCAATGATCGCGGAAATGGCCAAAGCGACGGTCGAAGGCCGCTCGCGCACGGCTGGGCGGGCGGATCTTGCCTGCGTGTCCATGGCGTAAATGTCCTGGCAGGATCAGGAAACACTCAATGGTCGAAGCAGCCAACACCGACAACACAACCAGCGGGATGGCGCCCATGATGTCGCCCATGCGATCTGAAATAAACATGATCGGCATGAATGCGCACGCGGTGGTCAGCGTGGCGGCCACCACCGGCGCAAACATCTTGATGGCACCCTGTTCCGCAGCTTCGAGCCGCGGCATGCCGTTTTCTTCGTTCGTCGCGGCTTGTTCGCCGACCACGATGGCGTCGTCGACGATGATGCCGAGCATCATGATCATCGCGAACATCGACACCATGTTGATTGACTGGCCCGTCGCCCACATCACGCCAAGCGCTGCCAATAATGAAATTGGGATGCCTGCCGCCACCCAAAAGGCGATGCGTGCATTAAGGAAGATAAACAGCATTGCCAGGACCAGGACGAGGCCCTGCAAGCCGTTCTCGATCAGAATGGTAAGTCGGCCGACGACCAGTTTGCCTGATACATCGTAAGTCGTAACGTGCAATGTCGGTGGCAGTGTCGGCCGTAATTCTTCGAGGTAGGCATTCATGATGCGCATGGTCTCAAGGGTGTCTGCGCTCACGGAGCGCTGCACGACGAGTTCGATCCCGCGGTTGCCTTCGAAAAAGCCGATGTGACCTTCCCGGTCATACCGCGTACCGATTTCAGCAATATCCTTGAGCTTGATCTTTTCGCCCGTCGTCGTTGAGCGGATCTCTATCTCGCTAATCAACTCTGGCGTTCGCCGTTGCGCCTTGGAGCGCAAAAGGACATCGAAATTGCCTTCTAGCTTGCCCGCCGGCGTGTCCTGCGTATTTTCACGAACAATCTGCGCCGTGCCATCAAGCGTCAGCCCCAGCCGGCGCAGGTCCGCTTCCTTGAGGCTGATCCATATCTCCTCGTCGCGCGCACCGTTGAATGTTACGCGATCGATCCCGGCAAAAAGTAGACCGTCGCGAATTTGCTTGGCATAGGTCTTGAGCACTTTTTCGGTGAAAGGGCCCGAAACCGCGATCTTGGCCACCTGATCGAAAAACGCAGCGCGGGAAATGATGGGACGCTCTGCGGTTTCCGGCAGCGTTGTAACGCGTGCCACAGCCTGCTCAACATCGCTTTGCGCTTTTTGTGCATCTGCCCCCGACATCAGTTCGATTGAAATGACTGCGCTGCCTTCGCTAGCGATGGATGTCACTTCATTGACATCGTCCAGAAACCTCAGTTCGGGTTCCAGCACGTCGAGGATGTTGCTTTCGACATCTTCTGCGCTGGCGCCGGGCCAAGGCACG